>WNFJ01751506.1_pt3 | contig 12089 bp, 16 predicted proteins | sample 5400461 | NCBI WGS metagenome assembly WNFJ01 (sample SAMN13153349, study PRJNA577476) | soil metagenome | isolation source: 115 cm saprolite on Douglas fir-dominated hillslope | place: USA:California | collected 2013-09-17
CGGCTCCTCCAGTAGCTGACCCTATCACCGTGCCTGATTCCGCAGCAGTAAACATCCCAGCGCTCCCTACGGTCGCGGCTCGTTTGCTGCATTGCTTTCATGCCCATTTTAGGCAAATGGCTGGCGTAGATAGGGTGAGCGGAATAAAAACAACCACATGAAAAAAGCCTTCGATCACATCGGCATACCCACAATGGAGCCCCAGCCCGGCGAGAGTTGGGTCGAGTTCAGCCAGGTCTGGGTGACCAACCCGCGCTACCAGCCGCAGCGGATTGAGTACCTGAGGGCCAAGAACAAACCAGAAATTCCGCCGGAGCAGGTCGGCCTGTGGAAGCTGTGGAACTGGCCGCACGTGGCCTATCGGGTGGACGATTTGCAGGCTGCCCTGAAGGGAGAAGACCTCATTTTCGGGCCCTTTAATCCCGGCGGTTTTGGCGATGTGGCCTTCATTCTCAAGGACGGCGTGGTGATTGAGTATTTGCAATATTCCGACTTGAATCACTGGTTTGGCCAGCCCAACCCCCCCGGCTGGCAACCGGAACCTTTTTAGTCGCGATTCCGCTAAGCCGCAAGCGGTTCAAAAAAATGGCTACCATTCTTGTTCTCGGAACACGCAATGCCAAGAAACGCCAGGAAATTGAGGAAATCCTGGGCGATCTGGGCCTGGAGCTGCGTGACTTGCGGCACTGGCCGGACGCTCCGGAGGTGAACGAAGACGGCGCCACTTTCGAGGACAATGCCAAAAAGAAGGCCACGGAGTTGGCGCGGGGGCTGCATCACTGGGTCCTGGGGGAAGATAGCGGCCTGGTGGTTCCGGCGCTCGACGGCTGGCCCGGTGTTTACTCCGCGCGCTACGCCGGCAAACAAGGTGATGATGCCGCCAACAATGCCCGTCTCCTCGCGGAGCTTGCACCCCTTCCCGATGACCAAAGGGCCGCCTACTACGTTTGCACGGCCGCCCTGGCCGACCCTGATGGACAAATCCGGGCGGTTGCCGAGGGGCGCTGTCATGGCCGGATCATCCGGGACTTCCGCGGCCAGGGCGGCTTCGGCTACGATCCCTTGTTCCTCATCCCGGAATACCATCGCACCTTTGGCGAGCTCAGCCCGCGCGTCAAACATGCTCTCAGCCATCGGGCCCGGGCCTTAGCCAGGTTGCGGCCGGTTCTTTGGTCCCTCTTATTCAAGTAAATGCAAACAAATGGCCGATGAGGAAGATAGGGCCTATTGTTTTTCACGCGGGATCTTCCTATGCCCTCTTCCGCCGCCGGCCTGGCTGCCGATATCAGCGCCTTTCGCTACTACCTTCAGGCTGAGCGAGGACTTGCGCCCAATTCCGTCCTGGCTTATGGCAGGGACCTCGAACGTTTTGCCCGATGGGCCGGCGAGTTCCGCATGAAGAATTACCTTCAGCCCAACGTCCGGGACCTGACCTATTACCTGGGCTTTTTGCTCGAAGAAAAGCTGGCTCCCCCATCGGTGGCGCGGCATCTCATCGCCCTGAAGATGTTTTACCGCTATTTGCGGCTGGAGGAGCGCGTTGCCCAGAACACGGTCGATCAGCTCAGCGCGCCGGCCCTGTGGGAGCGGATTCCGCAGGTGCTCAGTCCGGAAAGCGTGGAGAAGCTCCTGGCAGCTCCGCTGCCCGTGGAACGTTTTTTCCTTCGCGACCGGGCCCTTTTGGAAACTCTCTATGCCAGCGGCAGCCGGGCGTCCGAAGTGGTGGGTTTGAAGCTTGCGGACCTGTACCTGGATTCTTCGTTTTGCCGCTGCCTGGGAAAAGGGAACAAGCAACGGGTGGTGCCGCTGGGTCAGCCGGCCGTGGCGGCCCTGAGGGCTTACCTGGAAGAGCAGCGGCCCCAGTTGGTGCGGGCTGGCGGCGAGGTGCCTTGGGTCTTCGTCAGTCGCGGCGGTCGCGCCCTGACGCGTGAAATGTTGTGGATCCTGGTCAAGAAGTACGTGCGCCGGGCTGGACTCAATGCCAGGGTCAGCCCGCATACCCTACGGCACAGTTTTGCCACGCATCTCCTGGCGGGAGGCGCGGATTTACGCATGGTCCAGGAACTTCTCGGCCACGCCAACATCCGCACCACCCAGCATTACACCCACGTCGATCGCGAGCGGCTCAAGGCGATTCACCGGCAGTTCCATCCGCGCGGGAAATAAAAGTTTACAGCCCGTAGCGCCAGCAAGGGCCTCCTTGCTGGCGCTACGGGCTGAACATTATTTGCGCCGGGTTATTTGTTAGCGCAGAAACATATCATAAGTGCTGAAGATCAGGTTCATGTCATCGGGAATCTTGACGACGAGGGGGGCGCCAACGCCGGTCCACCAGATAAATGCGGATCTGCGGAATTCGCGTTCCATCCATTCTTCGCCCTTGTCTTTGGTAGCATCGTCCAGATAGGTGAGGAGGTCATCGATCGTTTTCTTTTGCAGCAACTCGGAACCTTTTAGCTTGCTGCCGTTTTTCACTTCCACGGCGGCGGTGAAGCGATACTTTTCGTTTTTCTTGTTCGGGACCAAGTTTTTCTCCAGGTCTCTGGCCAGGGTTTTCCCCGATTTGTCACCGTCGCTATGCATGAAGATCATGGGCACGGCCTCCTCTCGGGCCGGTTTGGACAGGAGCGAAGACAAATTGATCGGCCGGTCTCCAAGTTTGGGGCTGATGCTCAGCCAAACGGCGCAAATGGTGGCGCTGCCTTCGGGGGGCTTGTCAATCTTGGGCCGGCCAAAACGATCCACCAAGGGCCAGGGTTTTAGCAGCATGGGATTGAGTTTAACATTGTAGCGGTTCCATTCCGATTTTAGCCAGATGGCGCCGAGGGTGGCCCCGGTTTCGGCACCAATGACGATGATGCGGGAGGAGTTACATTCCTTGGCATCGTTTTTTCGATCCAGGAAAGCCTTGGCGGCGGCAATGTCATTGACCAGGGCGGGCAAATACTTCTTGTCAAACTTACCGTTGTCGATGGAAGCGGCATTCTCGCGCCAACCCGGCACCTGAAGGTTGAAGGGATGCTGCTTCGACCAGAAAAGCTTCGGTTCCACGGTGGTGCTGTCCCCGTGGCCGCGGAAATCGAATGTCAAAACCGCGTAGCCTTTCTTTTGCAATTGGTCCGCCAGGGCAAGCCAGTTCTTTTTCTTGCTGGCCTCGTTCAGATTGTGCAGCAGCATGACGATGGGAGCGTTCGTGTTCTCGCCCTTATAGAATTTGCCCTTGATGGTCACGCCATCCACGGTCTTGAACTTGACGGCTTCGCCTTCGGCTTTTCCCTGGGCCCGGACTGGGGGGGCCAGCAATATCAGCAAGGCCAACAGCGCAAGGAACGGTTTGGCATATCTCATCGGCGAACCTCCGCGGAAAAGTACTTCCTCCTATCGATCATAAAACCTTTACGTGTCTGGGTCAAGTTATTGCTCGGCGGAGTTGTCAGGATCATTTTCCTTGCCAGGAAAGCAGGCGGCGGCCTGCGGCCTGCCCGGCTCGGAAAGCCGCTCAAACAACGCGACCGGAATGATTTTGGGCCTGGGCACGGTGATGCCGGCAATGGCGCCGTGCCGCTTCTGGAGCTGGGCGAAATCGAGGCGGAGAAATGCGTGCAGACCGGGGTCAGGATTGCCGGCCAGGTAGGCGCGGGCCAGATCCGCCATGTGCCGGTCGTAGGAACACTGGCTGTGCGAATGGAGCTGGTAGCGGCCCTGGTGCCGGCGCAGGTCGCCGTTGCAGGTCGGATGAATGTGAAACATCTCGTGGAATAGCGTGATGAACTTGTCCGTGAAATCCTGTTCGAGAAAGCGGGGCAGGCAGAAAGTCATCAGGTAAAGGTATTCATGGTCATCCAGGAAGTAGCGCTGCACCTGGTAGATGGCGCCGTGGCGGCGACGGGTGAGGGTGCCGTGCGCGAAGCGCAGAGGAGTGACTCGGGCTTGCAAGCCGTGCCTGCGCCGGCTGCGCGCGCGCGTTATGCCCAGGAGAATCGAGGAAATGTTAACATGTCCAAGGGTGGGGCAACGGGCGACGATGTCGGCCAGGAGCCGGCGCACATGGCCGCAAAAATCAAACGGCTGCTCGACCGAACCGGTTGCCAACCAGGGGGGCGCGTCTTGCATGGGGCCGGGAACTTTCGCCGATCGCAGCAGTCGCACCGGCAGCGGCTTGCGCTCGTACCAGCGCAAGATCAGCGGCAATGGCTGAAAAGAACGGCCTTGGCGACGCACAGCTGGCACAGGGGACCTCCCATCTGGACCTAATGAGAATTGTTTCCGTTTCACAGCAGGAGGGCAAGAAGAAAATCCAGGTAAACAGGAAATTTGGGCAAGAGCGGGCATCGGCGCGTCGCGCCGTATTAGAATAAACCTTTAATCAATTCCCCGTTTCCCCTCAATTTCAAGTAGCGATTACGCCGATAAGGAAAAAGAATCCAGGAAATAGCCCTGTTGAAAATCTCTACCTGGGGGAAGGAAAGGGGATAACCATGAAGGGAACCCGAGGCTGGCACATGGTGGCGGCATCCATCCTTGTCCTGGCGGGGATCAACGGTTGCCAGACCTATGTCTGGGAGGCGGGTCTGACGTTGCCTTCGGGCCACTATTTGCGGCATCCGCCTCAGTATATCCCACCCTCCCCGCAATACCCCTTGCCGCGTGAAACCGCGGACCTCGAAGAAGCGCTCGCACAACAACCGGCGCTGGCTCCGCAACCCCCGGGTGGCGGAATCCAATGAACCAGCAGCAAATCGGATGCTTTTGCTAGGGAGCCCGAAGCGCTTGCGAAGGACTCTCGCGCAAGCGTTTCGGGCTTCAAAAAAAATCTGGCCGAAAACCATTCTTTTTGATTGCACGGCTGGGGTCTTCCTGTCTACAATACTCTTTCAGACAATAATTCCCAAAATTGCCAAGTTTTTCAGGCCAGGGCGGGAAGTCTGGCCTAAACTTGTAAGGACCATTTCTCGGCCTTCCAAGGAATGTATTGCTTCAGGCCCACATTGAGGGATCTATGAAACTCAGCCTGATCGTTTTGACCGCCGGCAAATCAGCAGGAAAAGCCATCCCCATCACGCTTTCGCAATTCATCATTGGCCGCGATCCGCAGTGTAACCTGCGCCCAGCCAGCCCGATGATCAGCAAAAGGCATTGTGCCTTGCTGATCAAGGGGGGAAAAGTCTTCATCCGCGATTTCGACAGCACCAACGGCACCTTTATCAATAACGATCCGGTCAAGGGAGAACGAGAAATCAAACATGACGATACGTTGCGGGTGGGTCCGCTGGAGTTCAAGGTGGTCCTGGAGATAGCCACGCCGGTCAACAAGCCCACCCCCGCACCGGTGCCCGCCAGGACGGCTTCCACGCAGGACGATGACGACGTGGCCGCCATGCTCCTGTCTCTCCAGGATGATGCGACTGCCAATTCCCCGCCGGCAGCACCGTCATGGACATTGTTCCCGGAATGCCCCCGGATACCAAGGAGGAAGAGGCCCCCAATCCGGATGGGTCCAAGCCGGAAGCCAAGAAAGAGCCGCCCAAAGCTACTCCCAATACCTCGATGGCGGCCAAGGCCATTCTCGAAAAATACACCCGCCGCACCCGAAGCTAATGCTGGTCCCAAACGCAGGTCACCGTGCCTGGTTTCGCCGGCGCTTGCTGGCCTGGTTTCCCATTCACCAGCGCCCCTTGCCGTGGCGACAAAACCGCGATCCCTACGCCATCTGGGTCAGCGAAGTTATGCTACAGCAAACCCAGGTTGTCACCGTCGTTCCTTATTTCCAACGCTTTCTGAAATCTTTTCCCACCTTAAAAGCCTTGGCCAGGGCCAGCGAGCGCCGGGTGCTGCGGCACTGGGAAGGGCTGGGCTATTATCGCCGGGCCCGCGACCTTTACCGGGCGGCGCGAATCCTGCTGGCCGAGCATGATGGCCGCTTGCCACGCGACCCGGCCGTGCTCGGTAGACTTCCCGGCTTTGGCCGGTATACCGTGGGAGCGGTCCTGTCCCAAGCTTTCGATTGCCGGCTGCCCATTGTGGAAGCCAACAGCAGGCGCGTGTTGTGCCGCTGGTTCGGCTTGCGTCAGGACCCGCGCTCGAGCCCGTTTCAGAAGAAGGTCTGGCAACTGGCCGAGGAACTGCTGCCGGAAAAGCGGGTCGGGGAATTCAACCAGGCCCTCATGGAGCTCGGGGCCCTCGTGTGTACCCCTTTGGCCCCTCGTTGTGGGAGTTGTCCCCTGGCCCGGCATTGCCAGGCCAGGCTGCTTGGGCTTCAGCAGAGGATTCCGGCGCCACCGCCTGCTGTTGCGATCCAGCAAGTCCGGGAAGTGGCAGTGGTCGTGTACCGGGGAAGAAAAGTGTTGCTGGTCCAACGCCCTGCCACTGGACGCTGGGCAAGCATGTGGGAGTTCCCCCATGGCCCAGTGGAAAAGCGGCAGTCCGCGGCCCGAGTTGGCCAACGATTACTCGCCGATGGCACAGGCATCAAAGCCGTCCCCGGAAAGGCAATTCTGACGCTCCGGCACAGCATCACGCGCTTTCGAATCACTCTTTTGTGCCTGGAGGCATCCTATCAATCCGGAACCTTTCGCTCGCAGGTTTATCAACGGGGGAAATGGGTCGGCGTGGACGAGCTGGGCAAATATCCGGTCAGCGCCCCCCAGCGCTGCCTGGCGCGCGCGCTGGCAGAATTGGCATCTCAAATCAACAACCACAGTCCGGCCCAAGCGGCGGCGACCAGGCTGGCGCCGGCCAATTGCAGCCAGCGGCGATAGCTGCCACGCGTCCAGTCATCCAGGCGGATGCCAGCGGCAACAGCGGCCAGAAGCACTAGCAAGCCGGCAAATCCCCGCGCCAGAATAACCATGCGTTCCCGGCCACGCTGAGCGCGCTCGCTATCCTGGGCCTCCCGGTCCAAGGCTTTTAGCATGTCCCAATCCGGGATCGTGAGGAACAACAACCAGCGCTTGAAGGTCATTTTATCGAAAAGGAGATCATCACCCTTCTTCTGTTTTCGCACCAGGTTTTTTTCGATAAAGGCTTCGGGAGGGACCCAGGAAGCCAAGGGAGGCTGGTGGCGGCGGAGGCAAGCGACGATTTCCTTTTGCGCTTCCTTGAGGGCGTTTTCCTTGGCTTTTTGCAAATCCATACCCAGGCCTTCAACTATCTTTGGCCAACTCTCGTTTTCCCCTGTGGGCGCGCCGGCAGGGTCGCCTCGACCGTCCTGGCTCCACAGGACAAACAAGGCCAGTGTCCAGAACAAACCCATCAGCAGGCGCATCATGGGCCGGCCTCCTTGAGGGTTTCCGGGGCATAACGCAGGCGCAGGCGCTTGGCCCGCGGCGCCAGCACGGGCCGCTGCCACGGGCTAACCAGCTGAATGATGACCGACGCCATCACCAGGGCCACAAAAAACGATTGCCGTTCCTTGGCAGCACCAGGAAATAACAGATACAACACAAAAGCCCAAAAAATGGTCACCAGCACGGCAAAGAGGCTGAAGCGCTCCGGCCGGTGGCACTCAGCCATCTTCCACCAGCGCATGATGAAAAATGCCAGACCGAAATAAAGGAGATAACAAGCCGAAACGGACAGGGCGCCCAGTACCGAATCGTGGGTCGCCTGACTTTCGAGAAAGAGGCCGGGAACAAGGTATCCATCGAGCCAGAGGGCCTCCACACCGACCAGGAGGCCCAGGCCCAGAAGCACGGCACGGCGTTTCCACGACTCATCGACGGAAGTGGTCCACCAGATGGCCGGCACCAGGACTGCCCAGGAGCAGCTGACGGCAAGGAAGAAATATTTGGCGACGTCGGCCCAATCCCTCGACCGGGTCACGCTGGCCCACATGAGGGCCAAAACGCAAGCCAATCCGGCGGCCAGGACCAGGGCGGAACAGGCCTCGGCGACCCGGCTCCGCGGCGGCCGCCCTCCCTTGTCGATAATCGTGGTCGGGGCAGCCGGCCTGACGGTCCAGGACAACGTCTCGGGAATCGGCCTGGGCGCCCCCGTGTCGCTCAGCGCTTCCCCATCCCGGGCCAGCTCCGCCATGGACTTGTAACGAATGGCCGCATTCTTGGCCAGCGCCTTGTCCAGGATCGGCACGAAAGTCGTGGGCACCTTGCTCAGGTCTGGGGGAGTAGTCAGGTGCTTCATGAGGATCTCACCGGCGCTTTCGCCGTCGAAAGGCACGTGGCCCGTGAGCATTTCGTACAGGATCACGCCGGCGGCATAGATATCGATCTGGCGATTGTAATTGCCCGTGGAGATTTCCGGGGCCATGTAGTGGACCGTGCCGACGCTCTGGGTCTGGCCGGCGCGCTGGCTGCCGCCGATGAACTTGCACAATCCGTAATCGCCGACCTTGATAACGCCGGCTTCGAGGAAAATATTGCCCGGCTTGACATCGCGATGGACGATGCCGTGATCGTGCAAATAAACAAGGGCGGCGGCCAACCCGGAAAACCACTGCCGGGCCAGGTCGTTGCCGACTCCCTGTGGATGCCGGTTCAAAATGGAGCTGAGCGCTTCACCCCCCACGTATTCCATGACCACCCAGTGATCGCCGCGGGCATCGGTGCGGAGGTCGTACAACAGGACCAGGTTGGGGTGTTTGAGATTGAGGCACTGGGTCATGCCGCGCAGCTCGACTTCGAGGTTGCTCTGCACCAGCTTGAGGGCGACTTCCTTGCCGCCGTCGCTGAGGGCATAGTAAACCTCGCCGAAGCCGCCGCGGCCGATGCCGCGCTTGATCGTGTAACCTTCCAGGGGTTTTTGTCCGCAGCCGTAGGTAAACTTCATGGACCACCCCCTCCCAAACCGTGTTTACGTTTAGCGTTCGCATGGCACCAGGCGAACGCTAAACGTAAACAGTAAAACAACTAACAAACGGCCTCCAGTCCCAGGGAAAAATCCTCGCCGCTGACGGTGGCGCCGGGCTCGATCTGGCCGCGCTCGATGTAAGGCAGGCCGCCGATGAGCATCTTACCCGCGCCATGAATGCCGAGCCCCTCCTTGCCGCGAAACAGGACCAGCGGTTGACGCAAATCGGGCACGACAACATGCGCCTGCGGCCCGGGCCCCAGGACCAGCGATTCAGCCATCAACAGGACCGCATCGACTGCTACTCGCAAGCGATGTCCGCTCACCAGCTCCAGCACCGCCGAGGCGCTCACCGCCACCGGCTGGCGAAACAAGAACTGGCACGACGTTCCCAGCGTTACCCGATCTCCCGAATGCAGCAGGGCCCGGTCCACCTGGCGATCGTTGACGAGGATGGAGCGGACCGCCTCCAAGAGGTATCCTTCCGGATCGCGTGTCAGGGTGGCGTGGTGCCGGGAAATATCGGCGAACACGGGAATGTCCACGCCGGCATCCGGGGTCGCCTGGCCGATGCTAATCTGGTTGCCCAGACAGAGCAGATAACCGCCCACCCCGTCGATCCACAAGAATAATTTGTCCGCGGTTATTCCCATGACTGTCCTAAACTCGAAATCCGAAGCACGAAATCCGAAACAAATTCGAAATCCGAAAAAGAAAATTCGAATCAAAAGGTTCAGCACACGTACGAGCCGCGACCGTAATGGAGCGATAACCACCCCACTACCACCGCTTCCTGACGGTCGCGGCTCGTTTGCTGCATATTCCTACACGCCCCTTTATTTCGAAATTCGATTTTCGGATTTGTTTCGAATTTCGATAATCGAGTTCCGAATTTTCCCTCCTCTATTTTAGGCGGCCGGCGACACGGCCAGCAATAATCCGGGCCTTATTTGTTGTTGGCCTGGAAATAACTGCGGACTTCATTCAGGTCCAGGGGAGTGCTGCCGGCGCGGGTGCGCTGGTTGACCGGAATGAAATCGTTGGCAAACTGCCCATTCAAAAGCTCCACCTCCGCGCGCTGCACATCCTGGCGATGCTCGATATTGGCCAGGGCGGCTTCGATCTCGCTGGCCCGGTTATCGTCAATAGGCAATTTGCTGCCGATGCGGGCGATCTGCAAGGTTTCCTCGTCGGCTTCGAGCTGGGCCAGGCGGATTTCGTATTCGCGCTTCTTGGCCACCAGCTTGGCCAACTGTTCGCGCGTGGCCGACAGCGAGCGCTCCTTGGCTTCGAGCAATTTCTCCTGGCTCTTGAGGTTGGCCTCGCCGCGTTTGTAGGAATCAAAGTCGCGCTGCAACTTTTGCCTGACACGGTCGGCCGTGTACTCTTCCCCGCCATATAGCAGGACCGTGGGACTGCCCTCCAGGTCCTTGGTCATGGTCAGGATATTGGCCTTCTGGTCGGCCAGGTTGTTGCGAGTGGTCTTGATGTCCTTCTTGAGGCGCTGCATGGTGGCCATGTGCTCCGCAATGGGCCTGAGCATGCGGCTGATGTCGCAGTCCATGCCGGCTAGCTCATGGCGCACGCGATCGATCTCGAACTGGGTGGGCACGGCGTTCTTGGTTTCCTTGGCCACCTGGCTCCACAAAGTGCCGGCATAGCTGAGCAGGCTGGTCTTTTTCAGCATGTAAAAGCAAGCCGCCACCAGGAGCAAACCGACGATGGTCTTCCGTGAGAAAATCTTGAGCATGCGACTACCCCTTTCTCATCACAAATGCAAATGACGGTGACGGCGGTCGAACAACGTGTCCGCCACCGGCTTCACCCATGGGGTTATTCGTCAGGGGTGGGAATAGATTTTGCTGGAAAGGAACGAATTATCGTTTTCCACTGGGTTGGGAGGATTCCCCTGATCGGGCTATACCGGACTGTAGCGGCTCAATCCTGGCACCCGGTCGAAATCGGCGTCGTTGCTGGCAAGTTTCGTTAGGCCGTTCGCTTGCATGACCGCCACGATCAGGGCGTCATTGCTCAAAAGGCCGGTTTGCTGGCTCACTTCTGCTGCTCCAGCGACCAAAATGGGTTGAATGTTCAAGACCACGATTCGGCTTTGCAACACCCGTTCGACGGCTTGGCGAAAGCCGGTCAGTTTTTTTACCTGGGCAGGATGCTGGCGCAACCGCTGGGCTATTCCAGCCACGGGCCAACTGAATGTGGTTATGGCTTCAATGGCCATGATGCGGTGGGCTGTCTCAGAAAGGACGTGGGTGGAAGTGAAACCTTGAATTTCCTGGACCTCGATGCGTTGCAGCAATTGGCTGCAGGCCGGTCCAAAATGCGGATCCTGGGTAAAATGGTAGACGAGCGCGTTGGCGTCCAGAAATACCGAGTTCCCCCCTGCCAAGTCTGTGAAAATCATGCGCTCTCCTGTGGATCAAACTCGACATCCTCCGCCAGTTGCCGTAGAGTTTCATGGTCTCCATTCCACTTGATAAGTCCGGCCGTTTCCTGAATCCAGTTCGTTTTCCGACGCACGGTGATTTCAACTTTTTCTTGGTCGTTGAAAGGCAACGGCGTCGCAAGTTTCAAGGTGCCTTTTTCGTAAATGGCTTCAACGGTAATGGCCATGATAAGAACTCCACGTAGAGAATGCGGGTTTTCCACCCAAATAAACTTCGTGCATTATAACCGGCGAGAAATGCAAGAGGAAGGAATATAATCTTGTTCGCAAGACCGCGTGCCACAATTCATCCATACGAAAGGGTTTGCAGACCATCGCGATCTTCTAATGGGAGGGCTTTTCAAAAAACCTTCCCACCTGAAAAAATGTGAAAATTAACCCTTTTCCCCTCAAGAGGTTACAATACAATGCAAGGAGGTTGGACCCTTTTCATTTCGAAATTCTTTTGTTTATTCGATTCGAGCGGTCACAAATTGAGTTTTCCAGCATCTTTTTGGGTAGAGCAGGACGCCTTGCAAGTGGATGAATCCTTTCCTTAAGGCAGAACCGGTCACAATCCGGGCTTGCCTGCATCATTCTTGGTAGGGGAAAAACAAATCCCCGAAAGGCGCCCAGGAATTTTTAATCAACGAATTTCAAGGAGGCACCATGCGATTTCTTGTTGCAGGCTTGGCGTTGGCGCTGCTGGTTCTGCTAAACCAGGGCAATCTTACTTCTGCTGACCCCAAAGGGGATGAAAAAATCGCGAAGCTGATCAAGGCCTTGGATAATACGCAAAAGCCTATCGTCCTCAGTGCCATGAAAAAGCTGGGAAATCATGGTT
>WNFJ01184096.1_pt2 | contig 12087 bp, 14 predicted proteins | sample 5400461 | NCBI WGS metagenome assembly WNFJ01 (sample SAMN13153349, study PRJNA577476) | soil metagenome | isolation source: 115 cm saprolite on Douglas fir-dominated hillslope | place: USA:California | collected 2013-09-17
CACCGCGCGGGTCGCCGGCCGGCCCGTGCGAGGACACCTGCCCCTGACCGGCGGGGTGCTGATTACTGAGCCGATCGAGGATTCGACCCCGCGGCTGGCCGCCAGGGCGAGCGCGGTCAGTACCGGGCTACCGGTGCTGGACCGGCTGCTCGCCGGGCCCGGCTTCCTGGACGCCGGGGCCTTCCCGGAGATCACCTTCCAGTCCGAGCTTCTGGCCTGGGTCCCGGCCGGATGGCGGGCTGTTGGCCGCCTGCAGGTCAAAAACACTGAGCATGAACTGGCCTGCCCGCTCGATCTGCACCTTGGCGACACGCGGCCGGGCGACCCGCCGCGCATTCTTATCAACAGCAGCTGGGTCATCGACTCGAGGTGGGTAACCAGCAAGTGGATCCCTGCCCTTGGCCGCCGCATCTTGATGACGTGCTCATTTTCTCTCGCTCCAGACAGGTGAGTGGCTGGGCGTCCTCCTTCGTCCATGCGGGCGCGCCGTTGCCCTGACCGTCGTCCGGCGGCTTCCGACGCGGCGTTGCCGCATCGCCGACGCGGCGTTGCCGCATCGCCCCCGTAAAGTACGGATCCGCGGCTCCGGTCTGGATGAGGGCCGCCGAGCGAGTCTTGGCCACCGCGGCAACGTAATGCGCGCCTGCTGCTGATCCCGCATCGGCCGCTCGAGGCCGTGTGATGCGTGTTCGCGTCCCGCTCAAGGCCTGTGATGCATGTCGCATCCCGCCGGGTCCGTCCTGCTGAACCGGCCAAGTCTCCTATGCGTATTAGTAGTTGAAAGCGGCATTACCGCTGCCCGCTGCGGCACTAGGCCCGCGGGGACGGTCCTGACTAGGAGGACATCAATGTTTGCTCGTCTTGGCCAATCGCAGCCGGCGCAGGGCGCGGACGTGATTGCGCGCGCGATGGCGGCGCTGGCACTGGCCGCGCTGGCGGTGATCCACGTGGTCGACCTGCCGGCCACACTGGGCCCGGACCGGCTGGTCGGCATCGGGTATCTCGGTATCATCGCTGCGGCGGTCCTGGTCGGCGGGATGATGATCGCCCGGTCGCACTGGCTGGTGTGGGCGGCCGCCGGTGCCGTCGCCATCTCGGCTATGGGCGGATACGTGCTGACCCGCGCCCTGCCAGGGGGATTCCTGGGCGATCACGCCGATGTCGGTAACTGGCGCTGCCCTCTCGGCATTACCGCGCTCAGCGTGGAGACGCTGATCATCCTGCTCGTCGTGCTCGCCGCCTGGCTGGCGCGGGTCCCCGCCGCGAGCGTGGCTGCGGGACCCCGGCTCGCCGCGCGGCGCACACCCGAGTACAGCCAGCCCGGATGATCATGCCCTGGCCGGGCCGCCCCGGTCAGGCCAGGTCCGCTGCTAGACCCGCTAAACCCCCGCCCGGCATGCCGCCGGGCACCCGGAAGGAGTACTAAGATGCGCATGTCCTCACCTGGCCCCCCCGGCCACGCGAACGCGGGCGTGTGGCGGCGGTGGCTGTTCCCGGCGGCTATCTCGGTCGGCTTCGTGACGCTGCTGGCCCTGCCGCGCGGCGCAGCCCCGGGCATGCCGCTGACCTATACCAGGTTCCTGGCCGATGTCGGCGCCGGGACGGTCCGCGCGGTGACCATCGGTCCGCAGGGCCAGGTCACTGGCAGCCTGACTGGCGGTCAGCCGTTCACCACCACCATCCCGGTCGCACTCGGCGGCAACGGCCTGGCCGGTGACCTGGCCGCCCACCACGTCCAGGTCGCCGCCGCCACCGCCACCGCCATGTCCTCTTCGCTGCTGTCGGGCCTGTTCGGGCTGCTGCCGCTGCTGGCTATCGGCGGCCTGCTCTTTATCATCATCCGCAGCATGCGCAGGCAGCCTGGCGGCCTGGGCACTATGGGCGGCCTGGGCGGCCTGACCAAGGCGAAGACGCGGGTCATCGACGCCGAGCGGCCGGCCACCCGGTTCACCGACGTAGCGGGCTACCCCGCGGTGAAGACGGAGATCAGCGAGGTCGTCGACTACCTGCGCGACCCCGGCCGCTACCACCGGGCCGGGGCGCGCGGCCCGCGCGGCGTGCTGATGGCCGGGCCGCCCGGTACCGGCAAGACCTTGCTCGCCCGCGCGGTCGCCGGCGAGGCTCACGTACCCTTCTTCTCCGTATCAGGCTCGGGCTTCGTGGAGATGTTCGTCGGCCTCGGGGCGGCCCGGGTCCGGGACCTGTTCGAGCAGGCCCGCACCCGCGCGCCGGCGATCGTGTTCATCGACGAGATCGATGCCCTCGGCGCTCGCCGCGACCACAGTGGCTTCGCTGGCAGCGACGAGCGGGAGCAGACGCTCAACCAGCTGCTCGCCGAGATGGACGGATTCGAGGAGTCTGGCGGGGTCGTCGTGCTGGCCGCCACCAACCGGCCGGACGCCCTGGACCCCGCGCTGCGCCGCCCCGGCCGGTTCGACCGCGAGGTCATCGTCCCGCTGCCCGACCGGGCCGAGCGGCGCGCCATCCTGGCCTCCCACGCCCGCGGCAAGGACCTCGGCCCGGACGCCGACCTCGGCCAGGTCGCCGCCGTCACCCCCGGGTTCTCCGGCGCGGACCTGGCCAACCTGGTCAACGAGGCCGCCGTCACCGCGGTACGGGCCGGCCGCATCAGGCTCACCGCCGCCGACTTCGCCAGCGCCCGCGATCGCGTGTTGCTCGGCACCCGGCGCAGCAGCCCGCTGGCCCCCGGCGAGCTCGCCACCGTCGCCGTCCACGAGGCCGGCCATGCCTTGGTCGCCACCTTGTCCCCGCACGCCGACCCGGTCAGCCGGGTCACCGTCCTGGGCGCCGGGCAGGCCCTCGGGCTGACCGAGATGCTCCCGAGCGACGACCGCCGGCTGTACGGGGAAAGCTACCTGGCCGACACCCTCGCCGTCCGCCTCGGCGGCCGGGCCGCCGAACGCCTGATCCGCGGCGAGGCATCCACCGGCGCCGCCGACGACCTGGCCTCCGCGACCGCCCTGGCGACCCAGATGGTCCGCGAGTTCGGCCTCAGCGAGGCGATCGGACCGGTCAGCTACAGCGGCCCGCCCGCCGGCTACCCCGCGCTCGGCGCACCACGCGCCTACTCCGAGCACACCCAGTGGCTGGTCGACCAGGAAGTCGCCGCCCTGCTGACCAAGGCGGAAACCCGCGCCCGGGACCTGCTCACCTGCCACCGGGAGGCCCTCCTCCAGCTCACCGCCGCTCTACTGGAGCAGGAAACCATAACCGGCGACCAGGTCCGGGCCCTGGCCCAGGCGGCCATCCCCGCGTGCCTGCCGGACGGCGCGCCCGCGTCCCTGCCGGACGGCGCGCCCGCGTCCCTGCCGGACGGCGCGCCCGTCCAATCACGGGCAATGACCACTGCGGGTGAACCATCTCCTTCTACTATCCGTATTAGTAGATAGTAGATAACCAATATCACAAGGAGCTAACCGTGCGACACCCAAGAATCATCATCGCCAGCATCGGCCTGGCCGCAGCGGCCGCCATCGGAGGTGGTTTCACCGCCGCTTCGGCGACTAGTTCGCATGCCAGCAGCGGGCCGCATATCAGCCAGCAGGCCGCGGCTACCGTGCGCACCGCGCAGGTGCCCGTCACGGGTAAGACCGAGACCATCCTGGTCAACAGTCAGGGCCTGCCGCTGTACTACTACCTGAACGACACGGCGACGAGCTCACTTGTCACCGGCGGGCTGGCGGCGCTATGGCCGCCGCTGACATCCGCGTCACCCGCCGCCACCGGAGTGAGCGGCAAGCTCGCCGTGGTCAACGACGCCCACGGTGCCCAGGTCGCCTACAACGGCCACCTGCTATATACCTTCGTTGACGACCACGCCGGCCAGGTGACCGGCCAGGGAGTCCAGGGCTTTTTCGTGGCCACCCCCGGCCTCACGCCGAGCGCCGGGTCCTCGGCACCGACGGGTACGGTCCCGGCCGCTCCGTCCGGCAACGGTAACGGCTACTGAGACGCCCAGGTGCCCCGGGCCGCTGACTCCGTTCCTCCGGGCGGAGCCCAGCGGCCACGGGGCCGCACCGATGCGCCCATGACCTTCCGGCCCGCGCCAACATCATGGAAACTCGCCCGGGCCGCGCCCGCGCCACGTGAGGCGCTTCAGCCGGCCGCCGCGCCACCGGCCCCGCGGCCGCAGACAGGCAGACATGACAATTACCAGACTCGCCTCATCGGGCGCGCGCCGGACCTGGCTCCGGCCGGCATCGCGGTGCCTTCTCGGCACCACCGCCGGCCCGGACACCGTTCCGGCGCGTCGACGCGGGGGGAGTAAGCACGTGGCCCGCATCGCCGCCGCCGCTGTCGCCGTGGCGGCGCTGGCGGCGCTGGCGGCCGCCGCAACGACCGAGCGGGCGGCGGTGGCCGCGTCATTCGCGGTGCTGGGTCATCTGCACTGGCTCTGGATCCCGGCCGCCGTCCTGCTCGAATCGGCGTCCATGGCCGCCTTCGCGATCATGCTGCGGCGGCTGCTCGCTGCCGGCGGAGCCAGCGTGGGTGTCCGGCCGATGCTGGCCACCGCCTATGCCGCCAACGCGGTGTCGGTCTCGGTTCCGCTGGCCGGACCCGGACTGGCCACGGCCTTCACATTCCGCCGCTTCACCCGGCAGGGCGCGGATGCCCCGCTGGCCGGCTGGTCGCTGCTGGCCGGCGGGGTGGTCTCCTCGGCCGCGGCGGCCCTGGTCGTGGTAGGCGGTGGGCTGGCCTCCGGGAACATCCTGGTCACAGCGGTCGCCGTTCCCGGCGGCGTGCTCACCATAGCCGTCCTCTTCGTGGCGGGAGCGGCCGCGCGCCGACCGCGGCTGCGCGGCGCGGTCGAGCGGCCAGCCGCATGGGCGCTCCGGCAGGGATCCCGGATCTTGGGCCGGCCTGCCGCCGAGCCGCGCCAGATCATCCAGGCCTGGGCTGACCGGCTGGGTTCACTCCAGCTTCCCCCGTCGGGCTGGATGATGGTGACCAGCCTGGCCCTGACCAACTGGCTCGCCGACGCAGCGGTCCTCGCCGTGAGCATCCGCGCCACCGGCGCCGCCGTGCCCTGGCTTGCCCTTCTGCTGGTTTACGGCTCGGGCATCGCGGCGCAAAGCCTCAACATCACGCCCGGCGGGCTCGGGATCGCCGAGGGAACGCTCAGCCTGGCCCTGGTTGCCACCGGGCTGCGCGCCAGCCAGGCTCTGGCCGCGGTGCTGCTCTACCGCCTGGCCAGTTTCTGGCTGGTCGCATTCTCCGGATGGCTGGTCCTGCTCTGGCTGCGGTGCCGCCCCGGGGCCCGGCGCGGCGCCGGCGCCGCGCGAAACTGCGCCATCTTCCGACCACGCAGGCCGGCCTGTCAGACGGCCCGCCGACATGAGGACACGCCCGCGCCGGAGATAAACATGCCGAGCGCGCCGCACAGGAACAGGACACCGCCATGGCCGCTGACACCGAAACCGCCTGTAGGCCAGTCAGGCTGGGTGCTCACGAGCTGGTGCTGCTACACGGGCAGCCCGGCTCGCCCGCCGACTGGCACCAGGTCGCCGCACGGCTGCCGGCCAGGCTCCACGCCGTCGCAGCCGACCGGCCCGGATACGGCTCCAGCCAGCTTCCCGCCGGCGGATTCGCCGCGAACGCGCGCGCCGTGCTCGATGACCTGGACTCGCGCGGCATCAAGCGCGCGGTGCTGGTGGGGCACTCCTACGGCGGCGGGGTGGCACTGTCGGCGGCGAGCCTCGCGCCCCGCCGGGTGGAGGCGGTAGTCCTGCTAGCGAGCGTCGGCCCCGGGTGCGTGAACGGCTGGGACAGACTGCTCGCCGCACCCGGCGCCGGGCAGCTGTGCGCGCTGGTGGCGTGGCGGCTGACGCCATGGATCGCCCGCGCCCGGCTCGCCCGGCTCGCCAAGATCGCCCAGCGGCGCGGCAGTCCGCTGCGTCCGGACGAGCACGTCAACTGGCAGGTCTGGGGCCACGCGGGCCGCGAACACAGCCCGCTGTGGCGCACATTCCTGGCCGAGCAACGCGCCCTGCTGCGTGAGCTGGGCGAGCTGGAGCACGCCATCCCGTCGGTCCAGGCGCCGGTCCTCCTGCTCGCCGACCCTAGGGATACCCTCGTTCCCGTCGACACCGCCCGCCGGCTCGCCCGCGCCCTACCGGATGCTCGCCTGCAGCTTGTCGAGGGCGCGGGTCATCACCTGCCCAGGCGAGCCCCGGCCGTCGTCGCCGATGCGATAGTGGCGTTCCTGGCCGCGACGGACGAACCAGGTCCAGCCGGGCGCACGCTCGCCACCGTCCCCGGACCCCGGCTAGCGGCCGAGCCAGCCCAGGCCGCGGCAGTCTCCTGAGCGGCCGTCAGGTCGAGGTACTGGATGCCGAGATCGTGTGTCCGCCACGTCATGGGTGCCGTGGACGGCGCCTGGCCCGCAGCAGGGTGTCGTGGATGGTGACCAGGCGGCCGTCAGGGTGGGTAGCGGTGCGCGGGGCGGCCGCGTTCTTCACGATGTCCCATTGGTCCGGGTCGAGCTGACGGGCGATGTCGTCGCCGGTGAAATACAGCTCGGGCATCTGCGGGCGGGGCATGGCTGTCTGCATGTCGGAGGGATGGTGGCCGACGATGAGCAGGGTGCCTCCGGGAGCGACGGCGGATGCCAGGCGCCCGAACAGCACCTCACGGGGTGCGGGCGGCAAATGCATGTATTGGGCGGACACCAGGTCGTAATGGTCTTGCGCCGGTCGCCAGTCCGTGAGGTCGTGGTGAAGCCAGACAATGCGCCCGGCGATGTCCGCGCCGGCCTGGACGGCATGCTCGGCTGCTCGCTCGAGGGCGACGGTGGATATATCAACCGCGGTGACCTGCCAGCCGCGCCCGGCCAGCCAGATGGCGTCTGCGCCTTCCCCGGCGCCGACGTCGAGCGCCGTGCCGGGAGCCAGGCCGTCGACCTCGGCGACCAGGTGGCCGTTGGGGTTCCCGCTCCACAGGGCCGCTTGCGAGCGGTAGCGGTCATCCCAGAATGCCTGGTCAAACTGTTCGGACACGACAGGTTCCTTCCCGGTTGAGGACCGGCGCCACAGATTGCCACCTCCATCCTGCCCTCGCGCTCGCGAACTGCCACGTTTCGTTGCCGACTTGGCCAGGTCACGGTGCGGGCCGGAGCGCGAACGCGTTCTCGATATCCTCCCGAGTCACCGAAGGACCGGGAATGTTGATGGGGCCGCTTTGGGCCAGTCCGTTCACGAAGATCACGATCAGGCGCTGAGGTATCCGTGCCCAGTCGAGGCCGGATGGGGCGGCTGCGTGATGATCGCGCTGAAGGTGATGACGTCTGTCGCGTTGACCGCCGCGCGGATGCTGTAGTCCGCGTGGCCTCGTTCGATGAAGTGATCGAGGCGGCGGTTGATCGCCTTCCGCGCCTCTACGGCTTCCCTGCTCATGAGCGCGGCGCGCCGGGCAAGGGCAGGACGAGCTGGTCGCCGATCGCTAGGGACCGGACCAGGAACTCGCGGACCGCCTCGAGTCCCGGAAGGTCCCGGCGCTCGAGCTCGTCGAGGATCTGGTTGAGCAGCCCGTAGGCACGGTGCTCAAGAGCGTGCAGCAAGGCCTCCCGGTCCGGGTAGCTGCGGTAGAGCGTCCCGACCCCAACCCCGGCCTCAACCAGTACCGGCGTTACTGGCGGCGGCTCGCCTCGTCACCGGCATTGGCCACGATGACGGCGATCGGCGGAATCACCATCGCCACGACGGAAATCACCACGGCAGCCGTCACCGAGTAGAGCCGCACGATCGTCCAGGACACGATGACCAGCGTCAGGCACAAGCCCATCAGCAGGAAGTACGCGCGATTACGCGTCATGGTCCCCTGTCCTCCGGCGGCAGGCCGTCCGGCTTCAGAGGGCACACCTCATGCATCCAGTGACCGTCCGGCAGCAGCCGCGCATCCTGGCTCGCGGTGATCACCGCTCCGCACCGCTCGCAGACCTGACCGGCGGCGTGCGCCTCGTTGTCTTCCGGGTCGAGGTACTCAACCTCCCGATCCTCGCGGTCATGCTCTTCGATCTCGCGCTCGCCCAGGCTCTCGCGGTCCTGTGGCTGGACACCCCCCGGCGGTGGCTCTTCCTCGCCGTACCCGGGCCAGACGTCAGGCCGTACCGTCATCGTGCCTCCTCGTGTGTCCGTGACGGCAGGGTTTTGCCGACGGTCCCAGTCTGACACCGGCGCCGGCCAGTGACCCGGCTAGTGGGCAGTCACTCGACTGCCGTCCTCATTCGCGGCCCATCCAGGTGGCCACATCGGCCTCGTTGCCCTCGGCGTCGGCCAGCGTCCACCACGCCGGCGCGTGCTCGTCGGTAACCAGGTGCCCGCCTGCGGCGATCGCCGCCGCGACGCGCGCCTCGGCCTGGTCGTGCGGCACCGAGATGTCGATGTGGATCCGGTTGCGCTGCGGGCGCGGCGCGTCCATCGCCTGAAACCAGAACGATGGCCCGCTCCCGTGCGGGTCGATCAGGTCTTCGTCACCCAACTCCTGGTAGCCGAGCACGGCGCGCCAGAAGGGCATCACCTGGGGACTGACGACCGTGTCGATCGTGACCTGGACGGTCTGAACAGCGGTCGGATCGGCGGCCACGTTCAGCTCGCACGCCGCCGCCGAGATCTGCCGGGCCATCTCGACGTCGCGTTGGCTCAGCCCGCCGACCTCGTGCGTCATCAGACGCACCGTCAGACCTGTGTACCGCAGGTCCACCTCGGGATGATGGTTCCCGGTGTCGGCCAGGCTGCCGATCGCGTCCACGAGTGCGACACCGGTTGCGAACGACCCGGTGCGGAAGTACGCGCACGCCCCGCCGAAGAGCACCCGCCAATCGTCGACGCCGACGGCCTCGTGGAACTGCCCCGGTGTGATCCGTTCGATCATGCCCGCAACGTAACACTGACACCGTTGGTACGCAGGTCGCCGCCCCCACGATGGGAGGCCGCCGTCAGCTCGGTGGATCTCCCGATAAGCCGTGCACCGTCACAGGCGACTCGCACACGCCAGGGCATCAGCCATATGAGGCCCTACCTACGTAGACAACAGAACTCTACTTAAGTAGAGTAGCATGCGGAGACGCATCTCAGCAGCTAGCCGCAGCCGCGGGCCGGACGGCGGTTCAATGAATCTCATCAGGAGCGGCGTGGACGGCATACACCTACGGCCCAGCAGGCCTCTGCTAGCTGGCTCCGCCCGTTCCTGGGCGGGCGCGCTGCTGGCCTGCTGCGCGATCCTCGTCGCCGCGCTCGGCGTGTTGTTCGCAGACCAGGTCAGGGCAGACCGGCTCGATCACGCCGTCGATGCTCCGATCATTACCTGGTTCGGTGGCCATCAGGGTCTGGTGGTGTGGCTTGCCGCTCCGGGTTCGCTGATTCCGGCGGCCGTGCTGAGCGCGGCCATCGTCGTCGCCTGCCTGCTCACCGGCCGCCTCAACGGCGCCGTGCTAGCCGCGGCCGCCGTCCCGGCCGCCGTCGGACTGGACGACGGCCTGCTCAAGCCACTGGTCCACCGCACCTACCTGGGCGTGCTCACCTATCCCAGCGGACACACCACCACCATGTTCGCGCTAGCCGCGACGGTCGCGGTGTTGCTGAGTATCCCGCCGCGCCCGGCCGGGGCCGGGGCGCTGCGCGTACTGATCCCGGCGGCAGCGTTCGCGCTGGGAGGCATCGTCGCCATCGCCGTCATCGGCCTGCGATGGCATTACTTCACCGATACCGTGGCCGGCGCGGCTGTCGGCATCGGAACGGTCGGCGGGCTCGCGCTCATTCTGGACCTGCCCGTCGCCAGGCGGTGGCTGGCGCGGGCTAGCCGCCAGCTACCGGCGGCTCAAGAACGCGAAGGCGCCGCGGCGCGGGCCAACACCACGACACCGACCTGAACCGCTCCGTCCTTGGTCAGGTTGGGAAGAAAGACGCTCGCGGCATGGGGCAGGCTGACCTGGATGTAGTTGCGCTGCTGCGCCTAGTCGGGGATGACGAACAGGTTCCAGCCCGTGTTGCCGTTGCTCCGCTTGCTGCAATCGGACCGGAGCTGAGGTGCTCCTCTCGATGGCAGACACGTCCATGAAGCTCCCGTCACCAACCACCTGGCCCACCTGTCGGCGTTCTTCGCCTGGACCGCGGCGCATGCCCCGGCCTAGCTCACATGGGCACCTTGATGCCGCGGTTGACCAGCCAGACGTTTGGGGGCCAGGAGGTGAAGTATCCGATGATCATGCCGACCTGCATGAGGAGCCAGAAGGCGGCTGAACTGGGCATGAGCTGGTGCGGTGCCGGGAACAGCGCGAACGCCATGACCGCCATCCAGCCGAACAGGCCGACCTCGAACGCGGTCAGCGAGATAAATCCGCCTTGGCCGCCGCAATCAGGCCATCCTTCAGCCCGAGGCCGCGCATCGGCGCGATCGCGAAGTACTGGAAGATGATGCCGAACGCGAGGGCGAGAACGTAGTCGCCGACGTATTCAGCTCCCAGGGTGACGCCAGCAATCGTGAGGCCCAGCCCAAATATCGCGAATTCGGCGATCACGTCGCCCAGGGCGCATCCAGAGCCGCAGTGGCTCACCTCGATGGCCATCGTGACCCACCATGGCCTGGCCCGCTCACCCGGCGGTGCTGGCTCGTCCGCGCCGCCCGGCCCGGCTGCGCCGGCCATCTCGTGATGAGCGTGCTGGCCGCCGTGCCTCTGCGGGCCGTCGCCTGCAGATGCCAGCGACCGGACCCACGTTCCAACTGCACCAACACGACGGCCATGCGACGAGCGGCTGAATCTGCCGCCGCCGCAGTAGCAGCAGACCGCACTTTCTTGCCGCACCCACTGGCTCGGCACGCGCCACGAGCTGGTGTCACCGCGCTGACTGGGCGGCCGCCTCTGCGCGAGCCTGGGAGTGGCCGCTGTTCAGCTGGCCTGGCGGAGCGTCTCGCCCGTTTGCCGGGGCCCGGCCGGGGGGATGCCGCCGCGGAATCCGGGGGAGTAGGCCAGGTGGAACCCGCGCGTGGGAACGGTCGCGCCTAGCTGCGCGAAGAGCCCGGCGGCCGAGAGCGTCGCCCGCCAGACCAGGGCGTATTCCGGCGGTGGCGTCAGGTTGCGCAGCGCTGGGCCGAAGCGCGGCTCAGTGAGGTGGGCTATGAGCCCGCGCAGCCAGGCGCGGGAGTACGTGAAGCTGGGGCCGGCCCCGGTGGCCGCGAGCGGGTGCAGCAGCTCGACGATCAGCCGGGAATCGACCTCGGCGTCCGGGGCGAGCGCCCCGACCTGCCGGGCCAGCCGCATCACCGCTGGCCCGTCCCCGGCGAGTACTGCGGCGGCGAGCTGCCCGAACGGCTCAGGGATGCCGCCGGGTGTGGCGGCGACCGCGCCGAAGTCCAGCATGCCGAGCCGGCCGCCGGGAAGCAGCAGGAAGTTGCCGGAGTGCAGGTCGGCGTGCATCCAGCCGGTGCAGGCGGCGGGCGCGTAGATGGCGTGCCCGAGCAGCCGGGCGGCCCGGTCCGCGGCGTCGCTGCCGTTGAGCTCGCGCCAGCCCTCCGGAAGCAGATCCGTGCGCCCGTCAAGCAGTGCGGACAGGCTCGCCCCTTCCAGCCAGCGGGTGATGAGCACCCGGGGTGTCGCGGCGTACACGGCCGGGACCGTGACGCTGGTCCGGCCCGGTGGTTCGTGCGCCCCTGCGGCGCGGGCTGCGGCGAGTGCCTTCGGGAGGCGATGGGTGAACGCGGCCGAGACCTCGGTCTGGACACGGCCCTCGCGCACGTAATCCAGTTCCTCGACGATGCGCCCGGCGAGCTCGTCGGCCAGTCCGGCCACGTTCAGCTTGGTGAGCCGGGCCATCACCCGCGCTAGCAGCCGGGCCTGGCGAAGGTCTGAGCGCAGCGCCTTGCCCACACCCGGGTACTGCACTTTCACCGCCACCTCGACGACCTGGCCGCCGTCGATCCGCCATCGTCCGCGGTGCACCTGGCCGATCGAGGCCGCCGCGGCCGGGATGTCGTCGAACGCCACCAGCCGCTCCCGCCAGCCCGGCCCGTAGGCGACGGCGAGGTCAGCGGCGACCACCCGGCGGGCCACCTCGGCGGGCCTGGCCGGCGCCG
>WNFJ01283898.1_pt2 | contig 12086 bp, 8 predicted proteins | sample 5400461 | NCBI WGS metagenome assembly WNFJ01 (sample SAMN13153349, study PRJNA577476) | soil metagenome | isolation source: 115 cm saprolite on Douglas fir-dominated hillslope | place: USA:California | collected 2013-09-17
CCGAACGAATTCGCCGTGCCGGCGTGTGTCAGGTAGAACGCAAACAGCTTTTTGCCGACGGAAAACAAGATCGCCGCGACAACCCCGCCCACCAGCGCGTCGCGCCATTGCACCCGGGCGTCGGGGAGGAACTTCAGGAGCGCGCCGAACGCCAGCGAGAGAATCACCAGTCCGGCCACCAGTTGCACGACGTCGCCGATGATCACGAGCGACGAATCGCCCCAAAGCCATTTGCCCACGGCCTGGATGGCGGTGTCGAGGACTAGCGAGACGATCAGCAGAAACGCCACGCCCAGCACCAGGCCGAACGAGATCAGCCGCACCCGCACCAACGCGAAAACGCTCGATTTCTGCTGGCCGGCAAATGGCCACACGAGGTTCAGCGCGGTGTTGAGCGATGAAAATGTCGCCGATGCGCCCACCGCGAGCAGCACGAACGAGATCACGGCGGCCACCCCGGTGCCGCCGCTGCGGTGTGCATTCTCGACAATGCTCTGCACGCTTGCTGCGGCCTGATCGCCGAGGAGTCCGTTGACGTGGTGGAACAACTGGCCGCGCGCCGCGTCGGCCCCGAACACCCAGCCGGCCACCGCGATCACCATGACCAGCGTTGGCGCGAGCGAAAACGCTGAGTAGAACGCAATGCTCGCAGCCATTGCCGCACAGCGGTCCTCGCCGAATTTCCTGAGTGCGCCCATCACCCAGGACGCGTCCTTTTTCACCGCGGCCTGAATTTTCTCGCTGGACAACGTGCTCATGGCAACCTCGACTTCGATGATGGTAATGATCTTGACGGTTTGTCATCCGGCCGAGCACGATGCGTTCCACGGTCAGCAAACTTCCGATGAAACCATCGCGTGCCAAGACCATGAAGCATCCGTCATCCCATCGCATCTTGGCAATCAAAAGCGGGCTCATCGGCCGTTTGGATGCCTGTGGAACGCACTTTCGTTACCAATCGTCGAGTTTGATCTACGTCGCGTACACCTCGTTTTTCAATCGGCGCGTGGAAGCCGACGCGTCATGCAGCAGGCGGAGAGAGCGTGCCCGTGGCGTAGTCAGGCGCGCACGGCGAACCCGTCAAGATAAGCGGCCGGATCTCGGCCGTCCCAGATTCGTCCATCGATCAGCACGTCGGCGCGAATCTCGTCCGGCACGCGAACGTCCGCTAACGCGGCAGCCTCGCGATACAGCGCCGTCTGACTGATTGCTGATGCAATCGCGGCGTCGCCGTGATCGCCGCTTAGCAAACCCCATCGGCGATATTGCGTGAGGAACCACAAGCCATCGGACGGGCGTGGATAGTTGACTGCGCCTTCATCGAAGAAGCTGACGGGTAATGGCCGCCTGGGGAATTGCACAACGTCATAGTCGCCGAGCAGTCGCGGCGCGATCAGCTCCCGCGGCACGCCGACCAACTCGGGCGCCGCGAGCCAAGTGGAGATGTCGGCACGATGCGCGGGGCTGTCGAGCCAACGGCACGCTTCGAGCATGGTCTGCACCAGCGCGCGTGCCGTGTTGGGATAAAGAGCAACGAAATCGCGCCGGCTGGCAAGGACTTTTTCCGGGTGGTTCGGCCAGATCTCGCTTGTGACCGCTACGGTTCTTCCCGCCTGACGCGCCTCGGCAACCGCGTTCCACGGCTCGCCGACACACAGGCCGTCGAGCTGGCCCTCGGCGAGCGCATCGACCATTTGCGGTGGCGGAATCACGATGCTGCGAATGTCGCGCAACGGATGCACGCCAAGAGCTGCGAGCCAGTAATACAACCACATCGCATGCCGTGCCGGTCGGAAAGGTCTGCGCGAAGACAGGAGGACGGCCAAGCGACGCAAGCGCCTGCTTCAAATTTCCGCTTTGGTTAAACGCTTCGGCAAGCGGATTCGACAGCGTGATCGCCTGGCCATTGCGATTCAGCACCATCAGCACGGCCATGTCGCCCTGCGGTCCACCGATGCCCAGTTGCACGCCATATACGAGGCCATAAAGCGCGTGCGCCGCGTCGATCTCGCCGGACAAAAGCTTGTCGCGTACGGCCGCCCAGGAAGATTGCCGGCACAGTTCCAGCGTCAGTCCGTGGCTATGCCCGAACTCGAGGATCTTGGCAGCAGCCAGCGGGGCGGCATCGCTCAGCGCCACAAAACCAAGACGGATGTGGGTCTTCTCGGGCTTATCGGCGGCACTGTGTGAAGCGGCTTTGGGCGTGTTCATGTTATACGGGCTACCCTAATAAATCGGTCATCGATACCAACTGGCGCGCGACCTCGGCAAGCTTCACTCCCTGATCCATCGCGCGCTTGCGCAGGGTGGCGTACGCCTCGGATTCGGACATCTTGCGCCGGTCCATCAGCAGGCGTTTGGCTCGGTCGATAAGCTTGCGGTCCGCCAGTTCGTTCTCGACTTCGGCGAGGCGCTTGCGCAGTTGCACCTCGCGTGCGAAACGCGCGAGAGCGACTTCGAGGATCGGTGCAAGTCGCGCCGCCTCCAGGCCTTCGACAAGATAAGCGCTCACGCCCGCACTGACCGCCGCGTGAATCAGTTGCTGGTCGCCGTCGTTGCTGAACATCAGGACCGGGCGCGGCGCGGTCTCGTTCATCACGGCGAGTTGTTCGAGCGTATCGCGTGAAGGCGATTCAGTATCGATGATAACTACATCCGGGCGCTGCTCTTCCACCACCTTCGCCAATGCCGCGGGCGTTGCTACCTCGGCCAGCATGTCGTAGCCCAGGCGTGCGAGTGCCTGGCGAAGATCGCCAATCGGTTTGTCGGTATCGGTGACCAGGAGCACGCGAAGCATGGGTTAAGCGCCGGGAGATTTCATGTGTATTCGGCCGGCCGCAATAATGACCGGCGGGTTATCAAGGCGCTTGTTGAAATCTTCTTGCGCACGGCACGATGTGGGTCGCACCAGTCAGGCTGCATGCGCGACCGCTTCAGCATTGTCTTGCCACGCGTTGAAGGAGGTTTGCTCAGCCACGGCAAAAGCGCTGCTCTCCTTGTGAGTCACCCAATTTACCGCTTCGCCGACCGCATTGCCAACGAGGATCACAGCCGGGCTTCCCAAGCCTTCCTTCACCGCGTTGATAGCCAGATGATCCAGCCGTCCAAGCCAGCGCCGCTCGGCTGCCGTGCCGGCCCATTGCACGACTGCTGCTGGGGTGGAAGCCGGCAGCGCCGACAATAGCGCATAGCACAGGCTCTCGATGCGCGTCATGCCCATATAGATCGCGAGTGTCGTGCCGGTTGCCGCGAGCGCAGCCCAGTCGGGTTCGCCATGATCCCGCTTGTGCGCTGTAACGAAGGTGACGCCCTGGCAATGCTCGCGATGCGTAAGCGATATCCCAAGACTTGCAGCCGCCGCAAAGCCCGACGAAATGCCGTTGATGATTTCCACTGGAATCTGTGCGCGCCGCAGTGCCGTGAGTTCTTCTCCCGCGCGTCCGAACAGCAGGGCATCGCCGCCTTTTACGCGGACCACATGCAGGCCCTTGAGCGCATAGCGTTGGCGGTGTCGACTTGCAGCCGCCGCGCTTGCCGACGCGAATCACGCGTGCCCGCGGCGCAAGCGACACGATCTCGGGATTAGCGAGATCGTCCAGCAACACGATATCCGCAGCCGCCAATGCTTTGGCGGCTTTGATCGTGAGCAGGTCCAGATCCCCGGGACCGGCGCTAAGCAAGGTGACCTTGCCAGTTGTCATCGTGATGTCCTTTGGCGGCCTGATAAAAACGCGACGGCTGCCATGTCGCTTATAAGGAATGGGTCGCGCGGGTTGTGCATCGCTCGGGACGATGCAGACGCAAAAACGGCATCCGCCCGTGCTCTTGCACGAGGGGACGCCGTTGTCCTGGGTTGCCGGTGTCTACCGGTATTCAATCGATAAGACTGTGGTTCATGTGCCCGACATCGTTGCCGCGCACAGCCAGACATAAGCAATATCCAGGCCAGACGAGTGTCGCTATAACGCACTCGCCGGTGAACGTTGCGGATGACGAGCTGCTAGCCGCGCCCCTTATACAAGGTGGTTTGAACACAGCCATTGCCATCATTCTCCGTGAGTCCGTTTAAGCAAACACGGCGCCGATCCCCCTCGCACGCTGACAGTGCTGCACCGCACCGTGAATGTGCTTCGCTGCATCAAAATGCATCGCCGCGAGCCGGCTGAAAACGCGCCGTGAAGGTGCTTGTCGGCCGCAAAGTCCCACCGGATATAGACCTGCCGTGCATGGCATGGCACTTGCGTTTAGAACTTCCATTGGATCAACGAAGGTCCGGTTTCATCGCAAGGTTTCAGCAGCAGCCCGTGACGGGCTTTTTGGACAACGGCGTCCCCTGAACTCAGTCATCGGCTGGGTTCACGGGACGCCTTTTTGTTTTCTGGAAAAACAATGGCAGACAAAGCAACCCGGATCGATCTCTTCAGCTGGCGCACCGCGCCGATGCGGGCTTTCCATCTCACATGGATGGCGTTCTTCGTCTGCTTCTTCGCGTGGTTCGCGTGCGCGCCATTGATGCCGTTGATCAAGCGCGAGTTCGGACTCTCCATCGACCAGGTCGCCAATATCAACATCGCCGCAGTCGCCGCGACGATCCTGGTGCGCCTCATCATCGGCCCGATGTGCGACCGTTACGGTCCGCGCAAGGTCTATACGGGACTGCTACTCCTGGGCGCGTTTCCCGTGCTCGGCGCAGCGCTCTCCGGCGGTTACACAAGCTTCCTGCTGTGCCGCCTGGGTATCGGTGCGGTGGGTGCGAGCTTCGTTATTACGCAATACCACACGTCGGTGATGTTCGCGCCAAACGTGGTCGGCACGGCTAACGCGACCAGCGCAGGCTGGGGAAATGCCGGGGCAGGCGCCGCGCAAGTGTTCGTGCCGCTGCTGCTCGCGGGCATGCTTGCGCTCGGTGCAGGCGAGTCGTCTGGATGGCGTCTTGCGCTCGTGGTTCCAGCGCTTGCCATGCCGGTCATGGCCTGGTTCTACTGGCGCTTCACGCAGGACTGCCCGCAAGGCAACTTCACGGAACTGCGCGCACAAGGCATAGCAATCGATGGTGGCAAGAAGGGCGGCTGGGCGAGCTTTCGCACGGCCTGCGCGAACTACCGCGTGTGGATGCTCTTCATCACCTACGCGGCTTGTTTTGGCGTCGAAGTGTTTATTCATAACATCGCCGCCGTCTATTACGTCGATCACTTCCAACTGTCGCTGAAAGCCGCTGGCCTCGCCGCCGGCAGCTTTGGATTGCTCGCGTTGTTTGCCCGCGCGCTCGGCGGCTGGGTATCGGATAAAGCCGCTGCCCGTCACGGCCTTGAGATTCGTTCGACTTTGTTGTTCGCGCTCATCGCGGGGGAGGGCCTTGGCTTGATATGGTTTTCACACGCTGACAGCGTCGCGCTCGCCGTGGTCGCCATGCTGAGCTTCGGCCTGTTCACGCACATGGCGTGTGGCGCGACTTACGCGCTGGTGCCGTTCATCGACCGCAAGGCGCTTGGCGGCGTGGCAGGGATCATTGGCGCGGGCGGCAATGTGGGTGCAGTGGCCGCGGGTTTCCTGATGAAGGGCTTCGGCAGCGTTCAACAGACGCTGGCCATGCTCGGTGTGCTGGTCACGGTGTCCGCACTGTGCGCGCTGGCGGTGCGCTTTAGCTCCGAGCACAAGGCACGCGAAGCCGCGCTGCGTGCAGATGCATTGGGTGTCAACAACAGCATTGCAAATTGAGAGTGTCCTGATCATGAAAATCGTCGTCATCGGCCATGGCATGGTCGGCCACAAACTACTCGAATGCCTCGCTGAAAACGCATCGCATGGGCTCGATATCACGGTGCTGTGCGAAGAGCCGCGGCCGGCCTACGACCGCGTGCATCTGTCCGAATTCTTCTCCGGGAAATCGGCGCAAGACCTGTCGCTCGTCGAACCGAGCTTCTTCGAACGCGAGAACGTGCGGCTCGAACTCAATGCGAAGGCGGTATCGATCGATCGCGCGGCGCATACCGTGACGGTGTCGACCGGTGAGGGACTGGCCTACGACAAACTGGTGCTCGCTACCNNCGAGCGTCGCGACTGCTTCGTGTACCGCACCATAGAAGACCTTGAAGCGATGAAGGAATGCGGTGCGCGTTCGAAGACGGGTACGGTCGTGGGCGGCGGATTGCTCGGGCTTGAATGTGCGAAGGCGTTGCGCGACATGGGATTGCAGACGCACGTGGTCGAGTTCGCGCCGCGCCTGATGGCCGTGCAGGTCGACGACAGCGGCGCGCGCGTGCTGCGCAGCAAGATCGAAGAGCTGGGCGTGACGGTTCATACGCAGAAGAACACGGTTGCCATTGTCGATGGCGAGGACGGCACGCACCGGATGCAGTTTGCCGACGCCACCCATCTCGACACCGACATGATCGTGTTCTCCGCCGGCATCCGTCCGCGCGACGAGATCGCACGCATCAGCGGCCTTGATGTCGGTGCGCGCGGCGGCATCGTGATCGATGATAGCTGCCACACCAGCGACGCCGATATCTACGCGATCGGCGAATGTGCGCTCTGGAACGGGCAGGTTTTCGGGCTGGTAGCGCCGGGTTATGACATGGCGCGTGTGGTTGCGAAGCAGTTGCTGGGCGAGCAGGCCGAGTTCATCGGCGCGGACATGAGCACCAAGCTGAAGCTGATGGGCGTGGACGTGGCGAGTATCGGCGATGCACACGGCAAGACGCCGGGCAGCCGCGCGTACCAGTTCAGCGACGAACGCAAGCAGGTCTACAAGAAGCTGGTCGTGTCCGAGTGCGGCAAGTATCTGCTCGGCGGCGTGATGGTCGGCGACGCGGACGAATACGGCACGCTGCTGCAGATGATGCTGAACCGCATTGAGCTTCCTGAAGCACCGGAATTCCTGATTCTTCCTTCCTCCGACGGCAAGCAAAAGCCCGGCCTCGGCGTCGATGCACTGCCGGACGCCGCGCAGATCTGCTCTTGCAACAACGTGTCGAAAGGGCAGATTTGCGAAGCGGTTTGCGCAGGTGCGACCAGCATTGGCGCGTTGAAATCCGCGACCAAGGCCGGCAGTTCGTGCGGCGGCTGCGTGGCCCTGGCTACGCAGGTGATGAAGGCCGAGATGAAAAAGCAGGGGCTCGCGGTCAACAACCATGTGTGCGAGCACTTCCCGTACTCGCGGCAGGAGCTTTATCACATGGTGCGTGTTGAGCGCATCGAAACGTTTGGCGAGTTGCTCGCGAAGCACGGCCGCGGTCTTGGCTGCGATATATGCAAACCGGCAGCCGTCGCGATTCTTGCATCGTGCTGGAACGAGTTCGTGCTGAAGAAAGAGCATGCGGGCTTGCAGGATTCGAACTACTACTTTCTCGCGAACATCCAGCGCGACGGCACGTATTCCGTCGTCCCGCGGATGCCCGGTGGCGAGGTCACGCCCGATGGTCTGATCGCGGTCGGTCAGGTCGCAAAAAAGTATGGCTTGTACACCAAGGTTACGGGCGGCGCGCGCGTCGATTTGTTTGGCGCGCGTGTCGAACAGTTGCCGCTGATCTGGGAAGAACTGATTGCGGCCGGCTTTGAATCCGGTCACGCGTACGGTAAGTCGGTGCGGACGGTGAAGTCGTGCGTCGGTTCAACCTGGTGCCGCTACGGCGTGGGCGATTCGGTCGGTCTCGCGATCGATATAGAAAACCGCTACAAGGGTTTGCGCACGCCGCACAAGATCAAGTTCGGTGTCTCCGGATGCACGCGCGAATGCGCGGAAGCGCAGGGCAAGGACATCGGCGTGATCGCAACGGAGAAGGGCTGGAACCTCTATGTATGCGGTAACGGCGGGATGAAACCGCGCCATGCCGAGCTGCTTGCATCAGATCTTGATAGTGCAACGCTGATTCAATACATCGACCGTTTCCTGATGTTCTATATCCGCACCGCGGACCGGCTGCAGCGTACCAGCGTGTGGCGCGACAACCTCGAGGGCGGGCTCGAGTACCTGATCGATGTCGTGGTGCACGACAAGCTTCAGCTTGCCGCAGAACTCGAAACGGAGATGCAGCAGGTAGTCGACAGCTACGAATGCGAGTGGAAGAAGGCCGTGAACGATCCGGACACCCGCAAGCGCTTCCGGCATTTCGTCAACAGCGATGAAGCCGATGCCAACGTGAGTTTTGTCGAAGAGCGTGGCCAGATTCGCCCCGCGACGCCGGCGGAACGAAAATTCAAGCAAATCGATATTCCCGTCGTTGTCGAGACGGTTTGACGCGCACGCGACCCATACCAGGGACATCATCATGAACTACGATCGAACCCCGATATCCTGGGTGCCCGTGTGCCCACTCGACGATATTGTGCCGAACACCGGCGTCTGTGCACTCATCAACGGCGAGCAGGTCGCCGTGTTTCATCTCGCCGACGGCAACCCGAGCGTGTTCGCCATCGATAACTTCGATCCGGGCTCGAAGGCGTCGGTGCTGTCGCGCGGACTGATCGGCAATCTGGGTGATCGTATTGTGGTGGCATCGCCGATCTACAAGCATCACTACGATCTGCGCACCGGAGAATGCCTCGAGATACCGGGGAATTCGGTCAACGCCTTTGCCGCGCGCGTGGAGGACGGTCAGGTATGGGTCGCGGTATGAGCACGGTAAGCGCATCTGCGTATCCGGCATGATTTCAGGCGACGTAAAAACCGTGTGCCCGTACTGCGGCGTTGGCTGCGGCATGGTCCTGCACGTCGAGAAAGGGCAGGTGGTCAAGGTGTCCGGTGACAAGGAGCATCCGGCCAACTTCGGGCGCCTGTGCACCAAAGGGTCGTCGGCACATGTGGTTTTGCGCAAATCCGGCCGTCTGGAGCACGCCTTCATTCGGCATGAGCGCGACCAGGACCCGGTCCCGCTATCTATGGCGCAAGCGCTCACCGATACAGCCCGGCGCCTGCGCGATCTGCTGGACAAACACGGCCCGGACGCGCTCTCGTTCTATGTGTCGGGCCAGATGTCGATCGAGGCGCAATACCTTGTCAACAAGCTCGCGAAAGGGTTTGTGGGCACCAACAATATCGAGTCCAATTCGCGGCTCTGCATGGCAAGCGCCGGTAGCGGCTACAAACTTTCGCTTGGCGCCGACGGACCGCCGGGCTCGTACGAGGACATCGATAAAGCCAACCTGTTTTTCGTGATCGGCGCGAACATGGCCGACTGCCATCCGATCCTGTTCCTTCGCATGATGGACCGCGTGAAGGCCGGCGCGAAGCTGATCGTGGTGGACCCGCGCCGCAACGCGACCTCCGATAAAGCCAGCCTCTTCATGCAGATCAAGCCGGGGACCGATCTCGCGTTGCTCAACGGCCTGCTGTATCTGCTCCATCAGAACGGTCATACGGACGCTGCTTTCATCGCCGAATCGACTGAAGGCTGGGATACGATGCCCGCCTTTCTCGAAGACTATTCACCGGAAAAGGTGGCGCAGATCACCGGCATACCGGAAGCCGATATTCGTCGCGCGGCGCAATGGATGGGCGAGGCGCCCGAGTGGATGAGCTGCTGGACCATGGGTCTCAACCAGAGCACGCACGGCACCTGGAATACCAACGCCATCTGCAACCTGCATCTTGCCACCGGCAAGATATGCCGTCCCGGTAGCGGGCCGTTCTCGCTCACCGGGCAGCCCAATGCCATGGGCGGTCGCGAGATGGGTTACATGGGACCTGGGCTGCCCGGCCAGCGCTCGGTGCTGGTTGAAGAGGACCGGGCTTTTATCGAAGACCTGTGGGGCATTCCGAAGGGCACGCTCAAGACTTCGCTCGGGCAAGGCACCGTTGACATGTTCTCCCGGATGACCACGGGCGAGATCAAGGCCTGCTGGATCATCTGCACGAATCCGGTTGCGAGCGTCGCGAACCGGCAGACTGTGATTGCGGGTTTGCAGGCCGCGGAACTGGTCATTACACAGGATGCTTTCCTCGACACGGAGACCAATCGTTACGCCGATGTTCTTCTGCCCGGCGCGCTTTGGGCCGAGGCCGAAGGCGTGATGATCAACTCCGAGCGCAACATGACGCTCATGCAGAAAGTCATCGAGCCGCCGGGCGCTGCGTTGCCGGACTGGCAGATCATCGCGCGCGTGGCGTGTGAAATGGGTTTCGCCGAGGCGTTCAGCTATGCATCGGCGGATGAGATTTTCGTCGAGATCACCCGGGCGTCGAATCTCAAGACGGGCTACGACTTGCGCGGTGCGAGCCATGAGGGCCTGCGCGAAACGCCGTTGCAATGGCCTTGCGCACCAGACGTTGCGGCTGATCGCAATCCGGTTCGTTATATCAACGACGGTGTGAGCCAGACGCTCACGCAAAGGCCCGATGGCAGCCGTCCGCGCCTGGCATTTCCCACACCCGGCGGCAAGGCCGTTTTCTTCGCTCGCCCGCATGTGGCGCCTGCGGAAATGCCGGACATGGAACGGCCCATCGTGCTGAACACGGGGCGCTTGCAGCACCAGTGGCACACCATGACCAAGACCGGCAAGGTGCCGATGCTCAACAAGCTCAATCCCGCCCCGTTCGTGGAGATTCATCCCGAAGATGCGGTGGCGCTTGGCATTGAGGCTAAGGACGCGGGCGAGATTCGCTCGCGCCGCGGCCGTGCCGTGCTGCCCGCGATCGTGACGGACCGGGTTCGCGCCGGCAACTGCTTTGCCCCGATGCATTGGAACGATGTCTTCGGCGAAGAGCTTTGAATCAACAGCGTCACGAATGACGCATTCGATCCGATTTCGCAGCAGCCTGAATTCAAGTTCTGCGCCGTAACGCTGAGCCGCGTGCCGCCCAAAGTAGGCGCAGAGAATCCTGAAACGGCGCAGAGAATCCTGAAACGCGTGATGACGCCGCCAATCTGGAACGATCCGAGCCCATTACCGCCGATCACGCCCGTCCGACACAGGAACTGGACATGTCCCGTATTGATGCCCTTGCCACGCTGCTCGGTATTCCGGAAACACCGGCGCCCGAACTCAGCGAGACGGAATGCACCTACGTCGCAGGTTTCATGAGTGGCCTGCGCTCGACCGAGGGCCGCGCAGCAAGTGGTGTGCCGACGTTGCCGCTCAGTGCGCCCGTGGTCCCGACGACAAGGCTCTGGCTTGATGGCGTCCTCGCTGGCCTCTTCAGCCGTGCGGAAACGGCTGTGCCGACGCTAGCCGTAGCGACTACCGCGGAGTCCTCCGTACGGATCGCGCGGGCGCGGCCGAAAGTCGTTTTGTTATGGGCATCGCAGACGGGGAACATCGAATCGTTGACCGAGCGTTACGCGACCCAGCTGATGGAGTCCGGCTTCGAAATACGGACCTCGTGCATGGCCGACTATGCGGTATCGGGTCTGGAGAAAGCGCAGTACGTGCTGCTGATGACAAGCACGTTCGGCGACGGCGATGCCCCCGACAATGGCCAGAGTTTCTGGACAGGAATCAGCGCCGATAATGCACCGCGTCTGGATGGCGTGCGCTACGCCGTGCTGGCTTTTGGCGATCGTAACTATGACGAGTTCTGCGGTCATGGCCGCAAACTGGATGCGCGTTTGCTCGAGCGCGGAGCGATACGTTTGCTGGAGCGTGTCGATTGCGATGCAGAGTTTCAGCCCGCTGCCGACGCGTGGCTCGAGCGGATCGTCGCGCGGATCAAGGAAGAAGATGCGGCGCTGCATGCGGTCCCGGCAGACGGAATGATTCCGGCCATCTTGCCCTCGAAGACCCATCCGGCGGCGTCGCGGCTGGTGAAGAATTTGCGGCTCAACAAGCATGGCGCGACGAAGGACACGCGTTATTTCTCGCTGGCAACGGCGGACTCGGGTCTTGAATACGAGGTTGGCGATGCGCTCGGTGTATGGCCGAGCAACTGTCCCGAACTAGTCGATGAACTTATTGGCCTGAGCGGTCTTTCTGCCGATACGGCCGTGAATGTGACCGGCGCCGGCGAGATGCGTCTAGCCGATGCGCTCGGCAAGCACTATGAAATTGCGCGGCCGAATCACGACACGCTGGCATTCATCGCGGCCCGGACCCGGGACAGTGCGTTGAGCAGATTGCTCAGCGAGGATCGCAAAGCGGACCTGAAGAAG
>WNFJ01697114.1_pt2 | contig 12086 bp, 7 predicted proteins | sample 5400461 | NCBI WGS metagenome assembly WNFJ01 (sample SAMN13153349, study PRJNA577476) | soil metagenome | isolation source: 115 cm saprolite on Douglas fir-dominated hillslope | place: USA:California | collected 2013-09-17
GGGATGTGTTCCCGCGTGAAGCATGGGAGAGGTGCGAACTGCGGGTCGAACGGAATACGATGCGAATGATGGAAATTCTCGAGTCATCCAACACCCGGGCCACCTTCTTCGTGCTTGGCTGGGTGGCCGAGAAGTGTCCGCAGCTCGTGCGCGCGATCGCCGCAGCAGGCCACGAGGTCGCGTCTCATGGTTATGGTCATGAACATGTCTACTCGCTCCGGCCGAGCGAATTCCGGTCAGACGTCGTACGGTCGAAGCGATACCTTGAAGATCTAACCGGCAAGGCGGTCCGTGGCTACCGTGCGCCTTCCTTCTCGATCACCGATTGGGCGATTCCGATCTTGCAGGAGGAGGGTTTCGACTACGATTCTTCCGCTGTGCAGACTATCGCGCACGACAGGTATGGCCGGCTCAGTGGAATGCATGCGGGGAAGCCGATCGTTTCGCTCCGCAATGGCTTCCATGAAGCGTGTGTTTCGTGCATCCGGCTCGGCCAACGCGGGATTCCCTGGGGTGGGGGCGGCTATTTCCGGCTCATCCCCTATCGTTTGTGGCTTCAGGGCGTGCACATGATCCTGCGCTCTGGGATGCCCTACATCTTTTACATCCACCCGTGGGAGATCGATCCCGGGCAGCCGCGCGTCGCCGGAATAAGGGCGACCCATTCGTTTCGCCAGCGTGTCAACCTTCATCGGTGCGAGGAGCGCTTCGTCGCGCTTGTCGCCGATTTCGAGTGGATGCCGGTCTGCGATCTCATCGATGGATGGAACGTCGATCACGGTACGGCGGATGTGAGCGGTGACCGAGCGGATGACTTTAATGAACACCTTTCTCGGGCTGATGGAGCCAGACAGGAATTCTCAGTGAGGTCGGGTAGATGCTAACCGTACGTGGCGATCATATGCACGGTAACGATCCAAACGGGACGCCGATGGAGCGACGCGGTCCCCTGAGTCCCCACCTGCTCTATATCGGAGGCGAGGACCATCATCTTCGTATTCCGGCCATGCTTGCCCTGTGCGACCGCGGCTTTCGCGTAACAGCGGCTGGGACGGGCGATCCCGCACCATTTGTGCAGGCAGGCATCGACTTTCGGCGTTTCCATTTCGAGCGGTTCATAAACCCGCTGGCCGACTGGGCCGCGGTCAAGAGCATTGCGAAGATCCTCGTCGAGGTGCGGCCCGATCTCGCGCAGAGCTTCGACACCAAACCAAGCATATTCCTTCCTTTGGCCGCGCGAAGCACTCCTGGCATACAGGTCATTCGCACGATCAATGGGCTGGCTTTCCTCTATTCTTCGCGGTCTCCGATAGCGTTGATGTTGCGTCCAGTCCATCGCACGCTCCACCGGTTTGCGGCGCGTTCCACGGCAATGACCGTGTTTCAGAACCGCGACGATCAGTCGTTTTTTGAACGCCATGCGCTGATCGGTAGGGGATTGAGCCGGCTGATTCCCGGATCAGGCATCGATGTTGGACGGTTCGAGCGGGCGGTGGCGGCAGGGCCGTCACCGGCGGAGATACGCCGGACACTCGCGGTCGAGAACTGCGAAATCGTCATCACTGTCACGCGCCTCACCCGCCAGAAAGGGATTCCGGCACTGCTCGAGGCCGCTGCCCTCGTTCACAAGGTGCGACCAACCGTGCGTTTCCTGCTTGTCGGCCCGCGGGAGAGCGAAGGGCCGTTGGCCGTGACACAGGAGGAGATTGATCGCCATGCCCCCTATGTGGTGGCCGTGGGCCCGCGATCGGACATCCCCTCATTACTCAAAGCGTCCGACGTCTTTGCATTTCCAACCGAGTATCGCGAAGGCGTGCCGCGCGTCCTGCTCGAGGCGGCACTTGCGCGACTACCGATCGTAACAACCAGCATGCCCGGTTGCAACGACGTGGTACGTGACGGCTGGAGCGGTTTTCTTGTTCCGCCGCGCGCGCCGCGCCTCTTGGCATCCAGAATTCTCGACGTGCTCGACAACCAAGCGGCTGCAGACTTGATGAGCGCGCGGGCCGCGGAACTGGTGAAGAGGGAATTCGGGCTCGACCTCACCATGGCCCGCTATGTCGCGGCCTACAACGAGCTGCTCGATGATGCTGCTCGAAGCGAGGCGCCGGCGGCCAGAGTCCGTCCCAACCCGGGATCGCCGCTAAAGAACCGATTTTCATAAAGAGATTTTCATGACGCGCGACCTGCTGCTGGTGCTGGGTATTTTGCTTTCGACCGCGTCCCAATTGCGGCCCGACAATGCGCCCGTTGGACCCGGTGAGGTGTGTCTATTGATCTGGATCGGCCTGACGCTCGGCCACCAGATGATTCAGCGCACGGCTCGATTTACACCCGCATTTTCGCGGCTGGCCATTTTCTGGCTGCTGTTCGCGGCGGCACAGTGTATTGGCACGCTGGCCGGCTACGCGATCGCGGATGTCCACGATACGTCGCTGTTCATGCATGACGTGATAGCCTACCCGCTGCTGGCCGCCATCAGCCTTCTGAGCGTTGCGGGACCGGATGCCGGATCCCGCCTGCATCGCATCGCCTGGCTTCTGGTGACGATAGGCTCAGCTATCTTCGCGCTGCAGGTCGCCCAGGCCTGGGAATTAGTCAGCATGGGATCGACCGACCCATGGTATTGGGATCGCTTGCGGGGCTGGTCCGAGAATCCCAACCAGCTGCTCGCCAACGTTGCAGTCAGCGCGCCCGCGCAGATCGCCGCCATCGCCACCGCAATTCTTCCAGTCTATGTCGGACGTCTCACCAAAAGCGATACGTTTGCCATTGTCCTTATAGCCACGGGGCCAATCTTCATCGCGCTCAAGCTGCGAAGCTGGCTTCTCTACCAACCAAAGCTTAGCCTGCGTTCGGCATCCGCATGGATCGTCGTTCTCGCGCTGCCGCTGCTCTCGGTTTCCGCCATCCCGTTCGCCTATTCTATCGCTGCCGACGCCGAGGGACTTGCCAAGGAAATGGCGAAGGGCGACGCACAAGAAACCGAAAATACAGCTAACGTTCGACTTGCAGCCTGGCAGCAAGCGTTCGATCGCGGACTTGAATCGGGAATGCTGGGTCTCGGGCCGGGTCCACACCTTCCGATACCCGCTTCCATCATCGCGGGGCGAAACGCTTCCTCTGGCGAGCCCAAAGCTATGGAGCATCCAGAAAACAACGGCACACCGAACTTCGAGGCCCATAACACGCTGCTCGACATCTTCACCCAAGGCGGATTGCTGGCGGTCCTCAGCCTTTCCTGGCTGGTTGGTGCGGCGTTCCTGCTGACCTTTCGAACGAGGCTGGAGGGGCTGACGACGCTGCTTTGCGGTCTCACGATCTTCACCATTTTTCACCTGTTTGTCCGCCCGCCGGTTTTCTGGCTCGCAATCGCAATCTGTCTGGTCGCTGTGCAAGGCCGCAAGCATTCGCTGCCACCGGCATGGAGCTGACGAGATGTGTGGCATCCCCAGCCGTCTTGCGGCGATCGGTGCGATGGCTGCGACGCTCACTCACCGCGGGCCGGATGGCGAGGGCATCTGGCTCGACCGCGACGGCGGCATCGCTCTTGGCCACCGTCGCCTCGCGATCGTTGATCTGTCCGACGCCGGTCATCAACCGATGCTGTCGACCGATGAACGTCTCGTCATGACGTTCAACGGCGAGATCTATAATTTCGAGGATCTGCGGCCGGGACTCGCAGCCAAAGGTCATCGCTTCCGCGGCAGCAGCGACACCGAGGTTATGCTCGCCGCGTTCGAAAGCTACGGCATCGAGGGAGCGCTCAAGCAATTCTCCGGAATGTTTGCCGCCGGCGTCTGGGATCGCAAACATCGCGTTCTACATCTGGTGCGCGATCGCATGGGCAAGAAGCCACTGTATGTTGCACTCGTTGATGGCGCGCTCCTCTTCGCGTCCGAGCTGAAAGCGATTCTGGCTTATCCTGATTTCCGGCCGACAGTCGATACACAGGCGCTGGCGATGATGCTTCGCCAAGGCTGGATGCCGGACCAGCATTGCATCTGGAAGGGCGTCTTCAAGCTGCCGCCCGGCACAATGCTTTCGGTCCGCGCGGAAGATCTGGAGGCAGCCAGTATCGAAAGCTTGCGAGAGCGGGTTCGGTGTTGGTGGTCACTCGCCGCGGTCGCCGAGACCGGGCAGCAGCATCCACTTGCGCTCGGTGAATCCGAGCTCGACGACGAGCTTGATCGCCTGCTCCGGAGCGCCGTGCGGCAGAGAATGGTCGCCGACGTGCCGCTCGGCGCCTTCCTGTCCGGAGGGATCGACAGCTCAACGGTTGTCGCGCTCATGCAGGCGCAATCGTCGCGTCCCATTCGCACCTTCACCATCGGCTTCCGCGAAGCCCAGTATGACGAGGCGGCGCACGCGTCCGAAGTGGCGCGGCATTTCGGCACCGAACACACGGAGTTTCGCCTGACACCTGCGGAAGTCTGCGCCGCGATCCCGGGTTTGCCGCAGATTTGGGATGAGCCGTTTGCCGACGAATCGCAAATTCCAACTTTGCTTCTTTCGCGGCTGGCGCGGCAGCATGTCACCGTCGCGTTGTCCGGAGACGGCGGCGACGAGTGTTTTGGCGGATACTCCAGACACTTCGTGCTGGCGCGGCTCGCCGGTCTGTTTCGACTCCCCTCCGGCCTGCGCCGGTTGGCGGCCTCTGCACTGCTCAAACTGACACCGCAGGCGTGGGAGGAGATCTTCCGGCTTCTTCAACTCCCGACCGCGCTTCGTCCGGCCTTGAACGGCGTCAACCTGCAAAAATTGACGCGCGCACTCGAGGCTGCGGACGAGCAAGAGCGTTACAATCAGCTGACAACATTCGGTTCGAGGCCCGTCGCTCTCGATCCAGGGACCGCCGACACGGCGGACGTTCCGCCGCTCCCCGATGCGGTAGGCAGGCTGATCTATCGCGACATGGCCGGCTATCTGACGGGCGATATTCTGGTCAAGCTCGACCGCGCGACAATGGCGGCCAGTCTGGAGGCGCGATGTCCGTTTCTCGACGATCGCGTGATCGAATTCGCCTGGCGGCTGCCCACCGCCGTCAAGATTCGCAACGGCCAGGGCAAATGGCCATTGCGGCGCGTGCTCCGCCGCTACCTGCCCGAAACCCTTTTCCAACGGCCGAAACAAGGCTTCAATGTCCCTATCGGCGAATGGTTGACCGGCCCTTTGCGCGGATGGGCGGAAGAGTTGCTTGATGGAGCAAGGATCCGGCGCGAGGGCCTGCTTCATTCCGGCCGCATTCAGGCCTGCTGGCAGCAGCACCTCAGCGGACGAAGCGATCGATCGGGTGAACTGTGGGCCATTTTGATGGTTCAGGCCTGGCTCGACTCCGCTCGCAATTCGAAATTGCCGCTGTCTTCGTTCGACGCCGGCGAGGAAACCTCCTTGGCGACTCAAGTGAGGAGCTTGAAAGCCTATGGCTAGGTCCCCCTGCACCAGCTGCGTTGCCTTTGGCTTGCTCGATCTCCCGTCCGGGCCAGCGATCGGCCCTGCGCTCGCCAATTTGGCGGGCAAAGCCAAGCCTTTCCAGCATCCGCGCAACAGCAATTCCAGACCAGCAGCGGCAGCTGATCCAAGAGGTCCGCGATGAACAAGCATTGGGATGACACGATGGTGCAAGCGGAACCGCCCGCGCCAATGGATGATGCGGGCGTCACGCGACGGCCAGGCGACGACACCACGGCCGGCGAACTTCACTTCCGTGAACTCGTCAACGTCCTGCGGCGGCGAAGCCGCCTCATCCTCGCCACAACACTGTGCGGGACGATGCTGGCGTTTGCACTCGGGTTATCGATACCGCCAAAATATACCGCAAAGGCGGAAATCACGATCTATACGGGGGACTCGCCGACTGCCGCACCGACACGGGACGAAACCGTTATCGAAACGCATATAAACATGCTTTTCTCTCGTGATTACCTGCAGCACGTTTTGGACGATTTGCAAGGCACGGTCGACCTCGGCGCAGCATCGCCCGCGGCTCAACAAATCGACGTTGAAAGTGCCGCGAGCCGCCCGCGGCTGCGCAATGTCGCGCCGAGCTGGCTGCCGGGTCCCTCGGAACTTGCGCAACGGCTGAAGATCTGGATCGGACGATCTGGCAGTAGCGAACATGCGACGTCGCTGAATCTCGACCACTTGGAGCGCCATCTCAGCATTAGACGGGAAGGACATTCGCGCATCGTCGGCGTGAGCTATACGTCAACTGTCCCTGACACGGCGGCGATAGTCGCTAACCGGGTTGCGGAGCTCTATCTCGCGGCAGGGCTCGAGAGGAAGCGTACGGACGACATGGCCGAATTAGCTCGGCTCGACAGTCGCATTGCAGAGCTAAAGACAAGCATCGAGCAATCCAGTGCGGAGGTCCAGACCCTGCTGCGGCAACGGTCTGACGCCACGAGGCCGCCGAGCGAGCTCCGCGACGCCGAGCAACGCCTGCAACAGATCGAACGCGAGGCCGTGGCTAAGGGGCAGCTCTATCATACTCTGCTGCGACGGCATCAGGAGATCCGGGATCAGCGGGAGACCATCACGGCCGATGCGCGTATCCTGTCGCTCGCTGCGACGCCGGACCGGCCGAGCTCTCCGAACCCGTTCCTGTTCATTCTTCCCGCGCTGATCCTGTTCCTGATTTGCGGATCAATGCTCAGCGTCCTCCTGGAGCGGCTCGACCGAGGGCTGCGAAGCGAGCGCGAAATCAACGAAGCGCTCGGCGTTCCCTGCATCGGTCTTGTCCCGCAAGTTGCGAAGACGGGCAGAGCCCGGCGACTGCATCAGCATCTCCTGACCGCCCCCTTTGCGGCCTATGCGGAGGCCTTTCGTTCGATCGCGGCAACGATGCAGCTGGCGTCTCCATTGCGCCAGCCGAAGGTGATCCTGGTCACCTCAAGCCTGCCCGGCGAAGGAAAGACCACGCTGGCAGTGAGTCTTTCCGTCTGCGTGGCGCTGCTGCGCAAACGCGTACTCCTGATCGATCTCGACTTCAAACGACCATCGATCCAACGCGAACTCAACGGCAAAGCCGAGCGGGGAATTCTTGACATCCTGCTCAAGAACCGCCCGCTGGCGGAAGCAATCCAGCATATCCCGGAGCCGAGGCTTGATTATCTGGCGATGAGCCGATGTTCGGTCGACCCTCTGCTACTGATCGCCGGCGAGGAGATGCCGCGACTTCTGCACCAGTTGCGCGGGAGCTACGACTGCATAATCATCGACAGTTCGCCGGTGCTCGGCAGCACCGAGACGCGACTGCTCGCCGCCATGGCGGACGAGATCCTGTTGGTCGTCAAGTGGGGCAGCACCAGGCGAGAACTCGCGCAGAGCGCATTGAACCTGCTCCGTAGTCCCGGCGGCTCGCTGGCGCAGCCGCTTCAGTCCGTGAGCGCCCTGATCGCGCAGGTCGATCTGAAAAAACATGCGCGTTATGGATACGGCGACGCCGGCGAATATTTCTTGAACTATGAGAAATCTTCGTCCCGCTCTGTCGCTGCAAGACCTGCAGCTGCGTTTCGCGAATCGCGGATTTCAACATCGCTCTCGGACATTTGAAGCCATATCTGGAGCCATATCGGAAAGCGGCATTCTAAACCCCGCGGCTGGAGTTCATGACCCCGGACAAGGACGAGGCTTCACAATGAACGAAAAACCTGCTTTTCAAAGCGATCCGGGCACGATCGTCAGATTGCCGGTCGACAACCCGATCCTGATTCTGTTGCTGATGGTTCTGGGCGACTTTCGCCGCCAGACGATTTCCTACTGTTACTGGAAGAGCAGCAAGCGCATTCAATCGGTGTTGGCCGGCGAAGGGGATCTCGACCTTCTCATCGCGCGACACGATCAGCACCGCGCAGAAGCGATTTTGCTCGAGCGCGGATTCAAGCTTTTTCCCTCCGTCGCGATGCGAGACCATCCGGCAATTCTGAGCTATCTCGGCTATGACGAACCGAGCGGCCGGCTGGTTCATCTTCATGTGCATTTCCGCCTGGTCGTCGGCGAGCGCCTGCACAAAAACTACCGCATCCCCTGGGAGAACGAGATCCTGGCGCGGGCCATCCCTCACCCGACCTTGCCGGTCAAGATGCTGGATCCCGCGACCGAAGCGGTGCTGCTGGGTGTACGTGCCTGCCTCGAACTTCGGCGGCTCGATCCGGTTACGTTCCGCGGCTGGCGGACGACGCTCGCCAGGTTCGCGCACGATCGGAAGCAACTGGCCGAAACGCTGGATCGCGGGCGTCTCGCCGGCAGGGCCTCCCAGTTGCTGGGCAACGATCTCGGCGCGCTGCTTGCCGACGCAATTTACGATGAAGGGCTGTTCGACGAAAGTGCTCGCCTGCGGTCCGCCATCCGAAAGCATTTCGCGCCGTACCGGACCTATAACGCGCTTGAGGCGCGGCTGCGTAGCGCGGCGCGCGCGATTCATTGGGCGACCGGCGGCCTGAACAGGTTTTATCTGCATTTGCCGCGGCCATGGAGCCGGCGCGCACCCGGCGGCGGTTGTGTGGTGGCGCTGATTGGTATTGACGGCAGCGGCAAGACCACCATCAACGCCACCATTCGCGCGTGGCTCAGTTCCGAGGTCGACGTCATGCCGGTCTATTTCGGCACTGGCGGCGGAAGACCGTCACTGCTGTTGCGGCCGTTCAAGTTGTTGGTGCCGTTGCTGACGCGCCTGCTGAAGTCCAAGCCCAGGGGATCGTCGCACGGCAAGGTATCGAAGGACGCCCCGAGGCTGCTCTATAGCCTGTTGCTCATGGTCTGGGCGGCGGTCGTGGCGCGCGAGAAGCGCACCAAACTCCTCGCCGCACGCCGCGGTGCAAGCCGCGGGCTCGTCGTTGTCACTGACCGTTATCCACAGAATGAAATTCGCGGATTCAATGACGGACCTTTGCTGACGCGACTGGCGTGGGCGCCATCCTGGCTTCGCAGGTGGGAGAGGAGCGCCTACGCCCTTGCCCAGCGCCTCCCACCGGATCTCGTCATCAAGCTGATTGTCACGCCCGAGACCACGGCAAGGCGCGAGCCGGACATGGACCCCGCGGTCATCGAGAAGCGCATCGAGGAGATCCCGCGACTGGCGTTTTCCGGGGCACGGATCGTTTCCATCAACGCCGAACAGCCCTTGGCGGACGTCATTCGCGCGGTCAAACACGAAATCTGGAGCATGCTCTAATCAAGGCACGATCCCCAACACGGGATGCAAAATGGCTCTAATTCAATTCGCCCTGTTCACAATTTAAGCCCGCATGGCGAGGTTCGGATATGATCATCGAACTCTTCGGTCCCCCTGGGTCAGGCAAGACAACCTTCGCACGCTCGCTCGCGGCAAGGCTGCGTGAACGTGGCCACACCGTGGACCTCATTCTCAGCCACCGGCCGGCGGAGTGCTTACCGCGTCAAAGCCGTTCTGCGTGGGATCTGCCCACCCAACAGATCTCATTCTTGATACGCCGCCTGATCCGTCCATTTGCCGAGATGCTGACGATGGCACGTCATCCGTTCACCATCTCGCACGATGTCGGGACGGCGCTGAATCTGATCAAGATACTCCCGCCATCCAGCACCATCTGGTCGCTCAGGCTCGCGCAATACATGTCGCGTCTGTCGCGGGCGTGGTTTCAGGCGTCCAAGACCGGCCACATCGTATTGTTTGATCAGGCATTCGTCCAGGCGGTCTGTTCGCTCGCACTGCTTTGCGGGGTGGCGGACGAGTTGCTGATCTCGGATGCGCTGGATGCCATCCCGAAATCAGACCTCTTGATCCGACTTGACGCGCCGAGCGCGATCCTGGAGGCGCGGCTGCGTGACCGGCAACGTCTTGAGAGCAGGATCGAACGTTTGCTCGAACTCGATTTGGCGACCAGTCTCAAGTCATCGGCCATCATCGATTGCCTGCACGAACTGCTGCGGAAGGCAGGCAGGCAGGTCACCGACGCCGCCTCCCTCGATCAGTCTTCGCTTCACGAGGCCGTGGAAAAGGTCGAGAAGCAGATAACGGCGCGTTTCAGCGTGGAACAGCGGACTCCCTTGTATCCTTTCGCTCCAGACGATGGAGACGTCCAGGGAATACTCGGCAGAGGAAACTGAAATGTACGACCAGCCCCTTGGCAACGCACGGATCAAGCAAGTCGCTGTTGGTGGCGCGACCGCGTTCGCGATCTTTGTTGCCAGCGCCGGCGTGACCGCCTGCTCGCAGCTTCTGATCGCCCGACTCGTCGGCGCCGACACCTATGGCGTCTACGCCTACGTCATCGCCTGGATGACGATCCTCGCCTATTTCTCCGCGCTCGGCTTCGACATCGCGCTGCTGCGCTTCGTGCCTGCTTACCAGACCACACAAGCATGGAGCCTCGCGCGAGGCGTTATTCAGTACGCGGAGCGACGCACGCTTGCCGTCAGCATTGCCGTGATGTTGGCGGGGGCTTCGGTCGTTATGATCTGGTCGCGGCAATTTTCGCCGGAGCTCCGGAATACGTTTCTCGCCGGATTCGTTCTTGTCCCTGTCTGGGCGCTGTTGTGGATGCGCTGCTCGATTGCTGCCGGACAAGGTGGTGCGGGACGGCTTGCTGCTGGTCCTTGTCGTGCTGATCAGCCTGGTGCCGGGGCGGCACACCAATGCCCCGGTGGTCATGCTGGCGACGCTCGTCGGTTCGATCGCCGCGCTCACGCTCTCCAGTCTGGCGATGCGCAGACTGCGTCCCGGCGAGCTCGACATCATACTTCCGGAGTACGCCGCCGCGACCTGGCGCCACACCGCTGTGCCGCTTGTGATCATCACAGCCGCCGAGGCTGTCCTCAATCGAGGCGGCGTCGTACTGCTGGGTTGGTTCGGAGAAACGAGGGAGGCCGGAATCTACAGCCTCGCCTTCAATATTGCTTTCCTGGTGGTGTTGCCGCGCACCGCGATCAACACCCTGTTCGCCCCCACCATCTCGAGCCTGTTCACGCGGAGAGATCAAGTGACGCTGCAAGCTCTGGTGACGAAAGCCGCGTCATGGACGCTGTGTGCCGCGGTTTGCATCGCGCTCGTGCTGGCTATCCTGGCGGAACCCATCCTCACCTGGTTCGGCAAAGACTTTGCGGCCGGCGTCCCTGCTCGTCGGCCAGGTGATCGCGGCGAGCTACGGGTCGCAGTTATCCATCCTGACGATGACCGAACATGAACGCGGCGCCGCCGCCCTGCTGATCCTGAGCGCGGCCGTAAACGTCGTCGCCAGTATTGTCTTCATCAGCATGCTTGGGTTGACTGGCGCAGCGATCGCAACGACCATCGCGCTGATCGTCTGGAACGTGGCGATGGCATTCTTCATCTCTCGGCATCTGCGATTGCTGCCGGGTGTCCTCGGAATGTTCGGATCGACACTCAGGCGATCCTTGGGCTCGCGCCTCTAGCTGGCACGCCCAATACTTTGATACAGAAACCCGCGCTTTGTCAGTTCATTGGGATCATAGACATTGCGAAGATCAATGACGACCGGGTGCGCCATCTCGCGCTTCAGTCGATCGAGATCCAGCGCCCGAAACTGCTCCCATTCGGTTACGATGACCAAAGCATCGGCACCGTGGGCGCATTCATACGGATCCCCGGAGTATTGAATATCCGGCATTTCGACGCGAGCCGGTTCCATGCCAACAGGATCAAACGCTCGGACGTTCGCACCCATATCCTGCAGCGCGGTGATAAGGGGGATTGAAGGGGCCTCGCGCATATCATCGGTGTTCGGCTTGAAAGTTAGGCCAAGCACAGCAATGGTCTTGCCGCGCAGATTTCCGCCGAATGGCGCTGCAACCTTTCGCGCCATCGCCCGCTTGCGGGTGTCATTGACGGAGCTGACCACCTCCAAGATTCTGAGAGGAGCGTCGTAATCCTGCGCAGTTTTGATTAGCGCGCGCGTGTCCTTTGGAAAGCAAGACCCGCCGAAACCAGGACCCGCATGGAGAAACTTTGATCCAATGCGATTATCCATGCCTATTCCGCGCGCAACTTCCTGAACGTTAGCACCTACCTTTTCTGCTAGATCGGCAATTTCATTGATAAATGTAATTTTGGTGGCCAGAAATGCGTTAGCCGCATATTTGATGAG
>WNFJ01737166.1_pt2 | contig 12086 bp, 14 predicted proteins | sample 5400461 | NCBI WGS metagenome assembly WNFJ01 (sample SAMN13153349, study PRJNA577476) | soil metagenome | isolation source: 115 cm saprolite on Douglas fir-dominated hillslope | place: USA:California | collected 2013-09-17
GACTACAAAGCGCTGGTCTGCGTCTTTCTCTACGGAGGCAACGATGCGAACAACACGCTCATCCAGTTCGACACTGCCGGCTATGCGAACTACGCCGCGCTTCGGGGCCCGCTTGCGCTTCCGCAGAGTCAGCTGCTGCAATTAGCCGCTGCGCCGAACTTCGCGCTGAACCCGAATCTGCCAGAGATCCAGACGCTGTTCAACAACAAGGCCGCTGCTCTGGTTACGAATGTAGGGACGCTCATACAGCCTACGACGCGGGCGCTCTATCAGGCCGGGCAGACGCTGCCGTCGAATCTGTTCTCCCATCCCGACCAGCAGTTGGAGTGGCAGAACGCCTCGCAGAGCGGAGCCACGCAGACGGGCTGGGCCGGGCGCATCGCCGATACGCTGAACGCAACCTACAACCCCAACGGGCAGGTGCCGATGGTCACCTCCGTCGCGGGAGATACGCTCTTCTGCAATGGAAAGGCCAGCACGCCGGTTGCAGTGAGCCCGGGAAACCTCGCCGGTGCGCAATGCTCCGAGGGAGCAACCGAGTGCGCGGCACAGCTGCAGACCGCCCAGGCGCTGCTGACCTTCGATTCAGGGCTGTCGCTGGTGCAGGCCGACAATACCATCACAAAGAATGCCTATGGCTATGCCAAGACGCTCTCCGATGCGGTGCAGTCGGTCAGTCCGCTGCAGACGGTATTTCCTGCAGCCAATGGCTTGGCTGGGCAGTTGAAGCAGATCGCGCAGATCATCCAGGTGCGCGCTGCGTTAGGAGTTTCGCGTCAGATTTTCTTTGCCGGCATAGGAAACTTCGATACCCACTCCGACCAGCTCGTGCAGCAGAGCGCTCTGCTGGCCCAGATTAGCCCCGCGCTGGCCGCCTTCTACCAGGCCACGCAGGAGCTCAACGTTGCAGGCAATGTAACCACTTTCACCATGTCAGACTTCAGCCGTACCTTCCAGCCGAACTCCAACACGGGTAGCGATCATGCCTGGGGCTCCCACCACATCGTCATCGGTGGCGCAGTAAAGGGCGGCCAGATGTACGGAACGTTTCCGACTCTCGCGCTCGGTGGGCCGGATGACTCCGGTTCGAATGGGCGCTGGGTCCCGACTACGGCGAGCGTTCAGTATGCCTCCACGCTTGCTCAGTGGTTTGGGGTCAGCGCGGCACAGCTTCCGACTATCTTCCCGAATATCGGAAGCTTTGCTGCGAATAATCTGGGGTTTGTGTAGGGATTACCTCGCGAGCAGGATTACGCCGATGCAGACAAAGATGGCTGCAAACCAGCGGCGACGGTCGACGTTCTCATGCAGAAAGAACTTGGCGGCGAACGCGTTGCCGATAAACGTAAGCGAAGCGCTGGCAGGCGCGGCCAGTGAGACGTCAACGCGCGACAGCGTAAGCAGCAGCGTGAAGAAGCTGAGCGCCATGCACAGCACGCCGAGCAGGAACATGGGGCTCGAGACTACGGCCTTGATCGCGCCCATCAGGCCGGACTTTGCGCGGATCACATCCAGGTCACCCAGCCTCCGCATCGCGCCCGCCGTGAGCACGTCTCCCGCAACGGCAGTGATGGCGACCGAAAGGATGGTGGCCCAGGTAAGCAACGGGCCGGCAGCAGCGTGTGCATTCATGCGCCAGGCTCCGGAGTGCTCGCAATGAGAGGATCGATGTCGGAGCCGGGGTGCGGTGCGTGCTCAGTCAGTGAAGGCCCATTCGCGACAAAGCCTACGCCGCAGACGATCAGCACGATGCCAAGCCAGCGGTAGACCGAGATATGCTCCTGCTGCCAGAAGCGCGCGAGAAGCGCAACTACGACATATCCGAACGCCGTCGCAGGGAGAACGAAGGTGAGATCCGCCCAGCTTAGAGCGCTCAAATAACTGGCAAAGAAGCCAAGCAGGCACAGGATTCCAGTGATGACCCAGGGGTTCCTGAGCGCGACAAACAACAGGCCGAGATTGTGCAGGGATACGGGGCCAACCTGCCTCATGCCATGAGACAACAACGTGTCTCCTACCGATGCCGTCAACATGACGGCCAGCAGGATGAGATAACGCTGCGGGGAGAGGGTATGTTTCATGTCTTCGCTCACGACTCAAGAAAAAAGCGGTCAGCATCGTTGTGCTGACCGCTTCGGATTTGAAGCCTGTCAGGCGTTCATGCTGACGGATTCCTGCGCCTTCAGGGCGTTTTCTTCCTTCTTCGCGCGGGCCGCCTTGTTGCGCTGCGAACGAAGTTTCATGAAAGCCTTTGCTTCGACATAGAGGCGGGGGACATCGCGGTTGACGACGGCCTTCCAGACGACGCGGAACGCGGCCTTCGGGCGGAAGTAGTACTCGTCGTAGAACTTGTGCACCATCTCCATGACGTACTCGACGGGCAGGCCGGGGTACTCGATGTGCGCCATCTGGTGTCCGCCGCCGTCTTCCATCTTCTCGTTGGTGATGAAGCCGTTCTTGTGGGCGAAGTCGTAGAACTCCGTGCCGGGATAGGCGTGAGCGATGGAGACCTGAATGGTCTCGCAGTCCAGGGTCTTGGCGAAGTTGATCGTATTGCGGATCGATTCTTTGGTTTCGCCGGGAAGTCCGAGGATAAAGTCTGCATGGATGATCAGACCGAGGTCGTGGCAGTCCTTGACGAAGTCGCGAGCGCGCTCGACGGTCGCACCCTTCTTGATGTTCTTCAGGATCTGCGGATCGCCGGACTCGAAGCCTACGATCAGCAGGCGGCAACCGGCATCCTTCATCGCCTTCAAGGTATCGCGATCGGTGGTGACGCGCGAGGTGCAGGACCAGGTAAGGCCGAGCGGCTTCAGCTTCTCGCAGAGCTCGATGGTACGGGCCTTCTGGATATTGAAGGTGTCGTCGTCGAAGAAGAACTCCTTCACATGGGGGAAGAGTTCCTTGGCGTGCTTCATCTCGGCGGCCACATCATCCGTAGACCGCTTGCGCCAGGCGTGGCCCGAGAGCGTCTGCGGCCAGAGGCAGAAGGTGCACTGCGCCGGGCATCCACGCGTGGAGTAGAGGGAGACATAGGGATGCAGGAGGAACGGCACGTTGTAGCGAGTGACGTCCATGTCGCGCGCGTAGATGTCCGTGACCCATGGCATCGCATCGAGATCTTCGACCTGCGGGCGATCGGGGTTGTGCTGAATCACGCCATTGGCGTCTTTGTAGCTGATGCCGAGGATCTCGTTCAGAGGCTTGCCGTTGGCGTACTCGACGACGGAGAAGTCGAACTCGCGGCGGCAGACGAAGTCGATGACGGCGCACTCATTCAGGGCGCGGTCCGGGTCGGTGGTTACCGGGGGCCCGACGAAGGCGATCCTGATGGTGGGGTTGGCGCGCTTGATCGCCTCGGCGAGCGCGTGGTCACCGCTCCAGCCAACGGTCGAGGTGAAGAGCACAAGAAACTCATAGCCCTTGGCTATCTGGATCGTCTCGTCCGCGGAGACGTGGTGCGGCGGGGCATCCAGCAGTTTCGAGCCCTCCAGCATGCCGGCGGGGTAGGCCAGCCACACTGGATACCAGTAAGACTCAATCTCGCGGGTAGCGGGCCAGCGGGAGCTGGCACCACCGTCAAAGTTCTCAAAGGAGGGCGGGTTCAGAAACAGTGTCTTCAGAGGCATAATAATAGTCCGATTTTACCATTCAGTTACGGGGTTGAGGGGGCTTTTCTGGTGTTCCACCTATGGTTCCACCTGGCTCGATGTTGCTGTAGCCTCATTGGTTTCATCGAAAAATATGAGCCAGTATCTGTGGCGCACTGGCGCGAAGCTGGATCGATATACGAAAACATGAGCACAATTCGCGGTGAGTTGCGTGCCATAGGCCTGGCATGGGCGCTGAATGGCGTTGGGAGATCCCATCACCGTGCGGACCTGAGCTTCGCTTGTCTGCTTGTTGATGGTCGAAAAGGTTCCATCGAGGCGTCTATCGCGAAGCATGCCCCACAGCGCGCCGAGCACCAGGAGAACAAACAGAACGGCAATGGCCGCCTTGATCTTCACTCTGGTTTAGATGCGGAGGCTGGCTGTAGCTGAGCAGCAGATTTCAGCCACGTTTCGAGGTCACCGGTCTGGCGCATCAGGTTGATCTGAGCCTGGCGCATCTGAAAACCGGCATCCAGTACGGCAAGGAACTTCTCGCGCTCCGCGATGCGCGAGGTCTGCTCGTCCTTCGGCGTCATCTGTACGCCGGATAAGTTTCCGGTGCCGGCATTCAACTGGACCAGCATGGCGTCCAGCTGCTGCTGGGCGAGTTGCTGGTCGAGGCTAGCAACCTCAGCACGGGCGCGTAGCTCCGCTGCAGCGTGCAGGGCCTTCTGCCGGCCTTCGAGAAACTGGTCGCGAATCATGTCGGCTTCGCGTTCCGCGTGCACTGCATCGGCTGCGGACTCGCGCGCTTTGTCGCGACGCACCACGTCGAAGATGGGCAGGCTAATCTGCACACCGATGCCGGCGTTATTGTGCTGGAAGTTCCTGTAGTACAGATCGTAGTTGTTGTACTTGGTGAACCGGTTATATTGCGCTGCAAAGTAGATCTGCGGTCGCCACACATATCGAGCGTCGCCAAACGCGATCTGGCGTTTGGCCTTCGCGCTTGCGTAGGCCGACTCGACTGCGGGGCTGTTCGGTAGAGCAGCAGCGGAGGCATCGGTCGCCTGCGCGCTGAACTGCGGGATGCTGCTCGACACGATGCCGAGGCCCTGTGCAGGGAGGCCTGTAAGGCGTGCGAGATGCGCGCGGTCCGCCGCTGCCTCATCCTCTGCACGCAGTCGGCTCAGTCGAATCTGCGCTGCCGAAAGCCGCGCTGTCGTAAGATCGATCCGCGTATCCTGGCCGATGTCGGCGCGGTCCTGAACGATAGTCACGAGACGTCCTGCAAAACCTGCCTGATCGCTCAGCGCGGCCTGCCGTTGCATGTCGCGATCGAGAGCCAGATACGTAATCGCCGCGTCCTCGGCAACGGCCTGACGGACATCGCGCAGGGCGAGATTCGCTGCATTGAGTGAAGAGCGCGCGGCGCGAATGTAGTCGTGCTGGGAGAAGTTGAAGAGCAAAGACTGCGACGTAAAGTTGAAGATCGAGGGCTGGCCTACGGGAAAGCCATAGGAGTAGCCCAGGCCCGATCCGGCGGCGAGCGTCGGAATATACACATCGCGAGCCTCCGCGAGGGCGGCTGTTGCTTTTTCGACGTCAGCTTGCGCCATGAGGACCCTTGGGTTGTTTTTGAGCGCAAGGTCAATGGCTGTGGTGAAGGAGATCTGCGCCATGGCAGGTGTCACCGCGACGGCGAGTGCGGTGGCGGTAATAAGTAGGCGAAGAAGACGAGTCATACGTCCTAAAAGGCTCCTGCGAGATCGGCTGAACTCCATGGTATCGCCTTTCCTCCTATGCACCCTGCAAGGCTTTGCGGGCAGGGGGGTAGTTGGAGGCGAGGGCGAGGGCGGCGGCATACTCGCGGCGTGCGCCGGCGGAGTCGCCGCGATGCAGGAGAAGGTCTCCGAGCTGGAGGTGCACCTTGAATGCGGGAGCGCCATCGGACTTTGCGGAGGAGGCGAGGTAGTCACGTAGAAGCCGCTCGGCCAACTCAGGAGAGCGATGGGCGGTAGTCAGGATGCTTGCGGCATCGACCAGAACTGCATCTTTTGCGCGATTGGCATCGATGCCGGCCTGCAACGCTGCAACTGTTTTATCGAGTTGGCCGTGTTCGGCATAGAACTCGCCGAGATCAATATAGGCCTCGGGGGTTTTACCCGCTGCGACCGCTGCTTTGTACTCCGCCTCTGCGGTAGCGGTGTCCTTCTTCTTGGTGGCGATCTCCGCCAACAGGCGATGCGACCGTGACTCGGACCGAGGCTTCATCTGCTCGGCGAGCCTCTGCGCTTTGTCCAGGCCTCCGCCAATAATGGCGGGCGCGCCAACGTAGAATTCGCCGAGATCGCTCATCGCGCGGGCATTCCCAGGATCAAGCTGCACGGCACGTTCGAAGGCCGAGCGGACCTTCTTTGCGAGCGCAAAGGCGCTGAGTGGATTCGCGCTGGATGCTTTGAGTCCGTAGGCGCGTCCCAGCCACATCTGAGTGGCACTATCGTTTGGAGCGTTTGCGGCGGCCAGTTCGCACTCGTGGATGGCGGGATCGGCCATATCCTGGGAGTAGTAGACGCGGCACAGAAGCTGATGAGCCTGGCCATCGCCAGGCTGAGAGGTCAGGGCTTGATGCAGCAAGGCGCTTGCTTCATCGACGCGGCCCTGCTGTAAGAGAGAGTTGGCCAGTGATGGGTCCGCATGTAAGGGGAGAGCGCCAAAGAGTAAAGCCGACAGAACGAGGGCCAGCCGAATATGATTCAGGGGCGTCAGGACCATAGCTATTCGACTATCTTTACCGCGAGACCGTTGGACAGATCACGGTTACTTGTGGCACTAAGAGCGACGGTATCTTTCTCGGTGAGTCCGTTGGTGATCTCTACCCGCGTAAGGTTGACTACGCCGACCTGCACGGGGGTGCGCACCAGCTTCCCGCCGATTACACGGAAGACATAGTCGCCCCCCTCGGAATGAAGAGCCTCGCGGGGGACGCTGAGAACATTGAACCGCTGCGACGTCGTCACTGTGACGACGACGTTCGTGTTCGGCAGCAGATCCCCGCGGGCATCGTCGACGGTGATGATGCATTCGCCGACATTTCTCGTGCCGTAGGTGATGACCGTGGAGGGGGCGCGGCTGATGTGACCATGCCAGGTCTGGGTCGGCTTCGCGTCCCAGATGATCTTCACGGCCTGACCAACCGCGAGCTTGCCAATCTCGGGCTCATCGAAGTAGGCGCGAACCTGAATTCGATTCAGGTCGGCAACGTCGAGCAGGTCTTCGCCCGCCGGCACAAAGTCGTAGGTCGAGACCGGAATGGAGTAGACGGTGCCTGAGAGCGGGGAGCGGATATTGGCGGCCGCATAGCTACTGCGCGCTGCGGTAAGGCCTGCCTGAGCGTCGATAAGCTGGGCCTGTGCGCGTGCCTGATCGCCAGCACTGTAGCGTTGGGTGCCGCGCTGCTTTGTGTTCTGAAGTGCGGTGGTCGCCTCCTGCAGCCGCTGCTCGGCGGATGTGACCTCAGCCGGGGATGCGGCGCCTTTCTGCTGAAGCTGTCGGAGTGCGGCGAGATCGGTCTCTGCCTGCTTCTGACGCATTGCGGCGCGGCTGAGGTCTGCCGCCAGCGCGATCCGCTCCTCCTGCGATCCGTTCTCCTTCAGGTTCTGCTCATTCACTTCGGCGGAGCGCAGCGTGGAGTTCGCGGTTGCCAGCCGAGCGATCGCATCGGCGTCATCCATCTTAACCAGGAGGTCTCCTGTTTTGACCTTCTGCCCAACCTCGACATAGACCTTCGCAACAACTCCGGCTGCGGGAGCATGTGCCTGATAATAGTCCACCGGCTCCACGCGGCCGTTGGTCGACACTGTGCTGAGGAGATTCTGATGGTTCACGGCGGCCACCCGGACTTCAACCGTGTCGCGAGTGAACGAACGAACGCCCACAATAAGGAGAACAATGACTGCGAGCACGATGCCCAGTAGCAGCAGGGGATTCAGGCGTCTTGTCTCGGTAGTCGGCATGAGATTGAATAGTCAGTATATAAGACGCAACTGCACCGAAAACGAAGCAGAAAGTTTACTCAGCAGAGACCCGAGGTTGCCCTTGAACGGGCTTAAGCGCCATTTAAGTTTTTCAAGTCAGCCTCATATCGACAATTTCCAGCTCCAGACCTGGAAATTGCGGGTTCGATTTTTCCTTCAGCCGATAGGCGACATCGATGCGCGAACCCTGTTGCAGCATGAGTTCTTCGCAGCGTGCCGGCCAGTCCACGGAGCGGCTCCAGCCCAGGGCGCTGAAGCGCATGGCTTTGCCGTCATTCTGAAGCTGCAGGCAGATGTGCCGCTCTTTGATGAGGCGCACGGGAGCGGTGAGGGTGAGGTCGCGGGTGACAAAGAGCGGCTCCCGGTTGCCGATGCCGAAGGGTCCGCACTGGGTCAGCCAGTTGAAGAAATCCTGTGTGAGCTCACTCAACTCGACCTCGGCGTCGCACTCCAGGTCCGGGATCAGGAGCGAGCCGGTCAACAGGGGAGTGCCATAGCGCCGCATTCGCTCCCGCAGAAGACTTACCCTGTCCGACGGCAACGAGAATCCCACCGCATGAGCGTGTCCGCCAAAGCGCGTAAACAAGGACTCGCTCATTTCCACGTCATTGATAGCGCTGGAAATCGTATGAACGGCGGTCAGCGCATCCAGCAGATGGAAGCCCTGGATCGAACGCCCCGACCCATGCGCCTGTCCCTCCTCATGGGTCAGCACCAGGGCGGGCCGGCCGGTTCGATCGACCACCCGAGAGGCCAGAATGCCCAGCACGCCGCGGTGCCAGCCAGCATCGTCCAGGACGATGCACTCAGCCAGGAACTCCCCCTCCGGGCCGCGTAGCGACTCGAGCTGCACCTCGATCCCCTCAAGAGCCTTGGCCTCCGTCGCACGCCGGTCGTCATTCAGCCGGTTCAGCTTCTCCGCCAGCTCACCGGCACGTGCCGCATCCCGGGTCAAAAAGAGTTCGACTACATCGCTTGCGATGTCCATCCGTCCAGCAGCATTGATGCGAGGCGCCAGCCGGAAGCCCACCTCGGTCGCTGTGGGCGCGCGATTCGCCGGTATCTGGGCCACCTGCATCAGAGCCCTGAGCCCCGGTTGCACCGGGTTCCGCAGTTCGCGCAGCCCAAGCGACGCGATCACCCGATTCTCACCCTCCAAGGGCACAGAGTCCGCAATCGTCGCAATGGCAACCAGTTTGAGGAAGGAGGGAATCAGCCCTCGCTTCAACTTGTCTCTCTCGGCCTCTGTCTTGGCCGCCGCAGACAGGATGGCGTGCGCCAGCTTGAAGGCGACCCCCGCACCGCACAGCGATTTGAAGGGGTACGGGCATCCATCCTGCGCCGGGTTGATCACGGCTATGGCCTCCGGAACCCCCTCAACGTCATCGGGAAGATGGTGATCCGTCACGATCAGATCCAGCCCGAGCGCCTTCGCCTCCGCCGCTGCGGCGAATGCCCGAATCCCGGTATCGACGCTGATCACTAGCCGAACCCCGGAGGCCGCCGCCTGCCCCAGCACGCCGGTCTGCATTCCGTAGCCTTCGCGCAGACGATGCGGCACATGGTAGGTCACTGCTGCCGGCCGTTCCTTCGTGGCGATGCGCTCTATTGCCGTCTTCAGCAGAACCGTAGCCGTCGTTCCATCCACGTCGTAGTCGCCGTAGATCAGGATGGGCTCGCCCTCCCGAACCGCCCTCTGGATGCGCTCGACGGCTACGGACATGCCCAACATCAGCATCGGATCGATAAGATCGTCGACAGAGGGGGTAAAGAAGGTCCGGGCCGCACCCGCGTCCACGATGCCCCGCGCCACCAGCAACTCGGCAATAGCCGGCGGACACGCCAGGCCATCTACAAGACGCTGCACCACGACAGCGTCAGCTGTACGAATCGTCCATTGTTGTTGCGGCCCAGCCTGGGCAGAGATCATTCTCTTCGTCTACTCGTCGCTCTCGCGGTCATCCACCACAATGCCACCCAGATCCGACACGGTCTCCATCAGGTTCTGGAAGCTGTCATACCAATCCGTCGCCACTTCAAAGATGAACATCACACCCTGGTGCGCGAATCCGAGCTGCAGATAACCCACCTTGCCCACATGGTTGACCAGATACTCCGCGTCGTCGATCTCCTGGGAATCCTCGTCCGGAAAGGTCTGGTCGCGCAACTGCTCCAGGAGAATGACAATGTCGGACTTCTCCAGAACGACCTCGCTCATCGTGACGAACGGCGCGCCCGCTGCCTTGGCGTGTTCTACAAAATCCTTCCAGCCGTCGGGATTCTCTTCTTCGAAGAGGACGGTGGGGACCTCTTCCGTGACATAGCCGTTCAGCCGGCGCATACCGTGGCCGGCGATGAACGCCACCATGTCGTCCTTGAGCGAGATAAGATTGTCAGGTTGCATCAAGCAGACATTGTCTCAGAAAAGCCGTCTGCGTCGCACCTGCGGGCGCACAAGAGGAAGGGAACCTCGCCAGTGCCAAAGTTTGACCACCACATCTTCATCTGCACCAACGAGCGCGACGAGAGCGCCCCCCGCCCCAGTTGCCTGCCCAATGGCAGCAAAAAGCTTAAATCAGCCTTCAAGGACGCCATCAAGGAAGCCGGATTGAAGCACCATATCCGGGCCAACGAGTCCGGCTGCCTCGACCAGTGCGAGCACGGCCCCGTCGTCGTGGTCTACCCGGAGGCCGTCTGGTACGGCTTCGTCCACGTCAAGGATGTCGAGGAGATCGTCGCCGAGCACCTCCTCCACGGCCGCCCCGTAGAGCGGCTTCGGCTGCCCGATACCTGTCTCAACACCGAGCGCTGTCCCCACAAGCCTGCTCCAAAGCACAAGTAATCCGTAAAGGTTCGCCCCGGAACCCGCGTGATATATTCGAATTAAAGTCAATGATTTTCTCTAAAGATTACGTCGGATACCTGGCGCGCCAGACCGTAAAGCATCTCGTCAGCGCGAAGATGATTAATACCGAAAAACCCGCCATCCTCAACGAGCGTGTGGCCGCCGCAATGGTGGACGAGCTCTCCCTCGAAGACCGCATTAACGACGAGGTCCGCGTCATCCTCGAAGCCTTTCAGGAAGATATGCGCAAGACCGGCGCCAGCTACCCCGAGATGTTCAAAAAGGTGAAGAACGAGCTGGCGCGCAAGTACAAGGCGGTGCTGTGAGAATCTCCCGAGACAAACTCAACAAGCTCGCCCACACCGTGGCCGATACCCTGGCCGAGATCCCCGAGTGCGACTTCCTCGAAGATCGCAACACCATCCGGCAGGAGGCCCGCAAGGCCCTCGAAAAGCTGCTGCTCGAAGAGACGAAGATCGACGCCGCTGCCCGCCAGAAGATCGCGTCGCAGCGCAAGATCATCCTCGAAGGCTCGCAGGAGTGGGACATTCTCTATCGCAAGTACTACAACGACGAGGTCAAAAAGCTCGGCTTGTAGACTTTCTCCTTAGCAGCTCACGTTGCCCCAAAATAACGGTTTTAGCTGCTATAATTTGTCTATCGCAATTGAGAGATTCTCTCTCGTTCTGGCGTCATGGTGTAACTGGTTAACACGCCGCCCTCTCAAGGCGGAGAGTACGGGTTCGATCCCCGTTGACGCTACCAAGCCCTTCTTCAAGTTAGTGTTTGGCGCCATGGTGTAACTGGTTAACACGCGGCCCTTTCAAGGCTGAGAGTACGGGTTCGATCCCCGTTGGCGCTACCATCCTTCCTACTTCAAATGGATTCCGGTTCTGAACGCCAGAAGACATCCACTTAGACCTCGAGATTCAGAAATTAACCATAGGCATGTCCGGAATCTGGGTTGACTGTATCTATAGATATCGCGTAATTTACGCTAGGTGATTTTAAATTGCACATGTAAAGACTCCAGGTTGCGTCGTCTCTCCCGCAGAGGTTGGCTGGAACACTTTGTTCTGGAGCCGCTCGGCTTTTTCCCCTGGGAGTGTGTCTTTTGCCGCAAACGAGTCTACCGCCGCATTCGGAGGTCGAGGGAAGACACAATCGGACCTGTCAAACCTGGCGCTGCGTGCTTAGTCTCTGCTCCTTCAAGGCTACGAATACGAGTTCGGTCTTCGTTAGCTTTACAGGCCCATCAAAAAAATAACCCTTACCCACAGCGATATACTGTCACTGTGAGCAAGACCTTCTACATCGAAACCTTCGGCTGCCAGATGAACGCCCATGACTCCGAAAAGGTCATCGGCACCCTGGAGCAGCAGGGCTACGCCCGCGTGCAGGACGAAGCCGACGCCGGCCTCATCCTCTACAACACCTGCTCTATCCGCGACAAGGCCGAGCAGAAGGTCTTCCACCGCCTCAACGAGTACAAGCGACTTCAGGGGGAGGGCAAGAAGTTCGCCGTCCTCGGCTGCGTTGCCCAGCAGGAGGGGGAGAAGATATTCGACAAGGCCCCCTACGTCTCGCTCGTCGCCGGCTCGGCCTCGTATC
>WNFJ01273130.1_pt2 | contig 12085 bp, 11 predicted proteins | sample 5400461 | NCBI WGS metagenome assembly WNFJ01 (sample SAMN13153349, study PRJNA577476) | soil metagenome | isolation source: 115 cm saprolite on Douglas fir-dominated hillslope | place: USA:California | collected 2013-09-17
GAGCCACTCGCATTACCGGCTGACGCCCCGCTTCCCGTCACGGGGGGGCCGCTGGTTGCTCCGCTGCTTGCAGGCTGCGTCGCGTCCGGATCGTCGCCGCTTCCAGTGCTGTTTGAAAAGCCGGACGACGATCCGGGGGACATCGCCTCCCGGTCGCCACCGTCCGGTGCGAACGTGACGTCGGGAAAGCTGCATGCGGCAATCGCGCTGGCGATCGCAGCCAGAAGCGCGCGCCGAGCGCGCGGCGGCCGAACGATCGAGTGCACCTAGAACCTCCCGACGGCCCACACGCCGTTTGGCGAAAGAGCGACAGCAGCGGGGGGTGCGTCGCGCCCATGGCTCGTCACCAGAAGGACGATGCCGCCACCGAGCCCAACGATGCCTACCGTCGTAAACACGTTGACCAGAGTGGCTGCGGTTCGTCCCCGATCGTACGCCGCCGTCAGGGATGGGCTGCAGTCCTGGTGGCCTGAGCAAGTAGCGTCAATCTCGTTTTGAGCCGACGCATAGACACCAAGACTGATGGCTGCGCCCACGAGGCTGGCTGCTCCCGTTCCAATGGCAACCCACCCGAGGGTGCGCAGCGTCGCACCCTGCGTGGCCTTGTCCGGCGCAGAAGGGGCAGTCAATAGCGGGGATGCCGGAGCCGCCGGCAGGGGCCCCGTTTCGGCCGCAACGACAACGCGGAAGGAAACGCTCTTGGCTTCGCCCTCTCCCAGGTCGACCGTGCTCTGCTCCGGAGTGCCCACGCGCGGACCCGCCACGCGAACGACGTAGCGCCCAGGGTCTCGCTCGAGCCGCGTGCCCGACAAGCCGGCCGCAACGGACTCGCCGTTGAGGGTGACTTCGACTCCGCCGGATGGGGCCGCCTCGCCGCTCGCTCGGACGACGCTCAAGTCAATCTTGATCGTTGCGACCTTCGGGGCCAGCCGCGCCGCGGCTTGGTCAGCGTCGTTCGCCCACCCGTCGTACTTGGGGCTGGGGCTTGTCACCAGGTCGCGCTTCAGATCAAGCCACGTACGGCGCGCGGACGCGAACTGCCGGAGAGTCTCTTGGCACTCGGCGATGTTGCGCAAAGTACCGAGTCCTGCGGGATAAAGATCGTGAGCTTTGCGAAAGAGCGCAATCGCGCCCGCGCAGTCGCCGTGCACGCGCAAATCGCGCCCCTGAGCGAACAGATCCTTCGCGTCGGAAACCGGGTCGGCAAGAGCGGCGCGCGGCGTGAGGCAAAGAAGAAGAACCGCGGAGCCGGCAAGCCACAGCGAGCGCATCAAAGCACCTCGCTCTTGTCGACCGCTTTCGGACCTGGCAGGGGCGGCGGCTTCGCCTTTGGCAGCGGAGCGGTGAGGGCGGGGGAGCTCAAGGATGGGGGCGGGTGGATGGCGGAGGAGGCTGCAAGCCTGGCGGTCGTAGTCGAAGTCACGGTCGCGGTCGCGGTCGCCGGCGCGGTCGCGGTCGCGGTCGTGGGCGCGGTCGTGGGCGCGGTCACGGTCGCGGTCGCGGGCGTCGGCGCGGGCGCGATCAACAAGCCCGAACCCGGCACAACCGGGGCAGCAGGGGGTGGGGGCCGCGCCATCGCCGCCGTCGGCGGACTCGCCCCCGAGCGCCAAGCAATTCCTGCCGCGGCTATCGTAACGAATGCCGTGGCGGCTAGCGTCGCGGTGACCGTCCGGCGACGACGCCTGCTCGGCGAAGCATCGCCGTTGCTCTTAGGCGGTGTCCGGCCGTCCCGAACCAAAGGCTGGGACGACGAAACCCGTTCGCGATCCGGCATCGGCAGTGTCTGCGCTGCGCGCGCCCGTTCCGTCGGGGCGAGCGCGACATTCGCTGGCTTTGCGACCGCCGCGATGGCGTGATCGAACGCGATCGCGAGGTCCGATGCGCTCGCGTAGCGCGCATCGATGTCTTCGGCGAAAGCGCGCGAGAAGAATGCGTCGAGGGCGATGGGCAAGGCGGGATTGCGTTCTCGCACCGAAATGATGCGCCCCGCGCAAACGTTCTTTAGGAGCTCGTCGGGCTCAACGCCCTGAACGGGCAATTCGCAGGTCAGCGCTTCGTACGCCAGGGTGGCAAGAGCCCAAAGGTCGCAGCGATGGTCGAGGGGGGCTGTCGCTCGAGCTTGCTCCGGGCTCATGTACCCTGGAGTGCCAAAGACAATCCCTTTGGCGGTCGAAAAATTGACCATCACCAAGTGCGCGTGGATGACACGAGCGATGCCGAAGTCGAGCACCTTGTAGAGCGACTCGCCGTCTTCGTCCTGAGTCAGAAACACGTTGGACGGCTTCAGATCGCGGTGCAAAACTCCTTCACCGTGCGCATGCTCGAGGGCACGGGCGATTTGCTTGATCAGTTTTTGCGCCTCCGCGGGCGGCATGGATTCGCCGCGCAAGAGCCTCGTCTCGAGGGTCACTCCCTCCAAAAGCTCCATGACCAGGTAGGCGAGGTCACGTTCCTCGCCGTGGTCGGTGACGCGCACGATGTGCCTCGTTTTGCGCGAGAGGCGGGCTGCGATCTGGGCCTCGAAGCGAAAGCGCTTTGCAGCCTGCGCAGCGTCTTCAAAGTCGCCCCAAGACGGCTGAGCCAGGAGCTTGAGTGCGACTTTTTCGCGGAGTGATTGGTGGTGCGCGAGCCACACCTCTCCCATCGATCCGCGGCCGATCAGGCGCACTAGTTCGTATTTGCCCCCAACGACCTCGCCGGCGTCGGGAGTCTTCGCTTTCATCGGAGCGTCAAGGCAAGCCACAGCGTGCGCCTGTGTCGCAACGCCCATGCCCGAATGGCCGAGCCGCCTTCGTACCGCAGATGCGTGTGCGGCATGCGATTGCGGTGTAGCAGAAAGGCATAGGGGCGGCGAATTGCCACGTTTATCTGCGCAGGAAATCTACGCGGGAGGGCCTATGCAAAAATTACTGACACGGCGCAGAGATACGACTCGAACTTCACACGCCTTCGCGCAGGGCGGCTAGGGCTCCAGCAGTTCGCCTTGCAGCAACCGGTGCAGGAGATCGTCCTGCTTACGAAGGATGAGCACCTTTTCTCGGTCTACGACCACGGCGCCGGGAGCGCTTCCGCGCGGTTTTCGAATGTAGCGGCGCGGCGTGTACGCGACTTCGACGATTCGTTCGTCGCGCGCGTCGGAGAAGTGGGCGGCCAGGTGAGCCGCCTCGACGAGCGCATCGGGGGGACAGGACGCGCCCTTGTCGAGGGGGACGACCACGTGCGCTCCCGACATGTTTTTGGCGTGAAGCCAAAGGTCGCGGGGCCGGGCCACGTGCAGCGTTAGCTCGTCGTTGTGCGCGGCGCCGCGACCGACCAGAATGCGACGGCCGGACGCACCCAGAAACGTACGATAGGCCGGCCGCGCAACTTGACCGCGAGAGAGCTTGCCGGCCCGGGCCGCGGAGGGTGTGCTGAGGCTGAAGTCGCGCGGGGCCGCCGCGCGCGCTTGGGTTTCGACGGAGTCGAGGATCGTGTCGGGGCTTTGGAGCGCACTGGACAGGGCCACCAACTTTGCGCGAACGGCTTGCGCTTCCGAGAGGCGCATTTGCGCAACCGGCAGCCCCTCCTTGAGGCGTCGGGCCTGTCTGAACAGCGCCTCGACCTGTTCCCGGGCGCTCTTCGCTGGGTCGAGCGTCATCTCGACCGTCTGCGGCTCGCCGGTGGACCAGTCGACGGCTTTGAGCGATCTGGCTCCGCGCGGCGCTTTTGCCGCCTGCACGACGAAGGGCGGAGCCTCGGCGGCGCGCATTTGAGCCGCCTGCATCTTGGCGAGGTCGCCGCGGACGGCGTTGATGCGCCTATCGATTCGCCGAATTGCCTTGTTCAGGGCGCTAAGAAGTGCTTCGCGGCGCTCCCCGCCCGCATCGGCGGCCAGCGGCTGGGCAACCCGGTCCTGCATGGATCGCTTCTATGCGATAGCATTTGGCTCATGGTTGCTAGGGGGCCGAGAACGTTAGAGGATAGGAGAGACGCACTTTCCGAGGAGGGGCATGCTCTGCGGCTGGCAGCGATGAACCGGCGCAGTTTTCCGACCGGCCAAGCGAGCACCGCGCTTCTCAAGGCGCTGCTTCGCACGCTTTGCGCCGAAAAGGGGACGAGCGCGGGCGAAGGGTGGCTTCGCAGCATCGGTATGCAGCGCGACGACCTGGAGGACGAAACCCGCCAGTTGCCGCTTGCGGCCGTCCACAACGCGCTCGCGGCGTTTGCGCAGCTCACCTCGCGAGAGGCCATCCCCCGATCTTCGAAGTATCTCGTCGCGCCCGATACCCTTGGGGTGTGGGTGCGCATCCTTCGAGGTACCGGCGAGCCAGCCGAAGCCTTTGCACGCCTTGACGCCGTCGACAGTCAGTATGGGCGTACGACACGGTGGGAGACCATCCGCAGCCGCCGCGGCTGGTGGCGCGGTCGCGTCACGATCGCGCACGACCCGGAGCTTGAGCAAGATGGGCTCCTGCGTCTCGCGCGGCTCGCCGAGCTTGCTGCTCTTCCAGCTTTGTTCGGGTACTCGGACGCCAAAGCCCGGGCGGTGGGCGACGCGGGTCTGCGCGCGGGGATCGTGCAGGACTATGAGGTGACATGGGCGGTGCCCAATGTCGCGCTCCACGGCGGTCTTGGTGCGGCGATAGGCCTGGGGATCGGGACGACGTCTTTGCTCGCTCACATGGGCGGCGCGAGCGCCATCATTGCCGGGGTCGCGGCCGTCGCCGGCGGCCTCGTAGGAGCGGTGAGGGCGAACGACCGATTGCGTCGCGCCGACAGCCACGCCCAGCAAACGCGGGTGTACGCACTGGAACGCAGCCTGTCGCTCAAGGAGACGCACGAACGCGGCGCGGGCGGGCTCGAAGGATCCGTGGTGGCGGGGCAATACCGGGTTGTGCGGCGCATGGGCTCGGGGGCAACCGGTGTCATCTACGAGGCGGCCCGCACCTCCGACGGCATGCCGGTGGCCATCAAGCTGCTACGTGCCGCCGCGGCCCACGAAGCTGTCGCGAGCGACCGTCTGCGCCGCGAGGCGGAGGCGCTCGGTTTGTCCTGGCACCCGAACGTCGTCGAGGTCATCGATCATGGCCACCTGCCTGACGGAACGGCGTATCTCGTGATGGAGCTCCTTCATGGCGAGTCACTCGCGGGTCGCGTGCGCGCAAAAGGAAGGCTTTCGCCCGCCGAGTTATTGCCAGTCGCCGTTGACGTGTGCGACGCACTGGCGGCGGTCCACGCCGCGGGCGTTGTGCATCGGGACCTAAAACCGTCCAACATCTTTTTGGCTCGCAGTCGTGAGGGAGATACGAGCGGTCCCGAGCGCGTCAAGCTGCTCGACTTTGGAATTGCGCGCGTCGAATGGGAAGAGACGCGAATCACGAACACCGGTGGCCCTCTCGGCACGCCCGGGTACATGTCCCCCGAGCAAGAGGCTGGCAGCGGTGAGGTCGACGCACGCAGCGACTTGTTCGCCTTTGGCGCGCTGATCTTTGAGTGCCTGGTGGGCGAGCCGCCCCCGCCGCAGACGCCGAGTGGCCTTGTGCGCATGGGCGGGTCGGGAACGCGGCCTGACTCGGGGACGCAAAAGGCCGCAGCGTTTGTCCCGCCGGCGTGGCGAGCGATCATCGACAAGGCGATGGCACTTCACCCGAGAGATCGCTACCAAGACGCGCGTTCGCTCGCACTGGCGCTTCGGGGCTTGCAGGGCAGCGGCGCGAAGGTCGAAGCCGGGTCCTAGACTACACCCCCGAGGGTCGCATGATGCGCAGAACGGGCGTGCCCTTGGGGCCGCTCAGGAGGGGGAAAAAGGCCCGGTGCGTGGTTGGATCGACAGCTATCGAATGGGCGTTGTCTCCGGGACGGTCGTGGCCCACGAGAACGACACCTGGCAGCCTGAGATCGAACACGGTAAGGTCGCCGCTCTCGGCGGCGACGTACAGCCAGCCAAGACCGGGATCGATGCTCAGAACGTCCGGGCCATCTCCCGTTGGAGCCTTAGCGACCGAGTGCGCGCCGTTCAGATCGACGCGGGTCAGGACGCTATTGCTTTCGCATGCGATAAAGGCGCTACCGCCGTCCGGGTGCAGTCGCAGGCCGTGCGCCCCGTTGCAGCCCGGGAGGCTGATGCGCATCGTCACCTTGGCCGCCGGCGGATCGACGGCGACCAGCTGGTCGGGTGGCGACGTGGTCACGACGGTGATCCAGAACCAGCCGCGAACGGAATCAAAGACGACGTTGCCCGTCTCGTGGCCAAGCGCGACTTGCACGCGCTTGCCGTCTCCGGCGTCTGCGATCAATGACAGGGCGCCGTCATTTTGGTCGGACACGCCGACGGTCTTGTGCGCCGGGTCCCAAGCTACGCCGTCGGGCCCGTGGCCGGTGGGGACGCGGCTCATCTCTGTCAGCGAAGCACTGTCGATGACGACTAGCCGGTCGGGTGAGCTCGTCACGAAAATGCGCGCAGCGTCGCTGGCGATGGCGATGCCACGAGGGGTCGGGATACCCGTTAGGCGCTTGAGTACCGATCCACTGCGCAGATCGGCAACCACGACCGCAGCATCGTTCATGTGCGCGATCACGAGCTGACCTCGATTGGTATCGATGTCCTGGTAGTCGAGACGGACCGCTTTTCCGGGCAGGTCGACATCGGCGACGACTACGAGTGGCAGGTGAGCGCCCGCCGGCGCCGCGCTCGCCGCGGCGCGCATCGGTTCGTGAGCGGCCGACGCACCCGTCGCGTTCGCCTGCGAATGACCACAGGCCCCTTGCTCGCACGCCAGAAGCAGCGATGTCGTGATCAGCCAAGTCGCTCTCATGCAGACCTCCGGTTGTGATGTGCTCGTTACTTCCGATCCCAAAGCGGCAGGGCCCACGTCACGCCGAGACGCACTTCGGTGGCAGGCTGATTCCCAATGCGTGCTTCGCGCAGCCCGAAGTCGAAGTCGAGCCCATCACGGGGCCGCCAAATGGCCCCGGCCAGCGCCGACCACGTTGTCTCGTCCGCCAGAAACTCGTGCTCGACGAAGAGTTCGGCGACGGGCCGAAGAGGCGTAGCGAAGGGCCCTTCGATGATCACGCCTTCGAACCAGTCGGGATGCAGAGCCGAGCGCGTCAAACTCGCTGAACTATTCACGTGCACCGAGACGTAGTGCCAACGCTGCGAGACGATAACGTTGCATGTAGCGCCGAAGCCACTGTCCCCATTGACGTTTGGCAGGAGCGGCCCTGCCTCCACCGCCAGGCTCGGGCCGCCGGCTGCCTCTTGGAGCGAGCCGGGTACCACCACCGCCTTGAGGAGGACGTCCGTGTCGAGGAGACGATCGCGCGCCTGGCCTGGGACTGCCTCGAGGCCGACGAAGTTTTTGAAGTCGACGACCACCTCGAGGCGCGGGAGAAAGCCGAGGTTGAGCACCGTCGCGGGCGATACGAGATAGTGTACGCCGCCCTGCGAGTAGAAGTGGGCTGGGCCGATCTCAAGCTCGAATTCTCCAACGCCGGCGACCTCCGCGTCGGTCCCGTCAAACGGACGATAGGCGTTGGCGCTCGGGGCCACGGTGTTGATTCCCACCAGGACGCAAGCACTCACGACTGACACATCTCGTTTCATTGAGCGCTCAGTAGAACCTCGCCTTGATGACAACCCGGCCCGCGGCAATCGTCGCTACCGCGACCGCGTCGCGAAATTTGCGGTCAATCGGCCGTGTCGCAGAACATTTCCGGTGCCTTGCCCTTGCACGCGTAGCCCTTGCGCGTGCAATCCACCGGCTTCTGACAAGCTTGGTAACATTTCTTCTCGTCGCTACACACCGCTCCCGGACCGCAGTCCGCCGTCGAGGCGCATTTTTTTAGGCATTGCCCGCCCGGGTCGTGTTTTTCGCAGAATAGGCCAGAGATGCAGTTGTCATCGGAAGCGCAGGCGCCCCCGATCGGGCTCTTGGTGCCGGATGCGCTTGCAGCCGTTTGGGGCGGCGGCTGCTCCTCTGCGCAAGAGATAGTAAGAGTTGCTGCCGATGCGGCGATCCACGCGAGCGTTTTCCACATGAAGTTCTCCTTGAGTGTTCTCTCGGCGGCCAATGCACACAACTGCTATAGACAAGTCCGAATCGTCTTACAACCGCGATGAACTGCGCCGGGCTCGTCGGTGTTTCGCAGTGGGGCGGCCGATGATTCCTCGACGACGCACGGGGTGTCACAGTTGTACGTCGGTGCGTGATTCACTATGACGATTGCCTGAGAGGAGATCGTCAGGATGAAAACGGCTCTGCTCTTCGCGTTGCCGCTCTTGGCCAGTTGCAAACAAGGTGGCGCACCCACGGTAGAGAGCTCCACCTCGCAGGTCGCAGTGGTGGCACCATCAGGCGCAGCGCTGTCTACCGCCTCGACGGCAAACGCTCTACCCGGTACTGGGGCACCTGTCGCGACAATCTCTGAAGCCCCGGGACAATCCGCAAACTCGCAAGGCCCGTGGAACTTCGACACCGAAAAAGCTGGTGCTCCCCCGTCGGGCTTCAAGTTCGGGCGAACCGGGCATGGCAGGGAGGGTCGGTGGAGCGTCATCGCGGCGCCCGAGGCGCCCAGCAAGCCGAACGTGCTCGCGCAGCTCGATGCCGACAGCACTGACTACCGCTTCCCCGTAGCTTTCGTCGACGAATCGTCGTTCAAGGATGTGAGGCTGTCGGTCGCGTGCAAGCCAATCTCCGGAAACGTCGATCAGGGTTGTGGTCTCGTCTGGCGCCTCAGGGACGCAGACAACTACTATCTCACGCGAGCCAACGCCCTCGAAGACAACGTGAACCTCTATCACGTGAAGGACGGAAGAAGGATTCAGTTTGCCGGATGGCAGGGCAAGGTCGCATCCAACGTATGGCACAAATTGCGGGTCGACGCGCGAGCCGAAAGGTTCGAGGTCTACTTCGACGAAAAGAAGGTCCTCGATGCAAAGGACACCACGTTCGTCACGGCAGGGAAGGTCGGCGTTTGGACGAAAGCGGATTCGGTCATTCAGTTTGACGATCTGTCCGCGGCGCCGCTCTGATCCGTCAGCCCTCGTGATCATCAGGCGAGACCATCCAAAGGTCAGGCGAGACCGTGCATATCGCAGTTGTATGCTAGATGTGATCGGACTATGACAGCCGAGTTACCTGGGAGATCGAAACGCCTGGGTTTGGCACGTATGTTGAGTTGGCTCGGAACATGAGTGAGGCGACCGGCAAAAGGGGCCTTGATACGCAAGAGCCGCGGTGGCTTCTTCTGATCCATCAAATCCCGCCAACGCCAGCCTACTTTCGGGCGAAGGTGGGCCGTCGCCTCCAGCGTGTCGGGGCTGTCGCCATCAAGAACTCCGTTTACGTCGCGCCCTTGAGCGAGCAATCGCACGAGGATCTGCAGTGGGTAGCGCGCGAGATCGCCAGCGAGGGAGGCGAGGCGACGCTCTGTAAGGCCACTTTCGTGGAGGGACTGCGGGACGACCAAATCGAGGCGCTGTTTCACGCCGCGCGCGATGCCGACTACGCGCAAGTGGCGGAGGAGGCGCGCGAAATCACGGGCGGATTGCCATCGCGACTCGCGCGCGACGATGAACGTCGCGAAGATCTGGAAGCCGACCTGGCGCGTCTTCGCAAGCGCATGACAGAAATCGTCGCGATCGACTTCTTCTCGGCCTCGGGTCGCGTAGCGGCGGAGTCGGCTATTGAGGCTCTCGAGCGCCGGCTGCGGCGCGGCAAGGAGCCGGAGGTGGCCCTCAAGGAGCAGCTCCCTAGGCGCCAAGACTACCACGGTCGCATATGGGTCACGCGCAAGAACGTCCACGTCGATCGAATCGCGAGCGCTTGGTTGGTCGTCCGGTTCATCGATTCGGACGCCCGCTTCGCATTCGTTTCAGGGCAGGGCTACCGGAGCAAGGACCGGGAAGTGACGTTCGACATGTACGAGGGCGACTTCACTCACGTCGGGGATGCGTGCACTTTCGAGATCCTGCTCAATCAATTCGAGATCCGCGAGCCGGGACTCTCGTCGATCGCCGAGATCATTCATGACATCGACGTCAAGGACGGCAAGTTCGGCCGCACAGAGGCGCCTGGTGTCGCGGCACTCATCGCGGGCATCGCTCTGGCAGAACGCGACGACGAAGCGCGGATCCAATTCGGGGTGCGAGTTTTTGACGCCCTTCTCGCGCTATATCGGCGCAAGCGCAGCTGACCTCAACTCAGGCCATCGTGATTGGAGAGAACCCCATGAACCAGCATACCGTGATGTGCTCAGTCCTCCTCGCTTTCGCGGCCGCGTTCGGTTCCGCATGTGGGGGCAGTGCGCCGCCGCCCGCGGCGGTACCCACGCCAGCGGTCGCAGGCAATGAGCCGGCGTCTCCTTCGCCGGCTGTCGCTGCACCTCAGGCATCTCCATCCGTCGGGACTATTCCCCCAAGCACGGCGCCGAAGCCTCCGCTCGACGCTACTCGGGTCGGTGCCGCCACCGGCGGAAAGCCGGAGACTGCGGACAACGTCGTGAAGGTGTCGTTTGCCCGCGACGATGTTCGGATCGACGTGGATGGCTTGAACAAGATGCCGCCGTTCCTGGGACTCACGTCCTGGGCGGGCTTCGTTCCGGCCGAGAAAGCGGGCGTCGAAGCCATGATCATGGGCGATCTGGTGCTCTTCGAAGACGAGGTGAACGCGGCCATGAGCGCCGCGCTCGACAACGGCCTCGAAGTGACCGCCCTGCACAACCACTTCTTCTTTGACAAGCCACACGTCCTCTTCATGCACATCGGGAAGGGACGGTCGAACAGCTCGGAAAGGGTGTGAAGTCGGCACTTGATGCCGCGCACGCGGTTCGCCAGAAGACGCCCAAGCCAGCGGTCGCGTTTGGCGCTCCGCCGCCGTCGCCAAGCAAAATTGACGCGGCCAAGCTCGACGCAATTTTTGGGAGTAAGGGCGCGACCAAGGACGGTATGTACAAGGGCGTCTTCGGTCGAAAGACGCAGGCCGAGTGCGGTTGTACGATTGGCAAGGCAATGGGCGTAAACACCTGGGCCGCGTTCGCGGGGACGGACGACAACGCCGTTGTCGATGGCGACTTTGCGATGACTGACAACGAGCTTCAGTCCGTATTGAAGGCGCTTCGAGCTGGGGGAATCAACATCGTCGCAATCCATTCGCACATGACGAACGATTCGCCGCGCATCTTGTTTCTGCACTACTGGGGCCGGGGCCGCGCAGCCGACCTGGCAACGGTCGTAAAGCGCGCTCTCGATCTCACGTCCTGGGATGGGCGCGTGCAGTCGACCTGAGCGCACGCTTGCGGAGGACGACTGATGGCGGAGACGGATGCAGCGGAAGCGGTCCAAGACGCCGCTTCCTCCTCGCAGCGCGATCTGGTGATGTACTTCTTGCGCCTAGGGACCCTCGGTTTCGGCGGACCGATCGCGCTTGCGGGCTACATGCAGCGAGACCTGGTTGAGAAGCGCCGTTGGATCTCCAAACAAGACTACGTCGAGGGGCTCGCGCTTGCGCAACTTTCGCCCGGACCCCTCGCGGCGCAGCTGGCCATGTATTTGGGCTGGGTCCGGAGCGGCGCATGGGGAGCCGCGCTCATCGGAACGGCGTTCGTGTTGCCGTCGTTCCTTATGGTGATCGCGCTTGCCCTCCTTTACATCCGCTTTGGCGGGCTCCCCTGGATGCAGGGGATCTTCTATGGCGTCGGCGCAGCCGTCATCGCCATCATCGCGCGAAGCACGATCAAGCTGGCGCGGCTGACTCTCGCTCGCGACTACTTCCTTTGGGTCCTGTGCGGTGTGACCGCCGCAGCGACCGCAATTCTCGAGTCCGAGATTATCTGGCTCTTCATTGCTTCGGGTGCTCTGGCGATGTGGGTGAAGGCGCCTCCACGCTTGTGGCACGGCAAGGTCGCCGCAGTGGTGCCGCCCCTCTTTCTGACAGGAATTCACGGCGTCGCCTCGACAGGCACGGTGGGCCAGCTTGCCTGGTTTTTCAGCAAGGCCGGCGCGTTCGTCTTCGGAAGCGGTCTGGCGATCGTGCCGTTCTTGTACAAGGGCGTCGTTCACGATTTTCAGTGGCTCGATGACCGGCAGTTTCGAGACGCCGTGGCG
>WNFJ01184334.1_pt1 | contig 12084 bp, 8 predicted proteins | sample 5400461 | NCBI WGS metagenome assembly WNFJ01 (sample SAMN13153349, study PRJNA577476) | soil metagenome | isolation source: 115 cm saprolite on Douglas fir-dominated hillslope | place: USA:California | collected 2013-09-17
CTGCTTACCAGAGTCTTTCCCACGGCCGCCTCTCGTCGCCACTCGGGGCGGTGTGTCAGCAGGTAGCGAATGGCTACGGCCAGGTAATGGTTGGGGTTCATCAACCCTGCCACGGGAGTAACAATCCCGTGGCGGTCCGAATCCGGATCGTTCGCAAATGCCACCTGGTATTGATCCTTCAGCGAGACGAGTCTGGCCATCGCGTACGGGCTTGAGCAATCCATGCGGATCTTTCCGTCGTGATCCACGGTCATAAACGAAAAGGTCGAGTCCATCGTCGGATTGACGATCTCGATTTCCAACCCATACAGAGCATTGATCGGTTCCCAATACGGCCGCGCCGCTCCGCCTAGAGGATCGACGCCAAGTTTCAGCTTGGCCCCTCGAATCGCCTCCATATCCACAACGTTTTGGAGATCGCGTACGTAGGGCAAAATAAAGTCTTCCTGGTGGATGCCCGCAGCTTGCATGGCTCGCGTGGACGGAACTCGATGGACCCCGACATTGCCCGCTCGCAACAATTCGTTGGCTCGCCCTTCGACCCAGTGCGTCACGTCAGTGTCGGCGGGGCCGCCGTTGGTCGGGTTGTACTTGAAACCCCCATCCTCCGGTGGGTTGTGCGACGGCGTGATGACGATGCCGTCGGCGAAGTGTTCCTTGCGGTTGCGGTTGTAAACCAGAATGGCTCGCGAGATGACCGGCGTCGGAGTGACACCGTCGTCCTCTTGGATGATCGTCTCCACATTGTTCGCCGCCAATACCTCGAGCGCGGTGCGCTGAGCGGGCCCGGACAAGGCGTGGGTGTCTTTCCCCATGTACAGCGGGCCGTCCGTCCCCTTCGCTCGCCGGTAGTCACAGATGGCTTGGGTGATCGCCAGGATGTGCGCTTCGGTGAACGTACCCTGGAAGGGCGAACCGCGGTGTCCGCTGGTACCGAAGCTGACGAGCTGGCTGGGATCATCAAGCTCCGGACGGCGCTTGAAATCCTCCGTCTCCAGCCGACCTACATTTACGAGCATCTCCGTCAAAGCGGGCTTCCCTGCGAGCGGCGAAATCGTGATTTCGTCAGGCGCGCCCGGCCTCGACGGTGTTTCTAGCGGACGGGACATGGTTCCACCTTCCAAATCTCGGATGCATATTCGGCGATGGTGCGGTCGCTTGAAAACTTTCCCGAATTCGCGACATTCAGGATCGCTTTGCGCGCCCATGCGCCGGAATCCGCATACAAGGCACCGAGCCGTTCGTGCGCCTGGCAGTAGGACGTGAGATCCGCCAAGTGCATGTAGTGATCGCCGAGGGTCAGAAGCGTTTCCCGCAACGGAGCAAATACTCCCGGTTCGTAGCGGCTGAAGTGGTCCGAGAAAATGAGATCGAGAGCTGCTCGAGTCTCCGGCTCATTTTCATAGTGCCACTGGGGGTTATACCAACCGCGGCTCGCCTCGACTTGTTCTACGGTGAGACCAAAGAGGAATAGGTTGTCCTCTCCCGCCTCCTCCGCCATTTCAATCGTCGCGCCGTCGCGTGTTCCGACCGTCAAGGCTCCGTTCATCATGAACTTCATGTTGCTTGTGCCGCTGGCTTCGTAACCGGCCGTGGAGATCTGGTTCGAAACATCGCTGGCGGGAATCAGCCGTTCTGCGAGCGAAACGTTGTACTCGGGTAGAAACACAACCTTGAGTCGGCCGCGGTTGGCGGGGTAGGCGTCAATCGTGTCCGCCAGGCTGTTGATGAACTTGATGATGAGTTTGGCCAGGCGGTAGGCCGGTGCCGCCTTGCCGGCGAAAAAGAAAGTCCGCGGCTCCATCTCGAGGCCGGGGTTCTCCCGCAGCCGGTTGTACATGACGACGATCCGCAAGGCGTTCAGCAATTGTCTTTTGTATTCGTGGATGCGCTTGACCTGGCAGTCGAAGATAGTGTCCGGATCCACGATCTGCCCCGACGTCAATTTGAGCCAATTGGCAAACTCCGCTTTGGCCTCGCGTTTCGAGTCCAGGAACACTTGACGAAAGCCATTGTCCTCGGCGAAGGGTTTTAGTTTCTTGAGCTGGCTCAGGTCGGTCGTCCATTCGTCGCCGATAACTTCCGTGATGGCACCGGCCAGCGCAGGGTTGGCTCCGAGCAACCAGCGTCGCGGGGTGACGCCGTTGGTCTTGTTGCTGAAGCGCTCGGGGAACATTTCCGCGAGATCCTTGACCGTCGTCGTGCGCAGTAATTTCGAGTGCACCGCCGCAACCCCGTTGGTGCTGTGGGAGCCGACAATCGCCAGGTTGGCCATGCGAATCTTGCGCTCGCCGCCTTCTTCGACAAGGCTCACGTTTTCGACTCGGCGTTCGTCGCCCGGGAAGCGCAGACGAACTTCGTCGAGAAGTCGCCGATTAATTTCGTAGACAATCTTGAGATGCCGGGGAAGAAGGATTTCAAACCACACCACCGGCCATTTCTCGAGGGCTTCCGGCAGCAGTGTGTGATTCGTGTACGCCAGGGTCTTCTTCGTCAGATCCCAGGCCTGGTCCCATCCCAAATGGGCATCATCGAGCAGGATTCGCATCAGTTCGGCGACCGCCATCGAGGGGTGCGTGTCGTTCAGTTGGATCGCGACCTTCTCGGGCAGCCGGTTCCAATCCAAGTTGTGCCGCTGAAAACGACGTACTAGATCGGCCAGGGAACACGCCACGAGGAAATACTCCTGCAAGAAACGTAGCCCTCGGCCCGCGTTGGTTGAATCATCCGGGTACAGCACCCTTGTGAGCGATTCGGCCTCAAGTGTCTCGCCCAGCGCGCCAACAAAGTCGCCTGTGCCGAATTCTTGAAAATCGAAATAATCCGGTGCAGCCGCGGCCCTCAGCCGAAGAGTGTTGACGGTTTTTCCGCCGTAGCCCACCACCGGGCGATCGAACGGAATGCCGATCAAGCTCGAGGGCCGGCCGGGAATAACGTGGAAGTTTCCGCCTCGCAGTTGGAAGGAGCAGTTCAGTTTGACTTCCACTTTCTCTTGCGGTCGGGCGATTTCCCAAGGATCGGTGTCGCGGAGCCAATTGTCGGGGTTTTCCTGTTGCCACCCCTTCACGATAGCTTGCTTGAAAATCCCGTATTCATAACGCAAACCGTAACCCGTGGCCGGGAGCTGCATCGTGGCCATCGAGTCGAGAAAGCAGGCCGCAAGGCGGCCCAGGCCTCCGTTCCCGAGGCCTGCGTCCGGTTCCTGCTCGACAAGTTCAAGCCAACCAAGACCTTTGTCCTGTACCGCCTGCTGAACGAGCGGATCGAGCAAAAGGTTGGAAACGTTGTTGGCCAGCGAGCGCCCGATGAGAAATTCCATAGAGAGGTAGTAAATGCGCTTGGCATTCGCTTCTTCATACGTTTTCTTCGTCAGCACCCAGCGCTGCGCCAGAATGTCGCGAACCGAACGGGAGAACGCCTCGAATCGTTCACGCGCACTTGCTACCTTCGGGTTGATGGCCCGGTCAAAGACCAGATGCCGTTCATAGAACGCGTTTTCCGTCCCGACAAAGGGAATGGGACCGCACCCGTACTGTTTGAGAAGTTCGGAATCTTTGACTGAGTTCGTTTTCTCTGGGACAAGTGCTGGGGACTTCGGGCGTATGACCTCTTTTGTGCTCATAAATCATTCCTCGCTGTCTAAAATCGATTTTGTCCAATACCTGCTGCTAAGATCTACCCTCCGAACACTTCGTGCGAATCATGCGGCCACGTGATGGTCGTCATTCCAAAGCCGGATCACCGGATGGGACAGATTGTGTTCATAACTGAGTGCGCTCAAGCTCGCCGTAGTCAACAGAAAATATCTCCCCGCAGATCCAGGACCCAGCGCGAGCCAACGCGCAGCCAGCACGCGAATGAAGTGTCCGCTCGAAAAAAGCAGCACGTTTCCTGGAACTGTACGGACTCGCTGAACCACACGGTCTGCCCTCTCGCCTACCTTCGCGGGCGTTTCTCCACCTGGACAGCCATCCCGGAAGAGTTGCCAGTCTGGGCGCTCGGCAAGGATCTGGGCCGAGCGTAGCCCCTCGTATCGACCGTAGTCCCATTCCACTAAGTCGCGATCAGTTTCGGCTACGGCTCCAAATCCGGCGAGTTCGCAGGTTCGGGCCGCGCGTTGCAACGGGCTCGTAAACACCTTGGTGAACGTTAGGCCTTGCAGCCGCTCTCCGAGCCGGCGGGCGTTCCGCTCGCCGTTTGGGGTCAAGGGTAAGTCGGTGAGCCCGGTATGCTGGCCGGAGATGCTCCATGCTGTTTCGCCGTGCCGCGCAACATACACCACTGGAAGTACTTCGCTCATGCGCTTCTTCTCCCCGTACACCTGTTTCGATCACCACTTTTCTGCGTGGTCGGAACTACTCAATGTCTCAAGTCAACTGCGGGATTGCTGGTCTCAATCTGTTTCCGTGTCGACTCTTTCTCGCTAAGACTTCCCTTTCGTGGCCCCGCTTCTCCCGCTGCCTGCGCAAGCTTCCAACATTCCCGAGCGATGGCCCAGTCTTCCTCGGCGCGGATCACCAGGATACGAACACGCGAATCAGCGGCCGAGACATCCTGATCGAGCGCAGGCCGCGCGTTCTTTTTGTCGTCGAGCTTGAGGCCGAGAAATTCCAACTTGCTGCAAGCCGCGGTTCGCACTTCGGCGGAGTTTTCACCGACTCCGGCGGTAAACACCAGCGCATCGATTCCGCCCAGCACGGCAACCATGCCACCTATCGCTGCTTGCAGGCGGTGCACGTAGATGTCGAAGGCCAACTTCGCCCTCTCGTGACCACGCTGCATCCCCGCGAGGATCTCGCGCATATCACTGGAAAGTCCTGAAATGCCGAGCAGACCCGATTTTTGGTTCAGTACGTTGTCGATATCCTGACCATTCAGTCGGCCCTGGCGCATCAGGAAGGTCAGAATTCCAGGATCAACCGAACCCGAGCGCGTACCCATCATCAAACCGTCGAGCGGAGTAAATCCCATCGTGGTATCAACACTGCGTCCGCTCTGAATTGCCGCTAAGGAGCAACCATTGCCCAAATGGCAGGTCACCAATCGGAGTGACTTTTCGTTCTTGCCCAGCAACTGAGCGGCACGTTCGGCGCAGTACTGATGATTGATGCCGTGGAACCCGTAGCGGCGAATGCCGCTCTCAAACCATTCGTAGGGGCCAGGATAGCTTGCCGCCGACAGCGGCATTTGGCGATGAAAGCCGGTGTCGAAGACAGCGATCTGCGGGACCGTGCTCAGAAGACTTTCGACGATCTGCATGCCCTCGAGTTCGGCGCGAATGTGGAGAGGGGCAAACGCGGAGGCGCTCGCGATTGCAGAACGTACCTCGGGCGTCACGACCACGGGTTCCGAGAAGTGGGGGCCACCATGCACCACGCGGTGTCCCACAGCGTCGATCTCGGATCGCGAAGCGATGGCCCGCGCCTTCCCGTCAACCAATGTGCGCAGCAAATGTCGGATCACCTGCTCGCGCGATGAGACAGGCAGTTGCTCCTTGAGGACGGTTCCCTGTGAGTTCTTGACGTGAATCTCAGCAGTATCCCCATCCCACTCGATCTTCCCTTCCCACAAACAAACGGGCGGATTTTGCGGTAGAGTCGCGCCTATTTCATACAGGCACGCCTTCTGGCTGCTGGAACCGGAGTTGAGGACAAGAATTTTCATAGTTTGCTCGGCAAGTTCCGTTCTCTACTGCGCAGTGACAATCCTTTCGCCACGGTCTCCCGGTGGTCAACACTCCTGCACGAGAGCTGAGGTGGCCGGTTCACTTGGACGCGGCCACCGTTTGCACTCGACCTTCTCAGGCTGACGGGTGCGGCCACCGCCACCCGGTAATCTCCGGGCTGTCGATGCCGTGCTTGTAGGCGTGGGCGCGGCAAGCGATCTGGTGGTTGCGGAATTTCTCCTTGGCATGTCCCCCGATTCTCTGCAGTTTCGGGACGCGATCGATGGCGTCGATGGCCAGGCTGAATCGATCGGTCTCGTTGTTGATGGCCAATTCCATCGGCGTGTTGATATTGCCTTTCTCTTTATAGCCGCGGACATGGAGTGTTTTGTTCTTGCGCCCATAGGCCAAGCGGTGAATCAGCCAGGGATATCCGTGGAAATTGAAGATAATCGGCTTGTCAGAGGTGAACAGAGAATCAAAATCCGCGTCCGTTAATCCGTGCGGATGTTCCGTGCTCGGCTGCAGCTTGAACAGGTCGACCACGTTGATGAAACGGATCTTCAGGTCGGGAAACTCCTCGCGAAGCAACTGCGTTGCCGCAAGGGCCTCTTGGGTCGGTATATCACCGGCCGAAGCCATGACCAGGTCAGGCTCCCCATTCTGGTCGTTGCTCGCCCAGTCCCAAATGCCGATGCCCTTGGTGCAATGCTTGATCGCGGCTTCCATATTCAGATACTGAAGATGCAGCTGCTTGTCGGAAACGATCACGTTGATATAGTTCTCGCTCCTCAGGCAGTGATTGGCTACGGACAACAGACAATTGACGTCGGGTGGAAGGTAAATGCGCGTGACAGCAGCGCTCTTATTGAGCACAACGTCCAGGAATCCGGGATCCTGGTGCGTAAATCCGTTGTGGTCTTGCCGCCAAACCGTCGAAGTGATCAGCAGGTTCAGTGACGCTATGTTCTGACGCCAGGGCAAGTGGTTGCAGATCGACAGCCACTTCGCGTGCTGGTTGAACATGGAGTCAATGACGTGCACAAAGGCTTCGTACGAGGAGAAGAAGCCATTGCGCCCGGTGAGCAGGTAACCTTCAAGCATGCCCTCCATGGTGTGCTCGCTGAGCATCTCAATGACGCGTCCATCCGGCGCCAGTTCCCCGCCATCGCTGTCTTCGGGGAAGTATTCGGCGATCCAGAATTTCTTAGCCGCCTGATAGACCGCCTGTAGTTTGTTCGACGTGGTTTCGTCCGGGCCGAAGACGCGGAAATTGTTCATGTTCGACTTCATCACGTCGCGCAGGAAGTTCCCCAAAGGCGGGACGTTTTCTGCTTCGATGCTTCCCGGCTGTTCCACTTTGATCGCGTAGTTGCAAAAGTCCGGCAGGCGCAGAGCCTTCCTGAGGACTCCTCCATTGGCATGAGGATTGGCACTCATGCGGCGGATTCCGGTAGGCGCGAGTTCCTTGAGTTCCCCGACCAGTTTGCCGTTCTGGTCGAACAGCTCTTCCGGCTTTTGGTCGCGCATCCACTTCTCGAGGATCCGCAGCTGTTCGGGGTTTTTCTTGACGTCCGTCAAGGGAACCTGGTGGGCCCGCCAAAAACCCTCGAGCCTGTGACCTCCGACTTCTTGCGGCGCGCCCCAACCTTTCGGAGAACGCAACACGATCATCGGCCAGCGCGGCCGCTTCGCAATGCCCGTGGTGCGGCATTCCTGTTGGTGTTCTCGGATCTCGCGGACACAGTGTTCCACCGTAGCGGCCATGGCTTGATGCATGCTTTCGGGATCCGACCCTTCCACGAAATGCGGCGTCCAACCGTACCCTCGGAAGAGATCTTCCAACTCTTCGTGGCTAATACGTGCCAGAAGAGTCGGATTATTGATCTTGTAACCGTTCAGGTGAAGGATGGGCAGAACCGCGCCATCTCGAATGGGGTTCAGGAACTTGCTGATGTGCCACGAAGTTGCCAGCGGTCCCGTTTCGGATTCCCCGTCACCAACGACCGCGGCAACGATCAGGTCTGGGTTGTCGAACGCAGCTCCACAGGCATGAGAAAGCACGTAGCCCAGTTCGCCCCCTTCATGAATCGAACCGGGAGTTTCCGGAGTGCAGTGACTGCCGATGCCACCGGGGAACGAGAACTGTTTGAAGAACTCGCGCAGGCCAAGTTCATCCTCGCTCTTTTCGGGATAAATCTCGGAGTATGTTCCCTCGAGATAACCTGGGCCCAGGACGCCGGGCGCACCATGGCCGGGCCCGGCCATGAAGATCACGTCGAGATCGAGCTTTTTGATGAGCCGGTTCAGGTGGATATAAATGAAAGCGAGGCCTGGACTCGAGCCCCAATGCCCCAGCAGGCGGTTCTTGATATGCTCCGGCTTGAGGGGTTCCTTCAAGAGAGGATTTTCCTGGAGATAGATCATCCCGAGCGCCAGGTATGTGCATGCCCGCCAGTAGGCATGCGTCTTCCTCAGTTCGTCGGAACTCAGGGGTGCTCCTTGGATCGTGGATCTCGCTTTTCCATAGGCACTCAGCGAGAGGGCCGAGGGATCTTCTAGTGCTACTTTCGTTGTCATTATCTTGAGCTCCTTGTTCTTCCCGCAATGCGTCGGAACAGCGTTCGCGTCGTAGTCGCGCAGTTGATCACTCATGCAACTCGCAGGTGGCAACGGCTCAACATAGTGCAACGGAGAGGCCATTCATAAACGATTGAAAAGGAGACGGGTAGCCGAACTCGGGAGTGTCAAACCTCTAGCACATGACGGACGATTGGCAGGCTTGTTCGCAGAAGCGATTCCGTTATCGCCTCCACTGCTCCTCTGCGATGCGCCGGGGATCCTCAAACAGTCGCGCGAAGACAACACCAAAGAGGATGCCGCCGATGTGCACCACGTAAGCCACCCCGCCCGTCTGCACCGTGGCCACGGCACCGACGCTAAAAAGTTGAATGAAAAACCATGCTCCGATGAGAAGCGCCGCCGGGATAAAGGTGACGCGCACAAAAACGAAGAACACGAGAAGCGAACGAATCCGATCGTGAGGGTAGGTCACGAGAAATGCCCCTATCACCGCGGCAATCGCGCCGCTCGCGCCCAGATTTGGAACTGCGGAATGAGGACTGGCGATAACTTGGGCGACCATTGCCGCCCGGCCACCGACAAGATAGAACACCGAGTAGCGCAAAGGATGCATGGCGTCTTCGATCTCTGGGCCGAAAGCCCACAGGAAGATCATGTTCCCCAGAATGTGCGACCAGCTGCCATGCATGAACATCGCGGTAAGAATCGTGATCCAATGATGCCCCGCCACAATGTCAGCGGGACTGCCGCCCACTTGAGCACAAACGCATCGCCGCCCATTAATTCACGCACGAAAACAAACCCGTTGAGCACAATGATGAACATCGTTACGAACGGGAAATGTTCCGCACGCCGGGATGCATCCGATAGAGTGATTACGGTTCCCACGCTGTCTTCTTACTCCTCACGTTCACACACGCGAACCATGTGTTGCGTGCTCATTGTCCCGCTCCTACGCCAACTTGGCCACCACACGGCGAGCGGCCAAAGACAGCGCCAGACGAGAAACCCCGCTGAAAAGAATACTGATCCCCACAAGTGTACCGATCACCCATTCCGTACTGGACGGCCACGTCCTCCAGATCATCAGTGCGAGGATCACGGTGACGATGCCATCGAATAGCAGCCAGCCCGAACCAGGCATCGGGTTGAGTCGTAGTGCCAAGAGGAACTCCAGGAATCCTTTCCCAAATAAGTAAATCGCCAGGGCTAGCGTGAGTGATGCCAAGCCCGCCATGGGATGGAACAAAAGGTAGGTTCCCCCGAGGATGTAGAGAATGCCCAGGAGCAGCTCCCAAACAAATCCGCCTGTCGTGCGCGTGTACCACGCGAATGCTAAATGGACGGCACCGCTGAAAATAAGCAGCCAGGCGACGAGCGGGGCCACTGCGATTCCGGCAGCCGGAGGAACGACGATCGCGAGAACGCCCGCCACAATCATCAGAATACTAAGCTAAGCCACGGCTAAGCCCAATCGACCACCCGAGGGATTCCTTCACGATAGTGCCAATCGATGTAGTGCTCATATTCCCTCCTTCCGAGGGCCTTGGCAGACCAAATTCATTTCTAGACCCGGCGTAGCCGCGCTTGCACGATTCCTTACACATCGAGTGCATGCGGCCGAGACTATCATGCAGATCCGTCCGAGGTTTCTCATAAGGCGAGCACTGCTGGTGCCAAATCGATTGTGATTCGCAGAACCATGGGATGAGCAATCATTCAGACTGTTTTCAGAGCTGAAAGTGACCCACAGGGGAGATACCGATCGGCCGGCTAATGTCACGCCTTTGACGAAACTGTCAATGGATTGGCGGCTTCCGAGCAGGAGTAACGAGCTTTGCCCCGGAAGAGGAACTCGAGGCGTCGGCCCCAAAGTTGCTCGACCTTCGCTAGATAAGAACACGGGTGGCCGATAACACACCATGAGGCTCAGCGTCATTATCCGGGTGTTGTCCTTGTTTGTCCTCGTCTGCGGACCATTGCACGCCTCTGCACAGCCGAACGCGCTGCGAGTTTGTGCCGAACCGGACTACCTGCGTAATTCTCACGGAAAATCTGCTCAGACACTCACGACGGGACAAGGTGAGTCGCGTACCAAAGAGTAGGTGAGATCTTCCAAGCGTCCGAACGCTCCGTGAAGGCTTCGTCCGATCACGAGCACGTCGCCCGACAACTGCCGGACCTCTTGCAGCAAGGTCTCTCGGACCGGGCCGAACGCTACACGCACGGAAGCGTCTGAGCCTATTGCGTTCTGGAGTTCGGCAATGCGCTGCCGCGCCTGCTGCCAACGAGGCGTTCGTCGCGTAACGAAGTACTCTCTCGGAATCCCCGCTCAACCCGATACCACAAACCCAATTCCGATGCTCGATGGAACGCGGTTTCCCTGTCGCGGCGTGCTCCGTGGTCAACACCGGACAGTCCGCGCCGTTGAGCACCCTCGCTGTCGTCGACCCGAGCAGCATCCGGCGAAAACGGCCGGCATGCGTGGGCATGATGATCAGGTCGAATTTCCCTTTCCTCGCCGTCTCCACGATCACTCCTCCTGCGTCACCAGCCAAGAGCAGTCGAGGACACGTACTGCCTGGAAACTCGGGTTGGAGAAAAAGTTCGAGATTGTTCCGTGCAAGGCTCCAGTGGTCCTCGGCGATCTCGTCGGGCCGTCGGGTGTAGAGTTCGAACCCGTTATGACTCGCGAGATCGCACACGTGAACGAGGGTCACATGCGCGCCGAAAATCTGCGCGGCTCGCTGGACATAGGCGGCCATGGCCACACAGGAAGGTGAAAAGTCGACCGGAAAGAGAATATGCTCAAACATTTCTTATGGTGGCCGCCGAGGCGATGGTACCTGCACCCTTCACAGTTTTCTTTCGAGCGACTCGAGCTCGATGCGGCACGTATCGCTGAACGTTCTCAAGGGATCTTTGCCCCTCCCCGCGCGACTCTGTATCTCCTCGGCGGTAATGTTCGGCTGGGAATAGTTCGCTAAAATGTTGTTCATGACCTCCTCGGCCGTTTCGAGAACGCGCGAAGAGGAACTGAGCCGAATCCGACTGAGCAACGCATAGACAGGTATCAGTTTCTGAGGATCGCTGCAGTTGTGCTCCAGGGCGTCGACCAGCAAACGAGCGCTCTCGACGATGAAATCGGAGTACAGCGCTTCACGCGCAGCAATCTTTCTTGTCCGCCGGTCCCGCAGATCGGCGGCTTTGACGGCGGCGTCGAATACCGCTTGTTTTGCATCAGGAACGAGAGCTACCAGGTGAAGATGGCTTTTCATAATCGTGAATTGCTGTCCGACCTTTTCGAATGTGACCGTCGCCGTGGCTTCACGCTTTTGAGGCGTCAAGCCGGTCTTACCCAGTTGCGAAGAAACCGCCATCGCGAAGCGTCCCGCGTGCGCAGCAGCCAACAACTCTTCGGGGTTCGTACCCGCTCCAGTTTCAAATCGCGCGCGGTAGGAATACGGCGTGTCCCGCAAAATCGTGCTCTCGGTCGATAACGATCCCTCGCCACTTTTTACATCCCCTCGCCAAACGGCAGTGGCTTTGCGTTGCATTAGCGAACTCCCTTCGATCCCTGTTGGGCATTTCAATTGCCAAGCGCTGCCCGCGCTTGGGCTGTGGTAACCACCTGAACTGACGCGAAGTTAGACTCAATCCTGCTGGTAGGGGCCGCCACGGCGGTTCGTGCTGAATGCACCACAACCGGCCAGCCCGGCCACCGGACTTCTTCCCGCGCCATTTAAGGGATCGTTATTTCAGGACTCAGGTACACGTCCTGAATTGCATTCAGCAGCTTGATTCCTTCCGCAAGTGGCCGTTGAAACGCCTTGCGG
>WNFJ01184453.1_pt1 | contig 12084 bp, 16 predicted proteins | sample 5400461 | NCBI WGS metagenome assembly WNFJ01 (sample SAMN13153349, study PRJNA577476) | soil metagenome | isolation source: 115 cm saprolite on Douglas fir-dominated hillslope | place: USA:California | collected 2013-09-17
TACAACTGGACCATCCCGTCATTCCAGCCCCCGCACCCACGCCCCGAGCGCGCGGGTGCCATCATGCCGTGGGAACAGGGCATCGAATCGCAGTACGTCTTCGTCCCACCGAATCCATGGGGATGGGAGCAGCCTCCGCTTCACCTCAGGCAACAGACTTCCAATCGCTACTTCGGCATCGAGGGTACCAGCGACTTCGCTTTCTTCGACTTCCTATTCTATGATTGGGAGTTGCCTCCGTTCCAGCCGCCTCATCCGAAGCCGGAAAGGTCGGGTGCGCTCCCCAATAGCGACCAGGGTACGCAGGCCCAGTTCATTCCTACGGGTTTCGTCACTGATGCGTGGGAAATTGCTGCGCCGTTTGTAAGGTATCGGCGCTTCACCAATCCGGAAATTGGCGATCAAGGTACGCAAGCTCAGTTTATCCAGTTTCTCCCATCTGGGTGGGAGATAGCGTCGTTCCAACCATCGCATCCAATGCCAGAACGTCGGGCCGCTGCCATCATGCGCGGCGACGAAGGAATTCAGGCGCAGTTTGTATTCTGGTACAATATGGGATGGGAAATCGCGCCCTTCCAGCCGCGTCACCCACGTGTCGAAAAGGCTGGAGCCATTATGCCGTCCGAGGCCGGCATCGAGGCGCAGTTTATTCCGTCAGCGCCCATAATCTGGGCTTGGGATATTCCGCCGTTCCAGCCTCCAGTAGCTCCCGCGGTCGGGCTTCGATGGACTGGTGCTTTACTAATTGGGCACCATGGGATCGATGCGCCATTCGTCAATGTGCCGCCACCGATCGTTCTTCCTCCACCGGCGGGCGGTGGCAAGCGCAAGAAGACAGCAAAACAGCTCGAGCAAGAGCGCAAGACCGCAGCTTTAGTTGAGAAAGCCAAGCTTGCGCTGAGCCCTGGCGATGTGGCAAGAGCCAAAATCGCAGAGAAACTCAGAGGTGCCATACCTGCAGCGCCGACGAAAGAGGCAGCGAAGGTAGTTGCGTTTCCAAAGACGAAAAAGCCGATCTTGGGACCGATCAACATCACGCCAGAAGAACTGCTTGTGCTCTTCAATGCGCTTCAAAATCTCGACGATGATGACGATGAGGACTGAGACATGCATGGGAAAGGTTGGAATCCCGGTGGTCACAAAGGCAAGCTTCACCGTGAAATCGGCGTCCCGGAAGGGCAGAAAATTCCTCCTGCCAAATTGGCCGCGGCTGTGCGTTCGAACAATCCGGAGATCAGGCGCGATGCAATCCGGGCCCGGACAATGAAATCCTGGAACCACAAGGGGCACAAAGACCCGCGGTCCAAGGGGTACTAATGCCTCATCAGGATATCATCGCCCGCAAAGGCGAAATCTTTTCCTGTCCGAGCGGTCACGAATTATACCGCGCCCGACGTGACATCTCGGGTAGCGATTACGTGGGTCCAGAGGATTTCGAACCGATCGGAAATGCTCCTCGGCCGCGGTTTCAAACCCTGACGTTCACCTGTCATGTGTGCAGCAGGAGATGGATGAAGCTCAACGAAGACTGGTTCGTCGTGGTGTGCGTCGGTGGTGTTTGGCGCAGCGCGAGGAGGGGATAATGTTGCCGGCGGCCGCTTGCTCAATTGGGGTTACTAGGGCATCGTGGCTATCGCCGCCGGCTCCTTTCCTATGCAGAATATAGATGGCTAGTCAAGCAACGATAGACGCCATCAGGCGAGCCGCAATCGAGGAAGGTATAGACCCTAACTACGCGCTCGCCGTAGCACAGCGAGAATCCGATTTCAATCCGAACGCGCACGCCTCGAAGAGCATCTACGGGCTTTTCCAGATGACCGGTGGCATTCGCCAGAAGTGGGGTGCTGGTGACAGCGACGATCCATACACGCAAGCGAAGGCATGGTCGCGGTATATGAACGGGGAAGTCCGGCCGGCGATGGGGAACGTCCTCGGTCGAGCGCCAACGGATAGTGAGGCCTACCTGGGGCACCATTTCGGGCCCGGACGCGCGGCGCGCATGATCGGAAACTACGATCCGAACACGCCGGTCGACGAGATTTTCACTCCGTACGAACGGTCCTTGAACCCGCACTTTGACCGCGCCGGAACATCTGGCAATTTGATGTCTTCGATCACGAATGACATCGGCCGCCGCACTGCGAAATTCGGTGGAACGGAATATGCCGCGAGCGGTGCGCAGCCGGGCATGGGTCTTGACTTTTCCAGGTTCGGAGAAGCGCCAGATTTCGCATCGAGCGAAGGAAGAGATGCCGGCGGTGGTTTGGATTTCTCCAAATTCGGAACACCCATAGAGCAATCTACAGATCAAGTGTCGTCTCCGGCCGCGGCGCCTGATCTTTCTCAGGCCGCGTAGGAGGTGAAGATGAACCCGGTTACCAGTCCGACAGCAATGGCGGTAGGAAACGCTGCAGTCGTTATTTACGGGCTTTTGGAATCGTTTGGCGTCCTCAATGTGCTCGGCGGCAACAAGTGGGTGGCTGGTGCCCTTACGGCGCTTGGTGCCATCAACAGTATAGCGCACGCTTTCTCACCGCCGTCGCCGGGGCCGCTTGCGAAGTAAGGAAAGACGAAGGGGGGGTGGGGAGGGGGGCGGTCGCCGTCACGAATGGAGTAGGAAGTGGACCCCGAAGTCGGTGCGATTTTAAGCAACATAACACAGGCCCTCACAGCCATCGGGGTCATTCTCACAGCCATATCGTCGATCACGAACAGGCGCAAACTGGATAAGATGGACAAAAAGATCGTCAAGGCCGCTATTGAGGCTGGCGTGGCCGCGGCCGCGGCAGCCATTGCGGCTGAGACGGCGAGGTTCGCGGCCGAAAATGCGAGGATCGCCGCTGCTAACACTGAGGTGATCGTTGCCAAGGCGGATGAGGTCAAAGCTCAGACGGTGGAGCTGGGATCGAAGCTGGACGGGGTTCGCGAGGCCGCGCTCGCAATCAATGCTGAGGTGATCGACAAACTTAAAAACGGCGGAAAGAATTAGAGGAGATAGGTCGATGCCATGGAGTCCCGAGGATGCCGTCAGACACACGAAGAAGGCTAGGGGGCACCCTCGCGCGCAGCGAGCTTTCGCACATGCTTCAAATAGCGTGTTGGAGAGCACCGGAGATGAGGGGCGCGCGGTTGCCGCAGGCAATGCTGCCGTCAACAAAAGCCTCGCCAAGAGCCATCGTGAGGGCCACATCAGCCTTCCGAAGATCGGCAGCCAGGACTGATGCCGTTTGCATCTATTACCCCCGAGGAGGCCAAGGCCATCCTTAAGGAACTTGGCACCACCAACATTTCCGAGCTCTCGCGCGAGCTTGCGCGCCGCGGGACGCCGGTTACCGTTGGCGCCCTTCGGACATGGAAAAAGCGCAAGTGGCGGTCATCAGAACGTCAGATCGCCGGACAGAGGAACATCAAACAGCAAACGACACTTGGGGAAGCTATCAGTGTGGCTACCAGGGTGGGAATGCCAGATGATGTGCTATCTGCCATGTATGAGACCCTGAAGGCGCTCCCTGATGGTGATCTTGTCGTCGGTGCCACGCGAGATCTCTACATCTACGGAAGCCTGATGTTGGCGCAAACGCGATATGCCTCCGATCATCTTCTGAGAACCAATCCAGATGCCTTGGCGCGACTTTTGATAGCCTGCCTGCATTTGATCGAAGGTGGTTCGGAAAAGATGCGTGAAGCGCGACGCCTTGCTGCGATGAGCGAGAGCGGTTATGCCGATCCGCATACGATCGACCTGATGGCGGAAGCGATGCCCCCTACTCAGGCATCGGAACAGTCGGCGTCGCCCAGGGTTATTCCATACGGCAACCTTGCCCAAAAATTGAGGTTGATTGCCAGCACGCCAGACCCCGTAGCCGAAGTCATTGTTCCTCCGAGGGCAAACGGCAACGGGCGCATCAATTGAACGTGCGTCATGGCGAGAAAGCTGCGCGCTGCCCGCTATCTTGAGGCGGACAAGGGGTTTCTCGCGCAGATCGTCACTGAGCGGCTTCCTTTCGCCGACTACAAGGAAGCGTGCGAAATCTACAATGGGATTCTTCACGAGGAGAAATTCAGCACCAACGACAAGGCGCTGCTCGGGTGTAACGATCGCTTTTTTTTGCTGATGGCCCAGCTCGGCCGTCGGGACATCATGCATCCCTGGCTTTACGACCGTTGTCGAGAGGTCGAAACCTCCCCAGATGGTCATCTCGATTTGTGGGGACGTTTTCATTACAAAAGCACCATCATTACCTTTGCTGGGATTATCCAGGAGGTGCTGATCGACCCTGACATCACGGTGTGCATCTTCTCGCATACCAAGGATATTGCGCAGAAGTTCCTCGGGCAGATCAAAACTGAGCTTGAGAACAATGAAGAACTTCGGACCGTCTACAACGATGTCCTTTATTGGAGTCCGCGGAAGGAAGCACAGAAATGGTCCGAGGCTGACGGCATTATCGTCAAGCGTTCTTCGAACCCGAAAGAGGCCACGATCGAGGCCCACGGCTTGGTCGATGGCCAACCGACTTCGCGCCACTACAATTTGATGGTTTTCGACGACATCGTGACCGAGAAGTCGGTGACCGGTCCCGAAATGATCCGCAAGACCACGACGTCATTTGAAAACGCCGATAATCTTTCCACTTCGGAAGGCTCGCGCAAGCAGGTGGCTGGCACCAGGTGGTCGTACGGCGATACTTACGGCATCATGCTTGAGCGCAAAGCATTGAAGCCCCGCGTTTATCCGGCGACGGATGATGGTACATTGCGCGGCAAGCCGGTGTTTTTGACAGAGAAGCGCTGGGCCGAAGTCAAAAACTGGCAGAAGTCAACCGTGTCGGCGCAGATGCTGCTGAATCCGGTCGCCGGCAGCGATGCGATGTTCCGGTCGGAATGGTTCACGTCTTACGACATCATCCCGGCCCAGATGAATGTCTACATCACGGTCGATCCATCAAAGGGGCGCAGCAAAGACTCCGACCGTACGGCCATCGCCGTTATCGGGGTGGACGTTGGTGGTAACAAATTCTTGCTCGACGGCGTGCGGCACCGGATGCGGTTGTCTGAGCGGTGGGATTTCATCAAGCGGTTCTATAACTACTGGTCAGTTTATCCGGGCGTTCAGTCGTGCCGCGTTGGATATGAGATCTACGGTGCGCAGGCGGATCTCGAAGTGATCGAGGAATACCAGCAGCGGGACAAGAATTTCTTTGAAATCGTTGAGCTGAACTATCCTCGTCAGGGGCCGCATTCGAAGAACGCTCGCGTCGAGCGGCTCGAACCGGACATGAAGTCGGGGCGTTTTTACATTCCGGCGATCGTCTATCATCCGGAGATCGGTGCATTGTCCAAGAACCGCGTCGAATTCGACGGGGTGTGCTCGTGGACGGTGTGGACCCCCGAGGACCAAAAGCGGGTTGACAATGAGGGACCGCAGGCATGGCAAGCAGCCGGCCTTGCGTCGCCTCCGCACATCGGGCAGATTATTTATAGACCGCAACGCGGCTTGACGAAGATGCAGCGGTGGGCGGAAGCGACCGGGCAACTGCATCGGATCGTGAAGCCTTTGCGCCGGTACGCAGAGGATAAAGAAATTTACGACTTGACCAGGTGCTTCATGGAGGAGGCGCGGTTTTTTCCCTTTGCTCCCCATGACGACCTAATCGACGTCACCGCACGAATTTACGATATGGACGTACAGCTTCCGGTGAAATACGAGGCCGCTGCGCTCGAAGGGCTGCCAGAACACGAATATCTGGGGGAGGAAGGCGAGGGTGACGAAAGCGGTGCCTATTACGATGCGTGAGGTACCGGCGACGGTCGCTGTGCGGCGCTGGGTTACTCGACGACCTTGGCTGGTACCGCCGCCGGCAAATGAAAGATAGTACGCATGAAGATCAACGACAAGCGTGATCGTTTGCACGAACTGAAAGTGCCGGCGTGGATGCACAATATCGATTGCCAATGTGGTGTGGGTTTCGGTTGGGAGCCGAACAAGGGTTCGGCCGTCATGTGCCCAAGCTGTCACACCACTGAGGTAGTCGCTGGCGCCGACGTGTCGCCGATCGCCCAACCACAATAGGAGGCCGCTATGGCCGCTCCGCTCTATAAACCGCCGACTCGCGTTACAACGATTCAAATTCCGTTCGTCGCGCTGGTCACCCAGATCGATCCTGCCTGGAACCGGTTCAAGCACTACGAAATTCAGTATGAAGTTACGAGGCGGCGGTTTTTCGCAGACCCGTATCATAGTGGCGTTTATTCTGGGAAATCTGACAATCCTGTGATACCAGATGGCCCACATAACGTGAACCAGTCTCCAATAAACGGAGGCTAAAAAAGCGGAACGCCAATCGTGTTCAAGCACGATCGGCGCTCCTAACCACCGAACTGAGCGGACCAGAACGATGGCTGATGAAAAGTTACCATCCACGCGGGCGCAAGCCAAGGCCCTTGGGCTTCATCATTATTTCACCGGAAAGCCTTGTAAGCATGGCCACATCTCGGCGAGATATGCTGAAGGTGGCTGTGTTGAATGCCAACGACAGTATCAAAAAGACTATTTATTGATTCCGGAAAAGAGAGAGGCCCGTCGCGAAAGTGATCGACGGCAGGCGCGATCTGAAAAGCGCAAGCGGAAGCGGCGTGAGAGACGCAACAAGGCGAGGGAACTTGCTGTGGGGAGGTCGAAGCCATTGCATTGCGAAGTCTGTGGAGAGCAAAGGGAAATCCATTTTGATCATTGTCATGACAGTGGCCTTTTTCGTGGATGGGTTTGCGAGAGATGCAACAACGTTCTCGGCCTTGTGAAGGATAATCCTGTCTTGCTGGAAAATCTTGCAAGATATTTGCGGAACAGTTTTCGACGTATCGATCAAATGGACTGGATCGTCAGAACCGAAACAGAAGACATGCTACTTCGATGAAGAGAATATCAACGGAGGGTGAGGATGGGGCAATGCGGGGGGCATTCTATTGTCACAGCGTCCAAAGCCAGGATGACGGCCGCACAAAGTCCTACATGACGGTGAACGACGAGGTTGGCAAGGTGCTATCGGAGATCACCATTGTCGCGCCATTTGAGGAATTTAGCGAGGGCAATGCGCCGAGGGCGTGGCATCGGTACAAGGTGACGATCGAGCTGATAGAGGAGCAACCGTGATGTTGGCATGTTTTTCTCTGGAATGGCTCAAAGCGCTTTTCATCTGGGCGATCATCATCGTGGTGGTGCTTCTTATCCTTGATTTGCTGGTTCCATACGTCTTGGGAAAGTTGGCTACCGCCCGTTCCGGTGGGCTGGCGGCAACGGTCTCTGAGGCGTTGGGCATCATTGCCACTGCGCTTCGCTATGTTTTTTGGGGTGGCGTCGCGATCTTGGTCGTCGTTGTATGTTTTGACCTGATCTCGTGCGTCATCTCCCACAGTGGCAGTCTGTCGCTGCCGCATCCGCCAAGATGATCACTCGGAAACGGTAAAGACTACGAGGAGAAATAGTTATGGCAGTCAACGACAAAGGTGCTGGTCCGATTCTGGGTCAGAGCGTGCTCTACCAAATCAGCGGCACGCATGCGATTCTTCCGGGCGTCATCAACGGGATCAATGCGACCGGCACGGTGAATATCACTCAGAACCCGGCACCAGGTTCGGTGACGTTCATCGATCGGGCTACCGTCAATTATTCACCAGCGCTCGACGGCCTCGCTGCAAACGACAACCGTTGGAGCTACAACGCGTTCTTCTAAATGACGAAGACGCAACTATTCACATCCGCCGCCCTTGAGGCGGCTTTTTTATTGAGGAAATGACCCATGACACAAGGATTCCAAAACGACCCTGGCACTGTTCAGCAAGAGGCCGGCTTCGGTTTCGACGGGCCATTTTGGAAGGAATCCGATCTTCCAAATCTCACAGCATTCGCCGGCGGCGGACAAGCAAATGCGACATTGCTCAACGCGATGTTCAACCGCATCGCAACGGTTGCGAGCGCGAATGATTCCGTGAAGCTGCCGCCGACTAGGCTGTCGCTCATCGGATGCACCATCGGCGTCTGCAATGATGCGGTTAACACGGTGCAACTGTTTGGGTCTGGAAACGACACCATCAATGGCATTGCGGCGCTTGGCAGCGTTCCACTAATCGGAAAATCTCTTGCCTATTTTGCGTGTACCGCCGTTGGAACATGGGTCGCGACTGGACTCGGATTTGGCTATGGAACTGGTGGGTCATCTGGTTTCACCACCTATTCTACGCAAGACAGTATCACGGCCTTTGCTGGCGGCGGACAGGCTAGTGGTGTTCTGATCACCGGGGCGCAGGCCCGCATTACAACAGTTGCCACGGCTGCGGATAGTGTGCGGTTGCCTCCTGCGGTGGCTGGTATGGAAATCACGCTTACCAATGATGCTACGGCGAATGCGTGCAATGTGTTCCCATCCTCGCAAGCGCAAGGTGGCGTTAGCGGTGGCGACAAGATCAATGCTGTAGCGCAGAATGGCGCCTTCTCGCTTACCGTCGCGGCCGGCCCGACCATATTCTATTGCTTTACTACCGGGTCGTGGAGAACCAAGTAACCCATGCCCCAGGATCCAATCCTTGAGGCTGTGGGCGAAAGTCAGCATCACGGCTACACGCAACTGACGTTCTCCGAGTACGTTCCGCCGGCGGGCCAATATGACGAGAGCGGAAACCTCATTTCGCTCTCTCACGACCCATTCCGGTATTGGGATGATTGGGCGAAGCGCGAGGTAATGCGCGTCATCGACTCGAATGTTCCGGCATACCCGGGATGGTTCGCGAGCGCCGATGGCCAGAATAAGCTCGTGCTGATCAGCCTGCGAACGTTGATGGGCGTCGACGAATTCTATGCCATCAACCTGCGCACACACGAGCTCAACGACCGCAACATCATTGAGGCGTGTGGGCAGATTTGTGAGCGCTACAGGCTACCTCGCGATCGCATGGACATCGCAGCATTTTTACGGGCGCGGCAGCTTCATTCGCGTCTCCTCAACCGACGACGCAAGGTTCCGGAGTAATTGATGGCCGTCGGTACTCTGCCGTTAAGAGATGACCCGAATACGCCTTGGCTGGGCGGGGAAAGCAGAACTACGCCGCCAGGTGAGGATGCCACGGGCGGCCGCCGGGCGCGTGCCGTGCCTGCGCTTGTTGACGGTCAGCCTCCCGGCGAGGACAACGTAACTGGTGAAGGGCCAGGACGTTCGTCTTGGAACGAGACGGAAACCACGCAAGCGGTGATGCATTCACTGGAAAGTCGTGGCCGTCCGATTGACTTCCTCAAGATCGTCTCCGAGGCAGAAGAGCAGGCGCTTCTCTACACGAACCAGGCCAATCGGCGGGCGTGGTCAGATGCGCTCAAGGCATATCACAACGAGCACTACAACGGATCCAAATACAATCGACAGGAATGGCGTAATCGGTCCAAGCTGTTCGTTCCGAAGACGCTGTCCGCCGTGCGCAAGGACATGGCCGCGGTATCGGCATCGCTGTTCGGTTCGATGGATGCGGTGAGCTGCTCGCCTGGCAACGAGTCTGACCCCAGGCAGCGCGCTGCCGCGGCTGTGATGCAAGAGCTGGTCAACTATCGCACCGACCGCACTTCTGGGAAGGCGTCATTGCCATGGTTCCTGGTTGCCATGGGTGCCCGCCAGGATGCAATTCTCACCGGTATTTGCCTGACGAAGCAGTATTGGGATCTCGAGCTTAAATTCCGGAACGGGAAATATGTTGTAGAAAGGGATCGCCCGAATATTCAACTGTTCGCGCCGGAAAATTACGTCATAGACCCGGCTGCGGATTGGTTGAATCCGGCCCAGAGCGCGTCGTTCCTGATCCTAAAATACCCGATGAGGATCGATGAGATCGAGCGCAAGCAAAGCCATCCCATTGCTTCGATGCGCTGGCACAAGGTTTCGAAGGCTGTGCTCGATACATCGATCGAGACGGCAAAGTATGATCAGGCGGCGATCCGGCGGGCCCGTGAAAGCGGTCTTGATCGCTACGACGAAACCCAGACCGGCTATAAATTCAAGGTCATCTGGGTGTTCGAAAATTTCGTCCGCATGGATGGAGAGGACTGGCATTTCTGGTCTGTCAGCGACAAGAGCTTTTTGACTGATCCGGCACCGGTGGAGGAGGTTTACCCGGAGCAATTCGGGGAGCGCCCGGTCGTCAAGGGCTACGGTGCGATAGACTCTCACCGCATTTTCCCGATGGCGCCGGCCGATTCATGGCGGCCGCTCCAGACCGAGCTCAACGACATCCGCAATTTGGCGCTCGACCAGATCAAGCAGAACGTGATGCCCATCACAAAGGTCGTGCGCGGGCGCCAGATCGACGTCGACCAGATTAAGCGACGTTCGCACGGATCTTCGATCATCGTCACCAACAAGGATGACGTGACGTGGGAGCAGCCGCCGGTGCTTCCAAATTCTGTCCCGGAGATGAGCCGTGATATCGAACTGGAGATGGACGACCTTGCTGGACAGTTCAACGGCGGCACAACCGAAAAAAATAATGCCCTGTCTCGTACCCTCGGTGGTCTTAAGCTGGTTGCCGGGTCGGCTAACGCCGTCCAGGAATTTGATATACGGACTTGGATCACTACCTGGGGTGACCCGGTCCTCGCCCAGCTTGTTCGACTAGAGCAATATTACGAATCCGATCCGGTCGTTCTCGGATTATGCGGCGAACGGGCCCAGCTTTTCCAAAAATACGGTATTGACAAAATCGATGACGACCTCCTCGAGCAGGAAATCACGATTCGTGTTTCAATCGGGCTTGGCGCCGGCGACCCGCAAGCGCGCCTCGCGAAGTTTTCGGCAGCGATACAAATAGCTGCCCCGCTCCTTGCTCAATCTCCGGAATTCCAATCTGGGGCATGGCAGATCGATCCGGAAGCCGTTTGTCAGGAGGTGTTCGGCGCCGCCGGTTATCGTGACGGCGGCATGCGCTTCATCAAGAAGGGCCAACCGGCGCCGAATCCGATGGGCGACCTGCCGGTGCAGGAGCTGCAATCGAAGATCGACAAGAACAAAGCGCAGGCCAGAAGTTCGCTCATGACCGGCCTTGCTGCACTTGCGAAGGTCGAACTCGGCGATCGCGAACTGGAGGCGATGAACGCCAACCAGTTGATGGAGCATTACATGCGCGCGCACGAGATGGGCGTTGGGCACGCGCACGACATGCACGATCGCTTGCTGGCCGCGACCGAGCACGGCCACCGGCATGGCCTCGGGCTCCGTCAGCATTCCCTTGAGGAGGCCAAGCACAATCTTGCAGCGCAGGGCCAGCAACACGATCAGCAGCTCGCTGCGCAGGGGCAGGATCAGGATCATGCACTTGCTGTGCAGGGACAAGAGCAAGATCACAATCTCGCTGCGCAAGGCCAAGAACAAGACCATGATCTCGCCACCGCGCAGCATGAGCACCAGGTCGGCCAGGACAAGGCCGCTTTTGCCCATCAGGTCGACCAGGATAATTGGCAGCGCGCACAGGCGCAGGCCGAGGCTGAGGTCGCTCAGGCCCAACCGGGTGGCGGCGGCACGCCGAAAAAGGCACCTCGCCCTCGCCCCCGCCCCGTGGCTGCAGCGGCGTCGCCGCCGGCCCCTCCACCACAGCCGCGGCCGCAGCCACAGGACAATTCTGATATCGACCAAAAGCTTGATGCGATGAGCAAACAAATCTTGCAATTGACGCAACTTGTCGGCGCTTTGGCGCAGCAACGGCAGCCATCATCATTCCCGGCACAGCCATATGGTGGCGGATAAGGGAAAGGCCCCGTTTCCAGGGCCTTACGCTGCAGCTTTTTGGGTTTCTACGATTCAATGGCTCGCTGGGCGCTTTTGGGTTTCTGACCAACTGTGGCCGCCCTTCCTAGCAACTTAAAGAGTCCCCCGCAACATGACAGATGATCGAATGCTTTCCGGTGGTGGTCCAGTTACGCCGGACCATCGCGAGATCAATCCGGCTGACGCTCGTAAGTCTCCGCAATGTCCTGAGACATCGTCGTGGTCGTGCCGCACATCTTGTGCAGATATGTCCTTCGCACCGGCCTCACGAAGCCCCTGGCCCGCT
>WNFJ01184805.1_pt2 | contig 12082 bp, 12 predicted proteins | sample 5400461 | NCBI WGS metagenome assembly WNFJ01 (sample SAMN13153349, study PRJNA577476) | soil metagenome | isolation source: 115 cm saprolite on Douglas fir-dominated hillslope | place: USA:California | collected 2013-09-17
CAATACACAATCAAAATCAGTTTCGATTCGCCGGCCAAAACCATTGAATTTCCCTTTATCGAACAAAATGAAGCGATACCCGGGTCAATTGTAAGCGTTTGCCGTTTGCTCGAACGCAAGGCCAACGCTGCGCTCGCCGCTCCCACGGCTTTGCCCGGGGCTACGATTCAGTGTGCGCCGAGCAGCAGCGGCAAAGGATTGCGTGTGCGCGCGTTCATTCCCAACGCGCTTGACGCGCAAGTCACCTTTACTGCGGGAACAACGAATGACGCGGATGCTTTCCTGAAACTTAGCGCGGGCAACGCGGCCGCGAACGTCTCGCATTATTGGCCGAACTCGCAACGCGGAGCCGATGCGTTTGCGCAAAAGGACGCGACGCGAGGGAGCGACGGCACGGCATTGCCTGCTACAGCTGATCTGATCGGCAATCCGGGAAATTTCACTGGCATCTATGCGCTCGATAAGGTGGACCTTTTCAACATTCTTTGCATCCCTGATGCGACGCGTGCGCAGCCTGGTAATCCGAGTCAGCTCGATTCAAACGTTGATCCGAATTCCATTTTTGGTGAAGCGATGACCTACTGCAAGGGCCGACGCGCAATGCTGCTCATTGATCCGCCGCCCAGCGTAAATGACGTCGCGTCAGCAGTGGATTGGAAAACTTCCGGTCTGACGGTGCATGATCTAAACGGCGCAGCTTATTTTCCTCGACTGCGCTTGCCCGATCCGTTGAACAATTTTCAATTGCGGACTTTTGCCCCGTGCGGCGTGATCGCCGGTCTTTACGCGCGCATCGATTCGACGCGCGGCGTTTGGAAAGCGCCCGCTGGCACAGAGGCGACGTTGGCTGCGGTACAAGGCATGGTTTACAAATTGACCGACCCGGAAAATGGCGCGCTCAATCCACTGGGCCTGAATTGCCTGCGGATTTTCCCGCTCTACGGCTCTGTTTCGTGGGGCGCGCGGACACTCGTCGGCGCCGACGCTGAGGCGAACGAATGGAAATACATTCCGGTCCGGCGCATGGCATTGTTCCTCGAGGAGAGTTTGTTTCGCGGAACGAAATGGGTGGTGTTCGAGCCAAATGACGAGCCGCTCTGGTCTCAGATTCGACTGAACATCGGCGCGTTCATGCAGGACCTATTTCGCCAAGGCGCGTTCCAGGGCAAAACGCCGCAGGAAGCCTACTTCGTCAAGTGCGACAGCGAGACAACGACCCAAAGCGACATTGATCACGGGATCGTGAACATTCTCGTCGGCTTTGCGCCGCTCAAACCCGCTGAATTTGTCATCATCAAGATTCAACAAATTGCCGGGCAACTCGGTACGTAATTCCTTCTATGAAGTTCGAAACTCCATGTCCGCCCTAGCCTTGGTGAAGGCGGATCAACTACTAACTATCGACCGAATATATGGCTCAATTCACCGTTAACCCCAATCGCTTCGATCCATACAAAAACTTCAAATTCCGAGTAAAATGGGATGGCCGCTACGTCGCCGGCATTAGCAAAGTCGGAGGACTCAAGCGCACGACCGAAGTCGTTAAGCACCGCGAAGGCGGTGATCCCAGCAGCAGCCGCAAATCGCCTGGACGTACGGAATTCGACGCGATCACGCTCGAACGCGGCGTCACGCACGACACTGAATTCGAAAAGTGGGCCAACAAGGTTTGGAACTTTGGCAGCGGCCTCGGCGCCGAGGTTTCGTTGAAGGACTTCCGTAAGGATCTCATCCTGGAAATGTATAACGAGGCGGGCCAGGTCGCGCTGGCGTACAAAATTTATCGCGCGTGGGTGAGCGAATATCAGGCGTTGCCGGACCTCGACGCCAACGCCAACGCCGTTGCCATTCAGCATATCAAATTGGAAAACGAAGGCTGGGAACGCGACCAGGCCGTTCCCGAGCCGAGCGAACCCACTTTCACGAACCCGGCAAATTGAGTTGAGCTGCCATGCGCGCGCTCTCGGCCTCGGAACTGTTGAGCGTTTGGGAATTGGGAATCAGTCAGGTTCCATTGCAACGCGCGCTCACGATGCTGGCAGTTGCTTGTCCTGAAATTTCATCGGAGTCGCTCGCTGATTTGACCATTGGCCAGCGCGATGCGCGCTTGCTGGCGTTGCGGGAAATGACATTCGGTTCCGAGATAACGGGCGTGACCGATTGTCCAGAGTGCGGAGAAACAATCGAGTTGAGCTTTAACTCATCGGATTTTCTTCCGCTGAATGAAACTGAGCTGCCTAACGAGCTGGCTGTGAAATCGAACGGCAGCGAGGTGCGCTTTCGTTTGCCAACGGGCGCCGACTTACTTGCTGTCAGCAACGCCGAGCAACTGCTTGAACGCTGCTTGTTAAATGGTGGCGATAAGCTCACCGAAAATGTTCGCGCCGCAGTTGCCGAGCGAATGTCGAGCGTCGATCCGATGGCTGACATTCAGCTCGCGCTGAATTGTCCAAACTGCGAGCACAAATGGGCGCCGCGATTTGATATCGTCGCGTTTTTCTGGCGCGAGATCAGTGCCGCAGCCCGGCGATTGCTGCGAGAAGTACATACGCTTGCTTCCGCTTATGGCTGGAGGGAAAGCGAAATTCTGTCGCTGAGCCCGGCGCGTCGGCGCGCTTACCTGGAGGTGGCGAGCGGATGAATGATTTTTTTTCCAATCTGATTGCTCGCAGTTTCAGCGATGCGCGTGTGATTCAACCGCGCCTGCCGTCATTGTTTGAAACTGCGGCTAACGAATTTTCCGACGAGGGACAATCATCCGCACCGGCGCTGGCCACGCCTGAAACAATTCCAACCACAGCGTCATTGGGAGTGGCTTCGAAGTCTCCGCCACCGTCGACCCCTGTTAGAAACCGGATCGCAAACGCGTCCGAAGCGAGTTCCGAAGAACCTCCACTTCGATCTGACGGGCCTGAACAGAAAAGAGCGCCGCAGATTGCTCAGGCTCAATCCAGCGAGGAGCGCGCACCGGCGAGAGAACTCCATGTTAAAACAAAAAGAATCATTGTCTCAGCGGATTCGTTTGCAGACGGAGAACAACACGAAGACCACAAGACGCGTGCGTCGGAATCGTTCTCGCAGCGGCGTTCAGTTCAGCCACGTGTGCGAAAAGATCTTTCGGCAGTTGATCAACGCTCGTCAACAACACCGCCAATAATTCGCGTTACCATCGGGCGCGTTGATGTTCGCGCTGTTCATCAGCCGACACCCGCGCTGAAGCCAGCCAAAGCCTCTCCGCCGAAGCTTTCGCTCGAGGATTACTTGCACAAACGCGAGGGAGGTTCGCCATGAGCAATTATCTCGCTGTCGCTACTGTGACCGCAACATTGCAGCGGGTGCTGCAGTCAGTCATCGGGGCGGATGTTCCCGGTGCGAAGGCGACGATGGCGCGTCCGGACACGCCGGGACACGGAGTGCCGGACGTTGGCGTTAACATCTTTCTCTACGAAGTCGCGCCTAACGCTGTGCTGCGGAACATGGATTTACCCACGCGCAGTGGCAACGGGCAGGCTGTCCAGCGTCCTGCGGCAGCCCTCGATTTGCACTACTTAATGAGTTTCTACGGCAAAGACAGCGATCTCGAACCGCAGCGCGTCCTTGGCAGCGTAGTACGCCAGTTACATAGCCGGCCACTGCTCACTCGAAAGATGATTCAAGACACTGTCGCCGACCCGGCCTATTCGTATCTGGCGACTTCCAATCTTGCCGACGCTTTAGAACCGGTTCGTTTCTCACCGCTGTCGCTGTCACTCGAAGAACTGTCGAAGCTCTGGTCCATTTTTTTTCAAACGCCTTACGCCTTGTCCGTCGCGTATCGCGCCTCGGTGGTTTTCATCGAAGAGGAATTGACGCTGGTCACGCCGCTGCCCGTGCGCGAGCGCCAGGTATTCGTGGTGCCGTTTCAACAGCCATTCATTGAAAATGTCGATCCCGAAATCGTTGCGAGCGGGGCTACCCTGACAGTCTCAGGACAAAACCTCCGAGGCGACGTGACGAAATTAAAATTCGGCGCCGCGCTCGCTACGCCTGCCACGGTTAGCGCTCATAAAATAACGGTGCCGCTCCCGGCAACGCTGCAACCGGGTGTGCGCACGGTGCAGGTGATCCACGATTTTGATTTCGGAACGCCTAACGAACCGCATCGCGGATTTGAGTCGAATGTTGCGCCATTCATTTTGCAACCGGGCATCACCACTGCGCCTCCATTCACAGCCTCGCACGGCGGAACGTTGACGCTCGATTTTGCGACGCCGATCGGCCGCGAACAATCGGTCGCTTTGCTGCTGAACAGCGACACCAACAATTACGTCATTCCGCTGCCGACCCGACCGGTAACCGATCCACCGACGGCGACCTCCTTTAGCTTCGACATTCCTGCCTCGCTTACCGTTGGCCAGTATTTGTTGCGCGTCCGCGTGGATGGCGCGGAAAGCGCGCTCGAAGTGGACACAACCACGCTCGAATACAAGGGCCCAAAGATCACGATCACATGAACTGGACTGAAGCTAACCAGCGTTACCTGATGTGCGCCCTCGACGCGGTACGCGCAGCGTTGGAGGGACGCGCTCCCGTCCAAATATCGGTTGCCGAAGAAATGACTCCGCCATCCGCGTTGGACACGCTCTGCAAAGTGTTTGGCCTTTCACTGTTCGAGCGCGCAGTTCTGCTCATGTGCGCCGGACTGGAATTGGACTCCAAGTTCCCCGCCGTCTGCAGCAAATCCGCCGGCGATCCACGCCGCGACTATCCGACTTTCAGTCTCGCATTGGCTGCTTTGCCGGCCCCACATTGGAGCGCGCTCACACCAGACGCGCCGCTCCGGAGATGGCGTTTGATTGAATTGCAATCGGGCTCCGGTGTCACTCAGAGCCGACTTCGCATAGACGAGCGAGTGCTGCATTTTTTGACCGGCGTCAGTCACCTGGACGAACGGCTGCTTGGAGTGGTTGAGCCAATTCCGCCGGCAACAGACCTGGTCAATTCACAGCGAACCGTCGCTAAACGCATTGCAGCGGCGTTACGAAACCCGGTTGGCAGCGCACTCCCAGTGATTCAATTGTGCGGCACCGATGCCAGCGCAAAGCGGGTAGTGGCCGCCGCCGCTTGCGCCGAGATGGGTTTAAATCTACACGTGCTCGCAGCGGAAGTTTTACCGAATGATGCGCGCGAACTGGAATCGCTCGTCTGCCTTTGGGAACGTGAAGTTGCGGTGGCCGCGACGGCGCTTCTGGTCGAATGCGACGAGATAGAGAATCTTTTCGCGCCGGTGCGCTTCGTGGAACGTGTCGGCGGCGCTTTGTTCGTCGCATCACGCGAACGAATGCGGCTCCGCCATCGCGCGGCGGTAACTTTCGATGTTGCCAAGCCGACGTCGGAAGAACAACAAGCGCTTTGGAGAAACGTCGGCGTCAACGGGCAGGTCGAGGCGCTCGTGAGCCAATTCGATTTAAGTGCGGCGAACATTCGCGCAGCAGCAGCGCAGTCTGAATCACCCGAGCAATTGTGGATGGCATGTCGCTCGCAATCGCGCCCGCGACTGGACAACCTGGCTCAGCGAATCGATACGCGGGCGAGTTGGGACGACATTGTATTGCCCGTCTCGCAACTTGCGATGTTACGTGAAATCGCAGCGCACGTTCGGCAGCGAGCGAAAGTTTATGAAACATGGGGCTTCGCGCAGAAATGTGCCCGCGGCCTCGGCATCAGTGCGCTGTTCGCCGGCGCGAGCGGCACGGGAAAAACGTTGGCGGCCGAAGTCCTGGCCGATGAATTGCGACTCGATCTGTATCGGATTGACCTGAGCCAGGTGGTCAGCAAATACATTGGCGAGACGGAAAAGAATCTGCGGCGGGTGTTCGACGCCGCTGAGGAAGGCGGCGCGATCCTTTTGTTCGACGAAGCCGACGCGCTTTTTGGTAAACGCAGCGAGGTCAAGGACAGCCACGATCGCTACGCCAATATCGAAAGCAGTTATCTGCTACAACGCATGGAAGCATATCGCGGCCTGGCGATTCTCACCACGAACATGAAAAACGCGCTCGACCCGGCATTTCTGCGGCGCATCCGGTTCGTGGTTCAGTTTCCGTTTCCCGATGCGGCAGAGCGCATCGAGATCTGGCGTCGCATATTTCCCGTGCAAACACCAGTCGACAGACTCGACATTTCGAAACTGGCGAAGCTGCACGTCGCCGGCGGAAATATTCGGAACATCGCACTCAACGCCGCGTTCCTCGCCGCCGACGCAAACGAGCCGGTACGAATGAATCACCTCTTGCGGGCCGCTCGCACCGAGTACGCGAAGATCGAAAAGCCGCTCACCGATGCGGAGATCGGAGGCTGGGCATGAAATCTCGCCTCTCGCCTCTTAACTTTCAGCCCTCAGTCGAGCTGCACGTCGAAGAACTGGTGCTGCATGGTTTTGCAGCGAGCGATCGCTATATGATCAGTGACGCAGTCGAGCGCGAGTTGGCGCTTCTGCTCACAAATGAGTTTTTTATGCGGTCGGAATCCTCCGCTGAAGCTTTCGTGGATGGCGGAGAAATTCATCTCCGCCCCGGGTTCAGCGCGCGCCAAGTGGGTGAGGAAATTGGGCGGAGCGTATTCGCCGGGCTCATTCGTCCTGATCACGACAACCTTCAAAGCAATCATTCAACGCAAACCAACAAGAAAGGAAAAGAATATGCCGACATCTAATGTGAATGCCTGGTACGGGTGGGTACCCGACCGGCCGGATTACCGCGACAAACTCTACGTCGCCATCGCTGCACCGCCGAAGAAGCTGCCGTCAAAGGTGGATTTGTGTAAAGGCTGTTCGCGCGTGGAAGATCAGGGCCAACTGGGTAGTTGCACTGCCAACGCGCTGGCGGGCAACCTGGAGTTTCTCGAAAAGAAGGCGGCCCGCAGGGCCACCAATCTGAGCCGGCTGTTCATTTACTACAATGAACGAGCGGTGGAAGGCACCATCAACGACGATGCGGGCGCGATGATTCGCGACGGTGTGAAATCACTCGTCAAACTTGGCGTGTGCACTGAAAGGAGCTGGCCGTATAAGATTGAGAAGTTCACTCAGAAACCGCCAGATGCATGTTACAAAACGGCGTCCGATCATCAAGTCACCTCCTATCATCGCATTATTAGTTTGCAGCAAATGCGTGAATGCCTCGCCGAAGGTTATCCGTTTGTTTTCGGTTTCTCGGTTTATGAGGCGTTCGAGTCGGAGGAAGTTGCCAAAACCGGCAGGTTGAATCTGCCCGAGCACGGCGAAAAGCAACTTGGCGGTCACGCGGTGATGGCCGCCGGTTACGATGACGACGACCAGCGCGTTCTCGTTCGCAACTCCTGGGGCACGGACTGGGGGACGAAGGGTTATTTCACGATGCCGTACGACTACATCTCGAATGACAACCTCGCGGACGACTTCTGGACACTGCGCGCGCTTGAAAATGTGTAGGTAAGCCATCGCACCCACGTCGTTCCGCATTCTTATGCAACGTTCAACGGTTTCACCAAAGCAAAAGGGGGCTATGACATCATGCTCGCCGCTGCGCAATCGTGGCGCGGCATTGCTGCAACGCAAATGTGCCTGCGGCAGCAGCCTCGGCCCAACGACTGAATGTGAGGAGTGCCGCAAGAACCTGCTGCAACGGAAAATCCCAAATCCGAAGTTCGAAATTCAAAATAACTCGTTAGTACCACCCATCGTGCATGAAGTCCTTCGCTCGACTGGGCAGCCACTCGATCCGGCCACGCGCGCATTTATGGGATCAGGATTTCGGCATGATTTCGGGAATGTTCGTGTGCACACGGACAGCAAAGCAGCTGAGTCAGCGCGTGCCGTCAATGCGCTGGCTTACACGGCCGGCCGCGATATTGTGTTTGGCCCGGGACAATTCGCGCTTGGTCGGCGAAAAACCGATGAACTTCTCGCACATGAATTGACCCACGTTGTGCAGCAGAGCCAGACAACTGCGCGGAATTCTTCCTTGGCGGTGGCATCGCAAAGTGGAGTTTTAGAAGATCAGGCTCGCGAAAGCTCACAACGCATTTTGAATGGACAGTCCATTGGACAGCTTTCGTCCGCCGGTTTGGAGATCGCGCGGCAAACGCCCAGCCCGGACGATTTGATCAATCCATATTTGGACGAACCGGCGCCGGGCGAAGCGGAAGCTGAGGAATTTCGGCGCGGAACCATTAGCGTGGTGCGCGACCCGATTCTGGAAGCCTTGCGACGCAATGACTCGATCAGTTTTCTCAACCGCCTGCGGGCGCTCGATCCCGAAGACCGCAACCAATTAGAAGGCGATGCGGCGTTCCTTGCCGAGATTCACCGCGCGCTGCGCGGGATGGCTTTCTGGATCGTCCTGCTGATCCTGCGATTTGGAAACAGGAAGCCACTTTATGTCAGGCAGTTGAGCCTCGCGGTGTCTGAACGCAATATCCAACAGATCAAGGACCTGCTCAGGACCTATTCGGAACTGCGCGACCCCACCCGCGTCCCTGATGTGCGTGAGATGGTCGACTATGAATTTCGCGCCGACCGCGAACACAATGCGTTGCTCGCGCTGATGGACACGGCCGAAGTTGGCGGACGTTCCAGCATTTCGGCGAGTTTTCAAGAAGCGCACTACGAGCGGCCGGCTGGCGGCGGTGCGTACCAATTGCAATCGTTTACCGGCACAACCGATTTTTCACTCGCACGCACCGGCGGCGAGCTGCGAGTGCTGGTGCGCATTCATCTCGTCGAAGCAACGAATGTCTTGCAGACGTTTTATCCTGAGGACCGCACGGCAAATGAGTGGCGAACCGGCATCGAAAGAGTCTGGAACAATCATTTTGTGGCTACCAACGGCACGACGCGGCTGCGGGTGATTTTTGTGCCGCTCTTCACCGAGGAGTCGCCTAATCACACGGTACAAATCGACCACGGACAGGGCCGTTCGGATGAAGGCAAATGGTATTTACAATCGGTAAGCGGCGACGTAATTGCCCACGAATTCGGCCACATGGTGGGCAATCCCGATGAATACAGGCTGCCTGGCAGGATCTCGGACATTCCTACAGGGATGGGGCTTTCTCCGACCGAAGCGCAGCGTAGCAGCGTGCAAGGCATCACCGGCACCGCGAAGCCGACGAAAGCTGGCGGCTATACCATGCCCGGCATCATGGGCGAGGAATACGGGCAAGTCGCGCAGCCGCGCCATGTTGGGCCGGTCATGGATTTATTTAACGGAACCATGCTTCAACCCGGTGAAGGGCCTTTTCACCTCGAATGACAATGGCCGTTCAACAGATTCCGTTTCTCTACAGCTGCACGGGCGGCATGACGCCCGAAACGCTGGAGGTTTTCTGGCTGCGCATGGACGGTGTCGCCGAATATGTCACCGGGAATTCCTGGCCGCAGCAGCCGCCGTTCGATGAAATCGGCCATTATCGCAGCGCGCTGTCGACGGAAGATCGCCAGACGCTGTTTCGTTTGGTGCAGGAGACGCAGCGCGAGTCGCCGCCAGATGCCACCGCTCGTTCGCTCGATGCGGGCATGGAATTTTTTCGCGCGTGCCTCGATGAGAAAATCATCGAAGCCGCTTGGAGTCCGTCGCGTTCTCCGGCGCAATACCAGGTGCTCTCCCGGCAAACTCGCCGGCTCATTGCGCGGACGCGCAACACGCCTTTGCGCACGCTGCGCGTAAGTTTTGTTTCCCTGAAAGGCGGAGATCAAGTCGGCCTGATGTTGCAGAACCGGGGCCGCGAGCCATTCGTCTTTTACGACGCGCAGCAGGCTGATGAAACTTTGCGAATTCAGGTTCGCGTGCGCGCGATGAATTTGGAAGCGGACCGGCAATCCTCGCCAACAAACCCGTTGTTGCTGGCGCATCTGAAACCGATATCGCTATTGAACGCCTCGGACTGGCGGCCAGACGCGAACGGAGAGATTTCCCTCAACCCAGGAACAACCTCGTGTATTGAAATTGACTGCCAAGCGCTGAGTCAGCTTTCGACGAGCATTTTAGAGGGTTTAGTCCGAATCAGTTTTTGGCGTGCAACTCCCGAAGGCGAGAGCCTCCGGGAACAAGGATGGGCAATGCCTGTGCCAATCAAGTTCGGGTTTGGCTTGGAAACCGAAAAAACCGCCGCCTGAAGAGCCGGATGAAAACGAGAACGGCGGGTCCAATGAAATCGGCAATGACATCGAAGCCACTTTTTGTGCCGTGGCGCAACGGCCTGCTGCATCGCAACTATGCGGTTGGGGAAAAATCGGCGGCGAGTGGCGAATATGGAGAATGTCGCAGAGGACTGCTCCAAGGCCGACTTAGCGATCCACAGTCGCCGGTGGAAAATGAATCGCCTGTTACTCCCGCCATCCCCGAAGTACTTGGCTCACCAGGCCAGCGGCCGGATGCAAAAACGTGCGCGTTAGTCGAGCCGCGGTTCGGTCATGATTTCAGCAAACTGCGCGTGTACGCCGACACTAAAGGCACCGAATCGAAACGCGCCGTAAACGCGTTAGCGCACACGGTGGGTCACGATGTGGGGTTTGGAGTAGGGCAATTAGGACCTGGCACAACGCGTCAATCGCTCACCCCGAGTACCCAACAGCCGCCCGAAATCCAACAGCCCCCCGATACTCAACAAACCCCCGACGACAAACAGACCGCCGATACCGAACCGATACCCATGCAGAACGGTCCCGGAAAAGGTCCCGCGATCACCGTGTCCAATGGCTGGGCCAATCTAGCTGGCAAGCAGGACCGCACCACTGTGGGTATCGGTGAGCTGAATTCGTTTGTGGTGAGCGATGTTGAAGGAGGCAGCTGGAAAAGTGCAGACGGCAAGGGCAAGACGGTAAATAGCGTGACGTTCCAATGGACCGCCAGCGCTGCGGAAAAAAACACAATCACCTACACCGCCGCCGATAAGTCCACATCCAGCGTCACCATGACCACGGAGGTGCCGAGCACGCTCTCCGGAAAGAAGGACAGCGATCTTACATTCCCGACAGGCACGCAGGGAGCCGGCATGGATCTTACCGTAACTGTGTCGCCAACGACCGTGTCGTTCCAAGCCTTGGAGCTGATGGAAGGAACGTGCAACGCCAGCGTGATCAGCGGTTATTTCAGCAGCCATGCTCCCGGTCCGCACGATACCAACGCTGGGGCCGGCAAGTGGAGGCAAGTGGGAACGGACAACGACGTCTCCGACACCGCTGATAGCTCCGGTTGGCCTTCACCGTGGTCGAAAGGAAGTTACACCTGGTCAATCCCTGTCAGTTGGCGGCTCAAGGGCGCGCAAACGTCGACTGCGTTCAGCGCGAACAACGATCAGGTCGTAAACATTACCGGCACCGATGGGACGACCGTCGTCACCAAGCTCGGTGCTAAAACTGATCCCCGGAAACCTTGAACCAATGAAGCTAACTCACGCAGGTCTCTCAGTATGACATGAGCGCGTTTCCAAATTCTCCACGGCTGGTGAAAGGCGGCATCGTACTGGTCGATCCGGATTCAGGTGCTGTGCAGAAAATCATCGTGTTGCAATACAACCCTGACACGCTCACGCGCACATTACAGCCGCAAGCGGTAAAAGAAGGTGGTGACCGGTCGGAAGCGTTGCGTCTCACAGGGCCGCCGATTGAGACGATCAAGCTCGACGCGGAAATCGACGCGACCGATCAGCTCGCAGCGGCCGACACGCAGGCGACGCAAGTCGGAATTCATCCGCTGCTCGCTTCGCTAGAAATGATCGTCTATCCATCGAGTGCTCAATTGCAGGCGAACAATGCGCTCGCGCAATCCGGCACGCTGGAGATCGCGCCTATGATTGCGCCGCTTTCTCTTTTCATCTGGAGCAAAAACCGAATCGTGCCTGTGCGGTTAACGGATTTCAGCATTACCGAGGAAGCATTCGATCCTGCGCTGAATCCGATCCGAGCAAAGGTCAGCCTGGGGATGCGCGTGCTGAGTGTGAACGATCTCGGGTTCAATGTGAAAGGCGGCAGCCTCTTCATGGCGTATCAGCAGCAAAAAGAAAAACTCGCAGCGCAAAGCGCGAGCGGCGGGTTGAGCGCGCTTGGAATTGGAGGAATTCC
>WNFJ01517219.1_pt1 | contig 12082 bp, 12 predicted proteins | sample 5400461 | NCBI WGS metagenome assembly WNFJ01 (sample SAMN13153349, study PRJNA577476) | soil metagenome | isolation source: 115 cm saprolite on Douglas fir-dominated hillslope | place: USA:California | collected 2013-09-17
CAACCGGCCGACGTGCAGCGCCAGCAATTGTCCCTTCACGATCTCGGTGATCATCCACGCCAGTTTCTCTTGCACCAGTTGATGTGAAGCAATGGGCTTGTTCGCGAATTGCTTGCGCGTCTTGGCGTATTGCAGCGCCGTGTCATAACACGCCATCGCCGCGCCCAGCGCGCCCCAGCCGATTCCATAGCGCGCCTGGTTCAGGCAGCTCAGCGGCCCCTTCAACCCGGAAACGCCGGGCAGCAGATTTTCTTCCGGGATTTCGCAGTCGCTGAAAGCCAATCCGGACGTTACCGAAGCGCGCAGCGACCACTTCCCGTGCACGTCCCAGGTCTTGAATCCGGGCGCGCCTTTTTCCACCAGGAATCCGCGTATTTTGTCGTCCTCGGTCTTGGCCCATACCACCGCCACGTCCGCGATCGATCCGCTGGTAATCCACATCTTTTCGCCGTTCAAGATGTACTTGTTGCCCTTCTTCACCGCGCGCGTGAGCATTCCGCCGGGATTCGATCCGAATTGCGGTTCGGTCAAGCCAAAGCAGCCGATAGCTTTGCCCTGCTGCAAGAGCGGCAGCCATTTATTTTTCTGCGCGTCGCTCCCATACGAATAAATCGGATACATTACCAGCGCGCCCTGCACGGAAACAAAACTGCGCAACCCGGAATCTCCGCGCTCCAGTTCCTGCGTCATCAATCCATACGCGACGCTGGACATTCCCGCGCAACCGTATCCATGCAGGTTCGCGCCAAAAAATCCCAGCTCGCCGAGCTGCGGCACGAGATGTTTCGGGAAAACGCCCTCACGGTTTTGTTTTTCAATGATCGGGATGATTTCGTTTTCGACAAATTGCCGCGCCGTCTGCCGCACCAGTTTTTCTTCATCGTTCAGTTGCGAATCAAAATCGATAAAATCCACGCCGCTGTATCCAGCCATGCCTTTTTCCTCATTTCTGGCGGCCCCGTCCCGGGCCAACGCGCGCAGCATTCCGCGCCGCGCTAGCTATGCCCGGCCCGTCTTCCAGGGTTTCTCAGGAAAAAATCTTGTGCGGACTCCGTCGCCCGGGTGCGTCCCGTTCGGCTACGGCTCTTGCACACCAATTATAGCAAGGCCCCGAAAGAGGCAACAACAAACTGTGCTTGCGAATGAGGATCTTATCCGGTGAGGCCGCAAAGTTCTGGAAACTGCGGGGCTTGAGAATTTCCGTCTTACGGAGTGAACAACCTGCGCATTCCGACTCCCGAGAAGTCACGTGACGGCGTATATTCCTGCAGGCGTCCCATGACGTAAAGCTGGATCGCATTGTGATCTTCCGGTGCGAGGCCGATGAATGCCATGCCTACGCGCTCAGTTCCCTCTTTACGTACGATCCGGGCAAGCACGTTCAGCGAAGCGCGAACTTCTGCGATCTTGAACTCCAATCGAACTTCCTGGCCCACCGCTGCATCCAGCGAGGGTTGCAGCAACATGCCGCTTTCGCTGATATTCATGCTGCGCAAGGGAATCTGCCGGTCATCCGAAGTGCAGACAACCTCCGTAAAGAGGGGTAAACGGGCCGCGTGCCTTCTGCCTTTCCACCCGGAGGAGTCCATCGCGGCGAGCATCGGACGGAGGCGGCCCGCGGTCACCGGCTTAGTGAGGACGAAGTCGGCGCCTTCGCCGAAAGCCTTCCGTAAGTTGCCAATGTCATCCGTGGCGCTGAGCATCACGATGGTGGTCTCGCGGTTGGGCTGTGAGTTGCGGATCCGGCGGGCCAGCTCGAGTCCGTCCAGTTGAGGCATGCGCATGCCCACGAAGGTCACATCGAACCGCTGTGTCTCCGCTCGCTCCCCGGCTTCCTGGCTGTCTTCAAACGTTAAGACCGTATGACCTGCAGGGGCGGCAAGAGACCTGATGAGTTGCAGGCTCAGCGGCTCATCGTCGACAACCATGATTTTCAGCGACATAAGGTTTGCCTCGGGGCCTGGTTTTTTCCTGGATGTGCTCCAGGGACGATCCGTTAGATAAGAATACGCCCGAGGAGCCGCGAGGTGTGAGTCGCTCGCCGCGAGATGTTCAAAGAGTGAAGGCCCGTGGGCAAGGAAAAGGTGCCATCCTTGTTGACCCGGCGGGCAAGGAGTTCACGAAAAGCACGTCTCGCGATCTTCAATGAATCCAAGAATTCTTCGGCCGTTTGCAGTCCTCGAAAACCAAAAGAGGACCGGAAAAACCAAAGCGAATTCTATGCCCGGTTTACAGGGACAACGAGAAAAGTGCTGGTGCGAGTTAGTCCAAGGTGGCGACTATCGATAGCCCAGAATTCCACCGCTGTTCACCCGACTTGTAACGTTTCTACACACGCTGCTTTTTCCCGCAACCGAACGCGGAGTCGTGATTCCCCTAAGTTACTGTAACAAAGGAAGTTATCCAAAGTTCAGGGGTGGCGTTGAAAGTGCTATTTTCATTCTGCTGGAAGTACAGGTATGCCCTGAGAGAGTCTCGGCAGTAAGCGCCGATAAGCGGGTTGGAGAGAAGAATGAGAATTGATCCTAACAGAAACTACCCGCGGCGCGACCGCCCAGGCGGATTCAGCCTGATTGAGCTCTTGATCGTTGTGTTCGTGGTGATGGTAATCGCAGCGATCGCCGTTCCCAACATCCTGTCAGCCGTTTCCAACATACGATTGCGCGCCTCGGCGGGCGATCTGGCCGGACTCATGCAGCAGGCGAGAGGCATGGCCGCGAAGAACAACACGCCCTATGTGGTTCTTTACGGGACCCGTAACGGAGCGCAAATCGCGTATATCCGAGATCCAAGCAGTGCAGCCGGCCTGGGCAACTTCGTTACTGGTGAACCGATGATAGAGTTCAGCGGGACCACGGTTCCAGCCTCTGGCGCTCCCAGCGGCAGCGGCGGGCAACCGTCTGCATACGTCCTGGCGGGAGACACCGGAACAGGTTCGTATGACAACACCAGCACTCTCGGTTACACGGGGAGAGGTCTGCCTTGCAACTACGACACAACCTTAACTCCTGCGTGTAGCACGCCGCCACCGAAGTATTTCGTCTACTACCTCACGGATACACGGATTGCCGGAGCGGGTTGGGCAGCTGTGGTGGTGACAAAAGGCGGCCGCGCGAAGATCGTGACGTGGAACGGTGGCGCATGGAACTGAGCAGGAAAACAAAACGCTCAGGGCAGCGCGGCACGTCCTTGATCGAACTCATGATCGCCAGTTTGGTGCTGACGATTGGAGTATTGGGATGCGCGGTCTTGATTCCCATTGCGATTGGGACAAACGCCAGGAACAGACAGCAGAGCAACTCGACGGTCATCGCGCAGATGACCATGGAAAAAATAACGAGCGCTTCAGCGGGCGGAGCGGCAGCCCTCACGATCACCGACTGCACCGGTACCGCAAACACGATCAACGTTACAGGATCGACGGGAGGAACCGGAGCGACGGTGCTTTCCTCGGGTTCGATAGATTTTTCCCAAGCCCAGGGAAGCTCAAGCGCGCCCGCCGGTTATTACATGTCCTACACGTCATGTGGCACGTCCGGCCGGCAATCAACATACGACGTGCGGTGGAACGTTCAGACGCCGTCGAGCTACGTCAAGCTGGTCACGGTTTCCGCGAGACTGAAGGGTGCGGGCACGAATGCGATTTTGTTTTCACTCCCGGTGACGATGCGCTCGATGGTGGGAGGAAACTAGCATGAGCCGCAACCGCCAAGACGGGAATCGTCAAAAAGGGTTCTCTTTGATCGAGATGATGGTGGTGGTGCTGATTCTTGGCATCGTCAGTGCCGGACTCTTCGTGCAGATAGACATGGCACAACAGCGCGCGTTTAGCGAACAGATCAAGCTCGACAATTTCCAGGAAGCTCGCGATTTCGCGGATCAGTTCTTTCGTGACGTCAACCAGATCGGCTATCCGAATTCGCGAATGATCGATACCACAGCCGTGTGGTCGCCGGGGCTGGCAGCTCCGCTCATCAATGACAACCGTCTGGCCATCGGCCTGGTGAAAATAGACGCGAACGAGATCCGCTTCGAGGGCGACATGAACGGTGACGGCGTCGTGCAAAGCGTCATCTACATGGTCAACGGCTCGGGGAGCTGTACCCTGTGCCTGCAGCGCAGCCAGGTGGACAAGGCCAGCGCCGATCCGCTTACCGGGCAACCGACACCGAACTGGGGGACCGAAGTGAACGACGTGATCAGCAATCCCATTTTTTCTTACTTTAAGGCTGACGGAACTCAAGTCACAGCTTTGCCCGTGGACATCAGCACCGCCGGCGGCGCCCAGACCATTGCGTCCATCAAGACTATCCAGGTCAGCTTGCTGATCCGTAACAATAGCGCGCTGGATCCCAAAACGAGGCAGCCCATCGAGACCACGTTTCAGGGAGAGGTTTCTCTCAACAATTGTTCTATGGCTGCGTCGGGGTCACCCATGTCGTGCCAGTAGGAGAAAATGATGATTGTTATTCACGGCAAGAAACCCAATACGTCCGAACGAGGCGTCGCTCTGATCGTTGCGTTAATGATGTTGATGCTCATCAGCGCGGCGCTGATGGGCATGATCATGATGTCCAACACGGAGACCAATGTCAGCGCGAATTTTCGCGACGAGCAAACGGCGTTTTTTGCGTCGAAGGCCGGCATCGAAGAGGTTCGCGACCGCTTGCGCTCCAGCGCTACGGACAGCCTGAGCGCCAGTATTCCGACGACGGCAGTGCCCGGCACGGCCAACGGCGTTCTTTACGTTACAAACCCGGCGTCCGGAGAGACCGTTACTCCATGGCTTACAACGGGAAGTAATTATCCGGATGACGAGATCTGCAAAGAAGTGGGGTCTACGATGTGTTCGGGTACGCCGCTGGTACCCGTCACACCTTCCAGCACGACCTGGTATAACCATCCCACCGGAACTGGCGGAGGCGGGAGCAGCACATATGGCGCCACTCCGCCACTTGTTTGGAAGTGGGTACGGGTGATGGCTAAGATCAACAAGTCGGATACAGGCGCAACGCGGGTCACCTCGGTTGATGGCCAGACGAACAATAAACGTGTTTGCTTCACCGGGACGAACGAAATTGCCACGGCTGCGGCCAGCTGCGCGGCAGCCGGGACCAATTATCTGCCCGTGTATGAGCTCACAGCGCTGGCGGTAACCAGCAGCGGTTCGCGCCGAATGACGCAATACGAAGTTAGCCGAACGGCCTTCCCGCCCATGCCCGGAGCGATGATTTTTGACGGTCCGAACCCAACCTATGGGACGCCAAGCTCGGCCGCGTTCGGTGTGAGCGGCGCCGACACAGCGCAGGGGCCGAACGCCGGAGTCGGGTGCGGGGCGGCAGCCAACCAGCCCGCTCTGGGAGCCTACGACAACGCTTCCGCGACCACTCTTGGGAGCGCTTTGACAGGACCGCCCAATCGGTCGAGCAGTTACACGTCGAACACACCATATGTGACCACACCTGCCATCTCGAACGTAAATTCCGCGCTGGGCCCCTTGGCCACGGTGGATGGTTTGACGAACCTGATTAACGCGGTCACCGCCTCGGCGGGTGGCAACGTTTACGGAGCCAGTCCCTTGCCGAGTCCATCCACTCTGAACCTGGGCACCAATGCCGCGCCCGTGATTAACGTGGTACAAGGACCGCTTTCGCTGGGCGGTTCCGGAGCGGGAATTCTGCTGGTCACGGGTGACCTCACACTGGTTGGTGGGTTCAGTTATAACGGAATCATTCTCGTGATCGGCACTGGCACGGTGACAAAGAGCGGCGGTGGCGGCGGAACCCTGAACGGATCTATGTTCGTGGCTAACATGTACACTACCGCTGCCCATAGCACCCTCGTCGCATTGGGCTCAAACAACCCCCCTGGCCCACCCACGATCAATTGGAGCGGCGGTGGCAATGCCACGTTCCAATACGACAGCTGCTGGATCAATTCCGTTAGCCAGTCGTTCCCTTACAGAATTGTGGCTCAGCGTGAGCTGATCTACTAATGCGGATGATTCGAATCGCGAAGGCTTTGGCCTAAAATAAAATAAGGTACAGAAGCCTTAATACCCGTCGCACCCTCCATGCCGGACGAGCGAAATGCTTGTTTGCAAGCAGGGTGCGGTTTTTTTCCTTGCTTTCCCGGCAATCCCTTTGAGCTTCCTGTAGCGCGTTCCCGTTGGAATCTTCTCCTCGCGGGCACCGTGATATCCTGCTCTTTACATTTTTCACCGGCTCCCGCGTGCATTCCTTCGCGCTGACGGGAAAAACCCGCAATTCCAGGTGAATCTCGGCACAATGAAAAAGACTCTTTGGCCGAAAATTCTGATCTTCGATGTGGACGGAGTACTTGTGGATGTGCGCGGCACTTACTGGCGTTCGGCGCTGGAGACGGTGCGCCACATGACCGGCAAACGCGTCACCTATGCGGAGTTGCACCGCTGGAAGAGCAAGCCCGGTTTTAACGATGATTGGAGCATGGTTTCCGCGTGGGTAAGTTCGCTCGGGCACCCCACTTCGTACCAAGAAGCGCGCGCCGCGTTCGAAAGATTTTATTGGGGCAGCGACGGCAAGCCCGGGAACGTTCGAAACGAAAAATTGATGGTCACGCCGCGGCAGATTGAAAAATGGGCGCGGAGTTTCGAACTGAATCTCTTTACCGGGCGCACGCGCCAGGAATTTTCGTTTACGTTCGAACGCTGGCCGGCCACGAAATATTTCCGCACCATCGTCACCATGGACGACGCCAAAAGGAAACCGCACCCCGAAGGCTTGCAGAAAATTCTCGGCAAACGCGATCCCACCACGGCGCTCTATCTCGGCGATAACATTGACGACGCCCTGGCCGCCCGTGACGCGGGCGTTCCCTTCATGGCCATCATCGCTCCGGGCGAACACGGCTACCAGCAGCGTGCCGCGCGTTTCCGCGAACTCGGCGCTCTCGCCCTACTTCCGCGCGCAAACGAATTGTCTGGTTACCTGAAAAAGGCAAACTAGCCGGTGCCGGCGTTCTTCGCATCGCGCGGTTCCGCTAACCGAGGGGATAGCGGTTCGCGTAAAACGCCCGTTCCTCTCGATCGCTTTCGCTGCCGAGCCGCCACTCGGGAAACGCGGCAAGATCATCTGCGAGCGCTTCGATCGTGGTTCGCAGCTCGAGATTTCGAAGCCAGCGATCCGGAATCGCTTCCACTCCCGCCGCCGCGCCGAGGAGATTCCCGGTAATCGAGCCCGTCGAGTCGCTGTCCCCGCTGTGATTCACGGCCAGAATGAGGCCGTCTTCAAAATCGCGCGCGGAGAGCGCGCAATAGAGCCCCATTGCGAGTGCTTCCTCGGCCACGAATCCTTTTCCCATCACACGCAAGGCGCTGCGTTCCCGGGGACGGGCTTCGGCGAGCGCTTCCGCTTGCTCGATGGCCGCGAGAGTTTCCTGATGGGATTTATGGTTGCGGAGTTCTTTTTTCGCTGCGTCCATCGCCTCCTTCAGCGGGCTGCCTGCCAAGACCAAACCGACGATGACGGCGAGCACGCCGGCGCTGAGGCAGCCGCTGGGATGTCCATGCGTGATGGCCGCCAGATCGCTGCCCGTCGCGAAGATGCTGGGGATCAGCCGGTCCTGTTTGCGCTCACGGATCAGCGCGTGCGCGAAATACATGCCGACCGGTGCGATTCGCATTACGCCGCCGCATCCCTTGCTGTCGTTGGCGGCCCGCGTGACTTTGCCGCGATTGGAATGCAGTGCGGAAAGGCACGTGGTTCCCGGTGCGCGCCGGCTGAAGAGTTTGCGCTGCTGCAGAAGCCAGCCTGATTTCATGGCGGCGGACAAACCACGCTGGGAAATTTCCTGCGTCATTAGCCAGCGCGCGTACGAAACGGTCGCCGCGCGAAAAAAATCAGACTCCTGACCGCCGAGAGCCGACGCCAGCTGGGCACAGAGCATGCCCTCTGCCGTAAAGAGCGTCATCTGGGTATCGTCGGTAATCGACCCTAACTTTCCGTACGCTGGGGCGAAGTCGCGGATTCCTCCTTCGCCATAGGCCTTTACAATCTCCTCGAGGTCCAGGAATTCAATAGGGGCGCCGAGGGCATCACCTGCGGCTCCTCCAAGCAGGCAGCCGTGGAATCTGCCACGCAGATGCGCATCGGATGGAATCCGGGGAAGGGACATTTGCGTGCCAAGCCGCCGGAGCGGCTATCTCGCAGAACAGCATACTGCGATTTCGGCAAGATTGAGCCAGCCACATCCACAGTTTGTGGCATCTCAATATGTGGGAACTCTTTGCTCCCGGGCGGGGAATGAATTAAAGAGTTGTTGCGGGAATCCTGGATTCGAACATGAAAGCCATGCGCTTCTCCAAGCTGCTATCGTTGACCGTTTTCGCTGGACTCATCCTTATCGTTCCCGGCGCGGTGTACTCGCAAGCGCCTCCCGGACCTGTCCCCGCAGGGCAGCCTCAGCCAGTTCCAGCTTCTGAGGCCAAGCCTCAGGAGCAAATTCCGGCGCCGCCGCCGCGCACAATCATTCTTGGCGCCTGGAAGTTCAACCCGGACGAAAGCGACGACCCGAGCAAGAGGAGGCAAGACTCCAGAGGCTCGAATGGCAGCGGCAATGGTGGCGGACGCGGCCGCATGGGTGGCGGCTGGCCCGGCGGGGGAGGCGGAGGGAAGAGCGGCAGAAAGTGCACGAACTCCTCACGCCGGCGCGCGCGATTACGCTCTCAATGACGGGCGCGGAAGTCGATCTAGTCGATGACCGGGACCGCAAACGGGTGTTCATGACCGACGGGCGTAAATTACAGAAATCCAAAGATGAAAAATATCAGGAGATTGCCGCGAAATTTGAAGGCAACCGCCTGGTCACAGACGAAAAAGATCCCCGCGGCGGCAAGATGAGCCGCACGTTCGAACTCTCTTATGATGGCCGGCAACTCTACGAAACACTGCACCTGACCACCGGCCGCAACAATGCGCCGCTCGTCATCCGCTTCGTTTACGACATTGCGCCGCAGACGGAAGCGCAGTCGAAGCACTAGATACGATTTGCGATCTGGGGCAAGAGACCTCCATCGTTCCTTCCTCCCCGAGCCACAACCCCTGGAATTGAGGTACAATCCGCCCACGCTAGAGAACCCTGGCTAGGCTGAAGGCATGCCGCGATTGCCTTGGCACAAGCAATGCTGTAACCCAGCAGGTAAAGGAGGATTTCCATGAAGATTTCGGGTCTGCTCCGTCTTGCGGGTGGCCTGTCCTGTCTGCTGCTCGGAATTCTCGCGCTGGCGAGTCCGCCGGCGGGACATTATCATTTGCTGAAGAAAGCTCCGCTGGGGGCGGCTCCGGCCGGCGGGCGAGAGTATTTTGACTATCTCACGGTAGATTCTCATGCGCGGCGTGTGTACGCCTCACACGGTACGGAAGTGAAGGTGGCCGATGCGGACAGCGGTGCGGTGGTCGGAACGATTTCCGGACTGAAGCAGTGCCACGGGATAGTGCTGGTGGAGGAGCTTGGCAAAGGATTCATCAGCGACGGCGGGGCCGCCAAGACGGTCATTTTCGATATGGCCAGCTTGAAAGCGACCGGCGAGGTGAAGGGCGAGGAAGACGCCGACTCCATTATCTACGATCCGGCGTCGAAGCACGTTTTTGTGTTTAACGGCGACGCCAAGAGCGCGACGGTCATCGATCCGGCGAACGGGACGGTGGTGAAGAGCATTCCCCTGGGGGGTGGTCCGGAGTTCGCGGTTGCCGATGGCCAGGGAACGGTTTACGACAACATTGAAGACAAGAATGAAGTGGTGGCAATCGATTCCGGCACGCTGGCGATCAAGTCACGGTGGCCAGTGGCGCCGGCGGGACAACCAACTGCCTTGGCCATGGACCGCGAGCACCGGCGGCTGTTCGCGGCGGGCCGCAACCCGCAGAAGCTGGTGATTCTGGACGCGGACAACGGCAAGGTGATCCAGTCGTTTCCCATCAGCGCCGGGGCGGACGCAAATGTTTTTGAGCCAGAGACGGGACTGATTTTTGTCTCTACGCGGGAAGGCAATGTCCACATCTTCCATGAGGACACGCCCGACAAGTTTAGCGAAGTGCAGACGGTGAAGACCGAGTTCGGGGCCAAGACGATGGCGCTCGATTCAAAAACCCACAATCTGTACTTGACGACGGCGGATTTTGGACCACCTCCCGCAGCCACAGCGGAGCGGCCGCACCCGAATCCAGCTCCTATTCCGGGGACATTCCACCTGCTGATTTACGGAAGGTGAGCGCGGCGGCCGCGTTGACGGAAGCCGCTACGGATGCTATAAAATACTGTTCCGAGACGGCAGCGTTAAGCCCGCCGTAGGCCCCCATGGGGTGGGAGGCGCGGCGTGGCTGCCAACCTGAGATTTAGGCGACACCATTTCTAAATGCAAGCGATTGTTCACCAATTAGGCGAACTGTTCCTTCAGGCTGTGCCTACAGTCCTGATTATCCTGCTTTTTTACTTCATCTTACGGGCACTTTTCTTCAAACCCTTGCTGGCGGTAATGGCCGAGCGCGATTCGCGCACCGCGGGCGCCGAAAGGGCAGCCGAAGCCGCTCAAGCCGCCGCTGCCGAGAAGGTCAAGCAGTACCAGGAAGCCCTCAAGCAGGCGCGCGGCCAGGTGTATGCCGAGCAGCAGGCCGCTCGCAAGAAACTTCTCGAGGAACGCGCCGCGCGGATCAAGGATGCGCGCACGCGCGCCGCGGGCGAAGTCAGCGCCGCGAAAGCGCGCGTGGCGGCTGAACTTGCCGCTGCCCGCCGCGACGTCGAAGCCACCGTTGCCGAACTTTCCGTCGAAATCGCGCGCCGCATCCTGGAAACCCGGCCGCGTCCCGGCGCTCCCGCGAGAGAAGCTCGATGACGCGAAATCGTTCCTCTTTCTTTGCTGTGAGTATTCTATTTGTGTTGCTCTTCGCCGTAGTTGGCGCGAACGCCGCGGAGGAGGGCGGGAACGCGGCTGTCCAACGCGCCACGGAAATCTTCAAGTGGATCAACTTTGCCATCGTCGCCGGCGTGATCGTTTGGGTCTTTGCCAAAAAACTTCCGCCGGTGTTTCGAAAGAAAGCGGAAGCCATCAGCTCGGCGATCAGAAATGCCACCAACGCCAAGGCCGCCGCTGACGCGCAGCTTCGCGAAGCGGAAAGCAGGCTCGCGAACCTCCAGAAGGAAGTCGCGGAACTCCGCGCCTTCGCCGAACGGGAATCCGCCGCAGAAGTGGAGCGACTCCGCGACGCCACCGAGACCGATACACAGAAAATCGCCGCCGCCGCAAAGGCTGAAATCGAAGCCGCGGAACGCGCCGCGCGGCTGGAGCTGAAAGCGCTGGCCGCAAATCTTGCGGTTGATGGCGCGGAAACACTCCTCGCCAAGCAGCTCAATCCAAAGGCGCAGGAATCGCTCATCAGCGACTTCGTGAAGAGTCTCGAAGGGAGGCCGAATTGAAGTCCGCGAGCCTCCAGTACGCGAATGCGATGGCGGACATCGCTCTGGCTCAGGGCGCCGCCGAGCCGGCTGCCAAGCAGCTCCACGATTTCGGCGCGGCGTACGCGCAATCCGCCGAACTGCGCACGTTTCTGGCAAGCCCGGCGGTGAGCGTGGAAGCCAAGCACGCCGTCATCGAGAAACTTGTGGCCCGGCTGGGCGCGAGCAAAATCATCCGGAATTTTCTTTTCGTGATCGCGGACCATCGGCGCACGCAGCTGATTCCGGAGGTTATCGCCGCGTTTCATCAGGTGCTTCGGCAGCGGCAGGGAGTTGCCGAAGCGGAGGTTTCTTCCGCCGTCGAATTGAGCGCGGGGCAAAAGAAAGAGATGGCGGCGACGCTGGCGCGGCTGACGGGCAAGAAAATTGAAACAAAGTACGCGCTCGATCCGGCGTTATTGGGCGGGGCGGTCGTGCGGATTGGGGACACGATTTACGATGGCTCGTTGCGCAGCCGCTTGAATGAGATGCGCGCGCGCCTCGCGGCCGAGTAAGCAAGGTTTTGCAGGGGCGCGCATGAGCGCGTCTTTGTCGAAAGATTCCAGGGTTCAGCGACGGAGCAGGCATGGCGAATATTAAAGCGGACGAAATC
>WNFJ01623147.1_pt1 | contig 12082 bp, 15 predicted proteins | sample 5400461 | NCBI WGS metagenome assembly WNFJ01 (sample SAMN13153349, study PRJNA577476) | soil metagenome | isolation source: 115 cm saprolite on Douglas fir-dominated hillslope | place: USA:California | collected 2013-09-17
TCGTCAAGCCAATTCTCTCGCTGGGGGAATTTGCGCAAGGAGGCGTCCTAAGAACTTCAGTCCCTACCTGGCCTTACAGGCATGGGCCGGAACTCCTGCGTGGTGGATTCCCCTGGGAGACCAATCAGTTTGAGTGGCCACATCCATCAAGTATTGATCACCAGTTACTCCGCCTGGTAGGGACGCGCTATGTCCTGATTTCCGTCATCGGAAACCGAATCAACAGAATCAACAATTGCTGAAAGGAGCGGCTGCAACGCCATCGAACGATGAGACTTAGAAATTGGGGTTTGTCCTCGATCCCCACGGCACCTACCAACCTAATCGGCTGAAAAAGCATGTATTTGTTCAGGTCCCTTTTCCCGTGTACCTCTGGTGTCCCTTGCTATTCGCTGACCCACACCGCAAACGCCTCAAGGGCGTCGGCCAAACTGAATCAATCCGATTCGCCGACCTCTCCTGACAGTCAAGCGCGCCCGGAGAAGTTCCAGGTGCTTGCTAAACGCATTATACTGTAATAGGGTACATTATATTTTAGAAGGACGGAACGAATGGCGCACACAACGAAGGACAAAGCGAAACTCTTGAGTCGGGCTCGGAGGATTCGGGGACAGGTGGAAGCGATCGAGCGTGCGCTCGACGGTGAACAAGAATGCTCCGGTGTGCTCCAGCTCATGGCGGCTTGTCGCGGTGCCTTGAACGGCCTGATGGCGGAAGTGTTGGAGGGTCATATCCGATTCCACGTCCTCGACCCGAAGTCTGTCAAGAACGCTCCGCAGGTGGAAGCGGCTGAAGAACTCATCGATGTAGTGCGGACCTATCTAAAGTAGTCGCGCAAAAGCTCAGGATTTCGCAGAAATGGTGATTCCATCATGACTCAAGCGGAATTGAACCAAGCCGAAGCTACAAGGAATGCCGACGAAACCAAAAAACTTCCGTCGTCAGACCACGACGACCATGAAGACGGTCACGAGCACGAACATGCGCTGAATTGGCGGGAGGTCAACCGCGTGCTGTTTGTGGCTGCCGCGGCAGGGGCCATTTGGTTTCTCGGTGGCGCGCAGAATCCCTATATAACAGGTATCGGCGTAGTTTGCGCGATCGTTGGTGGTTTCCCGATATTCCACGAAGCCTACGAGAATATCGTTCAGCGTCGTATGACAATGGAGCCCATGGCCATCGCCATCGTGGCTGCCCTGGCGATCTGTGAAATCTTCACCGCCCTTGTCATCACGCTATTTGTACTGGTAGCCGAAATTCTCGAAGGACTGACGGTCGGGCGCGGACGCACGGCGATTCGTCATTTGGTCGGTCTATTGCCCACGACCGCCACGGTGCGTAGAAACGAATCCTGGCAAGACGTTGAGACAAGGGAAATCGCTTTTGGTGAGATCGTTCTCGTGAAGCCTGGAACCCGAATTCCGGTGGATGGCGTTGTTGCCGGAGGCCACTCCTTCGTCGATCAGGCAACGATCACAGGCGAATCGATGCCTGCGGAGAAGACCAAGGGCACGTCGGTCTACGCCGGAACGATCAATCAGTCCGGCGCACTGGAAATCCGCGTGGACCGGATGGGGCGTGACACTACATTCGGCAAAATCATCGACGCCGTGGAGCGGGCGGAAAAATCACGTGCTCCCATTCAAGGAATTGCAGACCGTCTTGCGGGCTATTTGGTTTACTTTGCGCTCGGAGCCGCGGCCCTTACATTCTTGGTCACCCACAATGTTCGGTCGACCATTTCTGTCGTCATCGTTGCCGGTGCGTGTGGGATTGCCGCAGGAACACCCTTGGCGATTCTGGGCGGGATTGGACGGTCCGCGCAACTCGGCTCGATCATCAAGGGCGGCCTCTACCTGGAATCGCTCGCGACCATCGATACGATTCTTCTCGACAAAACGGGAACTCTGACCTACGGCACCCCCGAAGTGGCAGATGTTCGTCCCGTCGAAGGAGTTCAGGTTGCTTCCTTGCTACAAGCGGCGGCGACTGCGGAATCGCGGTCCGAGCATCCAGTGGCGAAAGCAATTCTGAAGAAAGCGTCAAACCTGGGAATCTCCGGTGAAGAGCCGGAAAAATTCGATTACACACCTGGAAAAGGAATCGTTGCGGTTTGTCGCGGCATGGAAATTATCGTGGGCAATCGGCTCTTTCTTGAGGGACACAGGATTGCACTTCCGGCCAACACAGTTTCGCAAACGGAATCGGAGATTTTCGTGGGGCAAAAAGGCAAGCTCCTCGGAACTCTCGTCGTCGCCGATACGCTTCGGCCCGAAGCGACAAAGGCGATAGCGGATCTCAAATCGATGGGACTGAAGACCGTTCTTCTCACAGGGGACTCCAAGGCTGTGGCTAACGACATCGGTGGAAAGCTAGGCGTCGATGAAATCGCTGCTGAACTTTTGCCGGAGGAAAAGCTGGAATTCGTCAGCAAGCTTACGAAGGCTCGACACAACGTCGTCATGGTGGGAGATGGCGTCAACGACGCTCCTGCTCTGATGGAGGCTACCGTTGGAGTCGCGATGGGTGCCGGTACGGATGTTGCGCGAGAAAGTGCGAACGTCGTCCTCATTGGCAACGATCTATCAAAGCTTGTCGAAACTCTGTCCATCGCGCGGCGCTGCCGCCGCACGATCATGCAGAACTTTGCGGGAACGCTGGTCGTTGACAGCATCGGGGTCGGGTTGGCGGCGTTTGGATTTCTGAATCCTCTTCTTGCTGCTTTCATCCACGTTTCTTCGGAAATGACTTTCATCCTGAACTCCGCCCGGCTGCTTCCCCCAATCTCTTCTGCGCACGGTTTGGTGCGAGGACTATTTTCCCAATCACCCACGGTTGCACAGGACTAGATGAGAATTTATGTCTGCTCACTCGACACATCCTCTGACAACGAAGCGGCTGGTTATCGGACACCTCACGGTGTGCCAAGGATGTTGCTGTGGAAACACCGAAAACGGTAGACCTCCGGTTCCGGTGGAGTGGCTCAAGAAAGAATGGCGCTCCAGGGGCTTGCTGAAGCGCGTTCAACTGACGATCAGCGGCTGCCTAGGACCGTGTGACCTTCCTAACGTGGTGACTATTTCGAACGAGAACGGGACGCAGTGGTTTGGGGAGATTACAGAATTTGAGCAATACCGGGATCTGGTTGACTGGGCGACTCGATCAAGAGATGCGGGTGAATTGCTGCCCCTTCCAAAAGAATTTCAGCAACACACTCTCTATCCGTTTCGCAAGTAAGTGAGGAAATTTGGAATGAAAACTGTGCCCCAATCGTACGGACCTAAACGCTGTGTTATACTCCGTTCCGTGATCGTGGTCAGCCCAACGCGTGCCAAGATCGTGATCGTGTTCTTCGCTGTGGCGATGGTGTACGGTTCCGTGTGTTCGAGTTTGTGTGCAGCTGGAGTTTGTCCAAATCTTGAGCATTATTCAGAGGGGCACGATTGCGATCAACCCTCACATCACCACTCACACGGGTCTCAAAATGACGGGCAGGATGATCACGATTGCAAGCAGCATGCTCATCCTCCTGGCTTTGCGCTGAGGGCTTCGGGAATAGCGCCGTTTCAGGATCATAGTACGACTCTTCTGCATCCAGCAGCAGTGCTTGAGTCTGTCACAGATTCCCTCGCGATCACTCGGGATATCCTCCAGCAATCTCATCGAAGGCCACCGGATATTCCGAAAGACAGCCTCCATCAGCAAACATCTGTTCTCCGCATCTAGACCCACGCTCCAACGGCCCTTCGCAGCGAATCGACTCTTTCGATGTGAGTACGATTGTGCGAATGCGTCTTCTATTTTAAAAAACTAATGACTGCTATGGGCTGCTAACCCTTAGCCGGCACTCCCACCCAATCCCAGCACTGTAGACCAAGCAGAACTGACGCCGCCGCGGTCTTTCGCGGCGGGTTATGGAGATACGGAAATCATGGATAGAGCACGGAGAAGTTTCTTGCAGGGCGCAGCTATTTTCGGAGCAGGCATTTTCGGCACACGGGCAGTCGCTGCGCAAAAAGGCGAACAGAACGAGCACGAAAAAATGCAGATGCCGCCCGGCATGAATATGGATCACAGCAAGATGGCGATGCACAAAAATGGAGCGGCGTTTCTTTTCTGCCAGTTGTCACGCCCGACGTGCCGGACTTGCCATTCGACATGGACAACAGCGTCAAGGTGTTTCATCTCGTCGCTGAGCCTGTAAAGCGCGAAATCATTCCAGGCAAGGTCGTAAATCTATGGGGCTACAACGGGTGTGCGCCTGGACCAACCATTCAGGCGAAGCAAGGTGATCGAGTCCGAATTATCGTCGACAACCATCTTCCCGAAGCGACCTCCATGCATTGGCACGGCTTTGACATTCCTTTCGACATGGACGGATCGCCTGGTCTTTCGCAGGATGCAATTCCTCCTGGTGGTCGCTATTCCTACGAATTCACCTTGCAACAGGAAGGGACGTATTTCTACCACTCCCACATGGCGATGCAGGAAATGCTCGGCATGATCGGTGCGTTCATCATGCATCCAAAAGAACCCTACGATCCGCCTGTGGATAAGGATTTCGCGATCATCCTGCAGGAGTACGCAATCCTGCCAAACAATCCAACGCCCAACACCATGAATATGGAATTCAACTGGCTGACGTTCAACGGAAAATCTGGACCTGCGACAACTCCGCTCATCGTTCGTTTGGGAGATCGCGTCCGCCTTCGTCTGATCAACCTCGGAATGGACCACCATCCGATTCACATGCATGGACACCAGTTTGTCGTCACAGGAACCGAAGGCGGACGTCAGCCGAAAACCACATGGGGACCAAACAATACCGTTCTGGTCGGAGTCGCTCAGGCCCGCGCAGTTGAGTTTGTCGCGAATAATCCCGGCAATTGGATGCTCCACTGTCACATGCCTCACCACATGATGAATCAGATGGCTTCAACAGTTGGTCCCATGACTCGACAGCGAGGAATGGTTGCGGGAGCCGGGATGGAACAAGGCATGGGGATGATCCGCGGAGGAAATGCAACTTCCGAAGAAAACGGCCCAAGCCTCGGGCGTGGTTTGAGTGTTGGCTCGGCGCGTGAACAAGCAATTTCCAACGGGCCGCTCTCGCGGAAAAAGGTCGAGGAAGGTAAGTCCGCGATGCAGGGACCGGCCGGGATGCAAATGCAAATGGACAAGGCCGAGGTGAGCAATGACGCCAACTCGGTTCCAGGCTTTCCGCAAGATGCCTTCATGGAGGGTCCGGTGATGGCGATGGACGAGATGTTCGAAAAACCAGAGACCCACGGCCTCAGGCCGGGATGGAGCGGATTTATGCAGGGAATGATGACTCTTGTCCGCGTTCTTCCGCCCGACCAATACGACCATATCGTGAGCCTGCGCAATAAGCAGGAGAAGAGCCCGCACAACATGCCCGGTATGCAGATGTGAAAGTGCATGAAGGCAGAACTAGGAGATCAAAAGTGAGATCGCATTCGTTTCAGTATTCCTCGTTACAAGTGAGTTTGCTGCTGGCCCTGCTACCCGCTAGCGTGGCGGCACAGTCCGCGCAACAACCGCGACCTTCTTTGCACAGTCTGACGCTTTCCACGTCACCGCAGAGCGAAACCAGACAGCCGCCGGCAAGCCAGATATCACCAGAGTCTGCCAGAGTCACGCTGGAGCAATTGCAAGAGATGGCTCTCAAGAACAATCCAACTCTCCGCCAGGCGCAAGCTGGCGTGCGCGCTGCCGCGGGCAGGACGCGCCAGGCAGGTCTTTGGCCTAACCCAACGGTGGGCTACCTGGGAGAAGAAATCCGCGGAGGATCATTTGGTGGCGGTCAGCAAGGTGTTTTCGTCCAACAGAACGTAATTCTCGGAGGAAAGCTCGGCCTCGACCGAAAGGTTTTCACCGAGGAGGGCAAACAGGCTGAGGCAGAAGCCGAAGAACAGCGTCTTCGAGTGGAGAACGGTGTTCGCATCGCCTTTTATGAATCTCTCGCAGCGCAACAGATGGTGGAAATGCGGAGAAGACTCAGCGGCTTGGCGAACGATGCCGTTGAGACCACCCAGCAACTTTATAACGTGGGTCAGGCCGACCAACCGGACGTCCTGCAAGCCCAGGTTGAAGCAGACGAAGCTGATTTGGCTATTGTCACAGCAGAACAAGAGCAACAGCGCGCGTGGCGAGTGTTGACCGCGGTGGTTGGTAAACCAGACCTTCCGTTCGCCCGTCTCAAGGGCAGTCTCGAAGAACTGCCGCAAGTAGATCCCGACCAGACTCTGCAGACGATTTTGCGCGATAGCCCGGCTGTGAAGATTGCCCAGTTGGGAATTACACGCACGGACGCACAGCTTGCGCGCGCCCACCGCGAAAATGTGCCTGATCTATCGCTTCGCGCAGGTTATCTCAACAACCGTGAGCAGCTTGGAAGTGTGCCACCGAAAGCAGTGGGCTCAGAAGGTTTTGCCGAAGTCGGCGTGAACCTGCGTCTCTTCAATCGCAATCAGGGCAACATCGAAACTGCCCAGGCAGAGCAAGAACGTGCCAATTTCGAACTCCAACGGGTGTCACTCGTGTTGCGGCAGCTTGCCGCTCCCATCCTGGAGAATTACGCCAGTGCCCGTGCGATTTCCGATCGCTTTAAAACGAGGACTTTGCCCAACGCCCGAAAGGCTTATGAACTCTACCTAAACAAATACCACGAGGGAGCTGCAGATTATCCGCAGGTGTTAATCGCGCAAAGAACCCTCTTTCAACTCGAAGCGACTTACATCGGCACGTTGGAAAACGTGTGGATCAATGCAGCGACGCTACAGGGCCTGCTTCTCACGGATGGGCTGGACTTGCCAGCTGCGCCAGGAGAGCTTGATCGGCCCGTGCGGGAAATCAACATGCCTGTCACTGAGAATCCGGGTGGGCGGCAGTGAAAGCGTGGAAGATCACCGGCGTTCTGCTGATCGCAGCGATTGCTGCAGTGGTTGTCTATGTATGGCACGAAGCCCGGCGCGGGTTCAGTGCGCGGCAAGAGCCCTCCACCATCGAGACCATACTGGCGAAGACGGCTCGCAATTTGGCTCTCCCGTCGGAATACCAAAAACTCCGGAATCCATTTCCGATGTCGCCGGAGAACCTTCGCGCCGGAATGGAGCACTTCGCAGACCACTGTGCGATTTGTCACGCGAATGATGGCAGTGGGGACACGCTGTTCGGGAAGAATCTGTATCCAAAGCCGCCGGACATGCGCACGGCTGAAACGCAACATAAACCGGATGGCGAGCTCTATTACACCATTCAGAACGGAGTGCGACTGACTGGCATGCCCGCGTTCGGCGAGAACCACAGCATTGCCGACGCGGATACCTGGAAGCTCGTGCTGTTTATCCGCCACTTGCCACAATTGACAAACGACCAATTGAAAGAAATGGAGGCCCTTAATCCCAAAACAGACGAAGAACGACGCGAAGAAAACGAGGAGCAGAACTTTCTGCGAGGAACAAATCCGGGAACTACCAATAAGAAATTCCATCATCATTAAGGAGAAACGCTATGACCAAGAAGTTGTTCATGTTTGTCTGTATCACACTACTTGCACGCGCCGCCTTTCCCCACGGAAACGAACAACATGTGATCGGGACAGTAACAAAGATTTCGCAGGATTCTGTCACTGTCCAAACGGTCGATAAGACGCTAGTAGAAGTCAAAATGGTCTCCGACACCATATTCACCAAGAACAACATCCCTGGAGAATTGAAAGACCTTCACGTGGGAGACCGAGTGGTTATTCACGCTAAGAAAGTGGGTGAACAACTCCAGGCGCATACGGTGCAAATCGGTCTCGCTAAGAGTCCAACGCAATCTCACTGAGCAGTCTGCAATCGCCAAGTCGGCGCTACGGTGACTGTAATGCAAATTCAAGTCTATGGAGGATCGACGATGAGAAATCTAGTTGTGGTTGGATTGCTGCTCGCTCTGATGATGCCCACTCTCGCATTGGGGCAAACCGATTTCGATGGCACTTGGAAGATTGATCGATTGATCTGAACAAATCGCAACTGCCGGCGACGACCCAGGTGTTCCTCTTGCAAAATGGAACATACCTGTGCAAGAGCTGTGTGCCGATGATTAAGGTCAAGGCGGATGCGACAGACCAGACCGTCTCTGGAAGTCCTTACTTCGACACTATCGTTATCAGGGTCGTGGACGAACGGAGCATTGAGGAAACCCGGGGAAAAAAACGGGAAAGTTGTCGCGATCTCAAAAATGATAGTGTCACCTGACGGGAACACCGCCACATGGGAGTACACTGACGACAATTATACAAGCGCTGCGGCAGTCGTCGGCAGGAACAGCATGGTTCGAATAGGCAAGAGCAAGCGTTCTGCTGGACCGCACGCCATTTCGGGTTCGTGGCGCTTTTCCCAAGATGGAAACTCTATCGGACAACGCCCTTACGTTCACGCTCAAAGTTGAGGACGACATGCTTAGCATGACAAATCTGATCGGCGAATCCTACTCCGCGAAGCTTGATGGGACAGAGGCACCGTACAATGGCGACCCCGGGATTAGCAGTGTCTTGGTGAGAAAACTGAGCAAAGGAACTTGTCGCACTCTTTCCGTGATTTTCCAATTGAGTGGTTTAGGAAAAGTGCAAAGTGCCGCCAAAACTAACGCTTTTGCGGTAGAAGCTTCTCAGGCTTCTCACTCCGGGAGACGCATCTTTCAGTCAGCAGAATCAGCAATTGAATTTGGTAGGCGGCTGCAACGCCATCAAATCGCGGGACTTAAAAATAGGGGGGTCGTGTTCGATCCCCACCGCCCCTACCATAACTCCCGATGATTCTGTTGCCCTTAGGTTGCTTGGTAGGGTAAAGCGGGGTAGAAAGAGCGGCATTTTGTTCCCAAGTTATTCCCAAGGGCGAAAACAAAGCGGCGTCTTCTGACTCAGCGAGGACGCAGGGAAGGCGCAATTAGAATTTCACGGGGTAAGAGCATTCCCTGCCAGTTCGTTTGTCTGCGGGCGGTGTCTCAGCAGACACCGAGCAACCAGAGAGCGTTCGGGTTGCCCATTCTCGCCCCGGTGCGGTCTTCCTGAACGCGGCTCACGGCGATTAGGTAGATGCGTGGAGTTAGGCGTCTTGCCGGTTTCGGACTTCTTCAAACGGGCTAGTTGACTATAAGAAGTTTCTGCCATTCAGCCGGGACCTGCTCAATGGGAGCCCTCGCGGGAAACGGTTTCCTCCAGGTTATGCGGCAGATTCTTCAAAGCCGCGAGATTCGCCTGAACCTGTGCGCAGGCCTTTGGGTTGCTCTACATGGCGTACGGAGCGTCGGGAGAGGAAAAGAATTGCAGCAGTTCGTTGCGAATCTCCGCGGTTACGGCGTTTAATCTCTGTTCCACCAGTTTGTGGAGTAGCCTGGCCTGGGTCTCGTCGTTCAGCCGGTATTTTCCTGGTCCGGCTTGCTCCCCAAGGTCGAAATTGTCGTTTTTGAGCTGCAAATGGCCCTCCGCTTCCTCCTTCAGCAGAAGCCGGTAGCGACCGAGCGTGGCGTTGAAACTTGCTTCGAACAGATTCTCCGTCGGCGGTGTAGGACTCTTGAACTGCAGAACCCGCAACGGGCCGAACTTGGGAATAATCTGGTACAGGGAGGCCAGGAATCGATCGGTGGCCGTTGGTCGCTCGTACCCTTTGCCCCATTCTTTTTCAAAATTGGAGCGCGAAAGGTTGTAGAGAAATTTTCGGCGAGTCATGTCGGGGATGTCGCCCTTGATTTCGTCTTTCTTCAGGCTCCAGGCGATCCGCGTCGCCTGTGGAATCAGCTTGCTTACGTCTCGCCGGTAGGAATTTAGAGCCTTGTCCTCGTCCAACAGGACGGCCTTCAGCTCCAGACCATAAGTCTCGCGAAATGCTTGGTCCAGCAAAGGGCGGGAGACTTCAAATCCGATAAAATCGTGATAGCGCTCCGGGGCGTAACGCTCGCGCGCGACCTGCAATACGTCAAATCCAAATTCGGTTTTGATGTGTGCCAGTGGATCGTCTTCGAAAGTCATCCGGTCGCCGAATTTTTTCTTCAGCTTCGGGTAGAGCATCGGCACCGCAAGGTTCACGGCCAGGCGATGCCCATCGTTGTCCGCAGCGTAGTGGGAAAGAGCGCCCAGTGCAAAGGCGTATTCATTCAAATCCCTCGCGTCTCGCAGCATCACCTGGATGAAATCACCGCTCCGGACGTAGTGGGTAAGGTCACTGAAAAACGGGCCACCACAAGGGTAATAACCCAAGTCCTGGATGATCGCGCCCCCGTAGGCGTAGGCTTGCGCCCCACTCAATTCCTCCTCAGTCGCCTTTGGAAACCTCTTTTTCAAAAGCGGCTTAAGACTGGTTTCCCAAGTGACATCAATGATCGCCTGATGGGAAAGCACAGCGTACGCCTCCAAACGGGAAGGACAAATCAAAAGAAACAGGAGGAGATATGCGAGGGCATGGCGGCAAAAATGAAAATGATGGACTCTCGACGCTCGACGGCACATGGAAAACCTCCAACAGCATACGCAATTCCAAAAGCTGGTGCACAAAACAAGGTGAACGCTAGCGCCAAAAGAGACTGAGCGTAGTGGATAACAGTACGTCTGGTTTCCGAATACCCACTTCTCCAGTAAATGCGTTTACCAAGCATTAATTCCAGCGCGCTCGTTCGGCCCTAGCATAGCCAGATGAACTAACGCTTGAGTTGTGGAGATGACTTTTGCAGAGCCGCGATCAAATCATGCGCCGCGGCTGGAGCAGTGACATCCGATTCAGTGATGATCTTTGCGGCACTCTTGGAATTGCCATACAGCTTGTGATTTGCGTCGTTGTCGGGGCGAAGGGTCGAGCCCTCGAGGGATACGCCGACAAATGCGCCTCTCGCCCGGGAGTAGCTCAGAATCTCCGCGCGCATATAGGCGTCTGTATCGGCAGAGGCTGAACGTCCCTTCGGTCCAGCGGCGACAGACGCGTCCGCTCCCAGCCTCACCTTGGTCCGCAGCAGGCTGCCTGCACCGCGGTCGTTCATGACGAGAAAGACGAAGTCCGTGGCCTCTCCTCCGATTTGTAAGCCAGCACTCCCGCCTTCAAGAGCGTACATAGCTGGGGCTCCCCACGTGCCGGTGAAGTCTTTGCCGGTGCGGCAAACCATCGTGCCCCGGCCATAGCTGCCCCCAAAAACAAACGCGGCCTTCAACACCGACGGCATCACGACCACACAACGGGCCTTGTCAATTAGGTCTTGCGGAATGTCGTCAGGAACATTGAGAATCTCCTGCATCACCATTCCTGCATTCTGAAGACGATCCTGTTCAGCCTTTGCTTCGCCCCGATCTTTCGCGGACGAGAACGGTCCCACAGCGAGCAGGCCCGCCACTACGACGGTCGAACACTTTGTGTACCTCATTCGCTGCGCCTCCTTAAGCGCCTTTGTATTTCTCCATGCAAACTTCTTTTTTCTTTCGAGCTGATCCCCCTAGATTGCTTGCTCCCACTGCTGGAAAGGCAACCCCCTTTCCAGATTCACGCTAAATTTATTAAGTTCCTGAAAATTGAATCGCATAGAGCATCGTGTGGAGGCCACAAGCGATGAGACTTGAAATGCGAGATGTGTAGAAAGTACAAACCAAAAGGGGGAAATACTCCCTTTCTGCGTACTGGAACCCATGCCCAGCGAAGCTGTCTATAGTCCCAAAATTCCCAAAACTCGCGACTTACATGTGTTGGCGAACAAAATGCACGCTCAATGAAGGGAGGAGAGCATGAACGAGCATCGTGCCAAGATTTGTCGGTCTCATTTCGTCGGAAGGGAAGCAGGCGATGAACTCCTTCGATTGCAAACTCCTTCGATTGCAAGCGACGTACGCTCGAGCTTACACAGTTTTGCAGAACCACGAGCACGACTGCCCCGATGTCAATTGGGGATTGGTGTCAAGGACTGAGTGATGTAATTCTGAAAACGATTCGAATGCCCTCTCCGACAGCGAACCGTACGTCTGAACCTTGCCCTTCTCCTGAGGGGCCAATATTGAGGCCCGTTGGTAGGACCCAGGATATCCGTGGGAGACACTTAT
>WNFJ01753664.1_pt2 | contig 12081 bp, 9 predicted proteins | sample 5400461 | NCBI WGS metagenome assembly WNFJ01 (sample SAMN13153349, study PRJNA577476) | soil metagenome | isolation source: 115 cm saprolite on Douglas fir-dominated hillslope | place: USA:California | collected 2013-09-17
ATGGGTTCCCGGGTCGAAATCCGTCTTGAATTGGTCCCAGAGCTCCGGCGGTTGATCTCGAAAATTCCATTCAAAGTTTTTATCTCGGGGCGAGAAGTAACGTTCTTTTGCCCGCGTTCCCTCCTCATCCCTGCGAATTCCCACGATCACTGCTTGATAGCCACGCTCCTCAATCACCGCCTGGAGCGCATCTCGCTTGAGCAATCCGCAACACTCGACGCGGGTCAATGCACCCTGGGGAAATGTCCGCCCGGTCTTAAGCGCTTCCCGGTTTTGGCCAATCACGAGGTCGATCCCCCATTCCCGGACCAATCGGTCTCGGAAAGCTATCATCTCGGGAATCTTGAAACTGGTATCGACATGGACGCAGGGGATTGGCAAATGACCAAAGAACGCCTTGCGCATCAGCCACAAGAGTACTGAAGAGTCTTTTCCAACACTCCAAAGCATTGCCAGTCGACGGAATTTTCGATAAGCCTCGCGCAGGATGTATACGCTCTGGCTCTCGAGAGCGTCCAGATGTGCAAACCGCCCGTCCATCAAATGTTCTCGCCTAGAAACGTATGAATTCCGCACTCATTCTTCTCAAATCCAATCCAGCGGCCGGCGCGATCCGATTCGCCGCTACCTACCGAACGGGTACATGGCCAGCAGCCAATACTCCGAAAGCCGCGGTCTTTTAGCGGATTGTAAGGAATGCGATGTTCACGGATATAGTCCCACACTTGAGCGGAACTCCATGTGGCGAGAGGATTCACTTTTACGATCTGTTTTCCGCGCAACTTGTCGAATTCGTACAGTTCCAGTACTTGAGTAGACGCTCGCGTGTCAGATTGATCTCGACGCAGCCCCGAAATCCACCCGTCCAGCTCCGAAAGTTTTTTCTGCAATGGCATCACCTTTCGGACTGTGCAACAGAGATCTGGATTTCGTTCCCAAAGATTCGCACCGAGTTCGCGAGCTTGACCCTTCACGGTGAGTTCCGGCTCAATCGTCTCAATATCAATCCCAAAGAACTTTTCAAGACGTCTCTTCAATTCGAGCGTCTCAGGAAAAAGTAATCCTGTATCGATGGTAAAGACCGGCAGATCCAGTTGAGCCGTCACCGCTTGATGAATTGTCACCAAGCCGGCTCCTTGGAAACTTGTGCCAATCGCAGCCCGCCCTGGAAATGTGTCCGCCGTCCAGGCCAAAATTTCGGCCGGTGCGGCAGATTCAAACTTGTGCGCCAGCGCCTTGATCTCGGTACTTGAAAGAAGCTCGGAGACGGACATCAGAGGGTAATCTCTAATTGTCTACCGAGAATACGCAAATACTATTTCCAGCGAGGCCTGCACTCGACAAATCATTCCACGGTCAGCCCCCCGGCAGGACTATGTCGGACAGGCAAGTGGCCGCTACCGAATACTCTAAAGAAGCGTCTTCGCTATCTCGACCAAGTGCTCAGCGGTAATTCCAAGCTCCTTCATGACCTTCCCACCCGGAGCGCTCAATCCGAACCGATCAATTCCCACGGTCTTTCCATCCAAGCCGACATACTTGTACCAAAGTGGAGTAGCACCTGCTTCGATCGATACTCTTTTCCGGCAAGAAGGCGGCAAAACCTCGTTTCGATAAGACTCATCCTGGCGATCAAATTTATCCAGACAAGGTGCAGAAACGACTCTCACCCCGTTGCCTAACTCCTTCGCAGCGGCTAAAGCGTGCTGAACCTCGGAACCGGTCGCGATGAGAATAAGCTGCAGCGGAGAGGTCTCTTTATGCAAAATGTAAGCGCCGCGAAGTGCTCCCTGCCGGCGTTGATTGGCCGGGATCTCTGTCAAATTGGGCAAAGCCTGACGCGTCAAAGCCAGCAACGTCGGTCCGTTGGTCCGGTCGAGAGCAGCGACAAATGCGGCCGCGCATTCCTCTGGATCGGCCGGGCGGTAGACATCCAAATTCGGAATAACCCGCAAACCACTGACCGTTTCGACTGGCTCATGAGTGGGACCATCTTCGCCGACGCCAACCGAATCATGGGTGAAGATGTAAATTACCGGAAGCTTAGCCAGTGCGGCCAACCGGATGGACGGACGACAATAATCAGCAAACACGAGGAACGTCGCGCCAGAAGGACGGAAAATTCCGTCGTAGGCGATGCCGTTTAGAATCGCGCACATTCCGTGTTCTCGGATTCCGAACCTGATATTCCTTCCTGACCAATTCTCCGGATTAAAGTCCTTATCTGATTCGATGTAATTAAGAGTAGAGCCGTACAGGTCGGCACTCCCGCCAATTAACAAAGGTAGGGCCTGGGCAAGCGGTTGCAACACCTCGCTTCCGGCTTTCCGGGTCGCGATCTTCGCGTCAGCGGGAAACTCCGGAACGCGCTGCAATAGATCGTGCGGGATCTCATTTTTGATGCCCTGTTCAAGCAGAGCCGCCAGTTTTGGATTCTCTTCTTGCCAATCACGAAACATCTTTTGCCAAGCGTCGTATACTTCCTTTAATGTCTGCTTGTGTTCTGCAAAATAGTCTCTGACTTCAGTAGAGACGTAAAATTTCTCGTCGGGCAGGCCTAATGCTTTTCGAGCCGCGTCTACAAACTTAACGCCAGCCTCACCGTGCGCCTTGCTGGTGCCAGCAACTTCGGGGATACCTTTCCCGACAATGGTGTGCGCAACTATGAATTGCGGGCGGCCGCTGGTCGCTCCTTTCGCCTTCTCGAAGGCGGCGAGAAATTCCTCCATGTTGTGACCGTCGACCTGCTGTACGTCAAAACCGTAGGCGGAAAATCGCTGTGCCGTATCCTCACTCTGCGAGAGTTTTGCCATCGCATCGAGAGTGACTAAGTTCGAGTCGTAAATCAGGATCAAGTTGTCGAGTTTGTAATGACCGGCGAACGCCGATGCCTCGGCCGCTACGCCCTCCTGAAGACACCCATCCCCAGCAATGCACACCACCTTATGATTAATGATTGCATGCTTTGCGGTGTTAAAACGAGCAGCTGCCATCTTGGCTGAAATCGCCATGCCCACTGCGTTTCCAACTCCTTGCCCGAGCGGACCGGTAGTACATTCTACTCCCGGTGTATCGCCAAATTCTGGGTGGCCCGGGGTCTTACTGTGCAGTTGTCGAAAGTTTCGGATGTCGTCGATGGAGATATCAAAGCCAGAGAGGTGCAGCCAAGAATACAAAAACATGCTGCCATGGCCGGCGGATAGAACGAACCGGTCTCGACCGAGCCAACGAGGATCATCCGGGTAATAGTGCAGCGCGTGTCCGAACAGAACCGCCCCTATCTCCGCATCGCCCAAAGGCAAGCCAAGGTGACCGGAACTAGCTGCTTGGACTGCGTCCATTGCCAATCCGCGCGCTTCCGTCGCGGCCCGCGTAAGAAGTTTAGTATTCAGTGCCATACGAATCTTTTCTCTGATAACCACGGTCTCGGATGCCGCGCATCTAAAAAAACGTTCGATTTCCAAAAGAATTTTCTGGCTTGTGATGGAAGTTGCCTGTACGTAAACGCCCCTTTTTAATTGATGAGCCAAAACAAACTTCGCATCGGGTTGCCATCTGGAAGCCTCCAAGAGGCTACCCTGGAACTATTTGCGAAGGCCGGGTATCGGATCACGCTTAATAAGCGATCCTATAAACCCGTGATCGACGACCGCGAACTGGAAGTTCGGTTACTCCGAGCCCAGGAAATCAGCCGGTATGTCGAGCGTGGTTTCCTTGATTGTGGGATCACCGGCAAAGACTGGATCGAGGAAAGCGGTTCTAATGTGGTTGTGCTCGGCGACCTTAGCTATAGCAAAGCAAGCTCGAGTCCGACCCGCTGGGTTCTCGTTGTACCGGAAAATTCGCCAATTCAGCGGATCGAGGATTTGGCCGGGAAGCGGATTGCCACCGAGGCAGTCGGCATCACTCGACGGTTTTTGCAGGCACACGGGATTGAAGCCGCGGTTGAATTTAGCTGGGGAGCCACCGAGGTAAAAGTGCCCGAGTTAGTAGACGCAATTGTGGAGATTACGGAAACGGGCGCGTCACTGCAGGCTAATAATCTGCGAATCCTTGAAGTACTAATAGAATCCTACCCTCAGATAATCGCGAATCACGCTGTGATGCAGGATGCTTGGAAGAAAACCAAGCTCCAACGAATTTTCTTGTTGCTGCAAGGAGCCCTCAACGCTCGAGACAAGGTCGGGCTTAAGATGAATTTGGAAAAATCCAAGCTGAATGATCTCCTCGCGCGGTTGCCGGCGCTTAGAAATCCCACAATTTCGCCATTAGCTCAGAATGGTTGGGTCGCAATCGAAACCATCATCGACGAAACCGTCGTGCGCGAGATCATTCCGGAACTTAAGCTGCTCGGTGCCGAAGGCATTATCGAGTACCCGTTGAATAAAGTGGTTTATTAGAGTTACTTGGATATTTAACGCCGGCTGCTGGTCCGGTAACCAATAATACCAGCGTGATCGCACCTCGTTATGGGTTCCCTAAAGAAAAGAAGAAAGGCCAAAATTGCCAAGCACAAACGACGCAAACGTATGAAGGAGAATCGCCACAAGAAGCGTTTGCGGTACAAGTCCTAATCTTTAGGTTGACTCCATGGCAAGATCGGAGTCAGCGGGTATACCGGTGAATAATCGGCTCCGATCTTCATGCTTAGTGCGCCCATTCTGTCTCTGGTTTAGCGGCCTTGCGCTAAGTGCCAGCGTGGCTTTAGGCGCTACCACCCAGCCGAATAAGCCTGCGCCGAAGAATCGCGATCTCGAGCAAAGCCTATTCTTCGATGCCCGGCCGTCAGCTCCGGATCAGTCGCTTGCCAAGTTTTCCGAGAAGAAAGCGGACGCCGAAGCCGCTTTCATGCAAGGCTTAATCCTTGAGGAAGATGGCGACTACGATTCGGCTCTGGAGGCTTACACCAAATCGTTGCAACTCGATCCGGGGGGTAATCCGCAGATTGCGATCCGGGTTGCCAACGAATACGTCAAACGCGAGAACATTCCCGCCGCGCTCGATCTTTTGAAAGATCTCATCAAAGTTCGTCCTGATGAGATCCAGGCGTTTCTCAACCTCGCTGATATTTACCTGCAACAACTCGGAAAACCGGATCTTGCTCTCCCGTATGCTGAACAGGCTTTGCGTTTGGCGCCAGACCGTTTAGCTCCGTATCAGACCCTGTTTGAGATCAATTTCGCTCTCAATCGCAAGAAGAATGCGGAAGCGATTCTGCAGCGTGCGCAAAAATTGGAAAGTCAAGATCCAACGACCTGGCTTACTTTGGCCGATCTTAGCGTTCGGCTTTTTTCCAACGAAAAAGGGGTTTTCCAAACTAACCACTCTGCCGCAGTCGAACCGTACCTGAAGAAAGCAATTTCATTGGCCAAGGACGATGTCGACGCTCTCTCGAAAGTGGGTGACGGCTACGTTGAGATTAACGAAGTCCCGAACGCTATCGCCGCCTATTTGAAGGCGCTCGAACTCAGCCAGGGCAACACCGAAATCCGCTATAAGCTGGCCCAAAGTTTCCTGAAGACGGGTCAGCGAGACGAAGCGATTCGCGCCTTGGAAGAAATGATCAAAACGAATTCCTTGCGCCCGGAAAGCTATGAATTTCTTGCCCGTTTGTACCAGGAGGGAGGAAATCTTGAGCGTGCCCTCAGTAATTATGAGCAAGCGATTCTCCTGACTCCGAATCAGCCGGAGAACTATTTGCACGCAGCTGAAATGCAGTTGGAGCTCAAAAAATTCGACGACGCAGTTCTGACGCTACAACAAGCTCGCCATCGGTTTCCGATACCGCAGATGACCTACAGTCTGGCCGTGGCCTTGAGTACTGCGAAACGGTATTCCGACGCTCTTCCTATTTACGAAGCAGCGTTACAGGAAGCAAAGGCTTCCCAACCTGAAGTTCTGGACGCCGCCTTCTACTTTAACTACGCAGTGGCGGCGGAACAATCCAACCTGATCGACAAAGCCGCCGGGCTCTTCAAGCAATGTATTGAACTTGATCCGTCCAAAGCGGCGCAAGCTTACAATTATTTGGGATACATGTACGTCGACCGAAACATGAATCTCGATGAGGCTGGCCTGATGATTAAGAAGGCGCTCGAGCTACAACCCGACAATGGCGCATATATCGACAGTCTAGGTTGGTATTACTATCATACCGGAGATTACGCCAAGGCGCTGACCGAGCTGCTGCGGGCCCTCGAAAGATTGAAACCGGAAGATCCGGTCGTTCTCGAGCACGTTGGTGATACCTACCAGGCGCTGGACAATGTGGGCGAGGCTGAGGTCTATTGGCAAAGGGCGCTCAAGCTCGATCCTACCAATCAGAAGCTTGCGACCAAAATCGACGCCTCCAAAGCCAAATTGACTTCGAATCCACCGAACTCGGCCACTCCGCTCCCGAAGCCGAGCCCCAGTCAACATTAGCAGCGAACGTCAGCGTTCGCCATTGTCGTTCGCTGGTGTTCATTGACGTTCGCTGACGTTCGTTGTTAAGCGGTTTGGAATTCCGGCTCTCGCCGAATCAGGAAAGGCTCGACGCGAGCGAATACCTTCGGTGAAACCATCGCCACCACGTTCGCGTGCCGGTCGTCGTAGCTTAGACTGAGGATCCGGCTTGTCCGGTGCAATAGCGAAAGCAATTCTGTCCGCGAAAGTGGAAGCGCGAGTTCCACCTTTGTGACCCAACCCCGGAGCATCTCTCCACATAAATGCAGCAGTTCTCCCATCCCTTGCCCAGTATGCGCAGAGCCAAAAACCGCATCGGGAAAGTGCAATCGTAAGGCGTGCAGGGAACTGGAATCTTCCAGGCGATCGACTTTGTTGAGCAAGGTGACAACTCGCTTGGTATCAGCGCCGAGCTCATCGAGAACGCGCATGGTGGTTGCATGAAAATCGTAGACTCTCGGATGGCTTGCATCGAGGACATGGATCAAAAAATCTGCGAGCGTTGCTTCCTCCAACGTCGCTTTGAAGGATTCCACTAATCGATGCGGCAGATTGCGAACGAAACCTACCGTGTCGGTCAATAACAGTTTTTGACCGCCATCCAAATCAGTCCGGCGGGTCTTCGGATCCAGAGGAGCAAAAAGCTTATCCTCCACCAATACCTCCGCTCCGGTTAGACGGCGCAAAAGAGAAGATTTGCCAGCATTCGTGTACCCGACGATCGCCGCATGCGGCAATGGCAATCGTTGGCGTTGTTTTCTCTGCGTCGCGCGCCGGGACCGCACCCGTTCCAACTCCACCTTCAACCGATCAATTTGTTTGCGGACGAGCCGGCGGTCGGTTTCGAGCTGAGTTTCGCCTTCGCCCTTGGCTCCGAGGCCACCCGCCTGTCGACTCAGGTGTCCCCAGGCCCGTGTCAGTCGAGGCAACGAGTACTCCAGCCGAGCGAGATCGACCTGGAGTCGCGCTTCTTTCGTCTGGGCGCGTTGCGCGAAGATATCCAAAATAACCTCCTGCCGATCAATCACAGCGACCTTGGCCAGAGCCTCCCAATTCCGCTGCTGGGCAGGCTGGAGCTCATTGTCAAATACGATGACATCGGCCCCGAGCTCATGGGCATGATCGGCTATTTCCTCCGCTTTACCTGATCCGACGAAGTAACGCGAACTCGGCTCCGGTACGCGGACGAGCTGCTTTTTCGCGACGGGAATCGCGAGTGTTTCTACCAAGGCTTCTAATTCGTCCAAGAGACTCGCCGATTCTTCTTTCTCCGGCAAAGTCTGAAACACTCCGATCAAGAATGCTTTCTCGACCAGCTTCGGCTTTTCGCTGATATCAAACATACCCATTCTCAAAAAAGGTACGGATCGCTCCAGTCACTAGATCGACCTCCTCTCGGGTCAGCTCGGGAAAAATCGGCAATGCCAGGCACTCTTTGGCTGCGCGTTCCGCTTCGGGTAATTCGCCCTTTTGATAACCGAGATCTCGGAAGCAATCTTGCTGATGCAATGCAAGCGGATAATAAATCTCAGTACCAATTCCGACCCCTTGCAAGTTCGCTCGGAGCGCATCGCGATGTTTAGTGCGTATGACAAATTGATGAAAAATGTGTCCGGCCGATCCGCAGCTCTCTCGGTAAGGTTCTACCGGCAATAGGAGATCCGGACTTAGGTCCGCAAGCGCTTCACGATACTCTTGGGCGATCTCCCATCTGCGTTGCGACCAGGCGCCTAGATGCGGCAATTTTTTTAGCAGAACCACGGCCTGCAAAGCATCTAACCGAAAATTTCCACCGATTTGGCGGTGATAATACTTCGGATCCATACCGTGGTTTCGCAGGACGCGAAGGTTTTGGGCCAGCGCAGAATCATTGGTAACCACCATCCCCGCATCGCCAAAAGCTCCGAGGTTCTTGGTTGGATAGAAACTAAAAAAACCGGCCACCCCGACTCCGCCTGCGCTCCGTACCCCGTCGCGAGTGGGATACCTCGCGCCGATTGCCTGAGCCGTATCTTCGATTACCGGAAGATTCCAGTGCGCGGCAACCTCCATAATCGAATCCATGTCGGCACCGAGACCAAAGAGGTGTACCGGGATTACCGCACAAATTCGCTTTCCATCGTTCGTTTTAAGCCCCGTCGACGTGGATACACAACGCTTCACCAGAAATTCCTCAAGTCGCGCGGGCGATAGAGTGAAAGTATTTGGATCAATGTCAATAAAGATCGGCGTTGCTCCGACACGAGCAATGCAGCCGGCGGTTGAGAAAAAAGTAAACGGGGTCGTCAGCACGGCGTCGCCGGGTCCAATACCCAACGACATCAGAATTAGGAGCTGGGCGTCAGTTCCAGACGAAGTACCGATCCCGCAAGTAGTGCCCGCCAAGGCAGCTATCTTTTGCTCGAGCTCTTCGACTTGGGTCCCAAGAATGAAGTTTTGCCGGTCACACAATGCCGCGATTCCGGAAAGGATATCCTCTCGCAAGGGCAGATATTGTCTTCGCAAATCGAAAAATGGAACCTTGGTCACTCCTTTAGAATTTTCTAGGTCGCTCGAATATCGCGCGGCAACCGATCGGTGCAAACCAAACCTTTCAGCTGCCGCCGAACGGTATGACAAATAGCTCATAGCAAATTGCGTCCACGCGATCTCTAAGAATCGATCTGTTAAAGCGACAAAGGAACTTTTGTTATGAGAAAACTCACGTTTATCGTCCTAGCAGCGCTAGGTTTACCTTTAGCGCTCGTTTGGGCGCAAGATCAAGGTCCGGTCGAGAAGACCGAAAAAACCGTCAAAAAGGCAGCAACCGACACCGGACAAACGGTCAAGAAAGGCACAAAAGCTGCCGCGCGAACTGTCGGGAAAGGGATCGAAGATACCGGAAAGACGATTGAAAAAGCTGGGGCAACTCCGACCAGGAAGCGTCACCGTCACCCAAAGGCTTCGCCATCAGCTTCACCAAGTCCAAGCGCAACGCCAGCCTCAACTCCAACGCCGAGCGCCACCCCTGTCCCCACTGTTACTCCAGAGCCACAGGCAACTCCTACTCCGGGCACATAACCCGATTCGGGCAGACTCGAGGCACCGACTTTCAGGCCGGCGCCTCGCTCACCGAAACTATCTCTCCGCGGAGATCGTATACCTGCGCACCGGTAATTCGAACCCTAGCAAACTCGCCTACTGGCCCAGGACTTTCTAACAGAACTCGGGTATCCACCTCTGGCGCGTCTCCTTCGGTTCGCGCGACTAGCGGTTGTTCAACCAGCACCTTGAGCTCGGTATTCAGTTTGGCGAGCGAATGCTCCCGCGCGACTTTTTGCTGCAGCTCCATCGCCTCCTGAAATCGCGCTTGTTTCACCTCATTGGCTACCTGATTCGGCATCTTGGCGGCGCGAGAGCCCTCCTCCTGCGAGTACATAAAGACTCCCAATCGTTCAAAGCGCACCCGGTCGATAAAATCGAGAAGCGTCCGGAAATGTTCATCTGTCTCACCCGGAAAACCGACGATAAAGGTCGTTCGCAAGCTCACTCCTGGAATACCTTCCCGGATCGCGCAAACGAGGCCCTCAATGTGTTCGCGCGATGTTTCTCGCCGCATCAAACGAAGCATGTCCTCATGAATATGCTGGAGCGGCATGTCAATATACCTGGCTACCTTCCCACTAGCCGCGATTGCTCCAATCAGTTCTGGACTCCAATGCGCGGGGTGCGTGTAGAGCAGCCGGATCCAAAAGTCTCCAGGTACCCCCTCTAAACGCTCCAAAAGATCAATTAAACTTTGACCGCGCGCGGAATCAACCGGCTGACGCGGACTCGCCTTTTCCGCCCATCGGTCCATTCCGAAATAGGTTGTATCCTGGCTAATTAAATTGAATTCCTTCACCCCTGCTGCCGCCAAGTGGCGAATTTCCGCCTCGACCGATTCGATAGAACGGCTGCGATGCCGCCCGCGCATCTGAGGGATAACGCAAAAACTGCACGGGTGATTGCAACCCTCTGCGATCTTTACGTAGGCATAATGGTTGGGCGTAAGTCGAAAACGAGGGGTGTCAAAATCTGGAATGAATTTCGACTTTGCCGTAACCAGGTTGAGCGGCTTCTCTTCTTTTTTCCGGTTTAAGACGCGCTCGACGATTGAACCGGCTTCGCCGATTTGGTCCAAACCAAGGAAAGCATCAACCTCCGGAAGTTCGGAAGCTAATTCAGCGGCGAACCGCTGTGACATGCATCCGCTTACCAACAGCTTTTGGTGCCTCCGCTTGCGCAGACCGCGTTGTTGATGCGCCTCCAAAATTGCATCAATCGATTCTTCCTTGGCCGAATCGATGAACGCGCACGTATTGACAATCAGTACGTCCGCATCTTCCGCGGAACTAGTAATCTCCATGCCGCGTCGTCGGATATCGCCGAGCATGATCTCTGCGTCCACCAGGTTCTTGGCGCAGCCTAAGCTGATCATCCCGACTTTCACCGGCCGACGCAGACCGAGTACCCGCGATGCTGCAACTGGAGTATAAGACGACATAAACAGCACCTTTACTCAATCACAATGGTATTGTCCGGACCAGCCACCGCCTGGCCGTTCTTTCTAAGCTCCAGTGCGTTCTTATCAGGCAATTTCAACCAAAACCGCGTCCCCTGTACGACGATAGGAGGGCTGCGCGGGCTGATAAAATCGTTGTAAATCGGTTCGCCGTTTTGTTTGTCTTTCGTCACCCGCAGCCAGGTGCGTTCCCGAACCCTGCCTGATTTCAAGGGTTTCCACGGCGGCCGCGCTCGCAGATGGAGATGGGCTCGCTTGAGCGACATCTTCAGCGGGCGTCACCGGAAGCGCTCTTCGAACTTCCACTTTCGGCGCTTCTGAGGCGGACTGAGACGGAGTGGCCTCGACCACGGAAACACCGGCAGTTGGGCTAGGCGCAATTGAGCTCGCGGGCTCTTTGGTTCGCTCAGCCGTGCCGACTAGCTGCGAAGGCGTTTCTCTAACATCGGGCGAAGGGGTCTCGATCACGGTTTGATCCGCGGAAGGAGCGCCTCCGTTAAGCCGTGAAAGATTGATGGCCAGAAAAGCAATGACCGGCACTCCAATGAGGATGATAAGCGCCAGGATCGCTAGCAGCACGGTTGGGAACTTCAATCCACTCGGCTCGCGCCGGCGTGGCTCGGGCTGGTATTTCGGCGGCGGCGTAGCCCGCAAATAGTGGTACTCGCCGAGCCCGACCGTACTACCTACTTGAACATGTTCGAGGTCGTCCTGAATATCGACGCCCAAGTATTTAGCGTACTTAACCAGAAAACTGCGCGCGTAGACCAGACTAGGGAAATGCGATAGATCGTCTCCCTCGAGATCGACAATTCGTTCCGGGCGAATCTTGGTCGCTGCCGCAACTTCGTCGACGCTCAAGCTTTTGGCTTGTCGGGCCTTTTGCAGCCTCCTCCCAACCGTCTCAACCATCTTACCGGAAATCCTTAGACCAATTACAAAGCAATCGTTAACCCTGGTAGAAGGCACCTTGATCAACCCCAGAATCTGGGGTCAAGGCATCTAGATTGACCAAGATCTGCCTCGGCCTGGCCCCATCGCCAGGGCCCAAAATGCCTCTCTGCTCCAGAATGTCAACTATGCGTGCGGCCCTG
>WNFJ01147506.1_pt3 | contig 12079 bp, 11 predicted proteins | sample 5400461 | NCBI WGS metagenome assembly WNFJ01 (sample SAMN13153349, study PRJNA577476) | soil metagenome | isolation source: 115 cm saprolite on Douglas fir-dominated hillslope | place: USA:California | collected 2013-09-17
GCGGCCAGCGCGGCAAGCGGCACGTTCTTCACCAGGGGCGCGGCGAAAAGTACGATGGCCAGCAGCGTCAAGGCATGAATGATCCCTGCGATAGGTGTCTTTGCGCCGGAGCGCACATTGGTGGCCGTTCGCGCGATGGCTCCGGTAGCGGGCAGCCCTCCGAAAAGCGGTGAAGCGATATTCGCGATACCTTGCCCAATCAATTCCACGTTTGGGTTGTGCTTGTCATTGCTCATGCGGTCGGAGACGACCGCGGACATGAGCGACTCGATGGCGCCGAGCATCGCGACCGTGAATGCCGCTGACAGGAGTTGCCGAAAGACGTCGTAGTGAAAATGCGGAACGGCGAATCTCGGCAGTCCGCTGGGGATTCCCCCGAATCGCGATCCGATAGTCTCGACAGGCAGATGGAGAAAGAAGACGGCAGCCGTTGCGCCAAACGTGACAAGGATTGCTGCCGGGATTTTCCGCGCGTACCTCAAGCAATAAACCATCACGGCAATCGAAAGGATGGAGACGGCGGTTGCCCGTACTGAAAAAGGATTCCACGCCTGCCCAAAGGCCATCATGCGGTGAAAGAAATCACCTGGGACGTGATCCATCTTCAATCCGAAGAAGTCGCGGATCTGCGGACTGGCGATGAGGCATTGGTGAAGCCGACGACCACCGGCCGGGGAAAATATTTCACCATGGCGCCCATGCCGGTCACGCCCAGCAGCACAAGGAGAACACCCGCCATCATCGTGCACATGAACAGGCCGTCGATCCCGTGCTTGGCGATGATTCCCGCAACCACCACCACGAACGCGCCCGTGGGGCCGCCGATTTGCGTTTTCGAGCCGCCTAGCGCAGAAATCAGGAAGCCCGTCACGATGGCGCAGTACAGGCCTGCTTGCGGAGGCACTCCGGAAGCGATCGCAAAGGCCATCGCCAGCGGAAGAGCAACGAGCCCTACCGTCACGCCAGCGACTAAATCGGAAAGAAATTTGTGGCGGTTGTAGTCGCGCAGCAGAATTATCGATTTCGGGAGCCAGTTTTCGAGAGCAGATGGCATGCGGCTTCGGTCCAGAGAAGAGAGTGTCCACGAAGATTCTAACAAGGAGCAAGCCACATTGTTTGAACGATGAATCGAATGTGTGCTTGGAAGAAAATCCTGGACAGATACCTGGGTATTCGACGGTTGCCGTTCCCAGTCAGTCCGCGGCTTCGCTGCGCGAAGTCGCCGGTTTCCACCGCAATACCGGTTTGCGCGCAGCGCCTACTTCGTCCAAACGACGGACGCGCGTGGTGTGCGGCGCGGTCTTCACAATTTCCGGCTTCGTCGCTGCTTCCTCCGCAATGGCCTTCATCGCATCGATAAAGAGGTCGCATTCTTCTTTGGACTCCGATTCCGTCGGCTCGATCATCATGGCTCCTGGAACAATCAGCGGAAACGCCGTTGTGTAGGGATGGAATCCGTAGTCGATTAGCCGCTTTGCGATGTCCATTGTACTCACGCCATTTTTCTTCTGTATGGCGTCGCTGAACACCACTTCGTGCATCGAGGGCAGGGAATAGGGCAACTCGAAAACGCCCTCGAGCCGCTTTCGAATGTAATTTGCATTCAGCACTGCGTCTTCCGTGGCTTGCCGCACACCGGGGCCATACGCAAGGATGTATGCCAGCGCTCGAACGAGCACGCCGAAATTTCCCGCGAACGCTTTCACCCGGCCGATGGAATCTGGCCGTACAGGTTCCAGCACCAGCCGCCCGCCTTCTTTTTCCACCAAAATAGGCACAGGGCGGAACGGCTCGAGAATTTTCTTCATGGCCACCGGCCCGGCGCCTGGACCACCACCGCCGTGCGGAGTCGAAAATGTTTTGTGCAGGTTGAGGTGCATGACGTCGACGCCCAGGTCGCCCGGTCGCGTTACGCCCGCGAGCGCGTTCATGTTCGCGCCGTCCATATAAAGCAGGGCGCCTTTGGAATGGAGAATCTGGGCGATTTCCGGGATGCGTTGCTCGAAAATCCCCAGAGTCGAAGGATTGGTGATCATCAGCGCTGCAACTTCTCCGGTCACGAGGTGGCGCAGCTTTTCGACGTCGATTTGTCCGTGCGATTCGGACCTGATATTTTCGACTTCGTATCCCGCAATCACCGCCGTCGCCGGATTCGTGCCGTGCGCAGAATCTGGAATCAAAACTTTCTTGCGCGGATTCCCCTGCTTTTCCAGGAAGGCGCGAATCAGCAGCAGGCCCGTCAGCTCTCCTTGGGCTCCCGCGGCCGGCTGGAGCGTGATGGCGTCCATGCCGGTCATTTCCAAGAGGCATTGTTCCAGCAGCCGCATGATTTTCAGGCAGCCTTGCGAAAGCTCCTGTGGCTGATAGGGGTGCTCCGTGGCAATGCCATCGAGCCGCGCGACGAACTCATTCACGCGCGGATTGTACTTCATCGTGCAGGAGCCAAGCGGATACATGCCCAAATCGATGGCATAGTTCCACGTTGAAAGGCGCGTGAAGTGGCGGAGAACTTCAATCTCGCTCACTTCGGGAAAGCCCTCGATGCCCGCGCGCCGGTGATTCGCGCCGAGCGCTTTGGCGGGATCGCCAGCGGGCACATCGAGCGGCGGCAATTCGAATGCGCGCTTTCCCGGCGACGACTTCTCAAAAATCAGCCCTTCGCTCTGATTCGTGTGCCTTGAAGCCTTTTTGATTTTTGTATTCATTTCCTAGTTCTTGCCTGTAGGGGCGCCCGCCACGGCGGGCTGCGCCCCTACCAAAGGAGGTCTTCCCTTAAATCGGCCGCTGAAGCGCGGTCTTTAGTGCCCCGGCAAATCGTTCGATTTCCGCGCGCGTCGTTGTCTCCGTGACGCACACCAGCGCGCGCTTGGTCAGTTCCGGATATGCAGTGCCCAAAGCTAGCGGTCCTATGATTTTTTCACGCAAGAGCTGGCTATTAACGATTTTTACCGAGCGCGGCAGCTCGATCGTGAATTCGTTGAAAAACGGCATGTCAAATGTCCGGCGCACACCGGGAACTTTTTCCAGCTCAGAAAGAGCGAAGTGCGCCTTGGAAAGGTTCTGCTCCGCCATCTCGCGCAAGCCTTCCTTGCCGAGCAGCGTCAGGTGCACTGTAGCAGCCAGCGCGCACAGCGCCTGGTTGGTGCAAATGTTGGAAGTGGCTTTCTCGCGGCGGATGTGCTGTTCGCGCGTCGCGAGCGTCAGCACGAATCCGCGCTGGCCCTCGGAATCAGTTGTTTGTCCCGAAAGCCGCCCGGGCATTTGCCGCACAAACTTTTCGCGCGAAGCAATCACGCCGGCGAACGGCCCGCCGTAACTCGGCGGCAGTCCAAAACTCTGGCCTTCCATCGCTACGATGTCCGCTTCCGCAGGCGGGCGCACGATGCCAAGGGAAACGCCTTCCGCCACCGCGACGACAAACATGGCGCCAGCCGCGTGTGCGAACTCCGCGAGCGGCGCGTACGACTCGATGACGCCGAAAAAGTTTGGCGACTGCACAACGACTGCCGCAACATCATCCTTCAACGCACTCTGCAATGCCTTCGCGTCCACGGTTCCGTTTGCCGCAAACGGAATTTCCTCAACTACCAAACCGGAATTCTTCGCGTAGGTCTTCAGCACGTCGCGGTATTCTGGATGCACCGATCGTGCCACGAGCACGCGCTGCCTTCCCGTCAGGCGCTCCGCCATCAACACGGCCTCGGTCGTTGCCGTCGATCCGTCATACATCGATGCGTTGGCAACTTCCTGCCCCGTGAGCTGGCACATCAGCGTTTGAAACTCGAAAATAGCCTGCAGTGTGCCCTGCGTGATTTCCGCCTGATAGGGCGTGTAGGAGGTCAGAAATTCGCCGCGCTGGATGATGGCGTCCGTCACAACCGAGCGCAGATGATTGTAGACGCCTGCGCCGAGGAAACTCGTGTACCCGCTCGAATTCTCCGAAGCGCGGTCTTTGAAATACTGGATGACTTCTGCTTCGGAATACGGTCCAGGAATCTTCAATGCTTCGCGCAGGCGGAATCGTTCGGGAATACTAGAAAACAATTCCTCGATGGATTTTACGCCGACGGCGGCGAGCATCTCGTGCCGCTCGGTAGGGCTCTTGGGGAGGTAGCGCATTAGGCCGAGGCTTCCGTACTCTTGGCCGCGATGTACGCCTCATAGGCAGCCGCGTCCATCAGCCCGCTGAGTTCGGCGGCGTTCGTTAAGCGCACTTTGATCAGCCAGCCTGCGCCATGGGGATCAGTATTGATTTTCTCCGGCGTATTGTGAAGCTCGCCGTTGGCTTCAATCACCTCGCCCGCGGCAGGTGCATAAATCTCACTGACGGCCTTCACCGACTCTACGGTACCGAAGGACTTTCCGGTTTCGATCTTTGTTCCCGGCTTCGGCAATTCGACGAAGACCACATCGCCCAATTCATGCTGGGCGTAGTCCGTAATCCCGATTGTCACCAGGCCACCCTCAACGTTCACCCACTCATGTTCTTTGGTGTAGCGGTAGTTCTTCGGATAGGCCATCTCAAACTCTCCTGTCAACTCTTCCCTTAGAAGTTTTTCGTACAAGGGTGCGGCGGACGATGCTACTGCTTTGGCGAAGCCGCTGCCTCTTCAAGAGCTTTTTTCAAATCGGGATGTTCTTCAAGCACTTCGACCATGGCCTCGCGGCCAAGCTGTTCGCCCCATTTTCTCGATTCAGCTTGTGATTCTGCGAGGGTTTGCGGCAGAACGGACAACGCTTTCTGCCCAAGCGGTGTTTGGTAGAATCGCGTCAGCCCTTCGATTTCCTCTTTGCTGAAATACTTGGCGTATATGGGAACCGTCAGATCTAACAATTGGTCCACGCGGACCTTCGATTGAAATTTTTGGAAGAACAAGTCCACAAGCTTTTCGCGATATTCTCCGGGCGGCAAAGAAGATATCATCAACGGTTTGATACTGCCGCTCATTTCAGCGACAATTTGCTGCACCATTTTCGTCGTACCCATAACTTCAAACATTTTTCGGATCACCGCTTCCTTCGCCGGATCGATTGACGCGGAGCTCCCGGAAGTCGCTTGCGCTGGCGCTGCGGCCGTTCGTGTCGGCGCAGCTTGCGCGGGCTTCGGGTCTTGCGTCCGGGAAGCGGTGCCGCGTGCATTCGCTGCGAATGGAGCGATCCAGCAAAACAGCAATACAAGTAGACCTTTCACGGATGCTCCTTTGATACGTTCCCAGCAGTTCTTATAGAGCCCGATGCAGATGATGTCTTAGGCCGCTTGTAAAACGGTGTTGGCACCACCCGCGCCTTGCACTTCTGCCCGCGAATTTCCACGTACAGAATCGTGCCAACCGCAGAGAACGACGGTGGCACATAAGCCAGTGCGATATTTTTCCCCAGCGTGGGCGAAGGCGACCCGCTGGTCACTACGCCGATGGCTTCGCCCCTTTCGCTACAGCAACAATATTCGTCGCGCGCAATTCCACGATCGATCATTTCAATCCCCACCAGCGTACGCCGCAGTCCCGCGGCTTTCGCGCGTTCCAGTGCGGCCCGTCCCACGAAATCGCCTTTTTCCATCTTACAATAGCGGTCTAGTCCGGCTTCCCACACATTGATCTTGTCGCTGATCTCGTGCCCGTACAGTGCCATCTTCGATTCCAGCCGCAGGGTGTTCCGGCATCCTAGGCCGCAAGGAACGATCGCAAATTCGCGGCCTGCTTCCATCACCTGATTCCAGATTTTCTCGCTGGTGGTCACGTCGGACGGCACATAAATCTCAAATCCATCTTCGCCAGTGTAGCCGGTGCGCGCGATCAGGGTGTTCTTCAAACCGCAGACCGTTCCACGCGTGAACCAGTAATTCTTGACGCCGTCGACGTTCACGTCTGTCAGTTTCTTCATCACATCGGCGGCGCGCGGCCCTTGAATAGCCAATTGTGTGTAGGCGTCGCTGAGATCCTCCACCACGCAGTCGAAATTCTTCGTATTCTCGCGTACCCAGTGGATGTCTTTCTCGCGCGTCCCGGCATTGATCACCAGCAGAAAATCGTCTTCGCCCAGCCGATGCACGATCACGTCATCCACAAACGTGCCTTCCGGATAGAGCATCGCCGAATAGTGCGCCTGGCCGATGGCCAGCTTCGACGCATCGTTCATGCTGATGTGCTGCACCGCGGTCAAAGCCCCGCCAGGCCTCCCGCCGCTGCGGATTCGAATGTCGCCCATGTGGCTGACGTCGAAAACACCCACGCCGGCACGCACCGCCTTGTGCTCCGCGATGAGCCCGCCGCTCGAAGGATATTCGACAGGCATGTCCCAGCCGTCGAAATGGACCATCTTTGCGCCCAGGCGGCGGTGCAATGCGTTCAGCGGCGTCTTACGAAGCTCGCTTTTGTGAGGAGTCGCGGCGGATTCCATTCCAGTGGCTCAAGCAGAAATCGATACTAGCACGCGCTCTGATAGCGGTCAAAGAAGCCTCCGCAATTGGGCTATTCCATCGGCCAGGCCGTTGCGCAACTCGCGCATGGCGCTTACCTTCGCCTTGCCGCGGCCTCCCATGCTCAGGTAGAGTTTTCTCGAGAGGGCTCTTATGGCAGGTCCGACCGTCTGCATGCAATGCGACTTACCGGAAGACCGCTGCGTCTGTGAAAGATACTGCACCATCTGCAAGGGCCAGCAAAACGTGCGCCTTTGCTCCGATGGACTCTACTATTGCCCCGATTGCCGGGAAGCCTGCGACGTTTCTCTGGCCACTAGCCGTGGCCACTGAATCCAAGAGTCTCCTTTTGCAGATCGATGGCGACACGCGCCTGGCCGCCGCTGCCGGTGGAGCGGCCCGCCACCTCGCCGATCTCGCCGGCATCGAGAACGACTCTGTCTCGCGATTGCAGTCCTCCGTCATCGCCGCCTGCCTGGAAGCTTTTGAACATTTGAGGGCAGCTCATCCCCGGCTGGATATTGCGTTCACGCGCTTCTCTGATCGCTTTGAAGTTGCTCTATCCCACAAAGGTGAAGGCTCTTCACCCGCGGGTCTCCAGACGATTGCGGGCTTTGCTGCGCGAATTGGCGGCACTGGATCCGAGCCGGGCGTTTTCGAGGGCTTTGACAGTGTCCAGTACGAAACGCAGGGAGGCACGGCCGTGACTCGCCTGACTAAATATATCGGCCACTTCGGTACCAGCACTTGAGCTTCAATCGAAATGAAAAAAGGCCAGACAGCCTTGCTGTCCAGCCTCTTTGCCTCGCACTCTTTTCAGATCCTTACATCTTGAATGCAAATGTATTTTTCTGAATCAGCGCGGTCATCTGGTCGTCACTGAGTGACATCCGGAGCGTCACGCGATCACCCGCCGGCGTTACGCGCGCCTGATCCAGCAATTGTGCGAGATCGGGATTGTCCTTCTGCGCTTGATACCGTTTATAGAGGAACCCGGCCTGCAGCAGTTGCCCAAGTGTGTTGGCGTCCTCGGTCGAACCGCACACTGCCTGGAATTTTCCATCGATGCCGCTGCTCGCGTCCACATTGATAATCATGTTTTGCATCCGTGCCACGAGTTTCGCCGCTTCGGGAAACTGTTGCACTTCCGGCGCCAATTGCTGCATTGCCAGCCGCGTGTAGGCGGGATTCAGCACCGCCCAGACCACGCCGCTGCCGTTCGCTTCGTTGATTAGCGGGAAGAATTTCTCATTGCGCAGCAGTCCTTCCTCGGTGCCGAATCGCACCTCAACCATCTTTTCGAGAACCGTGCGGTGCCCAAAAGCTGCGGTGTTCGAGTCGATGAAAAGAAAAAATAGGTCGTTCGCTCCCGAACCCGTGCCAAACGCATAGAGCGTGTAACCCCGCGCCTTGAACGTAGGAAGTTTCTGCTGTTTGAAAAAGGCTTCGGTCGAACCTGGATTGTACGTCCCCAGCGCCACGCCGACGATCTCTTCTCCCGTGGGCACGTCCGTCGAACCGGCACCTTCGGTCTTCGCGGTCAACCCTTCTGCGACCAAGCCCCACGCGAGTTCATCGACTTGTGAATTGGGATCAACGCCCGCTGAAGCTAGGAATTTTTCGAATTGCCGGAAGCGGTCGGGGAGCATCTGCTCCCGCAATTGAGGAAACCACTTGAGCGTGCGCGCTTTTTTCAAGTCGGCGTAAGCAAATTCACCGACCTCCTTGGGGAATAGCGCAATAATGTCCGGGCCAAGGCGGCCTGCCCGCACTGGCTTCGGCACCGCCAGGAACATCGTCACCAGAATGCCAGCGGCCACGACTCTGCCGATCGTTGACCTCAAACAATTGAGGGTCACACCTGATTTCGTGGTCAATTTCATTTCGTGCTCCTTTCGAACGGGGAAAGCGGGAATTCTCAGTCTACGCTTTTGTCGCGCGTGCTGTATCCCCCAAACGCTGCCGCAGTGCCGCGATCGTCACTCGTATCGACGATACGTACGCCGCATCTGTCAGGCCATCGAGGTTGATCTCCACATTGGCCAGCGCCCCGCGAGCGCTTGCTTCGGCCATCAGCCTTGCCACCTGCAAGTCTGACCGCATGGATGCGGCGGAGATGGGCTCCAGTTGTCCAAGGCGTTCGAAAAGCGCAACAGCACGCTCAGCCACCTGCAGAGGCACCTGCGACGCTCCCTTCGTCGCCAGTTGAATCGTTTCCTCGCGCCGCTTCGTTTCCTGCGTGTCCCCTTGCGGTAATTTATACGCCGCCATCACCGCTTCGTAGGACGCCGCATCGCGGTCGATCTCCTCGGTGAGTTCATCCGAAATCTTTCGCAGCTCGTCGAGAGCTGCCGAGAGCTGATCGGTATATCCGGCTTGCGATTTCTTTTTCCGCGAAAGCCCCGCGACCATTTGTCCTAGGGCCGCTGCCAGCGCTCCTGCAAATGCCGAGGCGCTTCCTCCCCCCGGCGTCGCTGAAGGAGCCGCCACCGCATCCAGAAACGGCCGCGCCAATCCCGCCAGCTTCCCATCCTTCGCAATTTCCAGCGGCGCCCCGCTCAGAGCGTCCGCCAGTTTATTTTCAAACACCTGCGCGGGAGAGAAGTTCTCCAATTGCAGGAAAAAGTCTGCCGCCATCTCGATCGCTTTTTTTGGCACCAGTCCCACGATTTCGCTGCCCACTGGCATTACGCCGTAGCGCTCCGCCTCGCGCTTCACCATTTCATAAACGCGGTGCATCGGCGTCTGCTCGAAGTCCGTCAGATTGATGGACACTTGCGCCAGGTTGCGCGCTTTCAGTTCCACGCCCATCGATTTCACGTATCGAAATCCGCCCGATGAAAAGCGGATCGCTTTCGCGATCTTGTTCGCGACGGCCACATCCGGGGTATTGAGGTTCACGTTGTACGCGATGAGGAACTTGCGCGCGCCCACGATGGTCACGCCCGCCGTTGGGTGCAGCTTCGGTTCGCCAACATCCGGCTGGCGATCGTGATTCTTCTTCATTTCTTCGCGCAGCCCTTCGAATTGCCCTCGCCGCACATTTTCCAGATTCACACGGTCCGGCCGGGTTGCCGCCGCTTCGTAAAAAAACACCGGTATCCGGTAGCGCTTCCATATTTCTTCGCCCACCCGCCGTGCCAGCGCCACGCAATCCTCGATGGTCACGCCATCAATGGGGATAAACGGCAGCACGTCCGTCGCGCCTACGCGCGGATGCGCCCCGGTGTGTTTCGTCAGGTCGATCAACTCTATGGCTTTGCCCACACCCAGCAGCGCCGCTTCCGCCACCGCGTCAGGTTCGCCCGCCAGCGTGACCACGCTCCGGTTATGGTCCGCGTCCATCTCTCGATCCAGCACGTACACGCTCGGCACTGCGCTCATGGCGGCGACAATGGCATCGACCTTCGCGGGATCGCGTCCTTCAGAAAAATTTGGCACGCATTCGATCAGTCGTTTCATTTTTTTGGTTTTTTGCCCGGTCGTCCCGGCCAGTTATTCGGCAGTTTCGGCTTTCGGTCCGGAAGCGTGGGCCGTTGGTAAACAAATACTGGCTTATTTGGATTGCTCGGCGCCCCCCCGGTTTGGCCAGCGGGGGCTGGCGCCGGCGCTGGTGTTTGCACGGGCTTTATGGCGTGCGGCGCAGGCCTAGGCCTCGCCGTCCCTGGCAGTGTTTTCAGTGGCCATTGCGGCCCGATCATGGGCTTGAAGTTCGGAGACACGGTCTCCAGCTTGCTCTGCTGTTGCGCCTGCATTTCCGCCTGCTGTGCCTTCTCACTCTTGGCGCTGCCCGCCTGCCCTTTCCGGTAACGCCGCAATGTCCAGGCGCTCCACGTAAATGCCCCCGCCCATAGCCCCGTAACTACCGCATTGTAGCCGCTCAGTCCTCCCGCTTTTCCCAGAATTATAACGGCCACGCTGATGATCCCCACGAAGGCATAAAAATATTCTTCGAAGAGACTCTTCGTTTTCTTCGGCATGATCTTCAGAAGCCGCACTTTCCTTATCGGCCTCTTGGAATAGTTAGATTGGTTTTTGTTCGGCGGCATAGATCACTCGGCCACGCTTCACGGTCATCCAGCAATGGTTCACACCAAAATAATAGGGAATTTCCCGGTAGTCGGCCACCTCGAATACCGCCAGGTCCGCTTGTTTGCCAATCTCCAACGATCCGATCATCTTTTCCCGCCGCAACGCATACGCCGCATTGATCGTCGCCGCTGCAATCGCCTCCGCGGGCGTCATGCGCAGTTGCGTGCACGCCAGCGACAGGATCATCGGCATGCTCAGCGTCGGACTCGTTCCCGGATTGTAGTCCGTCGCCAAGGCCACGATCGCTCCGGCATCGATCAACGCCCGCGCCGGCGCGTATTGCTCCAGCCCCAGGTGAAAGTCGCACCCTGGCAGGATAGTGGCCACCGTTTCCGATTTTCCCAATGCTCGCATGTCGCTCTTGTTCACTTGCTCGAGATGATCGCAACTCGCCGCCTTCATTTGCACGGCAAGCTGCGCCGCGCCCGTCCGCGTCAATTGTTCCGCATGCAGCCGCGGCGACATGCCCCATTGCCGGCCCGCTTGCAGGATGCGCTTCGCTTGCTCGATCGTAAATGCTCCGCGGTCGCAGAACACGTCGCAGAATTCCGCCAGTCGCGCCTCCCCGATTCGCGGCATCAGGGATTCACTCAGCAGCTTGATATAGCGCTCGGCGCCCTCCGCCTTTCCGCGATATTCCGTGGGCACAACATGTGCTCCCAAGAAAGTCGAAACGATTTCCAGCGGCTGCGCTGCATTCAATTCCTTGTGTAGCCCCAGAATCTTCAGCTCGCTAGCAACTTCCAGCCCGTAGCCGCTTTTTGCTTCCAGCGTTGTCGTGCCGTGCGCCGCGAACAGTTTCAGTGCGCGCAGCGCGCGTTCTTTCAGGGCCGCGCTTGTTGCCGCCCGCAGCTTCTTCACGGAGTTCAATATCCCGCCGCCTTTGCGCGCGATTTCCTCGTAGCTTGCCCCTTCAATCTTCAGTTCATACTCTTCCGCGCGGCTCGCCGCATGAATCAAATGCGTGTGGGAATCCACGAATCCTGGCAGCACCACGCGCCCGTCCACGTCCAGCTTTTTCGCGGACTGCGCCTCCGGCAACGATTCCATCTCCGCGCGCGTGCCAACGTCTTCTATCACGCCGTCGCGCACCAGCAGCGCTCCATCCTTGATGACACCAAGGTTGGAAAGGGAACTGCCGCGTCGCGGACCGCTCCCGCGCAGCGTCAACAGTTGCGATGCACCGGTAATGAGAAGGGAATCCGCCAAGGCTTACGTATTATGCCGGAAAGGGTTTCAGTAGCACAGGCTTCAGCCTGTGTCGGTAGTAGGCTATTTTGAATTTGGCCTCAGCAAAACGAGCAAAAGAATGAATGCGGTCAGGCAAGTAATTGCGAGCCACCACGGGCTAAACGGAATTGGAAATAAAACCACAATTACCCATACCCACCAGGGCCAAGCTGTCTTCGTCGTCGTTGCAGGTTCCAATTTCAATTCACCTTTGACCGCTCACCAATTGTTTCCATTTAAAAAGTGGGGGGACAAAGGCGATAGTTGGCCAGTGAATCGCCCAACGAATTCTTATCCCATCGGCACCTTCACGCCCGTCTTCTTCGCAAACGCAATCGC
>WNFJ01643318.1_pt2 | contig 12079 bp, 10 predicted proteins | sample 5400461 | NCBI WGS metagenome assembly WNFJ01 (sample SAMN13153349, study PRJNA577476) | soil metagenome | isolation source: 115 cm saprolite on Douglas fir-dominated hillslope | place: USA:California | collected 2013-09-17
GTCACCGCAAGCTTCACTTCGCTCGGTTTGTACTCGGTGATGGAGATGCCAGCATTGATCAGCGCCAGCATTGCTACGCCGCGTGCATGCCCCACAGCGATAGCCGTCGTCACATTTCTGCCGAAGAAGAGTTCTTCCATCGCCGCCTCCTGGGGACGGTACTCATTCACCAGCACAACAAGCCGCTCGTAGATCCGCTGCAAACGCTGCGGCAAGACTAACCCGGCCGGGGTGGTGATCACATCACAGGCAAGCATGCGCAGTTCATTGCCATGCGCAGCGACGACAGCATAGCCGAGGGTGGCATAGCCGGGGTCAATGCCCATCACAAGACGCTCGTTGGTTGTACTCATCTGGCTGCTCCTTTCTACTTCTCGCTCTCATAGAAGAGCAGTCCCGCCTGTTGCAGCTTGGCTTTTGCGCTTTGGTTGACGGTCCCATCGTCGTACTGGATTAAAGCAAAACCGGTGATGGGTAAGGCTGCAAACAGGCCTGGTTGTAGCCCATCTGCTGACTCCCTCGTTGGCCGGTACTGGTAGATGGTACTGCCAACACGGCGCAGGTAGACCGGGCTTTCCCCTTCCAACTCCAACACTTCCGTTGCCGCTTCTGGCGGGATGACATCCCAAAGCTTGAATAAGCAGGGGCCTGCTTTCTGTGCTGGATCAGCGACGAGCTCGGCAAGCGAGACAGCATCGTGTCGTGGAAGATGCTTCTGGCACACCTGTGGAGGACGCTGTTCCTCCCACAAGGTATCGATCGCTCGTGGATGTGCGAGGATCATACGGCTCTCCCGTGTGAGTCGCGAGAGTTCCAGGTTGGGATTGATGCGCCGTGAGGCTCCAAATCTTTTTGTTTCTTCAATATAGTCAGGACAGTACTCATAATGCTCTAATCCCACCCAGATGAGCAGGTGCGTAATGCCAGTTGCGGGGTCTTCCCACAACTGCGGCTTGTTCACAATGTCCAAACCTTCCGGCAGTGGCCTGGGGGGATCGATCAGGAAGTACTCCAGCGGCGTGCCGTAGGGACTCAGCCCACACTCCGCATAGACGCCCCCTTGCTCGCGTTCCCCACATCCTCGTTCGACCGGATCAGCTTTTGGAAAATCTATGGTCATGGTTTGTGTTCTCCTTCTTTTAGGCTGTGAGAGTCTTTGCGTGTTGCCGCTCTAGCATCTCTACTTCCTGGCAGAGCGCTTTGGTGAGCAGGCGCGCCCTGGCCGTCTCCTGACTCTGGGGTAGCTGCTGTTCAAAGGAACGTAGCATAGACACGAGTTGCGATAGCGAGATGTCCATGGCTGGAACCTCCGTATCCATCACTCGCGCCGGGGTAGCAAGACCAGAGCAAACCGTTTCACGAACGTCCAAAGCCTGGTTGCCATTGGCGTGCGCGATCTCCATCGTAGGTTCCTGCCAGTGCTGTGCTAACATCTCCTGCAAGGGCGCAAGGCCTGTACTGATCTGCCTGCGCAGGATTTGCTCTACCAGCTCAGCAGTGATGTCTTCGCCCATCTCTGTCAGTGATGCCAGGAATGCCTGCTGCGTTTTACTCAGTCGCACCAGTTGTTTGGCTGTTCCCAGATTCATCTTCCCGGCAAGGATCTGACTGAGGAGTGGTGGCGGAAGATGCGCTAGCTTCAACTGCTCACGCACCCTGGTCACCGGCACACCGAGAGATTTCGCCAGCTCTGTATCGGTCATGCCGACGCCCCCATCGACCAGTTCCACCAGCGCTTTCACTTCCTCGACCCAGGCTGGGGAACGATGCATATTTTCGCTGAGCACGATGAGCGCGCGCATCTGGGGACTGAGCGCGTCATAGACCCGGCATTCGATGTAGGTCAGACCAGCACGGCAAGCCCCCGCAACCCGTCGGCGTCCCGCGACCACGCGGAAGGTGGCCTCCGGATCGTCGATCCCCTGGCCCTGTTCGAGCACCACCAGGGGCGCATGCAGCAGACCCACTAACTGGATGTTGGTCTGGAACTGGCCCGCGCCGGTCTTGATGAGTTTCTCGCCGGGGACGATAAGCCGATCAATGGGCAGATGACGTGTTTGGTAGGAGAGTGGCGACTCGATGCCGAGCCGTTTCATCAACGCGAGCAGCGCTTCATCCTGTGCGCTGATTTCACGCTCTGAACAATCCCTCACGGTTGCACCAAACAGGTGGTCTTCATCACGCAAGGCACCATGCTGTGACGCCTGCGATGTGTGTTTCTTAAGATCAAGAGACATCTGATCCTCCTTGTATCAGTTCGTTGTATGTTGTTTCCTTCAACCGATATCTACCCTGTCTCGCTTGCTTCTTTGCCGGGTGTGTTGCAATTTCCCATCACTATTACCGCCTCTAGCACTTGCCATGGCAGAGGTGAGATGGTACACTCCAACCAAGACTGCTTGATCTCACAGTTGAGAATCACGCAGTCGAGCACATGAGACAGGGTAGAGTGAGTTGGCCTACGTCAGCTACCACAATGTGGCCTGAGAAACTACGGTGGTATCTGGCATCAGCTCCTCTACCTTTGTTGTATTCAGCGTTGTTTTACATGGTTCACCTCCCTCCTCTCGGATTTCCCAGAGATTGGTCGCGTGTGCTGACGAAGCTGCCTTTTCAGGCGGCTTTCTCCGCGACCTGGACGATTCTTTCCTGGTCTTTTCTGCTTCCAAAAGCTGGAGTAAGGTATCCCAGGTTGGCCTCGCTCCATGCCCGTTGGTTCCATTCGTTCCGTTCCCCGCTGCATGCAACACCGAGATCGGGAGCAGGTCCGCTCCAGGAGGTGCAGCAATGGAGGAGTCCACCAACGGGGAGTCTGTTACCACGTCGCCTCCCACGCCCTGCAGATCAAGTACTGAGGTGCTTGTTGCCTCCTCCACAGGCAGCGAAATCACTTCGGCTGGCTCTTCTGGAAGCACTTCCACCGTCTCCGCCTCAACCACTGCATGGCGGTTCGCCAATGCAGCGACCGGCTCAGGTGTAATTATCGCCGTTTGTGCATGGATGGCAGCCAGTCGATCAGGGAGCGTGTCTACCACGCCAATCCACTGCCGACCGCGCTTGAGTGCCTGCTGCAATTCCTCACCGCGCCGGGCAAAGGCCGCTTTGAGCGCTTCGGTCTCATCTTCTGGAGGCGCGGAGAACGGTGCCTCCTCGTCCATCGACTCCAGGCTGTGGCTCAGTCGTGCCAGCGTGGTTTTGTCTGCACCGGCATGTTCAATCAAAGCACCCCGTGCAGGTTCACCTGCAAAGGCAGCGGCAGCGCCACTTTGACTCCCCAGCTTGCGCAGCTTGTAGTGCCCTGCCGTGCCCGCGTAGACGAGCTAGTAGATGCGTACCTCTTCTTGTTTGCCCAATCGCCAGGCGCGCCGCGAATCTCAAACCAGAGGATAGAGTCGATCCCGCGTTGCAGGTTGAGGCCTTGGTTGACACGCCGGTAGGGGACAATCACCACGTGACGACCTGACGCTACTGCTGCCAGGATCGCTTCCTGTCGATCTTCGGCCTCCACGTTGTTTGGGAGTGTCCATGGTGTGTACTCCTTGAGCACCCACTCCAAGCGCTTCGGCATACTGCGGATGTCATTTTGCTCCACATATACCATGACGCGACGACCTTCGGACAACTCTTTGTGGACGATCTCTCTGAGCCGTCTTTCCAGGGGATACAGGTAGTCAGCGGCAAGTACCGGCGTGCGCACGAGCAATCGTTTGCCGATCACATCACCCCAGTCGTCCTTTTCGGTTTGCGTCACCTCAAAGGCGCTCTCACAGGGCAGTGTCGCAAACCAGCGTGGAATGGTGCCTTTCGCCAGGCGCGCCGCGTTGTTACGCTCGCGAGCCAGGTCGTCCAGCCTGCGCACGAGTTGGAGATAGTGCTGTGAAAGGTTACGCTCTGTCGCCCAGTCCTTCATTTCGGACTCATGACGGCGCGCGTCGGTTACGCGCTGCTGCACCTCTGCTTCTGCCTGTGCAAACTCCGCTGCCAGACGTTCTCGCTCGTCGCGAGTGTCCTGTTCTTCAAGCAGTGTGCGGTGGGTTTTCTGCATCTCGGCTAGTTCGCGTTCTGCGTCCACGCGAGCCTGTTCCGCTTCCTTTACCGCCTGCTCTAACTCTGGGTCGCGCATGGAGACCACTTCCGGGATCTCGATGCGCGGTGGCATATGCGACCCGACATCAAGCACGGTGAGGTAGCAGAGGTCTTCCAGGAGCGGTGGGATGATACGAGCGGAAATGCCGGGTGCCGGAATGGTGCTCACCTGCACATCGGTACGCCCAGTACCGCGACGCGCATCCGACTCGTATTCACGGGTCCACTCCTGGATTACGCCATAGCGGGAGATGGCCTTCTCAACATCATTCCAGCCCAGTCCCAGCCTCTGCCAGAACTGCGGATTGAACCTGAACCAGTAATAGAAGAAATCGTCCAGATCGCCGCCGTAATGGGTGCCGCTGGCATTCATCCTGGCCTGAGATGCCAGCTTGGCCAGGTGGAACGAGTGCGCAATGTCCGTGGAGCGTCCCCGTCCATTGTGGCTTTCGTCGATAATGGCCAGGGCCACACAGCCTTTGTAGAAGCGATGCAGGTACTCGTAGGGACTAAAGCTGGCGGGTGGCGGCACGCGCAGCTCATAGCGGGTGGTTCTCGTCACGAGCTTGCCCAACTCTGCTGCCACATAGCCCACGACGCGCCTGGACCAGAGGCCATAGACCGGCACCAGTTCCTGCCCTGTGAGGGAGTGACGATAGGCGATGATGGCACCCTCTGCACCGCGTACCGGCTCATATCCATCCGCCGCCGACAGGTCCGGCAGCGTCACGGCAATCTGGCCTGTCTCCGATGGAACCAGGCGCACGCCCAAAGCAGTTCTTTGCGTGGTCGTGGATGGTATCGAGTCAGACGCAGCGCCAGACTTCATGGTCAATTGGCCTGTGGTCAACACCTCCATGGCCTGCGACCAGGCAGCAAAGGGCACCTGGGGATACTTCTGCTGCGTTGCCTCGGTTCTGGCATCCGTCCACAGCGGAGCCTTACACAGCCTGATCCCTCCATCGACCGTCCTGGTGTCAATCTCACACGTGCACCAGCGCTGCTTGCTCTTGAACCAGGTAAGACTGGTCACCGGCTCTAGCACATCCGTATTGTCCTCTTCTCTGGGAACATCCGAGGAAGAAGCACTGACCTTCTTGTCAGGAGTATGCACACCCCTGGGTGTCGCCTCGATACGTCCCAGGCAATCCGGACAGTAGAAGAATGAGGTTGTTATTTCTTTGGTGAGCACCTGCCCTGTCTTTTTGATCTGGTACGCCACAAGCCGGTCACGCCGGTCGTAGACAGGTTCCAGCGCCTCCTTGAGCGCGGCATCCGGCTCCAGGTCTGGGACGGTATTGGAATGTGCTTTCTCGAGCACGACCGGTTGCCAGGCCCTGCCAAAGGCTCTGGAGGTCGAATGCGAGAAGATGCCGATCACCGCTGGTGCAGTGCTGGTGGCACAGCGCTGCATCCAGTGGGCCACATCACGATAGTCCTTGATGTACAGCACTTCAGCCTGCGGCCACGCTGCCCTGATCTCGTTAGCCCACTCCTTGGTGACTTTCTTGGGCGTCGTTACCAGCACCGGCAGCGCAGAGGGACCCAGCAGTTCTGGCGCGATAACCCTGTTGGTGCGCTTGTGCCGGTATGCGATGACCCGTCCAGTCTGCTCGTCGTAGACCGGCTCTACTCCTAAGAGAGCACGTGTGGTTGGATTGGCCAGCCAGGCACGTCTCAAGTGCTTGATCCAGCCTGGCTGCGCCTGCTGCCGGAACTCGGCTGCGTTACGCTGCCGCCAGCGATAGGCGAGCCGGGCTGCGGTGGCTATCCCCATGCGCGTCTTGCCTGTACCTGGTTCCCCCTGGATGGCGGTGCGCCCTTTGGCATCAATAGCCCGGCTCATGGCATAGACGCGATGATGCTGTGCCACAGCGAGGCCGGGAAACGCCGCGCCCGGAAGCTGTTTGTCGTTACCGATGCTGGAGACGACACGCATCTCCCAGTCCGCCGGATCAAGTTGGTAGAGCGGTTTGCGTTTCTCGATCACACGAGCGGCCAGGGTCGGGAGCCAGGGTTGCAGGTAGGTGAAGACCTCGTCTCCCTGGTAGTAGTGCGAGGAGCCGCTGGCTAAGTTCAAGACACCGAGAATAGGTTTGTCTTGCTGCTGTTTGATCTCCAGGTGTACGACACCGCGTTCGCGCTGCTTCTCTCGTTCCTCCTCGTCGATCTCGATCGAGATCCATTCCTGAGTAACGAAAGACGTAAAGAGATGCGGTATGCCATCCGGCCCGCACACGATCTCGCCGTCGAGCAGTCCGGTGAGGATATCGGCTGCCAGGTGCGCCTCACCGGTAGGCGGCATGGCAGGTGCGTCAACGAAACCCTCTTCCGACCACGTGGTGGCCGCCTCCCATGCCGGGGAGAGTTGTGCCCCGTACTTCGCAACTGCTTGCAGCAGCGTATCGTTATCCGCATGCTTGATGACGAGCGTCGGCTGGACGAGCGCGGCAGGCACAATGTAAGGCACAGAAAGTGGTTCATTTGGCAGATCGGGTGGCGCAAAGCCCTGCTCCCAGGGTGATTGCCCGATCTGCTCGGGTTTGCGCCAGCGAAAGCCGGAGAGGCGCTTCTTCTGCGCTGTGTCAGGCACTCTGGGTATGGCCAGACGCACGCCCAGCACGCAGATCTGGGTGTAATCCTCAAAGGCGCCCTCTTCATCTTCGGTAATACGGTCGGGGAACTTCCAGACCCGGACCTGGTCATACCATTTGCACCAGTGCGAGATCATGGTGCCGTCCCAGGCAGATCTCGCCGGGATGATCGCCACCATGATGCCACCGGGCATGAGTAGTTCTCCGGCGTCAGCAATGATGCGGTATTCCGCCCGTTTGCCATTGCTGAAAAAGTAAGGCGGGTTGGCCAGCACCAGGCTCATGGAGCCAGGCGTACAGGTGGTGCCCTCAAAGGCGCTGGTGAGGATAGTAGCGTGAGACAGGCGGCGGCGTGCTGTATCGGCGCGGTCGGCGCTGATCTCCACACCATAGAGCCGGGCTGCGGGAAAGGCCTGGCAGGGTGCCAGCAGATGGCCCTCCCCCGCGGTGGGATCGAGGACGGTAAATACCTCTCCTGCTGGAAAGGTGAGGAGATGATGCACGATCCACTCGGCAAAGAGCGGTGGGGTACGTACGAATGCAGAGGTACTGAGATTGGCTAAGGTGCCATGTGCCATGTAAGATGGTCCTCCTTTGGAAGAATCAACAGAACACCCCACCTGAGGTTTGCGGTGTGTCGCGTTCCTGTGCAGGAAACGCACACAACTTTCCTCCAGTGGGGTCTTGTACAATGGAGCAGGTATGTAGTGTGAGTAGTGTAGAAGTGTTGGGGTTGCCGGAGATGAGAAGAGGTCTCGGGAGTCGAGTAGTGAAGGTGCTTCAGGAGATGATGTTCGCCTTGGTCAGGTGTACCTCTTCATTCCAGGGGAGCCAACCTGTGCGCACACCCTCGCCGATCAAGCGGCTCCAAAGGGTCAGGTCTCCTGTCAGTTCCCAGGCTTTGATGCCCAGCGCTTGCAGGGGCGTGATGAGATCTCGAGCCAGTCCATGTATCCACAGTTGCGAGGCCCAGGCCTCGACCAGGGCGGGATTCTCATGCCGGTGCAAGAAGATCACGCGCATGGCATGCAAATGCCCCAGAAAACTTCGTACATGGGGCGTTGCTTCGTCCCAGTTGCCTAAGACGAAACGCGAGCGATCTCCCTGCGCCTGCTGGAAAGGCGGTGTGGAAGGCCCCTGCTCTTGCTGTGGCTTCGGCACATCAGGGGGGTGTAAAATGCCCTCGGCGATGTGCGCCGAGACAGGCAACGCCAGGTAATGCACCTCTTTCGTTCCTGGTAGCGTTGCATGAAACTGCTTGTAGTTCTCTTGTCTTCGACCAAGGCGCCCAGGTCCATGCCAGTCTATAGCCGCATCAGGCTCAAAGGCCAGGTGCTCACGTTGCCACAACCTTGCCAGCGCTGCGCTGACACTCGTGTCGTAGCCGACCAGGCTGATCGCGACCAATTCCTGATGATGGCAGGCCAGTGCAGCCACTTTCGGCAATTGCCCATCCGCCTTGATCATGCCAAAGAGTTGGGTGGGATGAAAGGGTCGAATAGGGAGTGTTCCCATTAAGACAGTTACCACGATGAATGTCTCCTTTCTGCAAGACAGACGAAAGCCACCTTCTTTTCGGAAGGTGGCTTTCGTTCTATCACTGTTATTTGCCTTGTTCTCCGATGAGAAAAGGCTATTCCTTGTGATCAGATGGATAGATGGTCATGTGACCGAGGAAGACACGTGTGACCTTCACATACGTCTATGAGGGAATACACGTATCCAAAATTCCAGAAGAAACATGACCCATTTCAGTTCAAGCGCTCTGCCACAACGCAGCGTATGTTTCATACAGTGGCCAGACACTCTGCGAGCCGATGCGTTGGTAGCGTTCGTTCCAGTCTTTACCCCATCTGTCACGCGCAGGTTGACACAGCTTCACACGATAGCCTGCCCGCTCTAATCGCTCGGCCAATCTGCGTATAGCATCTGTGCCACCTTCGTCAGCATCCAGCGCCAGGATGACCGATTTCACTTGAGCAGGAAACCAGCTCGCCTGGGCAGCAGTGCCGACCAGCGCCACCACATCGGAAGCTCGAAAGCCTGTTGCCAGCAGCGTTAACCGGTCAAAGGCTCCTTCGACCAGGATGAGACTATCAGAATGCTGCTCTGGAACGTATCCAAACCAGCCTGCAGGATTGGTTTTGATCCAGCGTTTCGGGGCATGCTCTTGTTCCAGGAGTGCCTTATGGACGTTTTCATCCATGCCGGGTTGCCAGCGCCACAGTGAGCGTCCGATATATCCCTTGCCATGTGGGGAAGCCAGCGGGAAGATGAGGCGCTCTGCCCACCGTTGCAGGATACGTTTCTTCTCCGCACAGATAGACGTGTCGAGCATGGTTGGTGGAAGATAGCCAACGCCTGTTGCAAGCACTAACTCCAGCGGGATTTTTCGTTCCTCCAGGTAGGCTCGCGCTCGCTGTGCATGTACCAGTTCTGCACGCAGTTGCTCTTCCAACGACCGTAGTATCGCCACCTCTTCTTGTTGCCATGCTGGTGGCAATCTCGCGGGAGGTCGTACGTCCACAGGCATCCTGAGAGACGATCGCCGCTGCTGTGTAAACGGGCAAGCGGGTGCATCTGCAGCAGAGCGTCGCCGGGAGTGTGTCTCCAGGAGGCGGTTTGCCAGTGCCGGGTTCCACTCGGCTACCAGGACCGTTGCTTCGCAGGTGGCATTGAAGCAGTGTCCCCAGCCTGTTGCTTTGTCGATGGAGAGCGAACGCTGGTGATCGCTGCCGTGGAGATGGCAGAATGCTCGTAGATGTGTGCCCACATCGAGCGGATCGCGCAGTTCCGTTTGCAACACAATCTCAATCGCCTTGCCCTGCTGTGTGGTGATGGTCAGCATGCGAGCACCCTTTCCATCGCCTGCGCGATCTGCCGCCAGCATGCGACCAGCAAACTCGATGAGCAGATGGACCATGTTGGAATGGTCATGCCAGGCGCAACAAGCACCTTCCCTAACGGAGGAGACTGTGCCTGCCAACAATAGCCACACCAGGAAAGGCCCGTTTTGGGAGGAGCGATCTGGGTCATGTGCTCGTGGAGGCTCTGTGGGAGCGGCGTTACCTCCTGCTCTCCAGGATCGGGTAGGGTCTTCAGCCATCCAAGCACGCTCCTCACGTGTTCGATAGATGCTGCCGGAATATCGCTGGGAAGAGAGCAGGCTTTTCTCAACGACTCTGGTAGAGAGCTGGTGTGAGATGCATACAGCAGACAAAAGAACCGCGCGTGGGGCGACTGAATGCCATCCCATGCGAACCTGTAGCCTTGCCCGTTCGGATACTCTTCGATTCTGGGCATGCCACCTAGCTGAAGAGCAGCACACAGGGGACAAATTGATACTGGGAATAAGGAGGTGGTGCGCACCTCTGCACCCAGTTGTTGAGCGATCTGTGCCAGTTGGGACTTGCTCAAGCGCACAAACGATGCCGTGCGGCCCAGTTCATACCAGGGCTTTTGACACCAGTGGCAGAACCACAGTATGGCACGACCGCCGTCCAATGTAACTGGTGCAAGCTGCTTCAGACGCTGCTGAAGGTAGTGTTCTCTTCTGGCATAATGATCGTCAAACAACGGATGCGCCATGGTGGGAAAACGTGCATTGCAATCATTTGCCAACGGTGGTAAGATCATAGTGACTCCTTTCATGACTGGAAGGAAAAACAAATGGCCACATCACCAGGCGAGGTGATGTGGCCTTTCACATTGCTGTAATAAACCCCTGTGGATAGAGTGTGGAGAACTCGTAGAGAATATGTGGATAACCCATCTATTTGTTGGAGAGACCTGCTGTAGTCAGCGCTTGCTCGAGGAAGAGGGCGACCCCCAGTGAGGTTGCCCACAACCGCAGGTAAGCGAGATCAAGCGTACTTCCTTGCACAGCAAGGATCTCCACAATGCTCTCCCAGAGACGCTGGAAGCGCTGCCCACCCCCATTGTAGCGTTCCAGCAAGGTCAAGATGGTATCCTCAGGCGAAGCGGCGGAGAAGGCCCGGCTTCCTTGCTCCAGTACATGTCGTTGCACCCTTTCCTGCTTGACCCGGCTATATGCCCGGTATGCCGCTAGCGCGACATCGATCTTCTGCAAGGTGTCATGATGAACGAGGCGAAAAGAGCCTCGATGCTCAATGGCTGCACGCAGGGCGATCTCTTTGACGTCATAGGTGTTCTCAAGCTGTACAACCAGAGCCGGGACCTGGCTGAATTTGATGTCGCTGACCACTTCGATCCCCTGCGATCCCCTGCACTGCCTGTGCTTTCACATACACTGAGGAGGCCAGTGAGCCGGTCAGGTGATAGGGTATGCCGTAAAACTCCAAGGCATCTGCCAGCGGTGTCAGGGTACGTACGATCATCGTGATATCCATGATTTAGAACTCCTTCGTTCGACAGGACCACACAGCAGGCAGTTGTACCGCTTTGCTGCATGGAAGAAACAAGAAGGGAGGCCAGTTGCCTCCCAAAAACAAGCGTCGGAGCGTTTGGATGCAACGCTCCGACGCACGACACACCAAGGCCCACACAGCTTTCTCAAGTGTGTGAGCCATGTGCTGACAACAAGGGGTGGAACAGAGTCAATGGGACACGGGCATTGTGCACCAGCAAGCAGAGATGCTTGTGTGTGAGTCCGGCAGTATCCTGGAGGGGTTATGGCTGATGGGTGAAAAGGGATTGGGATGACGAGTAGCGGGGTAGTGAAGAGTGGCTATGCCGTTGAGGGGAATGGGATGAGGTTGAGTAGGGTGTGACCTCTGCGATCGTTCACCAGGATCGGGTGAGTCTGATGAGAAACATTACCGCGACCACGGTCACATTACGCTCGCTCAAAGCAGAGACAGCTCGAAATCAAGCACCTCGATCTGCGCGTGGAGTCCGGCTGCATCACCATTGCAGCGGATGATGTCTTGCTGGAGGCGGTACTCTTCCTGAGTGATGCGCTCCCTCTCATAGGAATGCTGCCTTTCTGATGGAAGCTGGCGGATGCCTACCAGACCGGAAAGCACGATCTGTCCAGCAATCTTCGATAGCTGGTTCCCTAAAGCGACTTTCCTCTCCTGCAGGTGCTGCCACTGCCTGGCGAGGCTTTCACCGCGCGCAAGCAGCGCTTGCACCTGGAGCTCCAGAATTCCCTGCGTTGGTCCTGGGAATTTCCGGGTGGAGGACGGTGACCGTCATGTGGCTGGTAGGTGTGTTGCTGCTGGTTCCGTTGGAAACGCTGCTGGTTCTGAGACATGTAGGTTCTCCTTTCGCAAGGCGCGATAACAAGGCAGTATGATCCGCCTTGCTATCGCGTGTATGACAAAACAGACACAGCACAAGGGAAAAACAGGCCATATGTGCCATGTTGTAGAAAGCCGTATCGTGTTGAGGGCACACTTCAATGGAGAAGGGAGAAG
>WNFJ01211815.1_pt1 | contig 12077 bp, 8 predicted proteins | sample 5400461 | NCBI WGS metagenome assembly WNFJ01 (sample SAMN13153349, study PRJNA577476) | soil metagenome | isolation source: 115 cm saprolite on Douglas fir-dominated hillslope | place: USA:California | collected 2013-09-17
GGACGGGTTGCCAGCAGCTCGGCCAGGCGTGTGATGGGAATCTTGCGGCGTAACCCTTCCGAAAGAAACAGCGGAAATCTGACCTCGATGCCCGGCAGCCCGTAGGGGAGGCTTCTGAAGTCGCCGGTGTTCGCCGGCTCGGGTTGATAGCGCGACTGGGCGTGGTCAGAGCCGACCGTGTCCACCGTGCCGTCGGCGATGGCCGACCAGAGCGCCTCGCTGTCCTTATTGAGTCGCAGCGGGGGGACAACCATATACTGCTGAGCCCGCTTTCCATCGTAGAGACGCGCGTCCAGCAGCAGGTGATGGAGGCAGACCTCCGCATGGACCGTCTGGCCCTGATCGCGCGCTGCCCGCACCAGTTCGATGCCTCCGGCGGTGCTCATGTGGGTGATGTAAACCGGCGCGCCTGCAAGGCGGGCGATCGCCAGCGTGCGCGCGACCGCCTCCTCCTCGACGGCGGGCGGGCGTGATCGGACGAAATCGGCCGGCGCCCGCTTGCGCTGCGCCAGCTTCTCGTCGACGAGCGCGTCGACCACGCCGCCGTTTTCGCAGTGCACGCGCACGGTAAAGCCGAGTCGTGTCGACTCGCGCAGCACGCGATAAAGGCAACCGTCTGAGGCCATCAGGCCCTGCTCGGGATAGGCAAGGAAAAGTTTCACGGCGCGCACGCGCAGCCGCGTGAGACGTTCCAGGTCCCTGGTCGTCACCCGATCCGGATCACGGATCACGGCATGGAAGGCGACATCGATCACGGAGCGGCCCTTCAGTTCGGCGCGAGCGCGGATCACCGCGTCCGCCGGAGACTCACCGGGTCTTGGGCTGGTGAAGCAGAGCGCGGTGGTGGTGCCGCCGAAGGCGGCGGACCTGGTCGCCGGCGAAATGCCGGTCAGGAGGTGGGTGTGCGGATCGATGCCTCCGGCCAGGACATAGCAACCCTGCGCATCGATGTTGGCGCCCTCGCGGCCGGCTCGCGGGCCGGCACTGACGATGCGCGCACCGTCGATGACGACATCCGCCCGGCGAACGCCTTTCGGCGTCACCACCAGGCCGCCCCTGATGGCGAGACGCCGGCTCAATCCCCGCTGTAGAACGGGTTGCGCAGGCGGTCCCGTTCGGCGACCAGCCGCGCCGCTGCCTCGGGGTCGCGTCCCTGCACGCAGGTCGCGATCGCCTTCCGTACCGCCTGCCGGTTGGCGATGCGGACCGCGGTCTCATCCACCGCATCCGGGTCGACCCAGACGGCGACCAGGACCACGAGGTCACCGGTGGCCTCGATCAGGCCGTCGGCGACCGCGTCCAGGACGCCCTGGCCGACGCCGAGCTGGGCCGCGCCCCAGGTGATCGTCTGATGGCGGTCGGTGCGGCCAGACCGGCTCGTACTGGGCTTCTTCGGGCCCGACGCAGACGAGCACGGGCGTGTGTCCCGGCGCCGGATGGGCGAACATGCCAATCGCCGCCGCGGCGGTCGCGCCGCCGCGACGGGCGAGGACGATGTTGACGTGGCTGCCGTTAGGCTTGATGCCGCCCCAGCCTTCGCCCAGGCGCCCGTCGAGCTCCTCGGGTGTCATGCCGCGGGCTTCGTGCTTCCCGATAGCGGGGCGGCCTCGGTTGCCGGGCGCTGGAGGCGCCGCAGTTCCTCGATCGGGATGTGGCAGCGCATCAGATGACCCGGTTCGACCGCGACGAGCGGAGGCTCTTGCTGGTCGCAGATGGCGCCAATTCGCCGGTGGCAGCGCGTGTGGAAGACACACCCGGTTGGGGGAGCCGCGGCGCTGGGGATCTCACCGGCGAGCTTGATCCGGGCCCGACCACCGCCATCGATCGTCGGCACCGCGGAAAGGAGCGCCTCGGTATAGGGGTGGTGCGGGCCGTCGAACACGACCTCGGCCGGCCCCATCTCCATCAGGCGGCCGAGATACAGCACGGCGATGCGGTCGGAGATGTAGCGCACCACACCCAGGTCGTGGGAGATGAACAGGTAGGCGACCCGATGCTGCGCCTGGAGCTCCACCAGGAGGTTGAGGATGGCGGCCTGCACGGAGACGTCGAGCGCCGAGGTGGGCTCGTCGCACACGACGAGCCGCGGCTCGCCGGCGAACGCCCGAGCGATCGCCACTCGCTGCTTGAGTCCGCCCGAGAGCTGGCTGGGCCGGACGGTCAGGTAGCGCTCGGCCAGGCGGACGGAGCCCGCCAGCGTGAGCAAGCGCTCTTCGGCCGGGGCTCCCGAGATCCCGGCCAGCTTCTTGAGCGATCGGCGCAGGATGCGCCGGACGGCGTGGCGCCGGTTGAGCGCCGAGTCCGGATTCTGGAAAACGATCTGCAGCCCGCGGACATCATCCCGGGTGCGCCTCGCCAGCGTTGGCGGAAGCACGTGCGCATCGAGCTCCACGGTGCCGGCGGTGGGGGCGAAGAGTCCGAGCACGGCCCGGGCGAAGGTCGTCTTGCCGCTGCCCGATTCGCCGACGAGTCCCAGGGTCTCTCCCGGCCAGAGCGCGGCGGAGACCGCCTCGAGCGCGTGGATGCGTCGCCCACTCTGTTCGAAGGTCTTGGTGAGCTCCTTGACGGCGAGCAGTGGTGCCTTCGAGCGATCGACGGCGACCGGCTGGCCCAGGTTGGCCGGCGTTGCCCGCGGCAGCGCCTGCGCCTGCTCGTGGAAGTAGCAGCGACTAGAGTGATCCTCGGTGATTTGATAGAGCGGCGGCTCGCTGGCGCGGCACACGTCCTGTGCCAGCCCGCATCGGTTGGCGAAGACGCACGCCCGCAACTCCTCGTCGAGCGAGGGCAAGAAGCCGGGAATCGTATCGAGCCGCCCACGATCCTTGCGCGCGCCCCCTCGCGGGACGCAGCGGAGGAGACCCACGGTGTAAGGGTGGCGCGGGTCCTTGAGGACGGTGTCGACCGGGCCTTCTTCCACGAGGCGGCCGGCGTAGAGCACACCGACCCGCTCGCACATTTTCGCGATCACCCCCAGGTTGTGGGTGATGAACAGCACCGACGTTCGGAACTCGGCCTGCAAGTGCTGGATCAGATCGAGGACCTCGGCTTCGACGGTCGCATCAAGGCTGGTGGTCGGCTCGTCGCGGATGAGCAGCGCTGGATCATTGGCCAGCGCCATAGCAATCACGACGCGCTGCTGCATGCCTCCGGACAGCTGGTGCGGGTATCGCGCCATCACCGATTCGGGGTCGGCGATCTGCACCTTGCTGAGCGCCTGGAGGGTTAGCTCCATCGCCTCTTCGTTGCTGGCTCCGCGGACGTGGAAGACCTCGGCGACCTGGTCGCCGACACGGATCGATGGGTTCAGCGCTTCTCCTGGGTTCTGGTAGACCATCGATACGTCGTTGGCCCGGAGCTCCCGCAGGGCTTTGTTCGACAGGCCCACCACCTCGCGGCCGGCGACGCGAATCGAACCGGAGCGAATCCGCCCGTTGCTCGCCAGGTACCCCACCACGGCGAGGGCGGTCGTCGATTTGCCGCAGCCGGACTCGCCGACGAGCCCATACGTCTCTCCGGGGCCGATGGTCAGGGAGACCCCGCGCAAGATCTGGCGGTCGCGGCCGCGTACCCGGTAGACGACGTCGAGGTCCTTGAGTTCGAGGGTGGGCGCGGCGGCGTCGCTCATCGGCCGAATACCCTGGCGAGCCCGTCGGCCATGAGGTTGACGGCGACCACGAGCGAGATGATGGCGAGCGCCGGGAAGAGCACCGTCCACCAGTAGGTGCCGGCGCCCAGCAGCGTATAGTTGTCGGCAATCTGCAGCGCCCAGTCGGGTGACGGGGGCTGGACGCCGAAGCCGAGGAAGGTGAGGCCGGCGACGGCGAAGATGGCGTAACCAAGGCGCACCGTTGCTTCGACGACGATCGGCCCCATCACGTTCGGGAGGATCTCGACGAACATCACGTATGGGGCTCGCTCCCCTTGCAGCCGCGAGGCTGACACATAGTCCAGCTGTCGCTCTGCCAGCACGGCGGCCCGCACGGTCCGCGAGACGATTGGCGCGAAGACCAGGCCGATGACCACGATCACGGTCAGGGTGGAGTGGCCGAGCGCGACGAGCACGGTGACCGCAATTACGATCAGGGGCAGCGACAGAACGGCATCAACGATCCGGCTGACGACGTCATCGGTGAGGCCCCGGAAGTACCCGGTGACCAGGCCGATGATCGTCCCGCCGACAATGCCGAGGAGCGTCGCCAGCGGTGCGACGATCAGGATGTCCCGTGCCCCGGCGAGCACCCGCGAGAAGACGTCGCGACCCAACTGGTCGGTGCCGAAGGGATAGGCATGGCTCATCCCCACCAGCTGAGGAAAGGACTGCGCCAGCGGATCGTGGGGCGCAATGCGGTAACCGAAAATCGCACACAGCACCCAGAAGGCGATGATGATTGCACCGGCCATGAAGGTCTTCGAACGCAGGAGTTGCTGCCGGGTCTCCCGCCGGGCGATCCGTGTTTCCGACAGCTGGACCGTTGTCGCAACCGTGCTCATTCGACACCCGCATAGCGGATGCGGGGGTTCAGAAGCGAATAAAGAATGTCCGCGATCAACGTCGCCGACAGGTAGACGATTCCGACGACGAGCACGCCGCTCTGCAGCATCGTGAAGTCCTTGTTGAGCGCCGCCGTGTAGATGCGCTGGCCGATGCCGTTGTAATTGAAGAGCTTCTCGATCACGACCAGCCCGCCGATCAGGTAGCCCATCTGCGTCGCAATCACGGCGATGGTCGGCAGCAGGGAGTTGCGCAGGACATGCCGGCGGATCACGGTCGTCGTGTCGAGGCCCTTGAGGTAGGCCGTCCGAGTGTAGTCGGCGTCGAGCGCCTCGATCGTGCCGGCTCGGGCCATCCGGGCGATGTAGCCGAACAGGACCATGACAAGCGCCAGGCTTGGCAGGAGGAGATAGCGGATCTGGGTGACAAGGTCGGCGTCGGCCGGGGCGGCCGCCGTGACCGGCAACCAGTTCAACAGCAGGCCGAAGATCAGGATCAGCACGAGCGCCGAGATGAACTCGGGCACCGCCGTCAGCGAGAGTCCGCTGAGCGTGATCACGCGGTCCGGCAGGCGTCCCCGGCGCAGCGCGGCGAACACGCCACCGACGATGCTGAGCGGCACCACGAGGACAAAGGCGACGGCGGCCAGCTTCAAGGAATTGATAAGGGACGGGCCGAGCAAGCTCACCACCGGCACTTTGTATTCGAGCGACATGCCGAGGTTGCCGTGGACGAGTTTGCCGATCCAGTCAACGTACTGAACCAGGATCGGCCGGTCAACCCCCAGCTGGTGGTTGAGCGCGTTCACGTCGTTGGTGCTGGCGAACGGCCCGAGCACGTTGCGACCGATGTTGCCCGGCAGGAGTTGCGAGGCCGCGAAAACAAGCACGCTCAACACGAAGAGCGTGATGAGCGCGAGACCGAATCGCTTCAGCAGAAAACGGGCGATGACAAACCTCCCCCCGACCGGTCGGGTGTCGGAAGGCTGGGACTAGGCGAGCGACGTTTGCGTGAGGAACACGGTGCCCTGTGGGTCGGCATAGTAGCCCTTGACTGACTGCGAGCCGGCGGCCAGGTAGTTGTAGAAGTACGGGAAGATTACCGGCGTGTCCTGCAGCAGGATGGTTTCGGCTTGCTTAGCGTACTTCCGCTGGTCGTCGATCGAGATCGCGCCGATGAACGCTTTGGCGGCGGCGTCGAACTGCGGGTTCGAATAGTGGGCGGCGTTCCAGACGCCGTTGGTCTGCAGCGCCGAGGTGAGAAAGACGTTGGGAACCGAACGATGGCCCCAGTCGGTGATGTTGATCGGAGCATTGAGCCACGGGGTATTGCCCCAGCCTGACGGCGGACCCAGCTGCGAGCCGTCGAAGTAGGCGGTCGCTGTCAGGATGGAGAGCTTCATGTCGACGTTGATGGCCTTGACCGAGTTCTGAATGATCTGCGCGAGCTGCGGGATTTCGCCCGTCTGCTCCGTCGTGAGCGTGATCGAGAACCCGTTGCTGAACCCGGCCGCGGCCATCAGCTGCTTCGCCTTGTTGATGTCCTGCTTCCGCTGCGGCACGTCCGGCTCGCCAACAGAGGACGGATAAACCGCGGCCCACGGCGTGTCGTTGCCGACATCCGCGTACTTGCTGAACAGGGTATTGACGATCGCGGGACGGTCAAGCGTCAGCGCGATCGCCTGCCGAACCTGCGGGTCCTTGAGCGGGTTGTTGAGATCCACCCGCATCGGCACCTGGCGGTGGGTGGCGCCGCGGCCGCCGAAGATTTGGATCTTCGAATTGTTGAAGAGCGCGCGGTCGGTGGCGAGCTGGATCTGGCCGATGAGGTCGATGGTGCCGCCAAGCAGCGCCGCGTCGGCAGCGGCGGCGTCCGTGTAGTAGGTCACGTCCACGCCGTCGAGTGGTGGGCGGCCGCCCCACCAGTCAGGGTTGCGGTCGTACTTGGCGCCGACGCCCGGCGTGTACGAGGTCAGCTTGAAGGCGCCGGTCGTCTGCGGCTTCGAGGTGAAGGTCCCGAGCTGGTAGTTGGCGGGCAGCATGATGCTCTGGTAGGTGGTGGAACTCAGCAGATAAGGGAAGCTGGCGGTCGGGTTGTCGAGTTGGAACTTGACCGTCAGGCTCGCCGACAGCGCCTGCGACCCCGACGTCTTGCTGACCAGGCGTTCGTAGGTGGTGACGATGTCGTCGGCGGTCATCGTTTGACCGGTCTGGAATTTAACGTTCGGTCGCAGCTTGATCGTCCAGGTCGACGCGTCCGAGTTCGGCGTCCAACTGACGGCCAGCTCGGGTACGAGCTTGAGGTTGGCGGCACTGCGAATCAGATGTTCGCCGGCGATGCTGCCGGTCTCCAGGGCGCCCTGGTCGGCGAAGGTGTGCGGTTCGATGTCGTGCGCTGGCGGCGGGATGATCCCCATCTTGAGACGGCCGCCGACCTTCCCCGTGGTGGTTGATGAGGATGGTCCGCAGCCGGCCGCGATCAGGACCGTCCCGATGGCCGATGCCGACAATCCGAACACCGTGGCGCGTTGAATGAACGCCCGGCGGTCCACCTTGCGGCCAAGTAGCTCGTCGATGACCGTGTTTTCGATGGGACCGGCTGCGCGACGGACCTCATCCAAGCGCCCACGAGTCTGCCAATCCATGATCCCCTCCTTGATACAAACCGAAAGCTACGGGTCGGGAAATGCGGTCAAACCGAGTCCACGCCTCTCGTGCGGGTTCCCGAACAGAGTAGCGCAATCATTGCAACGCCCCCTTCCGCTGTCAAGCTTGAGCTCCCTGCTGGCCGGCCGGGGCTCAGCCGGGAGGAGCGCCCGATCGGGTGATCTCGAGCAGGTAGGCCAGCATGACGTTCTTCCCGCCCAGCCGCAGGTCGAAGGCATCCGACAGCTGCTTGACGCGCTGGATCTGTGCCCGGTTGGCCTCGAAAACGTCGGAGCCGGGAAAAAAGCTGAAGTCGACCACGCGCACCTGGAAGCCGAGCTTTTCGAGCTGACGCGACGTTTCGCGCTGACAGCTGCATCACGTACGCCGTGCCATGGTCGGCGAGCAGCCGGGGAAGGTTGGTGATGAAGTGGTCGAGGAGGTTGCGGCCCCAGTAGTCGAGCGGCCGGTGCCCGGTCGGCTCTTCAAAGGGATCGACCGGCATCTGGTAGAGGCTGGCGACGCAGATGTCGTAGCGCTGATCCGGCTCCCACTCGTAGAGGTCGACGTCGACCGCCGTCATGCGGTCGGCCACGCCGTTGCGGAACGCGTTGGCCAGCGTGTTCGCGATGGCATTCCGGTCGATGTCGATGGCGTGAACCTGCCGGGCGCCGTTGAGCGCAAGTTGGATCCCAAGGATGCCGCAACCGCAGCCCACGTCGAGGCACGTCTTGCCTTCGCCAATCCGTTCGGAAAACAAGTATTTCCAGCAGAGGAAGCTGCCTTCGGTCGGAACAAAGACGCCGGGATCGACGGTCACCTCGGGAAAGGGAAGCGGATAGACCGTTCGGTCGCCGCGATCTCGCCACGGCGACGGCTCGGGCGCCGACTCGGTGTCCTCGTGCCAGATGGACGGGACCATCGGCCGCTTCCGTCCGGGCCTGGTATCCGCGACCGCCTGGGCGAGCGCGGCAATGTGCTGGGGAGTCGTGCCGCAGCATCCGCCGATGACCTGGGCTCCCTCCTCGCGCCAGGACAGCGCCTGCTGCGCGTATTCCGCCGGGCCGATGTGCTCGTCGAAATGCCACTGCGTGCCGACCATATGGCCCAGGTTCGGATAGGCGCCCAGTGGAAGCTCGGTAAAGTCGCGCAGCCAGGCGATCATGCCCGCGACATGATCGATCGGCATGCAGTTGATCAGGAGGGCGCCCACACCCATCGACTCGAAGCGGCGCGCGGCCCGTCCGAACAGGTCGCCTTCCGGCGGGCCCCAATGCTGGCCATAGACGCCGCAGACGCCATGCCGGCAGCGCCGGAAGGAGAGCCATACTGGAATGCCCGTTTCCAGCAGGAGTTCCACGGTCTTGAAGGTGGTTGGGTCGCGGAGCAGCGTCAGTGTCTCCAGCAGGATCAGATCGGGCGGCTCCTCCTCGAAGACGCGTGACAGCAACTCGATGGTCTCCTGGCGCATCGGCGTGTTGACCTCCTGGGAGATGGCGAAGGCGACCGCACAGTCTCCTTGCCTTCCTGCCTGGCCGCGGTGGACCTCCACAGGTGCCCCACAGCTGACGGTCCAGTCCCGGGGTCGCCTGCGGCGGCGGCCGGCGCCGCTGAAGTTCCGTGGGCAATGCCGCCGTCCAGGATCAGGCAGCGATCGGCGGCGAGTCGTTGTTGGAGTTGTTGGTAGGCTGGCGAGCGGCCGCTAGAGGCGCTCGGCGTAATCACGATTCGCTTGCTTGAGCGTCGGATCGCTCCCCAGGAACGCATGCTTGGACATGTCGGGCGAGTAGCGGCTGGCGGGCGGCGTATGCCCCACGGCCTCGGCAACGCTTCGAATGTGGTGCGGCCCCGCCCCGCAGCACACCCCGAGGTAGTGGACCCCGAGCGTCTGCGCGGCCCGAGCAAAGTCGAAAAGCTCATTGCGGGTACAGGTGAATGGATCCAGGGCGGTGGGGAAGGGCCGAACATCCGTCAACGGGTCGCGCAGCGACTGCATGGTCGGCTGCTCCGCCGTGGTCCGGTACGGTACCGGGAGCGCGGCGACCGGGCAGGAAACCGCCGCCCGAAGTTCCTCCAGCAGCGGCAGCATGGTCCGCGGCCCACGGCCACAGTTCAGCCCGATCACGTCCGCGCCGGCGTCCTCGAGGCGCTTGGCAGCCTCCGCGACCGTGAACCCATCGCGGGTCTTGGGCTCCTGGTGGATGACCAGCGTCACCACGGTCGGCAGCCCGCTGGCGCGCATCGACTGGAGCCCGAGCAGCGCTTCACCGACGTAGCTGAAGGTCTCGCCGATCATCAGGTCGGCGCCGGCATCGGCCGCCCAGGCCACCTGTTCGTCGAAGATCGCGCGCACGGCGGCCTGCGCCTGCTCATCGGGCGCGTAGATGTTGGTATTCGAGAGGTTGCCGGCGAGCAAGGTCCCGGTGTCCTTTGCCACCTGCCCGGCGATTGCCAGTGCGTTGCGATTCAGGGGCTCGAGCAGGTGCTCCTTGCCGATGATGCGGAGCTTCTCGCGATGCCCGTAGTAGGTGAAGGCTTCAACGATGTCCGATCCGGCATGCACGAACTCACGATGCAGCTCGGCGACCACCTCGGGGTGGTCGAGCACGACTTCGGGAACGAAAGCGCCGGCCTGGAGATAGCCTCGCCGCTCGCACTCGAACAGGTACCCCTCGGCACAGATCACGACGCCCTGCCCGAGTCGGTCCATCAGCCCCGTCATTACGCCAGCGATGCTAGCACGCTATTGCGGTAGGGTTCTCGACGACCTGACCGGAAGCGATTGTGCTGCGGGGTTCAAGACCGCCCGCGGTTGCTCTCCTCGCAGGTAGCGCAGCGCCTCGTCGGCGGCGAGGACCCCGAGTTCGCGCACCGCGTCGTCGGAGTACCAGGCGATGTGCGGCGTCACGGTGACGTTGGTGCGATGCAGCAGCGGCAAGGCGAGATCCGGGAAGGGTTCGCGCTCCAGCACATCTAACGCCACCGCGGCGACGATTTTCTGTTCGATCGCCGACTGCAGCGCGGTCAGGTCGATCAGCCCTCCGCGAGCCGTGTTGACGATGATCACGCCGGGGCGCATCGCGGCAAAGGCCCGCGCGTCGAGCAGATGCATCGTCTGCGGGGTCAACGGCGTGTGAAGGCTGATGACATCGCTGGTGCGGAGCAACTCATCCATGGACAGGCCGGCGACCCCAAGCTCACGCAGGTGGGTCGACGTCATGTGCCGGCTGTGCGCGACGACCTCCATCCCGAAGGCCCGCGCTCGCATCGCAACCTGGGACCCGATCCGTCCCAGACCGACGATGCCAAGCCGCCGCCCAGCGAGCCGGCGCATGGCCGGAAACTCGATGGACCCCCAGCCGCGCTCTGCCCAACTGCGTTGAAAATGGTTCAAATGGCGGGCGGCGGCGAGCAGCAGCAGCATGGTGTGCTCGGCCACCTCGTGCACCGCATAATCCGGGACGTTGGCGACCCAGATGCCGCACTCGGTCGCCGCCTCGACATCGATGGTGTCGACGCCGACACCACAGCGGACGATCAGGCGGACCTGCCGGAGCATCTGAATCGCCGCCTTTGGAAAGGGCACGTAGGTCACGATCAAGACGTCGGCGTCCGCCGACCTGGCGGCGACTTCCTCGGGGGCAATGCCCTCGGGAAGCACCTCGTAGGTCGCGTGCGCCGCCGCCAGGGTTTCCACCGTCGCCTCGAGCATCGCCCCGGCGTCGGTAATCACGATCCTCCCGGTCGCGGCCGTCGCGGCCTTGCGTCTCACCTCAGTAGATAATATGTATCGGCATGGCGTCAGGGGACGGCGCGCGCTACGTCATCATCGGAGCTGGCGTTCATGGTCTTTCCACCGGATGGCACCTCGCCAAAGAGCTGAAGGCCCGCGGGATCGGTTCCGGAGAGGATGTGCTGATCCTCGACAAGACCGGAATCGGCGCCGGCCCCTCCGGCCTCGCCTGCGGCGTGGTGCGCAACAACTACTTCCAACCGGCCATGCGGGCGCTGATGGCGCACAACGTGTCGGTCTGGGAGTCGGACCCGGAGGCGTTTCATTACCACCCGGTGGGCTTCATGCAAATCTCGCCCGAGGTGATGCACGCCGATGTGGCCCAGGTGTACGACGAGCAGCGGGCGATCGGCTACGACTCGGTGTTCATCGAGGGCGAGGCCGAGTGTCGTGACTACATGACAGGCATGTTTCCCGACTGGCAGGCGCGGGGCATCACCAGCGTCCTCCACGAGAAAAAAGGCGGCTACGCCGAGAACATGCACTCGATGAAAGCGCTCGCCGCCAAGGCGCAGGCGGAGGGGGTCGAGATCCGCGCTCCCGTCCGCGTGACCGGCCTTCGATTGCAGGGTGGCGCCGTGGTCGGCGTCGAAACCGACCAGGGCGATATCGCCTGCGACCATCTGATCGTGGGTGCCGGCCCCTGGGTTCGGGATCTCTGGCACATGCTGGAGCTGCCCGCGACCGTCAGCGTGCTGGGCCGGGATGGAAAGCGATACGAGCGGCCGATGTGGACCTACTGGTGCCTGCAGGAAGGAACCCTCGGGGTGGATCCCAACTACCTGACCACGAGCGACGGCAAGATGCCGCCGGTCATCCACGTCGATACCGACGCGCCGCTGTGCGATGACGGGGACGGGTCACTCATTACGGACAAGCTGTGGGGCATTTATTACAAACCCGACTTCAACTTCGGCGGTGTGCAGGGGGGCAGCATGCCCTGGAAGGTCGAGCAACCCGCCGACGAGGTGAAGGTCGATCCCTACGGGCCGAAGAGCACCGAGTTCATCGTCACGCCGGAATTCGAGCGGATGTGGACCTCGGGGCTGGCGCACTGCCAGCAGCGCTTCACCGGCAAACGCGGTCTGTACCACAAGGCGCCCTCAGGCGGGATCGGGGCCTTCACGCCGGACAGCTTCCCGGTTTT
>WNFJ01439213.1_pt1 | contig 12075 bp, 6 predicted proteins | sample 5400461 | NCBI WGS metagenome assembly WNFJ01 (sample SAMN13153349, study PRJNA577476) | soil metagenome | isolation source: 115 cm saprolite on Douglas fir-dominated hillslope | place: USA:California | collected 2013-09-17
TTCTTCAGAATCTCTTCCACCCGCCGCACATCCTCTTCCGTGTCGACGCCCACCGTGTCGAACGGCGTTTCCGCGACGTAAATCGGAACCCCGTTCTCCAGGAAGCGCAGCTGCTCCAACCGCTCGCTGAGCTCGAGCGACGACTCCGGCCAGCCGACGAACTTGTCCAGCGCACCTTTGCGATATCCGTAGATTCCGAGGTGCTTGTAGTACCGGGGATGCGCGCCGTCGCGATCAAAGGGAATCGTGGCGCGAGAGAAGTAGAGGGCGCGGCCCGCGGCATCCGTCACCACTTTCACCGCACCGGGGTTGTTGATGTCGATGTCAGCTGCCGGCGTTTTCAGTGTGCCCACTTCGACCTCGGGTGGCCGCATGACTTCGATCAGCTTCGCGATGTGTTCGGGGCGAGTCAGCGGTTCATCCCCTTGGACATCGATATAGATATCGGCAGGAATGACGGTTGAGATTTCATGGGCGCGCTCCGTGCCTGAGCGATGAGCAGGTGAAGTCATCCGCACGCCAAATCCGCTTCGCTGGCAGAACTGGAAAATTTCGTCGGAGTCGGTAGCCACTACGACTTCGTCGAGTTGGGGGCAGCGGCGCACGGCCCGGTAAGTGAGCGCCAGCAGCGGGACGCCGGCGATCTCGCGCAGCATCTTGCGGGGCAGGCGCGTCGAAGCCAGGCGCGCTGGAATCACAGCGATAACTTTCATGCGCCCAGTTTCGCATGGAGTCGTGCGGTTTGACATGCCATTCCATTGATACTCGTTGGCGTTGACACTCGTTCCATTGACACTCATTCCATGCACTTTTAGAATGAGTCAGGGACGCGTCCACCCGCGTCTGCGGGATTCTGTGCCCATTTCCGGGCTGTCCCTGATTTCTTCCGCGTATTTCCGGATTGGCGGTGTAGCTCAGGTGGTTAGAGCGACGGTCTCATAATCCGTAGGTCGTAGGTTCGAGTCCTACCGCCGCCACCATCTGTTTGCTCCCCACCCCCGCCCGGCGATATAGTTAGCGGTACAGTCTTTTGAGCCCTCTGATGTTCACTGACTTCACCGCCACCGACCGTTGGACCAAGAAACAAGCACACTGCATCTACCAAGCCTTGATGGTGGCCATCGCCACCCGCCACGCCGATGCGGTAGATATCAAGTTCTTGGTCGACGGGCGCCCGGTCTGGGTGGCGCTGCCGCACCTGGCGTGGGTCGAGTACCAGAAGCGCACCGGGAAGCAGATCACCGACTCCCTGGCTAAGGAAATCGCGGGTCATTTTCTTAAAACGGCGCTGGAATCGGGCGAAGGCTTGGGCCGTGAGATGTATTCGCTTACCGTCAATGAGACTTTGAAGCACCTGGAAGGCGTCGTGGCGGGCCTTGAACCTCAGGTTGCCGCCTCCCGCTAGAAAACGCACTCGATGCGGGGGCAATGAGTTTTGGCCCAGATGGCACGGGCGGAATTTCCTCGGGCAAGCCTCGTCTTTCCTGTCCGCGGCTGTAATCTTAGTGGCGCGGCAAGAGTTTGTCATTATGAGAAGAGTACTCTTATGTCCAGCGTAATACCCGATATGGAAACTATGCCCGAAGGAAAGACCGCAGCGAAGAACGAGCGGTTAAGCGCCTGGGTAGAAGAAGTGGCCCAACTGTGCAAGCCGGATCGAGTGCAGTGGTGCGACGGCTCGCACGAGGAATATCAGGCCATGCTGCGATTGATGGTGCTGACGGGCACTGCCATCTGGCTTGACGAAAGCAAGCGGCCGAACAGCATCCTTGTCCGGTCGAGTCCGGGTGACGTGGCTCGTGTGGAAGACCGCACCTTCATCTGTGCGCGGACGAAAGAGGAAGCGGGCCCCACCAACAACTGGGAAGATCCAGCGAAGATGAAGCACAGGCTGCAGGGATTGTATGCGGGCGCCATGACGGGCCGGACTCTGTATGTGATCCCGTACAGCATGGGCCCCATCGGCTCGCCGATCGCGAATATCGGGGTCGAGATCACGGACTCGCCGTACGTTGTGGCCAACATGCACACTATGGCTCGGGTCGGCACGCGCGTCCTCGAGGTTCTCGGAAGCGAAGGCGATTTCGTTCGTGGTCTGCACTCGGTCGGCGCCCCGCTGGCTCCGAACCAGGCGGATTCGACCTGGCCGAACAACTCGCAAGAAAAATATATTTGCCATTTTCCGGACACGCGTGAGATCTGGTCCTACGGTTCCGGCTATGGCGGTAACGCACTGCTCGGCAAGAAGTGTCACGCGCTGCGCATTGCTTCGGTGCAGGCCCGTGACGAAGGCTGGATGGCGGAGCACATGCTCATCCTGAAGCTGACCAACCCCTCGGGCCGGGCCAAGTACCTAACGGGCGCATTCCCCTCGGCGTGCGGTAAGACGAATCTTGCCATGCTGATCCCGACGATACCGGGGTGGAAAGTGGAGACCATTGGCGACGACATCGCGTGGATGAAGTTTGGAACCGACGGACGCCTGTATGCGATCAATCCGGAATACGGGTTCTTCGGCGTGGCTCCCGGAACGAGCATGAAGTCGAACCCGAATGCCATGCTGGCGGCCACCAAGAATTCCATCTTCACCAATTGCGCGATGACGGCGGATGGCGACGTATGGTGGGAGCAGATGACCGCGGAAAAACCGGCGGAGTTGGTCGACTGGCTGCGGCGGCCGTGGACTCCAGCTTCTTCCCGGAAGGCGGCGCATCCTAATGCGCGCTTTACGGCCCCGGCGAGCCAGTGCCCGGTGATCGCGCCGGAGTGGGAAGACCCCAATGGTGTGCCTATCGACGCCATTCTTTTCGGTGGCCGCCGCGGCGGCGTGGTGCCACTGGTGACGGAGTCGTTCAGTTGGCAGCACGGAACGTTTATGGGGGCAACCGCCAGCAGCGAAACCACCGCGGCTGCGGCGGCGGGCCAAGTCGGCCAACTTCGCCGCGACCCGATGGCGATGCTTCCCTTCTGCGGCTACAACATGGGCGATTACTTCGCGCACTATCTGAAGATCAGCGCCAAGCCCGGCGCCAAGCTGCCCAAGATCTTTTACGTAAACTGGTTCCGCACCGACGACCAGGGAAAATTCCTCTGGCCTGGGTACGGCGAGAACAGCCGCGTGCTGAAATGGATCTTCGAACGCTGTGAAGGCACTGCTCATGCCGTGGACACGCCAATTGGACGCCTTCCGCGGCCTGCCGATCTCGATACCAGCGGCTTAGACATCCCCGACGCCAACCTGAGCCACCTGCTCGACGTGGATGTGGATGGGTGGCTCGCCGAGATCCCGCTCATCCGCGAACACTTCGACAAGTTCGGCACTCACCTGCCCGAGGGTCTGAACCACGAGCTCGAGGACTTGGACAAGCGGCTTCGGGTAAGCATCAGCAGAGTCGGAAAGGTCAGCAGGTTTGGCAAAGTGAGCCCGCTCGGTAAGAGGTCGGAGACTCTGCCTCACGATAAATAAGGAAGAATGCGCCCTGTTGCTCGATTCCTGGCGGTGGCTGGGCGTTGCGTTTGGGGCCCGGTAGTGTCTCAATCACTGAGACACTACCGGGTTCCGTCTGTGCTTAAATCGGAGTATGTTCGCCCGCAAACTCCGCGTGGAATACGAGCTCGAGGGGCAACTTCAGCCCTGTCCGCTGAAATGGCTCGACAACTTCAGCATGCGCAACTTCACCAACGCGTCGGTTTTCGACGACACGCTGCCGGTGGCCGACGGGCGCCTGGAAATTGGAACGCACGTTCCGCTCGATCAGCTAAAGGGTGCGATGGAAGACTGGTTTCGGCGCAAGGGTTACCTGGGGAAAGATGCGAGGCTGGTGCTGACATTGACGTAGAGAATCAGTTGCCAGTTGCCAGTGGTCAGTTGCCAGTCAAACCCGTCCCAGCGTCCCTTTCACTGGCAACTGGTCGCTGGCAACTGATCTTTCTAGGTTGAGCCACCCAGACTGGGGGTTCTTTCCATCTTCAGCAGGCGGCTGAACAAACGGACGATCATGCCATCGAAGCGGGTGCCGCTCAGCTTTCCCAATTCCGCCATCGCTTGCTCGTCGGTTTTCGGAGGAGCGAAAGAGCGATCGCTGGTCATGTTGTCATACGCGTCCACCACGGCGACGATGCGGCCATACAGCGGTATATTCTCCCCCTTCAGTTCGAGAGGATAGCCGCTGCCGTCGAAGGCTTCGTGATGAGACTCGATGGCCTGGGCCACACGCTCGAGTTCAGGAATCGCGCGTAGCATCTCCGCGCCTACTTGAGCGTGGGTCTCGATCACCGCAGAGTCCTCCTCCGTAAGTGTGCCCGGCTTGTTCAGGATTCGATGATCGATAAATAGCTTGCCCAAATCATGCACCCGTCCCGCGAAGGTGACTTCTTCCACTTCCTCGGCAGAGAGGTTGAGTCCGCGCGCGATCATCCCGGCATAATGCCCGCAATGCTCGCCATGTCCTGCCGCGTATTGCTCCCTCAGTTCGGCCGCGCGCGCCAAGGCTTCGACGGCCTGCTTGATCGCCTTCTGGTCCGCATCCCCTTCGCGTCCGCACAGCTTGCGCAGCGTGTTGACCAGTTCTTCCAGGTGCTCCGGGCCGTTGTGCTCGCGCTGCAGGAATCCTTCGACATAACGGAAAACAAGTTGTCGCTGGACGGCGGAGCCTTCGCCAAACGCATCCGAGGTGGAAACCTGGTTTCCTCCCCCGTGCTTGGCGACGTACATGCCCGCATCCGCGATGCGAATCAGGTCCTCCATCGAAAATCCATGGACGGGGAAACTGGCAACGCCAAAACTGCCGGTGATATGGTGTTCTTCCAGCATGGGATCGGTGGCGAGCCACAGCCGTAATCTCTCCGCCAGCACCTGCGCTTGCTCGATCCCAGTCTCCGGCATGAGGATGACGAATTCATCTCCGCCGTAGCGGGCAACGACGTTCGACTGGCGGCACTTCTGTTCGAGCAGCCGGCCAACGCGAGCCAGCACCAGATCACCTTCCAGGTGGCCAAGCGAATCGTTGACCTCTTTGAATTTATCCAAATCGATCAGCACCACCGAAAACGGCCGGCCTGAACGGGACGCGCGCTTCCATTCCGAGCTCAGCGCCTCCCAGAAAAAGCGTCTCGTCTTGATGCCGGTCAATCCATCGGTAATCGACTGCTGCTGCAGTTTCTGGAAGACGAAGGAGTTGTGCAAGGCCGTCGCCAGAAGGTCGGCGAGCGTATTCAGGATCAGAACGTCCTGAGGCGCGAACGCGTTCTCATCCCGGCTCTCCACGTTGAGCACGCCGAGCAGCGTCTCGCCGTAGCTGATCGGCAGGCAGAGCACCGCCCGCGATTCCGGCAGCACCCCGGCGAGTTGTCCCGGGCCGGCGTTTTGCACCATCGCGCTCACTCCAGTGCGGGCGACCTTTCCCAGAACTCCGCTCCCCACCGCGATCCGCCGGCCCAGGGTTTGCGATGTCGTTCCCGCCTCGGCTTTGATCTCGATTTCCTTGGTGGCGTAGTCCATGATCCCGATGCCGATGTGATCGTAGCGGAAGTTCTTCTGTATCTCGCGCACGATTTCGGCCATCATCTGCTCGGCGTCTTCGCTGGAGATCGCCATTTTCGAAACGCTGTTCAGAAACGCGAGATGCCGGCCGCGGCGCTGCTCCTCGGTAAAAAGACGCGCATTCTCGACCGCCACCCCGAGCTGCCCGGCTACGGTTTGCATGACCTCGAGGTCCCGGGCCAGGAACTGCGATTCTCGCTCCGCACTCCGCGCCGCCATGACGCCCACCGCTTTGCCGCCCAGAAAAATAGGCACGGCGCAGAACGACCGGGCCGGCCGCTCAGGCACGAAATCGACTCCCAGTTTTGACCGCACCTGTTCAAGATCGGTCTCGATCAGCAGCGGCTCCCCCGTCCGGATGACGTATTCGGTCAATCCATTGCTGGCCTTGCGCGTGCGTTTGGGACGACTAACGTTGCTTTCAATCTCAAGCTCGAAGTGAATCTCGTCTTCTTCCTGAAACGCGATGTAGAAATCGCTGGTGTCGAAAATCTTCCCCAGTTCCGCTTGCACCGTGCGCAGCACCTCGTCCTGGTTGAGATGAGAACTGATGACCTGCCCGATCTCGGTGAGGAGTTCGTATTCCTTGGTTCGCCGCTGCGCCTCATGCATGACGACATAGTTTTCGAGCGTCAGTGCAATCTGCAGTGCCAGCCCGATGAGCAACCGCAAATTCGAAGAGCCAAACGTGTGCCGCTCCGCATGGGGAAACAAGATGACCCCGAAGTTATGCTCCCGCGTCTGCAGGCTCACCGCCATCAGGTCAGTGATTCCCTCCGCCAGCAGCAACTGCTTGCAGGCCCCGAACTTTCCTCCCGAAAGCGCTGGCAGAGGCTCTTCCAGCTCGGCGAGGTTGCGAAACGTGACTACTCCACCACGGCGGTAGGCGAGCTCGGCGATGTAATCCCCGGCCTGCGTCTTTTGCAGTTTTTCCAGAAACTCTGCGGAGAAGCCTTTTTGTACCGAAGGCACGGTGCCGCGCCACTGCTGAGAAACAAAAAAGATAGCGCGACGCGAAGGCAAGGGCGCCACTAACCTCTCCACAAAAGTCTGCAAGCTGGGGACCAGGTCGGATGCCGAGAGCAATCGGCGCGGATCGACGCCCAAGGTAGAGAACGCCAACGCGTTTTCCTGCACTGCATTGCGCTCGTTTTCAAACAGGACCATCACCATGGCGATGGCCAGCAGCATTTGCGGAATCGGCCCGAGGAAACCTCCCAGCTGCCCAACAACATCGAGGAAAGGCTGACGAAGTTGCCCCGCGCTCATCAGCGCGGCCCACAGCGCCAGCGAAAACGCGAGGGTCCTGAAGGCCACGGAATTCCTGCGAAAAGCGTATCGGTAAAAATGGAATGAGCAATAGAACAGGGTCGCGGCTAGTCCCAGTTCCAGGCGCAGATATTTCGGCACCAGGTCCGCTCTCTCAACAAATACTCCGGTCGCCATTTGCGACCGAAAGCCGATATAGGCCAGCAGAATCCCGGTGAACACCAGAGCAACGTCGTACCATTTCAGCTGGAAGGGTTCTTTCATCAGCCGGGTCGAGACGAAGATACACGTCGCCATTGCTACCAGCAGCAGCGAACTGAGCAGATACAGGATCGCGGAAACGCCATAAAAATGTTCCACCGCCTTCACGGCATAATGCAGCGTATATGCCGCCCAGGCCAGTTGCCACGCGCGAAAATAGTTGTGCCGGTTCTGTTCGTACAGGTAGGTGAACACCAGTAGCACCAACAGGGCCACGGCCCCAGGGACCAACACCAGACCTGTGGCTACGCTATGCATAGACTAACGTTTCCTCATCAGTCGTAATCGGGGCCCGGATGGAACTCTGAATGCTTAATCCTGTCATACCCGGCAGATCGAAACAATAGGTGTCTTCCACCGGGTTCCACCCTTAGGCATGGCGATTTTAGAACTATGTTCCTTATGAGATGCGATCCGCCATGGCGATCTTCTCTCGAAGGGTTACCTTGGTAACCGGCAGTAACCGAATTGATTTCCCAGGAGACGCGCCTTGCCTTGTTTTCCACAGCGAGACGGGGCAAGCACCGTTTCTACAGAAAGAAGAAAGTTGGCCGCAGCTTGCAGCTAGAGCCATAGCCCCACTCCCGCTATACTCAAAAGTTATGCTTCGTGTTCGATTTGCCCCGTCCCCCACCGGTTTTCTGCACGTCGGCAGCGCCCGCACCTTCATCTTCAACTGGCTCTACGCCCGTCGCAACGGAGGAACCATGGTCCTCCGCCTCGATGACACCGACGTCGAGCGCAACACCGAAGCCTCCGTCAACTCCATCTTCGAAGGTCTGCGCTGGCTCGACCTCGGCTGGGACGAGGAATACAAGCAATCCGAACGCCTGGCCCTCCACCGCCAGATCGCCGACGCCATCTTTCAGAAGGGACTAGCCTACCGCGATTTCACCCCCGCCCACACCGCTGCTGGCCAGATCAACGACAGCGAAAAGTCCAGCGCCAATCAAACCTGGCTCTTCAACCCCGGCGTGCGCGACCTCTCCCGCGCCGAGAGCGACCGCCGCGCTGCTGCCGGAGAGCCCTTCGCCCTTCGTTTCCGCGTGCCCCGCGGTCTGGGAGAAGAGGTCCGTTTCACCGACGCCGTGTACGGCGAGCAAATCAAATCCGCCGATGATATCGAAGACTTCGCGCTCCTCCGCTCCGACGGCATGCCGACCTACCACCTCGCTTCCTGTGCCGACGATGTGGACCTGCGAATCAGTCATATCATTCGCGGTCAGGACCATCTTTCGAACACCTACAAACATGTCCTGATCTTTGCAGCGGCTGGGGAGGCGGCCGGCGTCAAGCCATCGCAGTTCGCGCATCTTCCGTTGCTGGTCGCGCCCGACGGATCAAAGCTCTCCAAGCGCCGCCACGGCCCGGTGGTCAGCGTCACCTCTTACCGCGATGCTGGCTTCCTGCCGGAGGCCTTCATTAACTTTCTATGCCTGCTCGGCTGGTCGCCAAAAGACGATCGCGACAAAATGACCCGTAAGGAACTCACCGATGCTTTCTCGCTCGAAGGCATCAATCGCGCCAACGCGGTGGTGAATTTCAAAGAGACGAGTGTAGAGCGGGCGCCCTCGCCCGCTTACCCCGAAGAAACCTTCGACCCCAAAGCCCTCTGGCTGAATGCCGAGCACATCCGCGCGCTTGCGATCGACGACCTAAGCGCCCGCCTGCTCCCCATTGTGCACGCCGCCGGATTCCCAATTGTCCCGGAAAGAATGCACGCCATCACCCCACTCATCCGCGAGCGCATCAAGCTCTTGCGCGACGTCCTCACCGCCGCCGACTTCTTCTTTGTGGACCAGCTCCCGCCCTACGACCCAGCCGAGCTCGTCCCGCAAAAGGGCGACGGGGCGATGGCGCTCAAAGTCTTAACCCGGGCGCGAGAAGTCCTGGCGCAAACCGAATTCAAACACGACCCCCTGGATAAGACCCTTCGCGCCGCCGCTCAGGAGATGGGCGTAAAAGCCGGCCAAATGTTTCAACCGATCCGCGTAGCCGTCTGCGGGCGCAAGAACGCCCCGTCACTGTTTGAGACGCTGGAGGTGCTGGGGCGGGAAATCACTTTGGCCAGAATTGAGCGAGCCATTCAGAAGCTCTCGCCCTGATGGCTCTGGAACTGCTTCGCTAGTTGGCGGGCTTGCTCAGCTTCACGATGCATTCCTTTGGCGTCATAGGCGCTGGCGAAAGCGTTTTCGTTTTCCGGACTGTCCCCATTGTTTCGCTGTTTCACAAAAGATGCGATCGCATCGTCGTAGAGCTCGAGCCTGACCTGCATCAGGCCGATATCTTGATAAACGCCATCGTAGCCGGGGTCGAGTTGCGCCGTCAGTTTGTACTCTTCAAGGTCTTCGGAATATTTCTGCTCGTCCGATGAAACTGCTCCCAACCCAAAATGTGCGTCGGGGCTTTTTGGATTCACCCTAAGCAACCGCAGAAACGTTTCTCGGGCCTGTTGCGGGTGCTTCTCTGACAGATAGGCTAGACCTAGGCCGTAGTATGCGTCTTCAAATTGTGGTTCGAGTTCTATGACGCGTTTCAGTTCCAGTTCCGCCTTCGTGAAGTCGCCCTTGATTCCATAAGCGCGCCCGAGGTCGTAGTGCGCGGGAAAGTAACTTGGCCGTTGCTGCGCCGCAATCTGAAGCTCGGCAATGGCCTGGTCGGTCTTGCTCTCAGTGAGCAACCTTTGCCCGGTTTGGGCATGAAGAATATAAGCGTGCGAATACTGTAACCACGCCACGCCGCCGCAGGCGATCGCGATTCCAACTAACAGCACGCCGACGCGCCGCAGCAAGTCATCGTGCTGTGGAGCAACCTTGGCAATGAGTGCGCCAAGAATCAGTCCCGATACCAGCCCTCCAACGTGGGCGGCGTTGTCAGTGATGCCTAACATTGCTCCAATTACTAGGTTGTAACCTGCAAACGTCGCCACACTTCGAAGCAGGCCCGACACCGCCGCTCTTGGCAGGGAAAATTCGCCGAGGTAAAACGATGCAATCAGAGCGCCGGCAATTCCAAAGATTGCTCCAGAAGCTCCCGCGCTTACGCGATCAAGGCTCCAGGCGAGGCTGGCTACGCTCGCCGACACGCCGGTGATCAAGTAAACCGCACCGAATGTCCAGTGGTCGTAAACCGCCTCGGCTAGTCTGCCCAGGCTCCACAGGCACCACAAATTGAGCGCAATATGGACGATGCCGATATGCACGAAAACGCAGGTCAATAGTCGCCACCACTGGCCTGCGACTGTGTAAGGTCCAAAATTCGCCCCCCAGTGCACCAGCTGGGCGCTGGTGGGCTCCATGGGTGAAACGTTCGCCAACGTCATGGCGATAAACACCGCAACGTTGATGCCAAAAATGGCCTGAGTGACCGCCATCGAACTGGACTGCTGCCGCGTCCAGGGCGCGGGTTCGACTCGCTGAATGGGGGAATCCTCGCCGCGCTGTGCAGCCTCATGCTGCACGCACCATTGGCAAAGCTTCTTGCCGAAGCTGAGGGCTGGAAGCCGACGACCGCATTGAACACAATTAGCCATCTCGAGGCAGATTATCATGTAGGTTGCTTAGCCGGGGTGGGGCCAGCACCCGCGAATCCGCTCTTCCCATATAAAATACAAAGGGTATGAGCGTAAACGAAGGCGGCGCTAACTCGCCGTCCGAGCCCCGCCCCTCGAACTTCATTCGCGATCAGATCCTCAAGGACCTGGAGACGAAAAAATACGACGGTCAGGTCCAGACCCGCTTTCCTCCCGAGCCCAACGGCTACCTTCACATTGGCCATGCCAAATCCATCTGCCTCAACTTTGGATTAGCCGACGAGTTCGGCGGCAAGACCAACCTGCGCTTCGACGACACCAACCCGGAAAAGGAAGAGCAGGAGTATGTGGACTCCATCACAAAGGACGTCCGCTGGCTGGGCTTCGAGTGGGACGGTCTCTACTACGCTTCCGACTACTTCGATCAGCTCTACGAGTGGGCAATCAAGCTCATCAACGACGGCAAAGCGTACGTTGACGACTTAAGCGCGGAAGAAATTCGCCAGCATCGCGGCACGCTCACCGAACCCGGCAAAGATAGTCCGCATCGCAACCGCGACGCCAAAGAGAACCTTGACCTGTTTGAGCGCATGCGCAAAGGCGAGTTTCCCGACGGATCGCGCGTGCTCCGCGCCAAGATCGACATGGCCTCGCCGAACCTGAACCTGCGCGATCCGGTCATGTACCGCATCCTGCACGCCGAGCATAACCGCACTGGCGGCAAGTGGTGCATCTATCCCATGTACGACTACGCGCACGGACAGTCCGACTCCATCGAACACGTGACCCACTCCGTCTGCACGCTCGAATTTGAAGATCATCGCCCGCTCTACAACTGGTTCATCCAGCAACTCGGTATTTTTCCGTCTCAGCAGATGGAGTTCGATCGGCTCAGCCTGACCTACACGCTGCTCAGCAAGCGCAAGCTGCTCACCCTGGTGCAGGAAAAACACGTCACCGGTTGGGACGATCCGCGCATGCCCACGCTCTCTGGCATACGGCGTCGCGGCTACACGCCGGAGGCGATCCGCAATTTCTGCGCGGCCATCGGGGTTTCGAAGACCAATGGCACGCTGGAACTTGCGATGCTCGAACACTTTGTCCGCGAAGACCTGAACAAGCGAGCGCCGCGCGTGATGGCCGTGCTGCGACCATTGAAGGTTGTGATCGATAACTACCCGGAAGGTCAGGTGGAGAAAGTCGAGGCGATCAATAATCCCGAGGACGAAAGCGCTGGGAAGCGCGAAGTGCCATTTTCGAAAGTGCTCTACATCGAGCAGGAGGATTTCCGCGAAGACCCGCCCAAGCAGTACTACCGTCTGTCGCCCGGACGTGAGGTGCGACTGCGCTATGGTTACTTCATAACCGCGAAGTCGGTAGTTAAGAATGACGGCGGCGAAGTGGTTGAGGTGCATTGCACGTACGACCCGGCCACGCGCGGCGGAAATGCTCCCGATGGACGCAAGGTGAA
>WNFJ01185160.1_pt1 | contig 12074 bp, 11 predicted proteins | sample 5400461 | NCBI WGS metagenome assembly WNFJ01 (sample SAMN13153349, study PRJNA577476) | soil metagenome | isolation source: 115 cm saprolite on Douglas fir-dominated hillslope | place: USA:California | collected 2013-09-17
CCAGGCGGTCCCCGGGGGCGCGGGGCCGGCGATCATCCGGCCGCGGCCGCGGAGCCTCCAGGGCTCGACGTACCGCACCGAGACGCCCATCGGGACCGCGTTCATCACGGTCAACGAGACCACGGACCAGGATCCGTTCGAGGTCTTCGTCCAGGTGGGCAAGGGCGGCTCCGACACGATGGCCGTCGCGGAGGCGCTCGGACGGCTGATTTCGCTCGTCCTCAGGCTCCCTTCGCCGCTCTCGTCTCAGCGGCGGCTCGAGGAGGTCATCAGCCAGCTCTCGCGGATCGGCGGCAGCCAGCCGACGGGCTTCGGACCCGGCAAGATCCTCTCGCTGCCCGATGCGCTGGCGCGGACGCTGGCCGAGCACATCGGCCACGTCAAGCCGGCGCCGGAAGCGCCGGTCGCGGCCGGGAACGGCAAGAGGCAGATCGGCGACCTCTGCAAGGAGTGCGGCCAGGCGACCTTCATCTACGAGGAAGGCTGCAAGAAGTGTCTCTCCTGCGGCTTCAACGAGTGCTAGGTCGCTGGAGTTAGTGTCGGATTTCCGATTGATGATGTTGCGGCGGCTCGAGGGGTGCACGCCGGGCCGACGCTGAGTCTTCGGCGCGTGCGCCCCAGCAGGTCGAGGGAAAGAGGAAAACACCGCGGCACTGATTAGAGGCGAAGCACCGGCATAGTTGGCGGCGCCGCGTAGCCACCGCTACACCGAAATTCGCGCAGTGCTCTGACTTTTCCCTTGGCGGCATTCGGAGGCTTCTTCTGATGTTTTTATCGGGTCATTGCCCTGGGGCCGGAAGGCTTGCCGCTCCTCGGGCGCCCAAGCTCCCCAACCTATGCGAGCCAAAGTGAAGAGCAATCCGACAATGAAAATGCCGCCCGCGGCGTCGCCGGTTACCCGTATTCCGTCACGGTCGATTCCGAAGCTCACACAGCTCCTACTTTTCGTCCGCGCCGGCGGCAGGTGCGAGTTCGATGGCTGCAACAAGTATCTCCTCCGTCATCACCTGACGCTCACCGAGGGCAACTTTGGCGAGATGGCGCACGTCGTTGCGTTCAGTCCCCAGGGGCCCCGGGGCAGGCGGCGCCTCGACACGAAGAAGCTGAACTCGATCGCGAACCTGATGCTGCTGTGCCCGTGGTGCCACAAGCTCATCGATCGGCGCGCGGCCGAATACAGCGTGACGACACTCCGGCGCTTCAAGCAGCGTCACGAAGACCGGATCCACCGGCTGACGGGAACGCAGCCCGACCAAGAGACCCGGGTGGTGATCCTCAAGGCCAAGATCGGCGCGCAGGCGGTCGACCTCTCGCCAGGCGAGATCCAGGAGGCGATTGCACCGCGCTATCCCGATCCTGACTCCTATGTGATCGACCTCACGGCGATTCCGGACGGCGACGATGCGGTGTTCTGGGAGAACGCTAAGAGGACCATCGCCCAGAACTGTGAGCGTCTCTACGCGACAAGGATGGATGGCCCGCCGCCGAGGCATATCTCGCTCTTCGCGCTCGCGCCCATTCCGCTTCTCGTCCATCTCGGCAGCCGGCTGAACAGCAAGATCCCGATGGACCTCTACCAGCGACACCGCGACAAGGAGAACTGGACATGGAAGACGAGCGGCGAGCCCGCCGCATACACCGTGAACGTCCTGCGCCGCGGAAGCGACCGCTCGAAAGTCGCTCTCCTCCTTTCGCTGAGCGGTTCGATCCCGCCTGAGAAGCTGCCTCCGCAGATCGATTCCGGCTTCACTCTCTACGAGGTGACGCTCGCCAAGGGACTGCCGAATCCCGGTTTCCTCCGGCTGCGCCAGGATCTCGTGGCGTTCCAGCGGGTCTATCAGGAGGTCCTTGCCACGGTCGTGAAGGAGCACGGGCTGGTGGACGAGATCCATCTCTTCCCCGCGGTCCCGGCGCCGGTGGCGGTCATCTGCGGCCGAGAACCGCTGCCGAAGGTGCATCCCGCACTCATCATCTACGACTACAACAAACACAAGGGCGGGTTCAGCCCGACCATAAGGATCAACCAACCATGAACGACAACGAATACCTCGCAGCCATTTTGAAACAGCAGATGCTCGCGCCCGAGGGCGCCGAGTTGAAGGCGCTCCAGGAAGAGCGCGCGAGGGTCGAGAAGGTCCTGCGCGAGTACTTCTCGAAGTCCTCGCCGACCATCCGCTACGGCGGCTCGAAGGCCAAGGGCACGATGATCAAGGAGGCCTACGACCTCGACATCATCTGCTACTTCGCCCACGACGACACGGCGGCGGGCGAGACGCTCGAGGACATCTACAAGAACACGAAGAAGGCGCTCGAGGCTCACTACTGGATCGAGGAGAAGCCCTCGGCGCTGCGGCTCCGCAACCGGGACCCGAAGAACTTCAAGACCGACTTCCACATCGACGTCGTGCCGGGACGGTACACGGACGACACGAAGACGGACGTCTTCCTCTACCAGTCCTCCGGGGAGAAGAAGCGCCTCAAGACCAACCTGGACGTCCACATCGCGCACGTCCGGGACAGCGGGGTGACGGACGCCATCCGGCTCCTAAAGCTCTGGCGGGTTCGGAATGGCCTCCGTATTAGGCACTTCGCGCTCGAGCTCCTGGCCGTGAAGCTGCTCAAAGAGAAGAAGTCGGCGACCCTCGTCACGCAGCTCAAGCACGTATGGGACGAATTCCGCGACCACTCGGCAAGCCTCTCGATCGAAGATCCGGCAAACCCGACGGGCAACGACCTCGGTCCGCTCCTCGACACGTCGATCCGCAACGAACTCGCGACCGTATCCCGTGCCACGCTCGAGGCAATCGACAAGTCGGGATGGCAGGCGGTCTTCGGGGCGGTCGAGGAGAAGTCCGAGGAGGAAAAGACGGCCTCCCTCAGCCGCGCGGCGGCTGCGGTGGCAACGCCGGCGAAGCCCTGGCTACGAGATGCATGAGCCGGCCCTGGCACAAGGCGGATCCCGCTCGTCTTGAAAAGATGCGAGCCGAGGCGCAGGCCGCCTACCCGAACCTGCACTTCTATCCACAAGGCGATCTCGTTCTCGTGCGGGGCACACTGCCCATCACCCATGAGGGAGAAGAGCTGGACCGCTACGCGGTGGAGATCGTCCTGCTCGCGGACTATCCGGACATCCTGCCCCTTGTCTTCGAGGTCGGCGGCCGGGTGCCACGAGACGCCGACCATCACATAAACCGGGAGACGGGTGAGGCGTGCCTCTTCCTTCCCGACGAGCGATGGCGGGTCTGCCCGCCTGGGATTGGCTTTCTAGAATTCCTGAGCGGTCCGGTGAGGGACTTTTTTCTGGGCCAGAGCGTCTTTCAGCGCACCGGCGAGTGGCCGTTCGGGCAACGTCCTCATGGCGCGGCCGGAATCCGCGAGTACTATAGCGAGCTTATCGGCACCAGCGATCTGACTGTGATTCTCGGTTATCTCTGGTGCCTCAGCCGCCCAGCCCTTAAGGGGCACTGGCCGTGTCCATGTGGAAGGGGGAAGCGCCTGCGCGACTGCCAGCGAAGCCAGCTGGAAGATCTGAGGAGTAAGATCCCTCAAGCAGTAGCCGCCAAGTCATATGAGGCGCTGCGCCGAAAAGGCGTAAGGTAACAGGATCTCGTCGCGCCGCGGCCGAACGCACCGGATAGACGAAACGGGAGATCGCGTCTCAGGGGCCTGCTACAATGCCGCCGTGTTCTCGGGCGGGACGTACGACGAGGTCGCGCGGTGGCTCTGGAACTTCCTCACGTCGCACGCCAAGCGCATCAGCCCGCGCGTCGAGGTCGAGCTGGACGCGGGTGACACGCGCGCCGGGAAGTCGTACGGGGCGCGGCTCCGCGTGGGGGCGCGCGTGAGCCCCGTCCTCGAGTTCGACTTCCACGAGGTCGCCGACAAGCGCGGGAGCCTCGCGTGGTGCGCCGAGATGGCCGAGCGCACGCAGGCCCGCGCGCGGGAGCTCCTGGCGGAGCGGGGAACGGCAGACGCCCGGGCGCGCTAGGCTCCTTCCGCGCTGGATCACCCCCGGGGACCTCAACGGGTTCCTTGGCCTCGCCCTCGACAACGTCACGCAGCTCGTCATCCTCTCGAGCCTCCTGATCGGCGTCTTCAAGTTCCCCGCGGACCTCGTCCTGCACCGGATGGTCCCGGGCACGGCGTTGGGCGTGCTGGTCGGCGACCTCGCCTACACGTGGCTCGCCGTGCGGCTCATGCGCCGGACGGGACGGGAGGACGTGACGGCGATGCCGTTCGGCATCGACACGCCGACGCTCTTCGCGATGGTCTTCGGCGTCCTCGGCCCCGTGATGGCGGCGACCGGCGATCCCGTCCTCGCGTGGAAGGTGGGCATGGCCGCGACGGTCGCGATCGGCCTCGCCAAGGTCGGGCTCGCGTTCGGGGGCGACTGGGCCCGCCGCGCGGTGCCGCGTGCCGCGCTGCTGGGCTCGATCGCCGGCGTCGCGGTCCTCCTCATCGCCTTCCTGCCCGCGCTCAAGATCCTCCGCGACCCGCTCGTCGGCCTCGTCGCGCTCGTGATCCTGTTCCTGTCGCTCTTTGGACGGGTGAGGATGCCGTTCGGGATCCCGGGCGCGTTCGCCGCGGTCGTCGCGGGCACGGCGCTCTTCTGGGTCCGCGCGTGGCTCGGCGCGGGCCCCCAGGCGACGCTCGCGGTCGGCACCTTCCGCCTCGCGTTCCCGTGGCCGACACTCGCCTGGCTCGACGCACTCGAGGCGACGCTGCCGTACCTCTCGGTCGCGCTGCCGTTCGCGCTCGTGACGATCATCGGCGGGATCGACAACACGGAGAGCGCGGCCGCGGCGGGCGACGAGTACCGCGCGCGCGACATCCTCCTCACCGAGGCGGCGGCGACCGTGCTCGCGGGGCTCTGCGGCGGCGTCGTGCAGAACACGCCCTACATCGGCCATCCCGCCTACAAGGCGATGGGCGCGCGCGCGGGCTACACGCTCGCCACGGGCGTGGTCATCGGCGCGGGCGCGGCCCTCGGCGCCCTCTCGCTCCTCGTCTCGGTGCTGCCGGAGGCGGCGATCGCGCCGATCCTCGTCTTCATCGGCCTCGAGATCACGGCCCAGGGGTTCCTCGCGTCACCGCCGCGCCACGGCGCCGCGGTGGCGCTCGCCTTCGTGCCTGTCGCGGCGGCCGTCGTCCTTATCGAGACGGGAGGCCTCCTCGCGGCGCTCGGGGCCTCGCCCGCGTCGCTCACGGGCGAGGCGGCGCTCGCCCACGAGGCGCTGCTGGTCCTGGGCAACGGCTTCATCCTCACGGCGGTCGTGTGGGGGTGGGCGCTCGTCGCGATCATCGAGCGGAGGCTCGGCGTCGCCGGCGCGGTCTTCGCGTTCGCGAGCCTGGCGACGCTCTTCGGCGTGATCCACTCGCCCCTGGCGAACGGCGCGCTCTTCTGGCCCTGGGCCGCGCCGTCGGCATTCCCGCAGCGCCTCGCCGGCGCCTACGGCGCGCTCGCCGCGATCTGCTGGCTCGCGGCGCGCGGCGCGCCGGACGCGTCCCGACGAATACCGGCTTGACCCGCTTCGTCACAGGAGTGTTAAATGGCTGCGGTTTTGTCGTGAACGTCATCGGTGGTCGAGAGGAGGCGCCATGAGCGCGTTCGGGAGGTCGGTGGTGGCCGCGATCGCCGGAGTCGCCCTCGTCGTCGGGAGCGCCGCGGTGGCCGCGGCGCAGGGGCCGTGGGTCGCGCCGCCCGAGGCGAAGAATCTGAAGAATCCCGTCAAGGGCATCGACAACGCGAAGAAGCTCGTCGAGATCAACTGCGTGTCGTGTCACGGCACGAGCGGTCACGGCGACGGCCCCGCGGCCGCGGCGCTGCCGCCGCCCAAGCCCGCGAACTGGACCTCCGAGCGGGTGCAGAAGGAGACCGATGGCGAGCTCTTCTGGAAGATCTCGAACGGCCGTGGCGTGATGCCGCCCTGGAAGGACATGCTCAAAGAGAACGAGCGCTGGGCGATCATCAACTATATCCGGACGCTGAAGGGCAAGTAGACGTCCGCCACGGTGTCGCTCGACACGCCCCGCCGGACGGGCCGGCGGGGCGTTCGTCTATCCTGAGGCATGCGCGTCTCGACCATCGACGTGGGCACCAACACCGTGCGCCTGCTCGTGGCGGACGTGGAGGGGCCGGGCGCCTGGCGGGTCGTCACCCAGCACCAGACGGTGACGCGGCTCGGCGAGGGGCTCGCGGCGGCGGGCGCGCTCGGCGCGGCGCCGATGGCGCGTACGCTCGCCGTCGTCGCCGGCTACGTCGAGCGCGGCTGCGACCTCGGCGCGAGCGACGTGAGAATCGTCGCCACGAGCGCGGTGCGCGAGGCGGCGAACGGGCGCGCGTTCGCCGAAGCGGTCGAGCGGGCCACCGGCCGCCGCGTGGAGGTCGTGAGCGGCGAGGACGAGGCGCGGCTCATGCTCCGCGGCGTGCGGTCCGGGCTCGGGCGCCTCGACGGGCGCGTCGTCGTGTTCGACATCGGCGGCGGCAGCACGGAGTACGTCCTGGCCGAGGGCGAGCGGATCCTCGCCGCCGTCAGCCTGAGGCTCGGCGTCGTGCCCCTCGCCGAGCGGTTCCCGTTCCCCGCGCGCGTGAACGCTGACGGGTGGACGCGGCTGCTCGGCGAGGTGCGAGGCCGGCTCGCCGCCGAGCTGCCGGCGCCGCTGCGCGGCGCGCGTCCCGAGCACCTCGTCGGCACCGCCGGCACCATGACGACCCTCGCCGCGCTCGACCTCGGCCTCGCCCACTACGACCCGGCGCGGGTCCAGGGCCACGCGCTCTCGCGCGCGGCGATCGAGCGGCGGCTCGCGCACCTCGGCGCCTTGAGCGTCGCCGCGCGCGCGGCGCTGCCGTGCCTCGAGCCCGGCCGCGCCGACCTCATCGTGCCAGGCATCGCGATCGTGCTGGCCACGCTCGATGCGGTCGGCGCCGACGGCGTGGTCGTGAGTGATTCCGGCCTGCGGGAGGGCATCCTTGCCGCCGCTGCGGACGCCGCTCCGTAGGCTCCCCGCGCGTCCGGCGGGCGTCGGCGCGATTTGACACTCCCGCGGCCGGCGTCTATCCTTATTTGCTGATATGGACGACGTTGCCGTATTGGTGCTGAACTACACCTTCGAGCCGCTGCACTTCACCAACGCTCGCCGCGCGATCACGCTGCTCATGAGCGGAAAGGCCGAGTCCGTCGAAGCCTCGCCACGGGTGGTGAGGTCACCATCCGTGGCGTTCCCGCTTCCCGCCGTCATCCGCCTCGCGATCTACATCCGGAAGCCCTTTCTCGACCGGGTCGCGTTCAACAAGAAGAACATCCTCCGCCGCGACGGCTACACCTGCCAGTACTGCAACCGCCGCGGCGAGCGGCTGACCGTGGACCACATCGTGCCGCGCTCGCGCGGCGGCGAGACCACGTGGATCAACGTCGTGGCGGCGTGCCTCCGCTGCAATCTGCGGAAGGGGAACCGGATGCCCGACGAGGCCGGGATGCGCCTGATCCGCGAGCCCGTGCACCCGAAGTTCGTCTTCTCCACGCACATGCTCCGGCACCCGCACGCGAGCTCGCTGCTCGACTCGTGGCGGAAGTACCTGCTGGCCGTCCCGACGCCCTCCTGACGCCGCCCGCGGCCGTGTTCCGGCTCGCCTCCGAGTACTCGCCGCGCGGCGACCAGCCGCAGGCCATCGCGGCGCTCGACCGCTTCATCCGCGAGGAGCGGCGCCACGTCGTCCTCCGCGGCGTGACGGGCTCGGGCAAGACCTACACGATCGCCAACGTCATCGCCGACGCCGGACGCCCGACGCTCGTCATCTCGCCAAACAAGACGCTGGCGGCGCAGCTCTTCAGCGAGTTCCGGGCCTTCTTCCCGGATAACGCCGTCGAGTACTTCGTGTCCTACTACGACTACTACCAGCCCGAGGCGTATATTCCTCAATCGGACACCTACATCGAGAAAGACGCGCTCGTCAACGACGACATCGACCGGATGCGCCACTCGGCGACGAAATCGCTGCTCGAGCGGCGCGACGTCGTCGTCGTCGCCTCGGTCTCCTGCATCTACGGCATCGGCGAGCCCGACACCTATCAGGGCCTGCACCTCGTGCTCCGCGCGGGCGAGCGGATCGATCGCGACGAGATCATCCGTCGCCTGATCGCCGTGCAGTACGAGCGCAACGACTACGACTTCCACCGCGGCACCTTCCGCGTGCGCGGCGACGTCGTCGAGATCTTCCCGGCCAACGAGGAGTCGCTCGCCCTCCGCGTCGAGCTCTTCGGCGACGAGGTGGACGCGCTCCACCGCATCGATCCGCTCAAGGGCTCGGTGCTCGAACGCCTCGAGCAGGTGCACGTCTACCCCGCGAGCCATTACGTGACCGAGGCCGGGCAGCTCGAGCGCGCGATCGGGACGGTGCAGGAGGAGCTCGGGGAGCGGCTGGCCTTCCTCCGGCCGAAGAACCGGCTCCTCGAGGCGCAGCGGCTCGAGCAGCGGACGCTCTTCGACATGGAGATGCTGCGCGAGCTCGGCTACTGCCACGGCATCGAGAACTACTCGCGCCACCTCACCGGCCGGCGGCCGGGGGAGCCGCCGCCGACGCTGATCGACTACCTGCCGAAAGACGCGCTGATCATCATCGACGAGAGCCACGTCGCGGTGCCCCAGGTCCGCGGGATGTTCTACGGCGACCGCTCGCGCAAGGAGGCACTCGTCGAGTACGGCTTCCGGCTCCCCTCGGCGTTCGACAACCGGCCGCTGACGTTCGACGAGTTCACCCGCGCGACCGGTCAGACCATCTACGTCTCCGCGACCCCGAGCGCGTACGAGGTCGCGCTCGCGGGCGACGCGGTGGTCGAGCAGGTGATCCGGCCGACGGGCCTCATGGACCCGAAGCTCACGGTCCGGCCCGCGAAGGACCAGGTGGACGACCTCCTCGCCGAGATCCGGGCGCGCGCCGAGCGCGAGGAGCGGGTCCTCGTGACCACGCTGACGAAGCGGATGGCCGAGGATCTGACCGAGTACTACCAGCAGGTGGGGCTCCGCGTGCGCTACCTCCACTCGGACATCGACACGCTCGACCGCGTGGCGGTCATCCGCGACCTCCGCCTCGGGAAGTTCGACTGCCTGATCGGCATCAACCTGCTCCGCGAAGGGCTCGACATCCCGGAGGTCTCCCTCGTCGCGATCCTCGACGCCGACAAGGAGGGCTACCTCCGCTCGGCGACCTCGCTCATCCAGACGGCGGGCCGCGCGGCCCGCAACGTCAACGGCGAGGTGATCATGTACGCGGACCACGTGACCGACTCGATGGCCGCGACGCTCCGCGAGACCGAGCGGCGGCGGGAGCTCCAGGGGGCGTTCAACCGGGAGCACGGGATCACGCCGGAGTCGATCCGCTCGGCGATCCGCGAGCTCCTCCAGACCGTCTACGAGCGCGACTACTACACGGTCGACGTCGAGGCGCCCGCCGAGGAGCGTTTCGGCTCGCCCGCCGAGCTCGCGAAGCGGGTCGCCGAGCTCGAGGCGCAGATGAAGGAGGCGGCGCGGCGCCTCGACTTCGAGCAGGCCGCCGAGCTGCGCGACCGGGTGAAGGCGCTCCGGAAGCGCGGGCTCGCATGACGCTCGAGGAGAAGCTCGCGCGGCTGCCCGACCGGCCCGGCGTCTACATCTACCGGGACGCGAAGGCCCAGGTCCTCTACGTCGGCAAGGCGGCGTCGCTCCGGAGCCGGGTCCGCTCGTACTTCCAGGAGTCGCGGCCGCGCGATCCGAAGACCGACGCCCTCGTCCGCCAGATCCGCGACCTCGAGTACATCGTCACCGACAACGAGCTCGAGGCGCTGATGCTCGAGGCCAACCTGGTGCGGAAGCACCGGCCCCGCTACAACATCATCTTGAGGGACGACAAGCACTATCCGTTCCTCAAGCTCACGACGAACGAGGACTTCCCGCGGCTCCTGGTCGCGCGGCGCGTGCAGGACGACGGCGCGGTCTACTACGGCCCGTTCTATCCCGCGACCGCGATGCGCGAGACGCTGCGCCTGACGCGCCAGCTCTTCCCGCTCCGGACGTGCTCGATCACGATCGATGGCCGCCTCGAGCGCCCCTGCATCCAGTACGCGATCCACCGCTGCAACGCGCCGTGCACCGGGTGGGAGACGCGCGAGGGGTACGCGAAGACCGTGCGCGACGTGATGGGTTTCCTCGAGGGCAAGGACGAGGACCTGGCGCTCCGGTTGACCAAGGAGATGGAGGTCGCCGCGGCGGACCAGAAGTTCGAGCGGGCCGCGATGCTGCGCGACCAGATCCAGTCGCTCAACAAGGTCCGCGAGCGCCAGAAGATCATCTCGACCGAGGAGGTGGACCAGGACGTGATCGGCGTCGTGCGCCAGGGGAACGACGCGTGCGTCGAGCTCTTCTTCGTCCGCCGGGGGCGGCTCGTCGGCCAGGAGCCGTTCTTCTTCGACAAGGTCGCCGGCTGGAGCGACGGCGAGATCCTCTCGGCCTTCGTCCGGCAGTTTTACGGCAAGGCGGTCACGCCCGCGCCCGAGCTCCTGGTGTCCGAGGAGCTCCCCGAGGCCGCCCTGACCGCCGAGTGGCTCGGGGGGCTCGCGCGCCGGCGCGTCCAGATCCTGGCGCCGCAGCGCGGCGCGCGGCGCGAGTTCGTCGCCATGGCCGAGGAGAACGCGGCGCTCGCGCTGCAGAACCACCTCCTCTCGCGCGACGACCGCCAGCAGGTCGTGCTGGAGGAGCTGCGGCGCGCGCTCAACCTCCCGGGCGCGCCCAACCGGATCGAGGGCTACGACATCTCCCACGTCCAGGGCACGGAGCAGGTCGGCTCGCTGGTCGTGTGGGAGAACGGGGGGATGAAGAAGGACGACTACAAGCGCTTCCGCATCCGGACGGTCACGGGCGCCGACGACTTCGCCTCGCTGGGCGAGGTCCTCACGCGGCGGTTCGCGAAGGCGCTGGAGCAGGGAACCCCGCTGCCGGACCTGGTCCTGATCGACGGGGGCCGGGGCCAGCTCAACGTCGGGCTCAAGGTGCTCCAGGACCTCGGCCTCGACTACCTCCCGGTGATCGCGCTCGCCAAGCAGCAGGAGGAGGTCTACGTCGGTGAGAGCCTCCACCCGCTCGTCCTCGATCCGACGTCGCCCGCGCTCCACACGCTGCAGAAGATCCGGGACGAGGCCCATCGCTTCGCGGTGACCTATCACAAGAAGCTCCGATCGCAGCGGACCCTCCGGTCCGTCCTCGACACGATACCGGGCGTCGGGCCGACGATCCGCACGAGCCTGCTGAAGACGCTCGGCTCGGCGCGGCGCATCCGCGAGTCGTCGGTCGCCGAGCTCGCGGCGGTGCCGAAGGTCACGCCCAGGCTCGCCCAGAAGATCTACGCCCATTTCCACGGCGCCGGATCTCCGGAACCCGGCGCCGCCGGCGGCGGTTGAACGATGGAGCCAACCAGGCGCGGAGGAGGTGATCGACGCATGCGGATGCTCATGGCAGCGGCGGCGATCGTCACGGCGCTCGCGGTGGGCGCGGGCGCGGCGCACGCGTTCCAGTGTCCGACGCTCATCAAGCAGGGCCGCGACGCGGCCGCCAAGATGGACGCGAAGGACGCGAAGGTGAAGAAGGCCGTGGCGATGCTGGACAAGGCCGAAGGCCTGCACAAGGAAGGAAAGCACGCGGACTCGATCAAGGAAGCTAACGAGGCTCTCGGCCTGCTCGGCGTGAAGAAGTAAAGCGCCTGGGGGCGGGGCGGGCTCTCTCGCTTCGGAACGACACTCGCGGGAGAGCCCGCCCCGCCCCCTGCGCTCTACGTCCTCACGCGAGCGGGCCGAGGCCGTTTCTTGCTCCTGCCATCTAAGTATGTAAAACTCTGAACGTAATCATGTCGAGCGATCGATATCCGTTCCGCGAGATCGAGGGAAAGTGGCAGAAGGTCTGGGAAGAGCGCAAACAGTTCAGCGTTAGCGAGGACCCGAGCCGCCCGAAGTTCTACTGCCTCGAGATGTTCCCGTACCCCTCCGGCCGCATCCACATGGGCCACGTGCGCGTGTACGCGATCGGCGACCTCCTCGCGCGCTACAAGA
>WNFJ01325118.1_pt2 | contig 12074 bp, 10 predicted proteins | sample 5400461 | NCBI WGS metagenome assembly WNFJ01 (sample SAMN13153349, study PRJNA577476) | soil metagenome | isolation source: 115 cm saprolite on Douglas fir-dominated hillslope | place: USA:California | collected 2013-09-17
TGTACGCCACGGCCGACGTCATCTCGCGCGGGCGCCTGGAGATCGGCTTCGTCAAGTCCGGCGGCACCGAGATGGCGTCCAGCAACGCGAACCCGGTCAACAACGTCGAGCGGTACTGGGAGGCGATCGACCTCATCAAGAAGGCGTTGACCCACGACCAGGGGCCGTTCAGCTGGGAGGGCAAGCACTACACGCACCGGCACGTGAACATCTGGCCCCGCCCGTGGCAGCAGCCGCATCCCCGCATGTGGTCGGCCACCGGAGATCCGGACACCTCCGCCGAGGTCGGTCGGCGCGGCCTGGTCCACGTGCTGGTCCTGCGTGGCCCCGAAGGGACCAGACGAGCCTACGCCGCCCATCGCAAGGCGCGGGCCGAGGCTGGCCTGCCCAAGGTGACCACCGAGAACTTCGCCTATGCGGCCTTCGTGTATGTTGGCGACACGGACGAGGAAGGTCTGCGCGTCGGCAGCAAGCTCCTCTGGTTCCTCCACACCAGCCTCAAATCGGCGCCTCAATATTCGCAATTCCTGCCAGGTACGATGCCGCCGCAATTCGCGCCCCAGGTCTACCGCACCACGCCCACGCCGAGCGCCGACGCGGGCGCGCCGGCCGGCAACCAACCCGTCGCCTCGGCGGGCCACAACGCCGCCCGGCTCATGTCGATCACTGCGGAGCAGGCGATGGCTCAGGGCATCCTGTTCGCGGGCAGCCCCGACACCGTCTACAGACAGATCATGGCCTTCTACGACAAGGTCGGCGGGTTCGGGCACCTGAGCCTCGTCGGCCGCACGGGCTTCATGACCCACGCCGAATCGGAGAAGGGGATCCGGCTCTTCTCGACGGAAGTGCTGCCGCGGCTGCGCGAGATCAAGCCCGTCGCGGCCGATTGACGGAGACGGGCCGTGAGTGACGTCGCGCCCTGGGTCGATCCCGAGCTCGTCGCCGCGGGCGAGCTGCTCGAGCGTCACGGGCTCGCTCCGCTCAACCCGGCGACCGCACCGCTCGCCGAGGTCCGCGCCATGCAGGACCGCATCGGAGCCGTCCTGGGCGAGAGCTCTACTCCGCTCGGGAGCGAGCGTGATCTTGCGCTTCCCGGGCCGCACGGGGCGGTGCCCTGCCGGCTCTATCTCCCGGACGACGCCGATCGGCCCCCCCTGCTCGTCTACGCGCATGGTGGCAGCTTCGCCCTGGGCACCCTGTCGAGTTGGGATGCGATGCTGCGCGAGCTGGTCCGGGCGAGCGGCGTGGCCGTCCTGTCCGTCGGCTACCGGCTGGCTCCCGAGCACCGGTTCCCCGTCGCCTTCGACGAGATGCTGGCGACGATCCGCTTCGCCGCGCGGGAGGGTCGGTCGCTCGGGGTGGATCCGACGCGACTGGCGGCCGGTGGTGATTCCGCCGGCGCCAACCTGGCGCTCGGGGCGGCGCTGGCCTTGCGGGACGCGCAGGAACCGCTGCTCGCGTTCCTCCTCTTGATCTACGGCGCGTACTCGACGGACAGCGACAGCGATTCCTGGCATCGCCTGGGCACGGGGGCCTACGGGCTGTCGCGGGCGCAGGTGATCTGGGTCTGGGAGAACTATCTCGCGTCGCCCAAGCAACGCGCGGACTGGCGGGTGGCGCCCCTCGCGGCCACGATGCACGGCCTGCCGCCGGGGCACCTCATCATCGGCAGCCTCGATCCGTTGCTCGACGACAACCAACGCCTCGCGACGCGCCTCGAGGAGGCGGGTGTGCTTAACAAGCTCGTTGTCTACGAAGGCCTCAATCATGGCTTCATCCGCTATGGCCGGCTGATCGGCACGGCGCGGCGCGCCGTCGCCGACTGTGCCGCGGCGCTGCGCCAGGCGCTGGTTGGCGGCGCGCTCGAGGCCAGCGCCAGGGCCGGCGGCTGACGTTCGTGCGGCTCTCATGAATCTCGCGGAGCTCGGTGTCGACCGGGCGCGGGGGCCCCGTTCGCACCGAGGCTGGTCCAATTGAGCGATCAGAGAGGAGGCACTGCGATGGCTCGGTCGATCGATCGTCGGACATTTTTCAGGCGGGCCGGAACCGTGGCGGCCGTGGTCATGGGCGCGCCGCTCCTCACGTCCTCCCGTGCCACCGCGGCGAGCGACCGGCTGGTCGTGGCCGTTGGACAGTGGGGCACCGAGACACCCTTCGCCTGGCGCACCGTTCAGGCCGAGAAGCCACTGTGGGACTGCGTGTACGATCCGCTGATCCAGCGCGACCCGAAGACCTTCGAGTACCGCCCAGGGCTGGCCATCGAGTGGAAGCCGTCGAACGAGACGCGCACCTGGACGTTCAAGCTCCGCCCGGGAGTGATGTTCCACGAGGGGTGGGGCGAGCTGACCGCCGAGGACGTCAAGTTCACCGTCGAGCAGAACGTCAAGCCCGACTCAGCGGGGGGCTCGGCACCGTTCTTCCGGAGGTACCTCGACCGCATCGAGACGCCGGACAAGCACACGGTGGTGATGCACTTCAAGGACCGGGTGTGGGAGGTCCCGTCTCTCTTCTCCCAGTTCGTCGGCTACCAGAACACCGTCTCGAAGAAATATCTGGAGTCGGTGGGGGAGCAGAAGGCGACGCTCCACCCCATCGGCACTGGCCCGTACCGGCACGTCGAGGGGCGGCAGGGCGACTATCACAGGTTCGAGGCGGTCCCGAACCACTGGCGGAAGACCGCCGCGTTCAAGGAGCTGGTCATTCGCCGCATCCCCGACCCCGCCACGCGCCTGGCCGGGCTCCGCGCGGGCGAGATCGACATCGGCCAGGTGTTCGGCGACTACCTCGACCAGGCCCAGAGGGCAGGCCTCCCCTTCCACGAGGTGCCGAAATCCGTCTGCTACTGGGTGATCCTCAGCGGCCAGACGACGCCGGATCGCGAGGACTACTGCGCCACGTGCCCGTGGGCGGGTGACTGGAACGACCCCAAGAGCCGCGAGAACGCCCGCAAGGTGCGGCTGGCCATGAACCTGGCGGTCAACAAGAAGGCGATCGTCAACGCACTCTGGAAGGGAAAGGGCGCGGAGACACCGTTCTCGTACTACTACTACCCGTTCAACAAGGGCTACAGCGCGGACTGGAAGATCCCGCCCTACGATCCCGCGCAGGCGAGAAAGCTCCTCGCTGAGGCCGGCCACGCGAGCGGCTTCGAGGTCAGGGTGAACCCCACGGTGATGCTCTACGCGCTCGACGGGCCGGACGTCATGGAGGCCGTGGCGCTCGACTGGGAGAAGATCGGGATCAAGTCCAAGCGCTTCCCGGAGGCGATCAGCAGCTTCGGCCCGAAGAGCCGGATGCGGAAGACGAACAAGACGCACTGGGTGTACGGCTCGCCGCCGTTCGACGAGCCAGTGCTCGCGTGGCAGCGAATCATCCACTCCAAGGGCGCGTTCAACCTGCTCTGCGACGGCCCGTACGACGAGGACATCGACACCATCGCGAGAGAGCTCGACGCCGAGAAACGCGCCCGACTCACCCGTGATCTCGGGCAGAAGCTCTACGACGGGTACCACGGCGTCATGCTGGGGATGAAGACGATCACGTGGGCGATGAGCCGGAAGGTGGGCGGCTGGCAGACACTCGCGTACACGCCGCTGGAAACCAACTACGAGTACGTGAGCGCGGCGGACTAGTCGCGGCGCAGAGGATATATCGGCGTCGTGCAACGCTACATCGTCGGACGTCTGCTGCAGTCGGTCGTGTCGATGTTCGTGGTGTCGGTCGTCGTCTTCGCGCTCGTGCGCTTCTCCGGCGACCCGATCGCGATCATGGCGCCGCCGGAGGCGACGCAGGCAGACATCGAGCTGATGCGCGCCTATCTCGGCCTCGATCGCCCGTGGCCCGTCCAGTACTGGCGGTTCGTGACGCGTGCGCTCCAGGGGGACTTCGGCAAGTCGATCCGCTTCCGCCGCCCCGCCATGGACCTGATCGCCGAGCGGTACGGCGCCACCCTCGAGCTGGGCGGCCTGGCCGTGCTCATCGTGGTCGTCGTCGCGCTCCCCGTCGGCGTCTACTCCGCCGTCCGGCGGGGGAGTGCGCTCGACTACGCCGCCCGGGTCTTCGCCGCGCTGGGCCAGGCGGTGCCGCCGTTCTGGCTGGGGCTGGTCCTGGTGCTGATCTTCGGCGTGCTACTCCACCTCCTGCCGACGTCCGGGCGCGGCACGCCGCTCCACGTCCTGCTGCCCGGGATCACGCTCGGCTGGTTCGCCGTTGCCGGGCTCATGCGCCTGACCCGCTCCTCGATGCTCGATGTGCTCGGCAGCGAGTACGTGAAGCTCGCGCGCATCAAGGGGCTGCCCGAGCGGCAGGTGATCTGGAAGCACGCCTTCAAGAACGCCGCGCTGCCGGTGGTGACCTTCGCCGCCCTGCTCTTCGTCGCGCTCCTGAACGGCTCGATCATCGTGGAGACGGTGTTCAGCTGGCCGGGCCTCGGCCTGCTTGTCATCGAGGCGGTGGACTCGAGGGACTACCCGATCGTCCAGGCGGTCGTCCTGTGTCTGAGCACGATGTATATCGGCGTCAATCTGCTCGTCGACGTCCTCTACGCCTACCTGAACCCCAAGATCCGGTACTCGTCGTGACGATCGGGTCCGCCGCCACCGACTCCGCAGTTCTGCCCCGGCGTCCTCGCGATCGGCGCTGGCCGCCAGCGTTGCCGCTGGCGATCGTCGGAGTGCTCGTGCTCTGCGCCCTCCTGGCGCCCGTGCTGTCGCCGCACTCGCCGCTGGAGGGCTCGCTCGGCGACCGGCTCGTCCCGCCCCTCGGTATGGAGGGCGCGAGGGCCGGGCATCTGCTCGGGACCGACCGGCACGGTCGAGACACGCTGAGCCGTCTGCTCTACGGCGCGCGAATCTCACTGGCGGTGTCGGTCGTCGGGATCTCGCTCACCGGCGCCCTGGGCAGCTTCATCGGCCTCCTCGCCGGCTTCTTCGGCGGCTGGGTGGACACACTGCTCATGCGGCTCGTGGACATCTCGCTGTCGCTCCCCGGCATTCTGATCGCGGTGCTGCTCTCGGTGGTCTTCGAGCCGTCGTTCACGAACGTGATCATCGTCGTGGTGTTTCTCTTGTGGCCGAGCTACGCTCGGCTCGTTCGCGGGGAGACGCTCGGCATCAAGCAGCAGGAGTTCGTGGCGCTCGCGCGGGTCGCCGGGTGTTCGAGCCTGACGATCATGTTCCGCCACATCGTTCCGAACCTGGCGCCGTCGATCCTGGTGCTGGCCACGCTGCACGTCGGCTACGTCATCGTGCTCGAAGCCGCGCTCTCCTTCCTCGGCGTGGGCATTCCGCCGCCGACGCCGTCGTGGGGCGTGATGGTGGCCGACGGGCGCGGGCTGATCGAGCAGGCGTGGTGGATCTCGATCCTGCCCGGGATCGCCATCCTGGTCACGGTGCTCTCGCTGAACATCCTCGGCGACTGGGTGCGCGACCGGCTCGATCCCAAGCTCCGCCAGGTCTAGGCCCGATGGGCGGCGCGCTCCTCGAGGTGCGCGACCTCCGCACCTACATCTACACGCGGCGCGGGGTCGTGAAGGCGGTGGACGGCGCGACCTTCTCGGTGCGCCGGGGCGAGACGCTGGGGATCGTCGGCGAGTCGGGCTCGGGCAAGTCGATGACCTGTCTCTCGATCTTGAGATTGGTGCCCGAGCCGGGTGGGTGCATCGTCGGTGGGGAGATCGTTTTCGACGGCGAGGATCTGCTCGCTAAGCGCCCGGAGGAGATGCGGCGGCTGCGGGGGTCGCGGATCGCGATGATCCTGCAGGACCCGATGGTCTCGCTCAACCCCGCGCTGACGGTGGGCGAGCAGATCGCCGAGACGCTGCGACTGCATCGGAGCCTGCGTGGCCGCGCGCTCGACGCGCGGATCCTCGAGCTGCTGCGCCAGGTCCGGATCAGCGATCCGGAGCGCCGTGTGCACGCCTACCCGCACCAGATGAGCGGCGGCATCCGCCAGCGCATCGCCGGCGCCATCGCCATCTCCTGCCAGCCGAGCCTCCTGATCGCCGACGAGCCGACGACCTCGCTGGACGTGACAATTCAGGCGCAGTACCTCTGCCTCTTGAAGGAGATCCAGCGGGCGACGAATCTCGCCCTCGTCTTCGTCACCCACGACCTCGGCATCGTGGCGAAGCTGTGCGATCGGGTCGCGGTAATGTACGCCGGGCGGATCGTCGAGACGGGGACGACCCGGGAGATCTTCAACCGGCCGCGGCATCCCTACACGATCGGACTCCTGAACTGTCTGCCGACGCTCCGGCGCGGGCGTGAGCCGCTGGCGGCGATCGAGGGCCAGCCGCCCGACCTCGCCAACGTGCCGTCCGGCTGCAGCTTCGCCCCCCGCTGCCCGCTGGCCCAGCCGCGCTGCGAGGAGGTGAGGCCGGCGCTCGAGGCCGCCGGCCCCGATCACCGCGTCGCCTGCCTCCGCGCCGAGGAGACGGCCACGCCAAACCCAACGCGCGTGATCGTGACCGCGGCCGCGCCCGGCCCGCCACGGCCCGAGGCCGCGGTCGGCGACGTGGTCCTCGAGGCGCGGCGGCTCACCAAGCACTTCGCGGTGGCGCGGGGAACGATCCTGAGCCGGACGCTGGGGGCGGTCAAGGCGGTCGACGGCGTGGACTTCGTCCTCCGCCGCGGCGAGACGCTCGGGCTGGTCGGCGAGAGTGGGTGCGGGAAGACCACCACCGCGCGGCTCGTCCTTCGTCTGGAGCGGCCGACCGCGGGGGGCATCCTCTTCCGCGGTCGCGACGTCCACGCGCTCGGCCGCCACGAGCTGGGCGACTACCGTCGCGCGGTGCAGGCCGTCTTCCAGGACCCGTACAGCTCGCTAAATCCACGACTGACGATCCGCACGACGGTCGGCGAGCCGCTCGTGGAGACCCAGCCCGGGCTCACGAAGGCGGAGGTCGAGGAGCGGATCGCTGAGTCGCTCCTGCGCGTCGGGTTACCGCCACGCATCGCGGATGATTATCCGCACGAGCTCTCCGGCGGCCAGCGTCAACGCGTCGCGCTGGCGCGGGCGTTGACGACGAGCCCGGAATGCATCCTCCTCGACGAGGCGGTGTCGGCGCTCGACGTGTCCATCCGCGCCCAGGTCATGAACCTCCTGCGCGAGATCCAGGACCGGTTGGAGGTGAGCTACCTCTTCATCGCCCACGATCTCGCCGTGGTGAAGTACGTCAGCACGCGGATCGGCGTGATGTACCTCGGCAAGCTCGTCGAGACGGCGACGAGCGACGAGCTGTACACCCGTCCGTTGCATCCCTACACCCGAATCCTATTGTCCAACGCCCTGCCGGCGCACCCGGAGGACGTGCGGGAGGAGGTCATCCTGAAAGGTGAGGTGCCGAGCGCGTTCGATCCCCCCGCCGGGTGTCGGTTCCACCCGCGGTGTCCGGACGCCATGCCTGTGTGCAGCGAGATGGAGCCGATGCTGCGGGAGCAGTCGGCCGGGCACCAGGTCGCCTGTCATCTGTACGGGACGTGAACCGATCATCGTGAGCTGATGTGGTAGTAGGAGGTGAGGCTGTCCGACGGCCGAGCCGACGCTTCAATCCCCTGGAAGGAGATCGAGGAATGAGCCAAGCCTCCGACGTCAACGCGCGCACCGAGGTGCGGGACGGCATACGGATCACGTGGCATCAGCCGATCCCCATGGACGACGGCCTCGTCCTCCGGGCGGACGTCTACCGGCCGATCGAGGACGGCAGCTACCCGGTGATCCTGACGTACGGGGTGTACGCGAAGGGGCTCTGCTACCAGGAGGGCTACCAGGCGCAGTGGGAGAAGATGGTCGCCGACCACCCGGAGATCCTCGAGGGCTCGACCAACAAGTACCAGAACTGGGAGACCACCGACCCCGAGCGGTGGGTCCCGCATGGGTACGTGGTGATCCGCGTGGACTCGCGGGGCGCCGGCTGGTCGCCGGGCTTCATGGATTGCAATAGCCCGCGGGAGATCGAGGACCTCTACCAGTGCATCGAGTGGGCGGGGACGCAGCCCTGGAGCAACGGGAAAGTCGGGATGCTCGGGATCTCCTACTATGCCAGCAACCAGTGGCGCTTGGCGGGAAAGCATCCGCCGCACCTGGCCGCGATCATCCCGTGGGAGGGCCAGAACGACCGCTACCGCGACTCCGGGTACCACGGCGGCATTCTGAGCGAGTTCCAGAAGGTCTGGGCGAAGCACCAGGTGGCCAACATCCAGTATGGGGTGGGGGCGCGGGCGAAAAAGAACCCGAACACCGGCGAGTCGGTGGCGGGCCCTATCACGCTCTCGGACGAGGAGCTGGCCAAGAACCGCGTCAACGTCTTCGAGGAGGTCAAGAAGCATCCGCTCGACGACGAGTGGATGCGCGCGCGCTCGGCCGATCTCTCCGGGGTCACGCTGCCGCTCCTGTCGTGCGCCAACTGGGGCGGGCAGGGGATCCACCCGCGCGGCAACTTCAACGGCTTCGTGGAGGCGCCGTCGAAGCAGAAGTGGCTCGAGGTCCACGGCGATTCGCACTGGTCACTCTTCTCCAGCGCCTACGGCCTCGCGCTGCAGAAGCGGTTCTTCGATTACTTCCTGAAGGGCGTCGCCAACGGCTGGGACAAGCAGCCGCCGGTGCAGCTCAACATCCGCCACCCCGGTGAGAAGTTCACGCTGCGGCACGAGAACGAGTGGCCGCTCGCGCGCACGCAATGGACAAAGTTCTACCTCGATGCTGCCAAGATGGCGCTCGGTCGGACGCAGGTGGCGCAGGCGGGGAAGGTCGAGTACGAGGCCCTCGGCAACGGCGTGACGTTCTCGATGCCGCCGCTCGAGCGGGAGATGGAGATCACCGGACCGATCGCGGCCAAGCTCTTCATCTCGTCGTCCACGAAGGACGCCGACCTCTTCCTGATCGTGCGGGTCTTCGATCCGCAGGGCAAAGAGCTCACCTTCATGGGCTCGACCGACCCGAACACGCCGATCGCCAACGGCTGGCTCCGGATCTCGCATCGCCGGCTCGATCCCGGGAAGAGCACGCCGTACCGGCCCTACCACCCGCACGACCGCGTCGAGCCGCTGACGCCTGGTGAAATTTACGAGTGCGACGTGGAGATCGTGACCTCGTGCATCGTCGTGCCGGCCGGCTGGCGCGTGGCGCTGACCGTCCGCGGCAAGGACTACGAGTATGAGGGCGAGCTGAGCGAGTTCGGCAAGAAGTTCCACTACGGAACCCGGGGTACCGGCGGCATGACCCACGCCGACCCCGATAACCGGCCGAAGGACGTCTTCGGCGGCAAGGTCACGCTGCACGCGGGCGGCGGGCGGGAGTCGTATCTCCTGCTGCCGATCATCCCGGAAAAGGGCGGTGCATAGAGACACAGCGGCAGGAGAGAGAGGGCATGACCCAAGGAGAACTGGCGCCCGGGTTGACGTACGCGCAGTCGGTGACGGGGTTCGCGAGATGAAGAATCTCGATTCAGAGTAGGGGAGGCCTGAGGGACCCAGCACAGCGGGCGCAACAACGGGGCGCTTATTCAGAGATTCCTTAAGAGGGTCTGATGCCGGATGTTGTCCAGGTAGTCCCATCACTTGATGATGTCGACCAGCTCCTCAACCGCCGCCGGAGGTCCGGAGATGATGAGGCTGTTGGTGGGGTAGTGCGGGACGATCCGAACCCAAGGCGGAGCGACCCATGAGAGGGTGTACGCCAGCTCGCCCGCGCGAGCATAGGTGAGCGGGACCACCTTGACGGTGATGGCCTCGTGTGCGACCCGTACGGCAGGGACGATCCACACGCCTTCGGCCCTCCTGAGGAGGCTGTAGCCGTGCAAGGCGAGAGCAGAGTTCAGGAGGTCGAGCGCCTCCGCCGGCGAAACGCTCTTCGGAGCGAGCAGAGTGATCTTTCCTTTTACTTGCTCTGGGTCGAAGAGAAACGTGATCCCTGTGAGGCTGCCAACGTGCTTGATGACGGTCTGGATGTCCGCGTTCTCGAAACTGAAGGCCGCCGAGGGGGTGGCCCAAGCCGGGCCCGTCGGGCACACGAGGAGAAGGCTCAGGAAGATCCCGCTCAAGAGAATCGTGCCCACAAAGGAGACACGCAGCTGCGCTCTCATGATCCTCACCTCCTGCACAGTTCCTCCGAAGGGGGTGGGCGCCCAGCGAGATCCTAGTGTACCGCCAGCCCAGGTCCTAGTGGAACGTTCGCCTCCAACTCGAGCTCGTCCAGGCGGTGCTTGACCATGTCGCCGATGCTGACGATGCCGCGGAGCCGCTCGCCGTCGACCACGCGAATGTGGCGAACCCGATGGCGGGTCATTTGGGCCATCACACCCGTTATGCTGTCCTCGGGCGTGCAAGTAACCATTGGGCGGCTCATCACCTGAGCCGCACGCATTCCGAGCAATCCCGCGCCGTGCTCGGCAAGGGCGCTGACGATATCTCGCTCTGAGATGAGGCCCAGCATCGTGGTCCCGTCTTGGCTGACGACCAGAGCGCCGATACCCTTTGACCTCAGTTCCCAGACGATGGTAGAGATCGTCGTGTCGGGCGTCGTCGTCACGCTCTCGCCCTTGGCCTTGAGGATTGACGCCACCTTCATGATGTGGCCCTCCTACTCGAGCCGAACGTGATCGCCCAGCCGGATTGTTCCGGGGGTCAGGACGGCGGCGTAGACACCTGCGCACGGCAGCTCGCCCAGGCCTCCCGCTCGGATCCGGTTGTGCTCGGCAGTCGCCCGCAGAACTCGCGGATCTCTCGGGAGGTCACCTTGGGCGAGAGTCGTCATCACGCAGCGCGGCGTGGGAATGATCACCTTGAGGCGGACCTCGCCGATTGCGACGACACGGCGGGCCCAATCGTTCTCAACGAAGCCCCTCACCTGGGGAACCTCTACGACGATGTTCGGTCGAAAGCGACGCATCTCGAAGCGACTCTCGGGAGCGAGCTCGCCCAGTCGGCCGAGAGTGTTTGTCGTGAGAAGGTGGATCGCTGAGAAGTCGAAAAACGTCCCGGACGGGGCGGCAAAGGCAGCCGGCACATCCGTGACGACCTCCTCGGCGTCGCCAGACTGAACACTCCCGTACAGTTGAGAGCCCTTGACCGCCGGCCAGACCTCCTCGAAGGTGACGGCCGCCGGCGCGCTCGTCGAAAAGGTGACCTCACGGCCGAGCGCTTCCGAGAGCACGCGGTCCAGGTCCGGCTCCTTGCTCGTGACTGTGGACCCGTCGGGGAAAGCGATGCGTACCGGCGGAGCGGGGTGACCCACCCGTGGGGGCTCGATGAAGGCCGCGCCGAAGTCGAAGAGGTGGCCCCACTTCCGCGGGTGCTTGGCGCTTGCGAGCTTGCCGGTCTCCCGATCGACGAGGCCGTAGGCGCGATCGCCGACGAGGCCGCGCTCGGTCACGTCCGAGCCACTCAGCTCCTCGCCCATCATCGACTTCACCGGATAGCGCCACAGGGAGACGACCGAGCCCGTCACTCCATTGCGCATCGTGAACCCCATCCTACCGCGCAACAATCAAATGACAACGACTCCGGACGGGATCGGACCCTCCTTGACCACACCAGCCCTAGGCGCTAACTTCGTCCCACTGTTCGACCTTCAGGCGGTTCTACGGTAGGTCTCAGCTGAGGAGGCACGGAGGAATGTGCACCTGTGGTCACTCCGAGAAAGACCACGCGCCGTGCGGCAAATGCCTCGTCGAGGGCTGCGAGTGCGAAGTGTTCGACAGGCGGAAGGCTTGAACGTCATGAGCTCGAGAAGGTCACCCCTCAGCTGACGGTATTCACACCGCGGAGGAGGGAGCTTGATGAGCAAATTCGTGAAGGTCACAACGACAGATGAAATGGCCGACCAACCGGCCAAGTGCGTCGAGGTGGAGGGGGAGAAGATCGCCTTGTTTAAGGTCGAGGGAGCGTTGTACGCCCTGAGTGATACCTGCACGCATCGAGGCGGGCCTCTCTCGGAGGGCGAGGTGGGGGCAGCTGAGGTGACCTGCCCCTGGCACGGCCCTCCCTGCCAATATGAGTGAGACAGCGACCCCCCGGAAGTTTAGTGTCGAGGGCGAGCAAGGATTGGAGGACGATGAGCGTACTGGAACGAGCCCT
>WNFJ01201789.1_pt1 | contig 12073 bp, 10 predicted proteins | sample 5400461 | NCBI WGS metagenome assembly WNFJ01 (sample SAMN13153349, study PRJNA577476) | soil metagenome | isolation source: 115 cm saprolite on Douglas fir-dominated hillslope | place: USA:California | collected 2013-09-17
AATCGTCTTCACGGATTGAGGAAGTATGAGCGACAGAGTAGTCCTAATCACTGGAGCAAAAGGAGGCCTGGGCTCCTTTGTCACACAGCGTTTCCTGGCGACTGGCGCGACGGTTGTCGGCGCGTCGCGCAGCATCTCCCGGGAAGATTTCCCGCTCCCCAATTTCGTTGCGCTGCCGGTGGACTTCACGAAGTCCGCGGCCGTTGATAGCGCGATCGGCTCTGTGGTCGACCGTCACCGCAGGCTCGATGTGCTAGTACACGTGGTAGGCGCCTTCGCGGGCGGCAAATCCGTGGCGGAAACCGACGACGCCACCTGGGAGCAGATGCGCGACCTGAATCTTACCTCCGCGTTTTACGTTTTGCGCGCGGCGATTCCGCATCTGCGCAAATTCGGCTCCGGCCGCGTCGTCGCCATCGGCAGCCTGGCAGCCGTTGAGCCTCACGCCGGCCTCGCAGCCTACGTCACATTCAAGTCCGCGCTGGTGAGCCTTGTGCGCACCGTGGCGCTGGAAAACAAGGATGCGGGCGTCACCGCAAACGTGGTTCTTCCCGGCACGATGGACACGCCTGCAAACCGCAAAGCCATGCCCGGCGCGGATTTTTCAAAGTGGCTCAAGCCCGCCGATGTCGCCGATCTCGTCCTTTGGCTCGCCGATGAGCGCGCCGCGCACATCACAGGAACGGCCATCCCAATCGATGCCTCCACTGCTTGAGCAGAGCCCCGGAAGTTGGCTGTTTTCCCGTCGCCCAGGTGTCAAATGCGCGATCGATTCCGCGTAGTCGCGCGTCGTGGAGCTTCGCCTCCATCATCATCCTGCGAATGTCGTCGGCGCGCTCTTCCGGTAAAGCCACCAGGTTCGCGTCATAAGTCTTGAGCTGCGTCGAAATCGGCTGCAGATTGCTGTTGGCCGTCAGCGCAAACCAGCAATAGCCTGCGCGCGTCAAAAAATCAATGATCTCGCGCGCCGCGTAGCCCCACGGCCGCGTCCGCAGATCCTGCCGCTTGCTCCCAAACCGGTTCCGCTCCACGCGCGGCTCGTGGCGCAACCCCAGCTCCCGCGCGACCTCCGCCGCCCCCGCGTCGTCGCCAAACAGAATCACCTCGACGTCCGCATGCAGCCGCGTCCAGCTCGCCAGCGCGTTCCGCTGGATCACCCCGCTATGCCCCGCAAACGCCTTCCCCGTCGTAACCAGCGTAATCTTCGGCCACTGAGTGCGCGCGCTCTGCCGTGGGCCAAGCTCCAGCTCGAATTGCGCAACGCTGGCGCGCTCCGCCGTCGCTGCCGCAACAGGCTGCGCTTCCGTGGCCGCCGCAATCGTATCTTTCGCCGGCATGCTGGGGTTGCCGTTCTAAAGACTGGGGGGAAACTATGCGGATGGTAAAATATACTAATCATAAAATCAAGAAGATTTATTAGTAAGTATACTGCGTAACGAAGCTTACCGAAGCACCGCTCTCGATACCTCCCACTCGTCCCTCCTCGTGCAATTACACCTGCACTCATCGGAAGTGCACCAACCGGAGATCAATTGTTGGCTCAGCTGTACGCTGAGAGGGAGTACAGAGCGTTACGCTCTGGCCGCAGCCCGAGAACTGCTTCGGTACCCACAGAGGCGGCTCATTGCCGCGAGACGGAACCCAGGTTGGAGGCCTGGTTCGGGTGCTCTGTATTCCTCCAAATCGCAAGCGCTGAATTGCCATCGAAGAAGAGGGTGGCGCTGCCGGTTTGAACTGTGATGCAAGATGATAGTTATGGGCAATGCCGTGGCCGACGATCGCGGCACCCGCGCCTGGTATAAGCATGTCACAAGCTATACGCCATGATCGAAACTCGTGATTAGGATCAGGACAGGTTTGCCAGCTGGCGAAGTGAAGCAGGCTTTCGATCCCGAAACCGACGCTCGCGCTGACAATAATCCCGCGGTTGCTGGGGTGAGGGCCGATGAACCTATTCGTCTCGACGCAGCCGGGACACCCATCTCTAGCCAGTATTGTGCTATGCGCGTCCGTGGCCTCAATTGCTGCAATGGTGGCTTCACCGACCCACCACAGCCAGTCTTTGTACCAGTGTGCCGGTCCACTCCATCTGTGCTGAGCTTGCGCCACCGTCGATGAGAGAAACAGAACAACTATAAGTGCCGTGATTCGGGTCGCGATTGCCATGAGATCCCCTCCGGTCTTCCCCACGCGACTCGCCGGGCATGTTGCAAATGCAGGGCCGGGGCCTGTCGTCGCAGGGCCCCGTATCTCGTTGATTTATTGGTAGGTTTAGATTATGAAGACGTTAATCAGGCCGAAGAGAGCTCCGTTTTGGCTATTTTGCTCCAAACCGAAACTCCGACCCGAGAGGCTAGCCCTCACTGGCTATAGTCACTAGGTGAAATACATAAGATGGAGCGGATCGCAGCGGAGTCCCGCGTCAGCTAGGAAGAGCTAGCTGTCGCCTGCCAGACAGGGAACTGAGGATGGAAATGATGAAACCCTTCAACATCAATAGCCACGACCAGCGGGTACCTCTCCCCTACTGAAGACCGACCAGACCCACCACAGGATCAGCGCGGCCAGGCCGCCGACAACCAATAGGTTTTGCCAGAATCGGCGCTTACCTCGAGGCCCAAGGGACCTCGTGGAGCGCAGCCCTAAGGCACGCCTGATAGGTCTTGTGACATCCAGCAGACCAAACCAGAGCGAATAAATGAAAGCCACTAAGTGCCGCGCTCCCTTCGCAAGCAGCCTCTTGCGGTTCCTTCTCAGTCGGCCGTCATGCAAGACATAGGACGCACTTTCCAGGGTTTCGTATTGGTTTTCGTGCAGCTTGTAATTAGTCTGCGCCTCTTCGCCGTGCCAAACGCCCTCCTTGCCATCGGGATGGTAGCTGTAATCGTGATTCTGATGCACTGCCACAACGGCGCCAGAGGCGTCGACAATCGGCGCGCCAACAGATAATGCATACCATAATAGCCAGTTGTCCCAACCAGGACGTCCTATGACAAAAGCCGGAACGCGCGAATATAGCCCCTTTGGGAAAACGAAGTAGTCGATCCATTGCGGGGATCTCTGTCGATTGGTGTCGAGCGCTAGACGCCGAAGCCCAGCCTCCCAGTTTGGGTCCTCGAAATCGAGAGCCCGGTCTACCTCCACATCCCAGCGCCTTCCGGCGACCAGAAAACGGTCCTTAAGGTTCGAAACCAACTGCACTGCCCGCCAGAAATCCGACATCAACACGATATCGCAGTTCACATGGCACAAGATTCTGTGCCTCGCTATCTCCTGCGCCTGATAATAGACGCTCGCGAGATACTTCGTCCCATATTTATTTCTGCTAACATGCTGGATGTGCTTAACGCCCAGCTCTTGGCACACCTCCGCCGTTCCCTGATCGTCGCCGACTAGAATAATCTCCACGTCAGGATGCAGGTGCTGCCAGCTCCGGATCGCATTCCGCTGGATAACATCAATGTGGCCCTCAAAGGGCTTCGGTGTTGCAAAAATCGTAAGAATGCTCACTCCTCCGCGAAGTGAAATCTATTCCACGTCGAAGGGCTATCGCCGCAGGCGCCAGCTCTCTTCCTCTTCCCCGTACTCGATCACCGGCGGCCAGTCCGGCCCACCCATCCTATACAAACTTCGGATCGCCGCGCGATACCACAAGCCCCGCACCTTCGGTATCGGCTTCACCGCCTCGCTGATCCACCGAAACGCCTTCAGCGCCGCTCGCCCGCTCCCCTGCAACCTCTCCACCTCGCGCGCCGCAATGTCGTCGCAATTTCGATTGTAGCGTTCCATATTGCTCGAGCTCAGCGCATCATCGTGCAAACGGTATCCGCCGATCAGCGCGTTCACTGAATACAGCCGTGCGTGCCGGAAGAATCGCACCCAAAGCTCAAAGTCGCCCTCCGCGCGAAACTCCGTGCTCAACTTTCCTCCCGCCAGCTCCCACAGACTCCGCCGCCAAAATGTCGACTCCTGCTGAATGTATTTGTTCGCCCCTGCCAGAAACCGTCCGCGCGACCAGCGCGGCACCGGCGGCACGTCGATCGTCATTCCCCTCGCGCTAATCTTCGTCGGCCGGCCCGTAATCCACTCCACCTCGCGCAGCCCCGCGAACACGCTTCCCACCGTAAACAACCCATTCACCTGCAGCAGATCGCTCGAATTCAGCCACCCCATGATTTCGCCGGTCGACCTCGCAAACCCCGCGTTCAGCGCCGCGTACAATCCCTGGTTCGTCTGGCTGAACCAGCAGCTCACCTGCCCCTCGTACTTCCGGATAATCTCCACCGTCCCGTCCGTCGACCCATCGTTCACCACGATGTACTCCAGGTTCGGATACCCCTGGTTCACGATCGACCGCATCGTCGCCTCCAGGTACTCCTCCCCGTTGTACACCGCCGTAACCAGCGTAATCTTCGGCCACTCGCTCATATCTTTAGAGCATGCGCTCCCCGCTCGCTTCCCCGCCGCCAAAAGCCCGTTTCACCGCCCCCACCGCCGCCAATCTCCATTTCTCCAGCAAGTGAAAGTGTTTGTATCCCACCACCAGCGCGCCCAGCGCATTCACCCGGTTGATTACCCGCAGCCGCCGCGACAAATGCGGCCCATAGCAGCGATTGTAGAGCAATAGATGCAAAAAGAAGTGGAAACGCCCTGGAGGTCTCAGCACGAATTCCTCAGCCTCCCGGTAGAGCGTCCAGCGATCAAGGAAGGACCGCACGCTCGGTTGCTTCCTGGTGTAGCCATTGTCGGAAAGCCATTTGGTCATGCCATCGATGACGATTGCCCACTGCTGCTGTCTTCGCCCCCTCGCTTCTGGGGAACACTGGTTCTCGTCGGCGAAATAGCTATTTTTCCCGTGCAACCTGTAAGTAACCAGAGATTCAGGTATGGCGAGGATCGGCGCAATGAAAGGAATTAGGTTTACCGTATACGCGTCCGCCAACATCCGAATCCCCTCCGGGATCGGCAACAGCCTCTCCAGCGGCGCTCGCCGGAACGAAACGCAGGATGTGGGATGCGGACGGTACGCGTGAAATTGCGCCGGAACTTTATAGATGTCTCCCGAGACCAGTGGAAAGTTGGACTCCCGGCGCTCGCCGCTTTCCATGTGCCATTCCTGCAATCGGTGGTAAACCATGCCCGCGCTGGGGTGGCGCGCAAACGCCTCCGCCACCCGTGTCAGTTTCCCCGGCAGGAACAAATCGTCCGCATCCAATAACGCCACGATCTCCCCTCGTGCCTTCGCCATTCCCAAATTCAGCGCCGACGCTTGCCCTCCGTTTGCCTGATAGAAGTACTCGATTTGCGAGCCATACTTCTTCACGCGCTCCGCGGTGTCGTCTGTCGACCCGTCGTCCACCACGACTATCTGCACCCGATCCTGCGGATAATCCTGCGACACCACGCTCTCGATCGCCTCTTCGACGAAGCGCCCGTAGTTATACGTCGTGATCAGGACCGTCACTACTGGCATTCGCATAGGTTGGCGGCAATGAACAGGTACTTTCGCATCGGAAGAAATTCAGAACCTGAATCGCAGCGATCGGTAACGGCGAGAAATCGTCATGCGGAGAGCAACAAGTGCCGGGTGTACGAGTTTGCGGACTGCATGTCGGTCGACCGCTCGGGCCTCTCTCAGAATGGCCCAGCGGCGGCTGAACGGAATCCGGTTGGTCAGCACCGGGGGGTACCACACGCGAAACAGCTCATCGCAAGCCTTGTTTAGCGTCGTTTCCGTGGGCGTCACCCTTTGAAGAATCCATCGCACCACCTGCAGATATTCCACGGCGTCCATCCCAAGTCGCTGGCTCTTTGCCCGAACGCTGGATTCATGCCATCGATAGTAACTGAGCGCCTGTCCGACGTATGCAATCTGCCCTTTAAGCGCCATGGATGCCCACAGCTTCCAGTCGCCGCAAAGGACCAAGCTCTCGTCTGCCCCGCCCACCAGCTCATATACCGCTTTCCGAAAGACCACACAGCTCGCATTGGGAATCGTGTTGCGACGCACTAGGTATTTCCGGCACTCTTCGCGCCCGTCCGCCAAATGGTCTACGGTCCACTTTTGTGGATCCAGGTCCGCTACCCACGAATCCACAAGGCCAATGATTTCACCTTCCGAGGAAACTCTCACGGATCGGCAACTACAGAAGACAGCACCTGGCTCGGCATCGAGTCGAGAAACCAGCGTCTCCAGTAGATGCGGGTCTGCATAGTCGTCCGACTCCGCAATCCAAACATACTCCCCTCGCGCCAGCCGCACGCCTTTGTTCCATTGCTTGAACGTACTCCCCGAGTTTTTCTCGTTGAACTCCATTCTCACTCTGGGATCGGCGGCATACTCGCGAAGAATCGATTGGCTCTCGTCGGTGGAGCAGTCGTCCAGCAGGATTAACTCGAAATCCTGAAACGTTTGTCCCAAAACGCTATCCACACGCTGCCGCAGAAACCGCGCGTGGTTATAGTTTGGGATGATCACGCTAACCGTGGGCATAGAATCGCTCCTAAATTATCCGGTACGTGTCCCACCGTCGCAATCAGGTAATTTATTTCGGACGACCCTCTCGATGCGCGCCCACTTGGACAGCACCTGCGTGCCACGGTAAGCTTGCAGGCGAGGGTGCTTGGATGAAGCTCAGCGTCGTAGTGATCACCTATAACCACGAGCGATTCATCGCCCAAGCCCTGGACAGCATCTTGGCCCAGCGCGTTAATTTTGACTATGAAATCGTCGTCGGCGAGGACTGCTCCACCGACTCTACCCGCGACATCCTAATGGAGTTCCATCACCGTTATCCCGGACGCATTGTCCCGCTTCTCAGGCAACACAACCTGGGCGCTATGCGCAATTTTGAGGCTGCAGTTGGCGCTTGCCGGGGTCAATACCTAGCCTTCCTGGAAGGCGACGACTATTGGGCCTGCGAAGACAAGTTGCAGCGCCAAGTAGATTTCCTCGATACCCACACTGACTTCGCGATCTGCTGTCATCCCGTCCGGTTCCTCGACGACGACGCTTCTGCTAAGGCTGATGAGTTCCGGTTCCTTCCCGCCGGCCCATATACCATTGAGGATTTGCTTAAGGGCAATTTTGTGATGACCTGCTCGACGGTGCTCCGGCGGGATTTGATACCTCCCCTTCCTCGCTGGTTCTCCAAGATGAAACTGGGGGATTGGCCGCTCTTCGCGCTAGTTGCCCAACATGGGAAAATTGAACTTATGGACGCGGTAATGGCTGTCTATCGAGTGCATTCGGGAAGTACCTGGTCATCCCTGCCCTCGACCACTCGGCTTCGGGAAAGTGCCAGAATGCTAAGAGCGCTCGACAAGCATCTCGGCTTCCGGTACTCCGACGTGATTCGAGAGACAATCGCCCGCCCCTACCTGGAACTAGCCTCGACCGCGCGACTCAACGGCAGCCGGACTCAGACCGGAAAGTATCTCCTTTCCTGCCTCCGCAACGGCGGTTGGCGGCTTCCCGGCAGCCGCCGCCTGTTGGCCGGCTTAGCCGCCTATGTCCTCATCGGCTCCTGGTACAAGATATTCTCCAGAGCCCAGCAAGCCAAACCCACCTGACCCCGCCCTCCATCCCCTTTGGGGACAAATTTCCTCTTGACAGGAGCTAACCAGATGGTATAATATCCTATGAAGTATCCAGCCAGCCTCCTAACTCCTTTTCTTGCCACACTTTCGCAAGATGTGCCTCTCGGCTCGCGTCGTCATCCTCGAGTATCTATTCTGTCCACACTTCTAAGTGCCTGCGCCTCAATAGCTTGCGCACTCTTGAAATCTCTTGCCTCTCTTTTTGTAACTCCTTTCCTTTATTTTCAATCGGTTGCGGACTGCAAAAAGCCGGGGTGGGTGGGGGGCACAGGTTCTCCTAATCCTAGCCGAAAAAGCGGGCCTACCTGGCCTCCGCTAACTACCTTTAAAATCAACACTTGCAAAAGTGTAACAAAATAAAAGACTTTAACTCCCTTTAGAATCAACACTTACGAAAAACCTAGGGGGAGGGCCCCCCTCGCCTGAAAATTTATTTTGTGATCTTCGCGATCAAGACGGAGTACGCCTCCATAGGCAACGCATCAGTAGCGCCGCTCAGCGGTTTGTGGAAACTGGTGAGCGCGACGCTCAGCTTCGGCGAAGCGAACCCGAGCGGAGACAGATCGAGGCGGACTTTCTGGTCAGTGGCGGACATATTCAAAAGGACGAGGAAAGCTTCGTCCTTGTAGCGCCGGAGATAACCGAGAACGTTGGGATCGTCCTCGTTGATGGAGGTGTAGTCGCCGTCCAGTAGCGCGGGTTCCTTGTGGCGCAGGGTGAGGAGTTGGCGGTAAAAGCTCAGCACGGAGTTCGGGTCTTTCATCTCCGCGGCGACGTTGTGCGTTTTGTAGCTGGGTGGCACGGGCAGCCACGGCTTGGCTTTGCTGAATCCGGCGTTCGCACTGCTGTCCCACTGCATGGGAGTGCGCTCGCCGTCGCGGCCGATTTCTTTCGGCCACCCGGCGCGGCCTTCGGGGTCTTTCACGTCTTCCTTGCGCTTGGGGTCGTTGTTCTCCATGCCGATTTCTTCGCCGTAGTACATGATCGGCGTGCCGCGCAGCGTGAGATACAGTCCGGCCATGAGCTTGGCGATGTCATCGTTGTGCGCGCCATCGGCGTAACGCGTGTAAGAACGCACGATGTCGTGATTGGTGATCACAAAGACGGGCCAGCCGCCGGCGCTTTCGACAGCATTGATGTGCGAGCGATATTGCGGCGCGGAGAGTTGCTTGAACCCGGTCATCATCAGGTCCATGGGCATTTGCAATTCGTTGTTGTGTTCGCCGTAGTAGTCCTTTAGCTCGGAGACGTCCTTGGTCCAGGTTTCACCAATGAGGACGCCGCCGTACTCGTCGGCGACTTTGCGCAAACCGCGAAGAGCTTCGTGAACTTCGGGAAGTTTTTTGTTGTAGGTCTCATTGGTATTGGGCATCCCGAATTTGTCCGTGCCAGGCAGAACGGGATTGTCTTTCAGGTCGGGGTCTTCGTAGAGCGTGTCGACCGCGTCGAGACGGAAACCCGCGACGCCGCGTTTGTACCAGAAGCGCATCTGGTCAAACATCGCATCTTTCACCGCCGGATTGCGCCAATTTAGATCGGGCTGCTGGATGTAAAAGTAGTGGTAGTAATACTGGTTGGTCGCGGGGTCGAGTTGCCATGCGGGCCCGCCGAAGGTAGAGGTCCAATTATTGGGTGGCTGGTTTGGGGCTTTGCCGTCGCGCCAGATAAACCAATCGCGATGCGCGGAGGTGCGTGAGGATTTCGAGTCGAGAAACCATTTGTGCTGGTCGGAAGTGTGGTTGACCACGAAATCGAGAATGATTTTTATGTTCCCCTTTTTTCCTTCGGCGACGAGGCGATCAAAATCGGCAAGCGTGCCGTACATGGGATCGATATTTTCGTAATCGGAGACGTCGTACCCGAAGTCGACTTGCGGCGAGGGAAAGCAAGGCGTAATCCAAATGGCGTCAATGCCGAGATCCTTCAAGTAATCGAGTTTGGAGGTGATGCCTTTGAGGTCGCCGATGCCGTCATTGTTGCTGTCGGCAAAGCTCCGCGGATAAACCTCGTAGAAAACGGCGTGCTGCCACCACTCGTGGCCCTCAGCGTCGAGTTTTTGTTGCTGAGCGGCGGCGTACGGGGCGCACGCGCAGAGGAAGAGGATAAATAGATTTGCTGCGCAGATTTTTCTGGGCACGTTCAATACCTCCGTCGTTGTTCACGCCTGGGCAATCGGGGCGCAGCGTGCTGCGGCACCAGAAAGACCGGCCTAGCGTTTGCTTTTGTTCTTTACGTCGGCGAAGTGAAACACGACTTTCGCTGGCATATATGGTTCGGAATCGCTGTTCGGAATCTGCAACGTTAGTGTGGAACCGTCCGGACTTTTCCTGAGGTCGGCGCCTTCGACGCGCTCGATCTGCGCGGCATTCCAGACGCTCAATCGATATTGCGCGCCAGCCGATCCGGAAGCACTCAGCGTGAGCTGATCGCGCGAAGCCGACCAAGTCTCCGAAAGTATGCGTAAGCCGGTGCTTACGCTTCCAAGCGGAGGCAAAGCTGAAGTTGCGCTGACCGCGAAACCGCTGGAGATCGTGACGCGGAGGGATGTTTGGGCTGCCGAGACAGGGATGCTCACGAACACGTGCTGGTCTTCGTCGTTCGCTTCCACTCGAAACGGAAGCGGCTTGCCGTTCAGCTCGGCTTTTTGCACCGTCGCGCGCAAGCTGATCGACGGTTGGAATTCGATGATGCACTCGCCGGTGCCCGCGGTGCGTCCGGCTTCCAGCAAGATTCCTTCCGCGGTCTTCGTGAAATGCAACTGCAATTTGTTTTCGCCCACACGCAAATTGTCGATGCCGAGCGAGTTCCAATCCGCAGGCAAGTGCGGCGCAAAAGTCAGTGTGGCAGCTTTCGCGTCGGTCGAGAGCCCAAACATGCCGCGCAGCAGCGGGCTTACGACCATGGCGGCGGACCAGATCTGGTGCGGCGAACTGGTGGACAGCGGCTGGTAGTAATCACCGGAGAGAACTTCGGTGACGTGCCCCAGAGAGCCGTCCAGCGCGAGGAGCGCGTTGGCTCGCAGATTCGCATAAGCCGGTTGCGCACGGTGATAGCGGTACTCGCCGACGCTGGCCCACCCGGTGAACAGCGGCCACACGGATCCGTAATGGTATCCGCCGCCGCTGAATTTTGGCGAACGATTGGAAATGATGCGCATGCCCCAGTCGGTCTCGTGATCGACGCCGGCAAGTTGCGTGATCATAGCACTCGCATTTTTCTGTTCGGGCAAGCCAAACCACATAGGAACGGTAGCGAGCACGCTGGGTTCGTCAATCGGCTTGCCGTCGGTTCCCAGCGCCAAGGCATAGCGTTGTTTACCGGCAAGCCAGAATGCGTCATTTACTTTGCGCGCTTGTTTTTCGAAGTCTCGCGCAAGCTCGGCGCTGACGGAATCCTTGCCAGTCAGACGCGCCAGATTGGACAGCGCGTGCAGCGCCGTGGCGCCCAGCCCGCTTTGATAGAACTCGGATTCCACCGGCAGCAGCGGGCCGCCCTCCACCCAGCCGTGGCCGATGCCGAAATTCTTGGGGAAGCCCTGCTGGTTATAAGTAGAGCGGAGGAATTGGTAGGCCTTCCAGACGCTGTCCCATTTTTCTTTTGCGAAGGCAACGTCTCCGCTCTCGGTCACATAGTCGTTCATGGCGATGATGTAGAGCGGAGTGGCGTCGGCGGAAGCATAGCCGTAAGGAAAATCCTTGAACCAGGGAACGAAGCTTGCACCTTGCGCGATTTCGTGCGGCATCTTCCCGTCTTCGCGCTGATATTTGCTGATGAATTGCAGCGCCGTGCGCGTGGTAGCGAAATCGCCTGCGGCGTTGAGCGCGAGGGAAGTCCACAGCGAATCGCGCCCGAAAAACCAGGCGAATCCGGGCCGCTGGCTTTCGCCCGAAGTGCGATACCCGGCGACCAAGCCGGTGCCGAGGAACGGATTGTTCACAATTCCTTGCAGCATGCTCACACGCGACCAGTCATAGGCTTGCTGGATCTGCGCATCCGGCAATTCCACGCTGACCGTGTCGTTCAGATATTTTTTGTAATACTCCGCGGACGCTCGCAACAGCTCCGCGTAGCTGCCGGCTAGTTTCTTGTAGGTTGCTTCCGCTTGCGGCCGGCCATCAAGAGAACCCGCGATTACGATGAGCTTGGTGTCTTTGCCTTTGTTCGTAACTCCCAGACGAAACGAATTCACTGCCGATTCGGAGTCCGCGCTCCTCCGTCGCGGTGGGCGAGCCGACCCATGCGGCAAACTTCTTGGTTTCCTCGCCCAGATAAAATGCGCGCTGGTCTTTGTCCCAAAAAGAGTACGTGCCGCCGAGCGCTGCGGGCCATTCGAGCTGGAAATCGCGCAGAAAGCGTGCTTCGATTTCCAATGGGAATTCGGTTTCGACCTCGAGTGAAATAATTGCGCCAGGCTCGTTTACAGGAACGAAGAACGTCTCGCGAACGGAGAAAGTGTCGCCAGTGTACACAATGG
>WNFJ01185281.1_pt2 | contig 12071 bp, 6 predicted proteins | sample 5400461 | NCBI WGS metagenome assembly WNFJ01 (sample SAMN13153349, study PRJNA577476) | soil metagenome | isolation source: 115 cm saprolite on Douglas fir-dominated hillslope | place: USA:California | collected 2013-09-17
TCTTGACCAACAACCCGGTGTAAAGGAGGCGAGTACCTTTCAGGCTTGGGGTTTACGCGGCCCAGATCGAAACGCTGCACTTAATTTGGGCGTGATGTACGTGGATAACTCCACCAATAAGCGCTGGGTGCTGCGATTCGATGATCCAGAGGCCCTTCAGAAGATCAACGCCGTATTTGTGACTGTTGAGCCGAACGGCGGAAGCCCGACGCCTCGGGGAAAGCAAGTGCTGTTTGCCTATTTGGGTGAAGAACCTAATCACCCTTAGTTAGCCCTGTGTCTTTGACTTTTTTCCCTTCCGAGCGCCCGAAGCAGCTATTTATTTCGCAGGACATTGGAGCGACTCGTTGGTTCCTTTGTTCGGCTAGCTCCGTATATTGAGTGAATCCCCGCACCAGACAAAATTGAAAGAGAGGTAAGCGTGAGACAGCGCATTGGTGTGCTCGTTTTCATTTTTTTGTGTTCGTTACTAATCTCTCAAGCGCAGACACCCACGGCCGTCGTGAATGGCCAAGTGCGCGATACCTCAGGTGCGGCCATCCCGAATGCCAGCGTGGAAGTCATCAACGATGCGACGAACGTTCGCTTCACGACCGAAACAAATGAAGAGGGGATCTACTCCGTGCCGAATGTTCCTCCTGGCACCTATCACATTCGAGTGTCAAAGCAAGGATTTAAGACGATCGTCCATCCCGACATCACCCTCAACGTTCAGGATGCTAGGGCAATCGGATTCACTCTTCCAGTAGGTCCGATTTCTGACACCGTAACTATTGAAGGTGGTGCGCCGCTTATAGACACAGAATCAGCTGCAGTGAGTACAGTCGTGGACCGCCAATTTGCGGAGAACCTGCCATTGAACGGCAGGAGTTTTCAATCGTTGATTCAGCTCACGCCTGGTGTGGTGCTTACCGTCAACAATGGCTTTGACACAGGACAATTTAGCGTCAATGGGCAACGGGCAAGTTCAAACTACTGGGTGGTCGATGGGGCGAGTGCGAACATTGGGATTAGTGCATTTCCCTTATCTGGAGATGGACTCGCAGGTACGCTGGGTTCTTACAGTACATTTGGCGGTACGAACGGCTTGGTGTCTGTAGATGCACTCCAAGAATTTCGCATCCAGACTTCAACGTTTGCCCCGGAGTTCGGACGAACTCCGGGGGCCCAGATTTCCATTGTCACACGCTCGGGCACAAATCAGTTTCACGGTACCGCATTCGATTACTTGCGGAATGACATCCTGGATGCCAACGATTGGTTCGCCAATTTCGCGGGGTTGCCGAAGCCCAAAGAACGTCAAAATGATTTCGGCGGGACTTTCGGTGGCCCGATTCTGAAAGACCGGACCTTCGTTTTTTTTTCTTATGAGGGGTTACGTCTTCGACTCCCGCAGATCGCCCTAACCAACGTCCCCGATCTCAGCGCGCGGCAGAGTGCGGTCCCCGCAATGCAACCTTTCCTCAATGCCTACCCTCTCCCTAACGGTCCGGACAACACAGCGACTGGCGTAGCCCAGTTCAATGGCAGCTTTTCGAATCCTGGCACGCTTGACGCCTACAGCCTTCGAATTGACCACAATGTAACTTCTAAGTTGAACGTATTTGGGCGTTACAACTATTCACCTTCAGAACTTGACCAGCGGCGGCTCTCGAGAGCCTATTCGCTAAGCACGGTTTCTCCGACGAAGATCACCACGCAGACGGCTACCTTAGGCACGACCTGGAGCATTTCGTCTTCCGCGGCGAATGACTTTCGATTTAACTACAGCACTACCTCGGCTTCCAACTCGTATCGATTAGATAATTTTGGAGGAGCGGTGCTACTTGCGACATTGCCGCTCCCGAGTCCCTTCACGACCCAAAATGGAGAATTTGTCTTTGGAATCTTGTCACTGGGGACTACCAGCGGCTTTCTCTTCTTGGATGGCGCGAGTGGGAACAACAAGCAACGACAGTTTAATATAGTCGACAGTATGAGTGTACAAAAGAGTACACACTCCATGAAGTTCGGCATGGATTTTCGCCGTTTGTCGCCGGTTTTTGGCGGTCGCGCCTATGTCCAACAACCCTTGTTTCCAAGCGTGCCCCGCGCGGAAACAGGGTCTCCCCTTTTTACAAGGTTGCAATCTGGCCTTAATGCGACCCTACTGTTTCGTAACCTCGGGGCCTACGCCCAGGACACATGGAAGATCGGTCCTCGTGTAGCCTTGACTTATGGAGTGCGTTGGGACGTTGACTTTGTCCCTTCGTCGATTAGTGGTCCAAGCCTCAATGCGGTAACCGGCTTTAACCTCAACAATCTGTCGAATCTGGCCTTGGGGCCGGCGGGGAAGGTACCGTATGCGACAAGATACGCTAACGTGGCACCCCGCGTAGGCGTTGCTTATCAGCTCTCACAGCGTCAGGATTGGCAGACCGTCCTGCGCGGAGGATTCGGTCTGTTTTTTGATCTCGCGTCAACAGAGGTGGGAAATAACGCCCCCAAGAACGGGTACCCGTTTGGTGTTGTCCAGAACGTGTCTGGCAGTTTTCCATTGACCCCGAGTGCTGCTGCGCCCCCTCCGATTCAGCCACCTAATGCAAGTAATGGTGAAGTGCTGTATGCGTTCGATCCGAATCTTGAGGTCCCGTACACGCTTCAATGGAACGTGGCCGTGGAGCAAACTGTGGGCAGACAACAAAGCATAACTGCCTCCTATATAGGGGCCGCCGGAAGGCAGCTGACGCAGACAGCAGCCATAGTTTCGCCTAATCCAAATTTTGGAAGCGCGAGCTTGGTGGTCAGCACAGCCACCTCCGACTACAACGCGTTGCAACTCCAATTTCAACGGCGCCTTTCCCACGGCCTTCAAGCGCTGGCTTCCTATACGTGGTCGCATTCGATCGATACAGCTTCCGCGGGCTCATTTGGGAATGCGTCCAATGTGCCCGCTTCGGGGAGTAATCTAAACGCGGACCGGGGACCATCCGACTTTGACATTCGCAACGCGTTTTCCGCGGCGGTGACCTATGATGTTCCGGCCCCGAAGTTCAATGCTTTCACGAATGTGATTCTCCGCGGTTGGTCCCTGCAGAGCATCATTAAAGCTCAGTCCTCCCCGCCTATAGACATCTTCAACTCGAACTTTAGCCAACTCACGAACGGCTTCGCCCCAAATATTAGGCCTGATGTCGTTCCCGGCATCCCGTTCTATCTGTTTGGATCGCAGTATCCGGGAGGGAAGACGATTAATAACACCCTGGCAACGGGAGCTTGTCCGGATGGTTCGGACAGGATAGGCCCCTTTTGTTCTCCACCCACCGATACAAACGGCAATCCACTTCGGCAGGGAAATCTGGGGCGAAATGCGCTTAGAGGTTTCGGCGCAACGCAATGGGACTTTGCAGTCCATCGCGACTTCCCGATTCACGAGTCTGTCAAGTTGCAGTTCCGGGCAGAAATGTTCAATGTGCTGAACCATCCGAACTTCGGTGAACCAGTGGGAGATCTCGGGAGCCCTCAGTTCGGGCAGTCAACACAGATGTTGGGTCAAAGTTTGAGTGGTCAGTTCGGGGTCGGTGCTGGCGGCTTCAATCCGCTCTATCAAATAGGCGGGCCGCGATCCATTCAGCTTGCACTCAAGCTCTCTTTCTGAGCGAAGTGAGGTAGATGTAAAGTGTCTTCACGACTGCCGCCATTGTCTTTTGCGGCACACTGCGCCTGGCTGAACCCAACAGCTGGCCAAGAAAATTATGCCGTGTCGCGACGCCATTGCGGCCTCAGCCCTCAGGCCGATGGTTTGACCAAGGCTAAGAGCGAGCTCAAACCAATTGTCTTCGCATGCGTTTTTCTAATGCTCCTCGGAAACCATGTAACGGCCTTTAGCCAGACGCCCCAGATTTACGTCGGTGCGAACGTCCATGTAAGTCAGGCCCATGAAACGTACCCTATGGGTGAAGTCCTGATCTCAGCGGATCCCTCGGACCGCAACCGATTGCTTGGATGCGGTATCGTCTACGCGGAATCTGAAAACCGACGTTGGACCGTGGTTTATTTGTCCAAAGATGCAGGGAAGACCTGGCAGCCAACACTTGAGACAAAGCGCTTTGAGGACTCGTCTGACCCAGCTTGTTCTCTCGGTCGAAACGGATTGGCGTCTCACGTAACGATTGGGCACATTGATGAGAAACAATACGTGTTGGGCGTGTACCGCTCCGTGGACGGAGGACAGACTTGGGCACAGCAAGAAGACATGCCCATGACGTTCCAAGGCATTGACCGTGAGTCGCTCACCATAGACACGACACAGGGTAAGTTTAGAGATACAACCTATATTTCGGGCGCGTCTATCGTTCAGGATCTCGGAGGGGGGTACAAAGACGCATTCGCAGTTTGGCGCTCGCGTGATGGCGGAGCTACCTACGAAGGACCATTGAAACGTTCAGCTATTGCGAATCATTCTCTCCTGCAAACGGGAAACGGCGTCATCCTATCTGATGGAACACTGGTTAGCTTGTTTGCGGACGTCAAGAATTCTGACGGTTACATCGTGCCGGGCAGTACACCGCAAGAAAGGAACGCCGTCCTGGAGGCCGTTACCACGACAGACGGTGGTGATTCACTTTCCCAGGCCGTCAAAGTAGACGACTTTTTCATGGTATGGGGGTTGAAACACTCAGGAGCTTTGACGCTCGGTATGCCAACGATCGCAGTTGATCCGAGTGATAGTCCTTTCCGTGACAGGCTTTACGCGACTTGGGCCGATCAAAGGGATGGGAGATCGGAGATACGCTTCTCGTACTCTGCAGATAAGGGCAAGACTTGGTCGAGGTCTACAGTCATTGATGATGTGTTGGAGCCGGCAGATAAAGCGAGCGGCCCGAATAACTTTCTTCCGACCGTCGCCGTAAACAAAGCTAGTGTGGTGGCCGTGACGTGGTACGACCGGAGAGAAAATCCGGATGGTCTCGGGTGGTATGTTCGGATGAGCATGTCTTTGGATGGGGGTGACACATGGACTCCGAGTGTCAGAGTGTCGGAGAAGCCGAACATTTTTTCTCCGTACGAGAAGGTTTTCACTTGGGCTAGTGTGGTGCATTCTGGGGCCGACTCCGGGGCCATCGAGGTGGGACCCGAGCATGAAGGCTCGATTGACAAAGAGCAGGGGCGTGACGCAGCACATGTAAGCTTCGCGTTGCAAGGGAGACAGTTTTATGCGGGAGATTACGCCGGGCTTGCCGCGGACGCGGCCGGGACATTCCATGCTTTCTGGGTTGACAACCGGACCGGTCTAGCCCAAATCTGGACGGCGCCAATTGTTGTCGAGGGGAAGGCAATTCGGAACGGAAGCGCCGGGCTTGCCGAACTGAACGATGTATCGGGCGCCGTCGAACTAATGATCGTGTCTACGTATTACGACCGCACCTCCAACGTTGCCACGATCGGAATTCGCCTGAAAAATACATCCAAGAAGGTCATCCAAGGGCCATTGAAGCTACGCCTTGTGAACATCACGTCGGCGCTTGGGCGTCCTTTTCCAGCCAACGCAGACAACCAACTCACACGACCGGGCGCGGTATGGGATTTCTCCCGTTTGCTCAACGACAATGTTCTGAAGCCGTATGAAACTTCAGCAGTCCGACAGCTCATCTTCCGACTGGACAATCCCCGTGAATTCTCGGACGGCAAGGGTATCAGAAATCGATTGCTTGATTTCGATATTCGCGTCTTAGCCGGAGGGACAAAGCCCTAGATTAGGCAAAGACCTCGAAAGTCTCTTCGTCCGCCCCTAACCCAATCGGCGCGTCAACACCGGTGAGCCGCAAGAGGCAGAGACGGGGTTCGACTTTTGCGACCCACCAGACGCCTGTCGCCTTCGAATCGATCAATCGACGCTACGATGCTCCCCCAGTGCGGGACAACACAAGTTACTTTCATTGGCGGTGTTACTGAACCTCAGATTGGCCCTCGTTCTGGCTGTTCCAGCAATTGGTTGCATCCCGCTCGAGCGGCCAAGATTTACAGGCATACGGTGAGGCGTCTCGTTGGGACAAGGCGCACCAATTAGAGTTCAACTCTAACTAGCCCCACTCCAGCGGTTGCTCGTGTTCCTTGACTACCAAAGGCTTATTTCCGTGCGCTGTAAGGAAAGGAGTTCTTGCTAAGGGAAATAGGACAGCAGGATATTTGGAAAGAGGTCTCTCCTGGCCGCGATCGCGGCCAGGAGAGAGTTACGACGATGGCCAATCAATAAGTTAGCCGTCGCCCTTTTGTCAGTCGTCCATTTCGCAATCCGATCCAGACTTAGTGACCGTGTCTGGGTCGGAGCTTCCGGACTTCGAGCCTTCAATCAAGAGAACCGCATGTCCCAGTACCACTATTTCAGGCTTCGTGTAGTTCATTTTTTTCACCTCCTTTCCCTATTGGAATTAACTGCTGTGCTAGCGAGAGCAGTTAAATTCACAAATTCTTGACTCGGTCACCGTTTGTTCGGTTCAAAAAAAGCTGGGCTCTCGATGCCACGAGGTTCCTACCCTGTGGGGACGACATAGGAGAATGAATCGAAATCACTCCGCGAGCCTCAGTGTCTCGCAGCCAGAACTCCAAGGAGAGGGCGTTTAGCAGTCTCAGACTATATTGGGGGGCTTGACCATTCTTCATCGCGAGCAAGGCTTGCCGAATTTGATCCCTTTCGACATACCCTAGCAGGGAAACAAATGGAAAAGAAAAGACACTCTCTACCTTGCTCCAGTGTTTTTCCAACCCGACGGAATAACAACGGCCCACACGAGCTTTTATCTTGCGTTTCAATATCTCTGGCGGGAGAAGATCCGCCAGCGCCTTTCGCATGAGACGACGCCGTTGCCCCGGCCGGACCAACTGATCGAGGGGGATACTCATGAGAAACTCGACCAGCTCTTGATCGAGATAGGGATACCGCTGTTCGATTACAGAAGGTTCAGCGCAACTCATCCGCCGCGTTAGCAAGCCAATGGTCTGCAAAGCTTCTCTAACACTGGGACGGTAGAACCATAATCCGTCAACAGCGTCTATCTGGCGAGCAGACAACCTATGCAGTCTTGCAAATCTGCGTTTGATCCATGGTTCCACCTTCCCTTCCTCTGTCAGTCTTGTCCGTACAGACACAGGCATGATCTGAAGCAAAGTTTCTAGGAACAATTGGACCCAAGGTCGCTTTCTTATGAGCAAACTCCATGCGGTGAGTTGCTTGGCGAGTTGCACCAAGCGGAGCTGTACTAGGAGATCCCCCATTGGGATACGCGGATCCAAGCCCTGTCCATTGACATCATCGCCGCCGCTGCCAGAAAGTAGGACGCTGTATTGATGCTGCTTGAGCAGATTGGACAAGGCTTCTTTGATTTCTGCGCGTCTCCTGAAGTCCGGGCGCGCGACAAATACCGGAGATTCAACTACAAGTGAGTCGCCGGACCCTTGCAGATCGGCGTGAAAACCTGATCTCCCCCGTCTCTCTTCGACCTTCGTGAAGTAAACAAAATCATCCTCTTCCGGCTCCTTTGAATAGTGGAAGGAAAAAGTGTCCAACCTCGAGGTTTCTGCTCCCTCTTTGGCAAGAATGTCGTCTCCCATACAAACGATAGAAGAAGAATCAAATCCGCCACTGAGATCGGCCAAAACTGGCGAATCCGCGCGTAGGCGGCGGCGTACAGCCTTGCGAAAAAGATGCCTGTACTGCTCTTCGTATTCGGCATCTGTGTTGTAGCGAGTTCTGAAACGTTTGTTAAGTTCCCAGTAGGTGTGAATAGCAGTTGCCCCACGGCGAATTTTGGCGAATTTTCCGGGCGGGACGGATTGAATCTCGCGATAGGGCGTGAGATGCGCATCCGGATAAGACGCGAGATATCCAGCAATATATTCGTCGCATAGAGTGAATTCGTCGCCGCATAGAGCCAATGGAGCCAAGTGGTTGCACCAAATGACTCTCCTGGGCGTGGGATAGTAGAAAAGATGTTTGATTCCTATGTAGTCTCTACCGAGAATCAGTTCCCGCAAATGTGGGTCCCAGATCGCGAGCCCCCAATCTCCAATCAGATTTGCGAAGCAGTCCGTACCCCATCGGTCAAAAGCAGCCGCAACAATGGCGACATCAGTTCGATCATCAGTCAGGTCACTGCAGAGCTGACGGATAAGTTCGTTTCGATTGTCGAGCCGTCCGTCCCAGGTTATTATCTTTCCGCTTGCAGACAAGTAGGGTTGTCGTTCGACGTGGGATTCCCATGTCGTGTGGAAAGGCCGATAAAACATTCCGATGGATCCGTCGACATAGCTTGCGTCGCCGTCGGGGCCATACTCGGCGAGTGATTGGCTAACTTTGGCCAGAAACTCTCGATTGACCGGTTCTCCGTCAAAATTCCAAATGCCTGCATGCACGCTCACGATCCGTTCTCCTTAGCAGCGTTCCCAAACTCCGTAGATTTTTTGCACATCCCTTCGCTCGTTGACGGCGCGACCATTCACTTCCGTCCAGGCGTGCGCCTTGAACGGCAATTTCTGGGCTCCCATCACCATATGGGCGCACACACCACAATTCCTCAGCAGACAAGTTGTGACCGCTGAGCGCTGCAAGCACAGCACACGCTTTGGATAAACGACACAGGCGTAGTTCACGGCATCGCAGACTAGGTCCACTGCATTTGGCGGTGATGTTTGAAATGCAACTTTCCAGCCACTAACGACTCTGTGCATCTTGGCGAAGTTGCGCCCGAGACCTAGTAGGTCAAACGCCAGCAGGCCGATAAGAGCTTTCCAGAATAGGAACTGCATAATGCTATCTCCTCAAACACTCACACCCAATTCGTGGCAGATGAATGCCAACCTGTCCGTGAGCGCCTGGATTCGTTGAGTCAAGGGTTGTACAGGCACGTGGCCCCACGTTGGCCTGTAATCGAGAAGTATCGGGCACTTAGAACTCGTGGCCGCTTGGAGTCGGGCGGCCATCTTGCGAGCGTGCATGGGGTTGCAGCAGGTGTCCTCGTCACCCGAAATGAACATGACAGTTGGATAGGGCACTCCCTCCTCCACATGGTGGTAGGGCGAGTACGCGTACAAACGAAGGAAGTCGTCCTCTCTGTCTGGCGTCCCGTATTCATCGACGAAGAGATGCGCGGAATTAAATCGGTGGTAACGCAACATGTCCAACAGCGGGCCCATGCAAATCACCACACGGAAGAGGTCTGGCCTCTGTGTCAAAGCCGCGCCGACGAGAAGGCCTGCATTTGAACCTCCTCCGATTGCGAGCTTGTCAGGAACCGTATAACCATGTGCATTAAGCCATTCTGCGGCCGCAATGAAATCGTCGAATGCCTTCTGGCGATTGTGACGTTTTCCCGCTTGGTGCCATTCTCCCCCCAACTCCCCACCACCGCGCACAATGGCAAAAGCGAAGAGGAATCCATGCTCTGCGAGAAACGCAGAATAGGCATTGAATTGGGGGGTACGGGTACTGCCGAATCCACCGTAAGCACCCAGGAATGTCGGCAGAGGAGTAGACAACCCCTGTCCTTTCCGCGCGACCAAGAACATGGGAACTTCTTTGCCATCTTTCGATTTATAGCCAATCTTTTTAACCTCGATCAGTGAAGAATCCAACGGTACGCAGCTCTTGCTCCATACTTTTTGTTCGCCATTCTTGGGATTGTAAGAATAGATCGTCGGCGGTCGGTCGTAAGACGAGAACGTATAGAACAACACATCGCTTTGGGTCGGACGCCGCAATAGATGAGCCGATCCCTGGGTTGGGCACGGAATCGTTCGAAGGCGACGACCAGCTAAGTTAAACGTATCAATTCGACTGCAAAGCTTCTCAACATAACCAACTGAAACGAAGTCATCAATAACAGCAAAGTCTTTGATGCGACCTGGACGTTCCCGAACAACGTCGCGCCAGTGATTTCGCTCTGGATGTTGAGGATCAATCGCCACTATTCGGAGGTTGGGTGCCTTCCAGTCCGTAAGCGCGAGCAATTCGTCTCCGACGAAAAAAGGCGTAAAAACTGAATCAACCCCGTTTAGGATCTTCTGAGGCGGTTTGGCATGTGTGAGGTCCTGCAAATATAGATCGAATGTCCTTGAGTCGCTGCAGGTGACTACAAATAAAGCTAAGAATTTTCCAGCCGGAGACCCAAACAGCCCGACATGCACATTGGGGTTCTCCCCAGCAAAAAAAAGTTCACGATCTTCGTCGGGCCTGGTTCCGAATCGGTGCTCATACACGGCTCGATAATAGGGACGAGAAGAGTCAATTAGTTCGTGCGAATAGTAAAAGCCCTTATTATCCTCTGAGAAGACCAAGCCATGTCCGAACCCATCCCGCATTCGGTCAATCCGGAAACGCCTGCTATCAACATCAACGAACTCGACCGACTTGGAATCCGTGCCGCCGTACCGAACTCCGCAGGCCAACACTTTCCCGTCTCTCGAAACATTCACAATGCTAGCAACCGTCGCGCTGTCTTCACCCCTAAGTGCCGGGTCCACAAGAACAACCTCTTCTCCTGATTCTCCTTCGCGCAGCATGATGACCGGCTGTTCTTGGTATGGCGAGCGCTTCAGATAGAAGTAACGATTGCCAACTTTCCAGGGTTCAGAGATGACTTCCACAGCGAGCAGTTCTTCAACACGTTTTCGAATCCTGTCGCGGCCAGGAAGAGCGTCCAGGTACTCTCGCGTATAGGCGGTTTGGTCTTCCAACCATTTTCGCGTTCTCGGAGAATTCTGATCTTCGAGCCAGCGATAAGGGTCCGTGACAGGGACGCCGTGTAGGACATCTGTTACTGGCTCAATAGGCGTTGGCGGCGGGGAATTCAGCACGAGCGACATTTGGCACTCTCCGATTCGTCGGAGGGCTGGGCGACTAAGTTTTCTTCTGATCGCGTTCGCGATGGTGGACCAGAGTATCTGGCGAGTCAATTACAAACAGTACGCCCATTCGGCCAGATGCACGCGGATTCGGCCATGCATTTAATTCATAGGTGGGAACATTCTCTGAGCGAGTGTCCTTGATGAGTGAGATGAGGCGTCACTGACTCGCCGCCACAGCTGGTATGTTGTGCAGGTGAGCGTAGAGGCCGCCGTTGCGAATTAATTGAGGGTGAGTGCCTTGTTCCTCAATCACACCTCGATTCACCACAATAATGCGGTCAACCCAGTTAAGCGAGGAGATCCGGTGCGAGATAAAGACCATTGTCTGCTGCCGGAAATGCTGCGAAAGGTTTGTGAGAACCCGTCGTTCAGATGGGGCATCCAGCGCCGAAGTCGATTCATCTAATAGAAGCAACGAAGGGTTCTGAAGCACAGCCCGTGCCAAAGCAACACGTTGCCGCTCGCCCCCTGACAACGCACTACCTCTCGGGCCGAGTGGACTGTCCCAAACCTTGGGCAGCCGGTGAAGTAATTCCTCGAGATCGGCAATCTCGATCGCACGACACAATTCCTTCATTGTTGCGGAGGGCTTTCCTAGCAAGACATTCTCTTTCAGAGTCCTATCGAAGAGGACGACATCCTGCATGATGTAACAGACTTTTGTTCGAAGACATCCGAGTTGCAATTCTCGAATGTCGATTCCGTCGATATAGATGGCGCCGGAATCAACGTCATACAACCTGGCCATCAGCTTCGCGACGGTACTTTTGCCGCTCCCACTCACGCCGACTAACCCGACCTTGATACCGGCCTCCAGTTTTAGGTCGAAGCCCTGCAGCACGGGCTGCCGATCGGCGTATGAAAACGAGACGCCTCGCATCTCAACATAACCGCGACTTGGTGAGGGAAGACGGAGCGCGGCGGGCTTTTCCGTCACACTCGGCGTCATTTCGATGACTTCCAGGATTCTCCGAACGCTCGTACTCAGCCGGTTCAGCCTTGAATAGATCTCCACAGCAGCATGAAGGGGGTCAAAGAGTCTCGCCATGTAACTGTAGAAGGCAACGAGGCCACCAATTGTCAAAGCCCCGGCAAACACCTGGTAGCCCCCATATCCCAGGATGGCAATGGTGCCAAGCGCGATCACCGCCATATAGGACGTGCTGAACAATATCTCGATCAGGCTCCGA
>WNFJ01162623.1_pt1 | contig 12070 bp, 14 predicted proteins | sample 5400461 | NCBI WGS metagenome assembly WNFJ01 (sample SAMN13153349, study PRJNA577476) | soil metagenome | isolation source: 115 cm saprolite on Douglas fir-dominated hillslope | place: USA:California | collected 2013-09-17
CCACGATGCCCGCGCCACCATTAAACTCGCCAATCCCATCCTGACCAGGGCAAAGGTCAGAACCGCAGCATGATCAAAAATAAGCTAAGCGGCATTGGGCGATCCCGTCCGCGAGCAGGGTGCGGGCCTTACCAATTGCGGCGAGCGCTCGCGGCCGGTCGCCGAGCTGAGCGAGCGCGCGGCCTCTGCGAAGGTGGAACAACGCGGCGACGCGGCCGGTGAGCTGGACACCGCCGAGCATGTCGTCAGCGATCCTCAATGCTTCGGCGGACCGGTGCAGGTAAATGCTCTGCATGGCCAGGTGGGTTAGCTCGAACAGTTCCATGCTGCGGTCACCGGTAAGCCGGGTGACGAGCATCGCCTCATGACACAGGAGACGGGACAAGGGCTGCTGATCGGCGTCGTAGGCGATCCATGACGCTACTTCCCCGGCTTCGCCGACTGCTGCCTGCAAATCGTGCTCGGCCGCGGATACGTACGCGCCGGACGCGAGGCAGGAATGTGCCGTCTTGAACGTGCGGGTCGCGATTGCGACCAAGTCATCCCCGCCGTGCCGGGTATCCAGGGCGGCAAGCTGCTGGCTTGCCTGCCGAAGGTCGGTCACATAGTTCGCATCGGCTGGCGGAAGCTTGCGCGCAGATCCAGCTATCGGAGACAACAGGTGCGCACTCGAACCGGGCCCTTGGTGTGGCCGCGCCGCGAGAGCGATGAGTTCGCCGCCAGCGGCGAGGATCTGATCAAGATTGGCTGCGGTCTCGGGAGATGGCCGCGCGTGCCCGTTTCTGATCCGGGAAATGTGGCTCTTGTCGCAGTACGACCGGCGGGCCAGTTCGCGGACGCTGATGCCGCGCTCAGCCATGAGCGCCTGCAATGCGTCGGAAAAGCCACTCACCGCGAGCCAATCGACGAGACCCGTTGCCAGGGGTTGCGCAACGCAAAGCCCCCGTCACCTCTTTCTACAGTAGCCGTGACGCGCGCACAGTGGTTGCCCAGTGTAGAAAACGAGATCACAAGGGTTGCCACATGGCGGATGAACGAGACCTCGCGGCGGGCGCGGACGAGTTGGAGAAGCTCGCCGCAGAGTTGGACGGCCAGATCTACGCGGTCAGCCTCGTCACAGGGGAGGGGAAGCGCCCGCACCTGCACGTCGTCAACCGGCGCGCGCCGATCGTCAGCGAATACATCTACAGCGACGGGGAGCACTTCTACTGGGGATGGGCACAGCCCATCGCCGCCATCGCCAACCTCGCCGCAGCCGCCGCCGCGATTGACCGCGTGCTCCGCACTCTCAGCGGCAGCCAGTGAGCGTCTCGACGCCCGAGGGCCTGGCCGCCGCGCTCGCCGACCTGATCGACATGGTCTCCGTAGCGATCGGGATACCCGCACCGGCCGAAGGCGCCGAAACGGCGTACATGCTGTGCAGGTCGAACAGAGCGAACACGGCATGTTACGTGCTCGCTCAGGTCGACTCGGCGGATGTGGAGACTGTGCGGCACGCTGCGAACAGGCTCAGGGAACTGCTGCCGGGTTTCCCGGTCACCTACCCCGTGCTACGGCCCGACGACGAGCCAGCGGACAGGCACGGTCTGGTACGGCGCGCTATGAAGCTGCTCATCGGCAAGAGCCGGGCAGTGGGAGATCCCCCGTCCACCTAGACGCCGCGCGGCCCGGCGCCGCCGCTGGGCGCTGCCACGTATCTGCACTACAACGGCACATCCTGGGATCTGGTCTACGGTCCATCGAGCACAGGCCAGAGCGTTTCTGCCGTGTACCTGGCGCATGTTCCAGGCACTTCTGTGACCCTGGCCGCCGGGCGCGCCTCCTACTTGAACGGGACGTTCATGCCACGCATCGAGCGCAGCAGCGGTCCCTAACCCCGCGCCGAGCAGCCCTGCCCGACGGGAGCCGCGCGGCGGCAGGCAGGATGGGTATGAGGAACACCGACGGCGAGGGAGTGGCGAGTCATGCGGTTGCGGACGCTCGGCGGCACCGGGATCAAGGTGAGCCGGTACTGTCTCGGGGCGATGATGTTCGGCGGGTGGGGCAACGCCGACCATGAGGACTGTGCGCGGATCATCCACGCGGCGCTGGACGCGGGGATCAACTTCGTCGACACCGCGGATGTCTATTCGGCCGGCGAGTCAGAAGAGATCGTCGGCGAGGCGCTGGCGGGCCGCCGCGACGAGGTGGTCCTGGCGACGAAGGCGCACGGGCCGATGGGTTCCGATCCGAACATGGGCGGCAATTCGCGGCGCTGGCTCGTTCGTGAGGTGGAAAACAGCCTGCGGCGCCTGCGGACCGACTACATCGACCTGTACCAGATCCACCGCCCCGACCCATCGACGGACATCGACGAGACCCTGTCGGCGCTTTCTGACCTGGTTCATTCTGGCAAGGTCCGGGCGATCGGCTCGTCGACCTTCCCGGCCGAGCAGATCGTCGAGGCGCAGTGGGTAGCCGAGCGGCGCGGGCACGTCAGGTTCCGGTGTGAGCAGCCGCCTTACTCGATCCTGGCGCGCGGTGTCGAGACGTCGGTGCTTCCCGCGTGTGCCAGTTACGGCATCGGGACGATCGTCTGGAGCCCGCTCGCGGGCGGCTGGCTCGCCGGCCGGTACCGCGCGGCCGGGGACGTCGACATGACCAGAGGCCGCGCGGCGCGGCTGCCGCAGCGGTTCGACCCGTCGCTGCCCGCGAACCAGGCCAAGCTGGCGGCGGTCGAGGAGCTCGTCAAGATCGCGGAGGATCTCGGCGTTTCGCTGACCCACCTGGCGCTCGCGTTCGTCATGGCGCATCCCGCCGTGACCGCGGCGATCATCGGGCCGCGCACCATGGATCAGCTCACCGACCTGCTCGCCGCCGCGAAACTGGCGCTCGACGACGAGGTGCTCGACCGGATCGACAAGATCGTCCCGCCGGGCACCAACCTGAACCGTGCGGACGCCGGTTACGATCCGCCGTCGATCACCGATCCCAGCCTGCGCCGCCGCGCCCCGTCCGACCGGCTGGCCGGCTGATCCCGCGGGCATGGCTTCGCCGTCAGGGGTCAGCGCGGCCCGGGCCGGGCGGTTTCTGCGTCTTCCGCCGCCGCGCCGGACGCCTCGGCGAAACGTTCGTGCAGCCGGGCCCTGATCTGCTCAGGGGTGTAGGCCCGTCGGCGGCGCTCGGCGCGCGCGATCACCACTCCGGTGGCCGCGACGCCAACGAAACCGGCCAGGCCAAGCACTTTCCACCAGCGCACGTGCCTAGGCTACGACCGTGGCCGCCATGAGCATCACCCTCGACGAGGCACTGGACGTGACGCGCACCGGTGACGTCTGGCTCTTTCGCGGGCGCAAGCCGGCCGACCGGGCGATCCAGGTGACGACCAACAGTCCCGTCAACCACGTCGGCATGTCCGTCGTCGTGGACGATCTGCCGCCGCTGATGTGGCACGCCGAACTCGGCCGGTCCCTGCCCGACCTGTGGTCGGGCACCCACCACCGCGGCGTCCAACTGCACGACCTTCGCGAGGCGGTCCTCGTCTGGGCCACGAGATACGGACAGCGGGCGTGGCTACGCCAGCTCGACGCCCCGGTCACCCCCGAGATGGAGGACGCCGTCCTGCGCACCATCGCACGGCTCGACGGCACCCCGTTTCCGTCCACGGCCCGCCTCGCGACCCGGTGGCTACGCGGCCGGGCGCCGGCGATCAGGCACGGTGCGCGGGACACCGACCTGACGACCGCGTACTGCGCGGAGGTGGTCGCCGTCACCTACCAGGCCATGGGCCTGCTTCTCGACAGGCACCAGCCAAACTGGTACGACGCTGGCCGGTTCTGGAGCGGTGACGACCTGGAACTGGCCGGCGGTGCCCGCCTCAGCGGCGAGATCGCGGAAGACGCCTAATCGCCCAGGTCGGCGGTGCAGCCGCAGCGTGGATTGCTCACAGATAACAACACGCGCAGCCCTCAGAATCCTAGTCAGCAGAGGCTCATTGAGATTCACCAGGGCGTGGGCAGCGTCCTCTCCCCGCGCGGGACGTGAGGCACGCATCTCCTTCAAGCTAGCGCGCCTGCGCCGTCTCGCAGACGATCTTCGCGCAGGAGTTGACGAGCTGGAGACGGAGATGAGGACGCAGAAAACGACTGACGCCACTCGGCGCCCTACGCCCGTCGCCGCACAACACATTTGGCAGTGGGCCGTCATCCGGCCCCCACAGGGTAGCCCCGATCCACGCGACAGGTTACTCAGCGGCGACCTGATCACAGCGAACGTCGCCCCTCTCGACTTGGCGGCGCTTCTCGCATCGTCGAAGCTCCTCATCCGTGCTTTGCCTGCCCCCATCCCAGCCAACATATCGGCTAGGGTTCAGGTCCATGGAGGAACTCGACGCGGATCTGCGAGAAGTCCGCAGAGCCCTGCGTTCCGCAGGTGTCCCAGCCAACCTGTTGAGTGGCATTACGACTAGGGCGCAAAGATCTGGCCGACGGCAGACCGGCGAATTCCGAAGTAACCGGAATCCTCGCTGGACACTTGACCCAAAAGATCCTCAATACGGAACAGAGGCGGACTGCAAGACTATCGAACTGATTCTCCTCGGCATGATGTGTGAATTTGTAAACGCGCCTAACATTGATCAGGATGTTCGTCATACTCTCAGTAAGTATATAGGCCACCCTCCGGTCCCAGGAACCTATCGAGATGCACTGACAAAGGAAAGGCTCGATTATAACGACTTCAAGAATGCAGCCCTCACTCCGACCTGGGGGCATTCCAAGTTCCATATCGGCCATGACGATCCGAGTCGATCACCTAAGCATACTCCGGACAACGTCAGTTGGCGATCGCTGCGAAGTAATCTGATACAAGGCGACATGACATTGCGAGAAGCGCGCACAAAACTTGTCGAATTGATCGGAAGATACTTCGAGCTTGGCGAAGTAACGATCCATCCGGACGAGATAGCTTAGATATCTTGGCCAATGAGGCCGTCTTCACCGACAGGCACTCCAATAAGATCGATACACGCTTGCCGTGCAAGTTCACGGGCCTCCATTCGTTCCTCTATTGCAGTCCGCACCTTGTCAGCTACATTCGCCCGCAACTGCGAGTCCTTAGGTATCGGAAGCGCAATTTCTGCTACTCTGCTTCCAAGTGAATCAATAATATCTTGAGTAAACCGCTTGGCCATGATCTGGCGCTTAACGGGGGCAGATGTCAGTGCCGCCAGCAATAGATACGGCGAAACTACCTCCGCTTTTAGTACACGTAGCTTAAGAATATGGCTCTGATATACGATGCGCTGATCATATTTTGTTACATAGGCGCATGTGCCAATGAGGTAGGTTCCATCACGAACCATCAGAATGTCGCCTTCCCGGATATCCTGTTTGGTAGCCAGTGAAGAGTATATCTCTTCCGAGACGCCGTGTTTGGGATCTAGCTTTATCTCCCAATTGGAAATATCAGAGGTCCGAACGAACGGTATGGTACCGGTTCCATAGCTCTGTCTGCCGATCTCATCGCCAGAGCGGATCTCAAGTACTCCCGCTTCCACTAGCGTTCCAACCTTGATCAAATCATGAGTTGGCCTCAATGCATCGAGTAGCTGGACGACTTCGGGGTCGTAGTATCGGGGAACAAGGATGTTATCCTCGATCGCGCCGACCACGACCTCATAGCTCAGATGGTCCGATGGCCTTCTTGAGCCGGACATGGCGTAGCGCTTGGCGATTACTGGCAGCTCATCGGGTCCAACGCGTCGTCCGCGACTGTCATTTCCGCACCACTTGGCTTCTGCCATGAAGATCGGTCTGGCTTTGCGGGTTGCTGTGGTGACTTTCTTCTCAGCCACGAGTAGGCATGTCTTTGTGTGTGTCCCGCCGGACCCGGATGTCTTGAAAAGGGTTTCCGGCATGCCGACCACTGCACGAATATTCATATGATCTCGGATAAATTGAACGACGTAACGATAGCCCAAACTTGACAAAAGACTTTCGGGCACTACCATGCCAAGCCTGCCGCCCTCGCGGAGTAGATCAATACACCGCTCGACGAAAACCACTTGTGGACTCACGGAGGACAGTAGCCCGTCTGTCCTTTCGTATCGCGCAGACCCCCGAGGACGCGTCCATCTGTAGCCTAGTGAGAAACTACTTTGAACGCTGGGAGCTACAGCAACAATCTTAGAGCCGAATGGGGGGTTTGTGAGGATGACATCAGCTAGGGCGAATCCGTTGATTCCGGGAGGCTCGCCCGATGCTGATCGCCATGCTAGTGAGTCAGCACACCAGATGTTGGCTTCACTGCCGACGAGAAGTGCAATTCGTAGCGCTGCAAGCTTGCTCAGGTATGAGTCCTTGTCGATTCCCCATAGATTTTTCGTAAAGACATCAGCGCGGACACCATCATGCATCAGGTAACGGGCACTAGCCGCGAGAAAGCCGCCGGCGCCGCACGCAGGGTCAAGAATGACTTCATCAGACTGCAGCTGCACTAGTTCAACGAGAAGTTGGACCGCGTTGGGCGGCGTGAAGAACTGCCCCTCTTGCCCTCGGGCCAGAGAACCCATGAAGATCTCATAGACGTCACCGAGCGCGTCGTGCTCATGTGCGTTCAGGTTGATGGGCCGCAAGAGCTTTTCAACGTGTTCAAGGATCGCATCTTCGAAAACGAGTGGGCTAGCATCATGGAGCAGACGCGGTAGTCTGCCGCGCACTCGGCCCCACGCGCGCCGGTAGTCGGCTGGGGTGGCAGGTGAGCGGGTTCGGCTTCCAGGGTTGTCTAGTTCCGCCTTGCATAGGAGCGTCTTCACTACCTCCTGCAGAAGGGCTTCGTCCCGAGTTGAGCCGAGGTGCTGTCCCGCTAGGTAGTTGCGAAGCTCGCGGTATAGCTGTCGGTAATCGGACAATTTCAACTCCTCATGGGTAAACCCTGGTTCCATCATGCTCCTAGTCATCAAAGCAGGCAGGTGCGACACTCTAGCTGGCCAGGAGTTCCCTTCCACCCTGTTCCCTCGTAGCTGCCTGATCGCAGGGCGAAGCGGAGCGGGTCAAGGCTCGCCATCGCGTCAATGGGTTGGCCTTGACGCGCGGAGTGAAGGCGCAGGCTGGCCGTGCAGTGGGGAACGGCGGCCGGACAGCGTGAGGACTTCATGTAGGTCTCGTGGTGTGCCCCTGTCTCGCGCGGCCGACCGGGTGCGCCGGAACCGTTCGGAACAGATCGCGCGCCCGGCGTAGCCGGGCGTGCGCGGCGGTGAGCGGAGCGAGCCGTCCTTGATGGCGACAGCGGCGTGGTCGTGTTTGAGGCCGCAGGCGAAGAAGTGCAGGTCGGGCTGGTCGTGGCTTCGACGGCGGCATCCAGGTGCCAAGCGCCCCTGCGGCGACCGGTGAGGATCTTCGCGAATTCGGTGACGTGCGATGCAATGGCGTCAAGGTGCGGGCAGCGGGCTCGCACGTCGTTGCTTCACTTGCTCACCGGGTCCCGCGTGGCGGGGTCGCGGAGAATCCAGCTGGTCACGTGGCGGAACTTCGGCGGTGCGGGCGTGCCGGCGGCGCCGCGCCGAGCACGCGGAAGGGGCTGCAGGTGGTCCCGAACCGTGGCGTAGCTGCCGTGATAGCCCATGGCCTTGTCTCGTGTGTGTTGGGCAGTAGGGGGGTGAAGGCGGTGGTCGCGGCGATGCGGTCCAGGGCGGGCAGTCGCGGGCCTTTGACGCGGGGCCGACTGCGGCGGCCGGTGCGCGGCGGCGGCAGCTCCTGCAAGGCGGCGTCCTTGCGCAGCCGGGTGGTCCAGGTCACGCATGCGGGGCAGTTTCCGCAGTTCCTTCCCGGCGTAGGCGGCGTCGCCGGTGACGCAGATGGTGCGGCCGGGCAGGGCTTCGGCGAGGGACTCGGCCATGCGGTGGGCCAGCCACAGCCGGAGGCGGAGTTTGTGCCCTTGACCACCAGCTTGGCCAGCACCGGCAGGCACACCGGGCGGGACAGCGCCGGCGGCGTGACGATGATCCCGGCGATCACCCAGGTTGTTCCCGTACCCAGTCTTGTCCTTCCCGGCCGCAGACCCGTTATGAAACCATGACGCCGCCCACCTTCTTGCCGCGGCGGCGGAACAGGGTGTCGTCGATCGCCACCGTTACCGGCTCCCCTGCGGGCACCAGCAGCGCCACCACCAGGCGGGCCAGGGCGAGGCCGAGATGCTCAGGCTGCCAGCGGGCGCGGGCGAACAAATAATGCGCCCGGTGGTGCGGCCAGATCGCCGACAGGCCCGCGCCGGTCAGCATCCCGCAGACGGTCCGCCGCCCGGTCTGCGCCCAGAACCCGCAGGCCAGCGCGCAGAACGTGCGGAACGACGGGGCGGTGAAGCACGGCTGGAACACAGCCAGCAGCACCTGCAGCGAAGCAGGTAGGGTCGCCTCCGGGAGCATCGGCGGGATTCCGTTCTCGTGGCGGGCTCATAAGCACCGCACGCACAGGTGATCAGTATCCGCGTTGCACCAGCTCACGCCGCGTGTTGCCATCATCACGCCACCCCAGGGCAGCCGGTGACCAGCCGGGCTCGAACCAGCCACCGCAGCGCACATCACCACACCCGCCGCACCCAAAGTGCGAAAGTCGAGTTTCAGGCATAACAATTAAATCCCGAAGGCTGCGCACCCACCCCAAGCCCGCCACGTGACGCCGCCAGCGGGCTGGAAGTCCGGCTGGTCGAGCATCATGATCAAAGGCGACTTGACCAGGGCTACGCAGATCTTGCCTGATGTGGTCACGTGATTACCATCCGCGACTCACCGAACGTAGCTCCCCTTGCCGCTGATCGTGTGGACCAGGCCACGCTCGCGTAGCTCCCGCATCGCACGCCGTACGGTCATACGCGCAACACCGTAGTGCTCCGCCAGAGCATCCTCCCCAGGCAGTCGCCCGCCAGGCTGAAGCTTGCCGCTCTCGATCTGGTTGGCAATATCGTCAGCCACGAGCATGTAGACAAGCTCTGGGCCGCGCGGGTCAAAGCGCGGAGCATCACTCACGTGATCATGCTAGGCATCCACTGACCTGCATAGATGTATGGCTAACGCTATAGCTAGCTGTAGACGTCTATATACAGGTAGTCTTCCGGTCATGAGCCAGTCAGGACAGAATCGCTACGACGCCCTAGCGCCGAGCAACGAGGGCACAAACACCAGCCTGAGCATCCGTACTGGACCTAATTCAGCTCCGACCGTCGAGGCCGCCGTACGGCTGGGCAGGGAGGACGCTGAGCAGGGGGCGCTGGGCGACGGGTGGCTGATCGCCGTCCTCGGCGCGGTCGCGGGTCACCTGCCAGAGGAGATCAGCTGCCGAGTTACGGCACGCGCCGATGGCACCTACGTGGTGCTGCTCGCGGACACGAGGTGTACCGCGTCAGGCGCCGTCCCCACCGGCCGGACCATCGAGTTATCGATCACTGCGGATCTGCCGGTCTACGATCACTCCCCCGGTGAGCCCGCTTACGCCAAAGCGGACCACGCTGCCTGGCCAGCCATCGCGGAAAAGGCCCTCGCCGGCGTCGACGTGTCCTGGACCACGAGGCGACGCGGCCAATGGGCAGAATCCTGGGACCGGATCTGCGCCGCCGATGCTGCTGACCCGCGTCTCCCCCATCCCCGCTATGGGCCGCCGCCCACTGGGTACGTACGCCTGAGCCAAAGCGGCACCACCTTCGATCAGGCGGAGGCACTCACTCAGCTCACCGCCCGCCAAGCCGCTGTCCGCTACCTCCCGGCACGGCGCGGGCCGATCCGCCGCACCCTTGGCCGCCAGCTCGCGGCCCACCGGCCAGTGATCGTTACCACGCGCGAGGAAACCGTTCCTGGTGAGGTCCTGCCGTACCGCCTGGTCGCGGCCCAGGCTTACGAGATCACCGCCGTCCGCTGGCGTACCGCCATTCTGCGCAACCCGTGGGGCTACCACCATCCCAAGCCTGTCCGCCTCACCGCGCTCGCCCACCTCACGCAGCCCGGCTACGCCACGCTGACATGAACGGTCCACCAGACACGACCGCCGGCGTCCAGATGCATATCGCCCACGGTCAAGTCGCTGGCCACCAGGGCACCCGGTTCGCCGGCATCACCTGCGCCCGCGCCACCGGCAGCAGACCCGCCCACGTCCGCATCGCGGTCCGCCATGGCACGCGTGAGCTAACCGCAGAACTGCACGAAGACGACACGCTCATGCTCCCCGGCCAGACCTGGCGTCTCGACGCCATCCACGCCACCAGGTCGCGCTGGCACGCCATCCTCACCCGCATCACCTGACCACAACACTCAAGGGGGTGCTGACCGCCGTCTGGGTTCCAGTCGCCAGAAGCTGGGCGGCCAGCCATAGCCTGCGAAGCCCTCCGGCCGCGTCCTGCCCGTGATGAGATGACCGCATGGCGGAGTTACGCAACCGGCCACCCGACCAGGGCGACACCTCCGGTGCAACCGCGCGTCACGCCGAATCACCCCAGCATCCGACCGCCTCATCCCGCCGCGCCCCAGACAGGCCCCAGCTCGCCACAGATGCACCCCCGCGAACCGCAGAGAGACCCCGGCCCACCACGGATCCACCCCGGCGAGCCGCAGACACACCCCCGCGACCTGCGGACACGCCGCACCACCCCGTTGACACACCGCAACGCCCGGCCGAGAAACTCCGGCGCCGGGCCGAGGCGCCGCCCCGCCCAGCCTCCGACACCCAGGCCCAACGGCGCCGCCCGAATGCGCGCCCGCTACGGCAACCCGCCCCCACCCGCGTCGCGGCCGGCCCCTACACGCAATGACCGCCCATGGATGCCAGACCGCCCCCAAGAGCCCAACGCCGCGCGTGCCTACCTCCCATGGCCCTGGCACCGTCAACCACGCGACGTCAGCCGTCCGGCAGACGAAATGCCCACCCCCGAGTCCTCACCCGAAGAAGACACCGCAGACCTCCTGCACCCTTACGTAGACCACCCCGCCTTCCAGGACAAATTTGGTGATCTGCCGCCACCGGACCGATACGGTGATCCCCTCAAAAGGCCAGACGGTACCAATGCTCCGCCCCAATGACGGACTGCCGATTCGCGAGCAGACCCGCCAGGGCGAGCTTCGCGACTGCGGGATCATCGCCACGTTCGGCGCTGTCGCCGCCCATCGGCCGGATGACATCGCCAGCCGGGTGACGCAGCAGGCTGATGGGAACTACCAAGTACGCCTGGATGAAGCCCGGTGGACCAAGAGTGGCGCGGAGCCGACTGGCAACATCGTCGAACTGACTGTGACATCAGACCTGCCTGTGCATTCGGCCACACCAGACCGTCCAGCGTTCGCGTTAACTCAGGGCGGCGCTGCGTGGTCACCAGTGCTTGAGAAGGCCGTGGCCGGAGTTGACCAGACCTGGACATCGGAGCGGCGCGAACAATGGTCAACTGCTTGGCAGTATATGTGTGAAGAGGATGCCGCCGATCGCAAAGTGGAGAACCCACGGAGCGGGCCCGCGCCAGAGGGATACGTCCGACTTAACCAGGGGTCGACCAGCTGGGAGCGCGCGGAGCTGCTCACACAACTGACCGGCAAAGAGTCCGTTGTGAGGGTACGCCCCGACGACTGCACGGAGCTGGTTGCCCTGTTTGAACGGCAGCTACGCAGTCAGAAGCCGGTCCTGGCGGCTTCCCGTCGCCGCGTAGACGACAATGAGAGGCTCCCGCACAACTTGGAACCTGCTCATGCCTACGAAGTGGTGGCGGTAACAGGTAACAAAATCAAGCTCCGAAATCCGTGGAACCATAAACATCCTAAAGCTATGACCCCAGCGGAATTTGCCGCGAACATGGAGCCGGACTACACAACGCTGAAGTGAGAGACAAGTGACGCAGGTTGGATTTAAGGTCCATGTGGGTGAGGGCGTAGTGTCCGGCACCGACGACGACATCAGCTTCGCAGGCAGCTACGTATTTCCCGCCAGCGGCGCCCAACCGGCAAGGGTCGAACTTGCTGTCTGGGACGAGGTATCGACAGAATTCGATGTGACATTGCACGAAGGGGAGACGTTCGAGATCGCGGGGCAGACATGGCGGCTCGACAAGATCCACTCTGAGG
>WNFJ01526304.1_pt1 | contig 12070 bp, 11 predicted proteins | sample 5400461 | NCBI WGS metagenome assembly WNFJ01 (sample SAMN13153349, study PRJNA577476) | soil metagenome | isolation source: 115 cm saprolite on Douglas fir-dominated hillslope | place: USA:California | collected 2013-09-17
AGCTCCGGCCATGTGCTGTTCATTGACGATCAGCTTGACCTGTCCGAACTCTATTTGTGAAAACAACTCCCGAATTGGCGATCTAGTAGACTCCGACAGCTAAACAAGCGATCAAGAGAATGGACTGCTATATAGTATTCACGAAGAGCCAACACGGTCATCATGCGCACGTTATAGTAACTCACGATCCGTGTTTTGCGACTCCAGAAGAACGATTCGACCAATTAGGGCCGTTGCAAATTGAATCAGACCTTAGCCATGCCGAGGTTGGCGAAAGAATAGCCGAAGCGATGAGCCACTGGCTTGCTCAAACAGCAAATGCAAAGTACCTGGAACGGAGCGCCAGGCCAGTCGCCGTGTTTCACGATAGATATGCGGACGACCTGATGATCACGTCAGTCGTACCCCCGCATGTAGTGGATTGTATTGCCGCAGCGCTCTACAATCCCGCCAATCCCCGCGAATTACCATGCAAGGCATATACGCTCGATCCGCTGGTCGCGGCTCGCTTATGCCGGTGAATAATGAAGTGGCAGGAACTCGAACACAGCTCGCCGAGATCGCTATCGCTTTAGCGTCAGCAACTGTTGCTCCTTAATCGCCTCTACAGCTTTTTCGACAACAGTCTTAACGGCTCTCTCAAGGCTTTGCAGGTCTCCGACCGCCGTGTCCGGGAAAGTCAGATCGATGCGGGCCTCGTTGACGGCAATACCGTTTTGCGGATTCCGGACTTGAAGGTTGAATTCAATTCGCGCCATTTGATTTCTCTCTATATTTAAAAAACGATTCGGCTCGGTCTCTCGACGAAGAAATGGTTCCAATGAGTTTGGACTTCGGTCCGACGCAGGAATTTTCCGCTCAGTGCACGAGCCGCCGACAGGGGCAAAAATGTACGCAGCCATCGTGAAGTGGAGCGCACCCGCGAGGTGGAAGGTCCGTACTTCAGCGCGCATTTAAACGCGTGTCTGGCGCGCTCCTTATTGCCCAGACGCAGCGCCTTCGCGGCCTCGAAATTCCACGCATGCATGAATTTCGCCGACATCTCCCTGATCAGTCCTTCGCCGGAGACGCCATAGTGCTCCTTCACCAGCTGCATAAAGATTTTGTAGCCGCCCGCATATTTCAGCATCCGCTCCAGGGCCGGTGTAGTGCGATAAATCGCCAGCGGTTCGTCCACGAATTCGAACTCGCCCTGCTCGCGCATTCGTAGCCAGAGATATGGGTCTTCAAACCCGGGCGCCGTAAACTTATCACTAAACCCTCCGCAGTTCAGGAACGCATTACGCCTCATCACCGCGGCGCTGGGCAGAATGGGCCAATACGTTGTCAAGAGTTCCTGAAGCGAGGGAGCATGCGCAAACCAATCGTCTATGAAGCATAGGTCCAAGGCATGTCCCTTATCGTCCACGGGTATTACATCGGAAAACGCAAGTACCGACGCCGGGGCTGATTCGAGCCGCCCCACCATCGTGCAGATCATATCCGGCAGCAATGCGTCGTCGGCATCAAGAAACGACACGTATGCGGCATCCGAAGCCGCGGTTGCTCCGGCATTGCGGGCGGCCGATGGACCTTGGCGCTTTTGCCGAATCACTTTTATCCTGTCGGCGTACCCATTCAGTATCTGCCGGGTTTCGTCCGTGGAGCCGTCGTCGATCACGATGACCTCCGGAGGAGCCGGCCGCTGGACAAGTGCGCTTTCAATCGCACGCCGTATTGTGGAAGCCCCGTTGAAAACGGGTATCACCAGAGCAACCCGCGGACTCAACATTTGGCGAATCCCCTGAAAATCCCCACCCGTCAGCCCTTGAGCGCCGCGGCCAGATTCGCGCTCTCGCGCTTGCGAAACGCCACCGCCACGCGCAGCCGCTCGAGATGCTGGTCGATTATCTTGCCGCCGAGCCTCACCCGATGGGCCTGGAAAAACTCGTGCACCTCGGCCTCGCGCTCGAGCAGCCCGACGACCGCCTCGCACATCCGGGGCAGCGCGGCGTCGGGAAACTTGCGAATCATCTCTTCCCAGTGCTTCTTCACGAAGTCCCACGCCTCGTAACGGCAGGTGGTGTTGAGCAGCAACGCATGCATCAGGTAGGGCGCGTTCTGGGTGCGCACCTCACCATTCAGCGTCATCTCCATCGTCTCGCGCAAAAGCTCGAGACGGCGGAAGCTGGCCAGCGAAAACAGATAGCGCTGCTCCTCTTGCGGGGTTCGCGCCGACTTAAAGTGTTGCTTGAACTCTTCGTAGCGCGAGCGATCGCCGCCGTAAGCCAGGATTCCGATCACCGCCGGCACCAGGTCGCGGTCCACCGAGGATGGATCCTTGAGATAGCGCGCGTAGAGCTCGGCCGCGCGCCGCTGCACGTCGGCGTCGTCGCCGAGCGTGCCCATCGAGCCCCACAGCGTGCCGCGCAACTGGCGCACCAGTTCGTCCTCGTCTGGACGCGGGTCCCATCCCAGGCGCGCCGCCGCGCCGCTGACGATGTCGCGCACCGCCGCGGCCAGCACGGGACGCTCGGCGTCGTTGACGATCATGTCCAGATACGCCAACGGCGAAAGCATCGCACGCCACACATTGAGGTCGCTCTCGTCGCGCATCGCGCGCAGCATGGCGAGGAATTCCTTAAGCGGCAACATCCCGGCAACCGTCGCAGCCCACGAATCGCTCACCAGCGCGTAGCGCTCCACCGCCTTGAGCTCGCCCAGGTTGCTGCCCAGCGCCGCGAGCAAATCCGCCGCGTAGCGCACGCGGAAAAACCCGTGGCCGCCTTCATTGAGCAGCGCCCATTCCACGCGTGCGCCCAAATCGAGCGTCGCCTCGCGGCCGCCGAGCAGCAACCGATGGGTCGTGACGCCTTTTTCGGTCTTCGCCCGCACCATCACAGGCACCTGCCAGAGCTGATCGTGCCCGGCGGTGGTGGCGTTTTCGCCGAGATAAAAAAAGCGCCGCTGGCGCACCGTCAGCGAGCGGCCGTCGACTCCCAGAGCCGCTTCGACTATGGGAAAGCCGGGTTGGAAAATCCACGAGTCCATCAACTTGCGCACCGGCTCGTCGGAAGCCTGCTCGAGCGCGTCCCACAGGTCGCCGGTCTCGGCGTTGGCGTACTGATGCTTGCGCAGGTAGGCCGCGATGCCGGTGCGGAAGCGCTCCGCGCCCAGATACTGCTCGAGCATCCTCAGCACCGAGGCGCCCTTCTCGTAGGTCAGCACGTCGAACATCGCGCGCGCGTCCTCGGGGCTCAGCACGGTGAACTCGATCGGCCGCGTACTGCTCAGTCCGTCGATCGCCATCGCCGCCGTGCGCGAGACCGAGAAACTCTCCCAGCGCTTCCACTTCGGCTTCCAGGCGTCGACGGCGAGCATCTCCATGAAGGTGGCGAACGCCTCGTTGAGCCAGATGCCGTTCCACCATTTCATCGTGACCAGGTCGCCGAACCACATGTGCGCGTTCTCGTGCGCAACGACGTCGGCCACGCGCTCGAGTTCGGCGCGCGAGGCACTCTTTTCGTCGATCAGCAAAGCGGTCTCGCGGAACGTTATCGCGCCCAGGTTCTCCATCGCGCCCGACGCGAAGTCGGGAATCGCGATCAGGTCGAGCTTGTCGCCCGGATAGGGCAACCCGTAATAGTTGGCGAACCACTTGAGCGAGAACGCGCCGATCTCGCGCGCCCATGCGGTCAACGCGCGCTTGCCCGGCACGTGCGCGATGCGCAGTGGAGTCCCGGCGTCGACAGGCTCGGTCGCCTCGAACTCGCCCACGATAAAGGCGAGCAGGTAGGTCGACATCTTGATTGTCTCCTTGTAGACGATCGCCTTTTTGCCGCCGCCAAGGCTGCGCTCGCTCTCGACCCCGGCGTTGGAAAACGCGCTCAGGCCTTCGTCGATCACGAGGCGCACCTTGAAGCTCGCCTTCAGCGCCGGCTCGTCCCAACACGGGATCGCGCGGCGCGCGTCGGTCGCCTCGAACTGAGTGCTGGCGACCAGATGCATATTGCCCTGCGCGTCCTTGTAGGTGCTGCGATAGAAGCCGTGCAGCTTGTCGTTGAGGATGCCGCGAAAGGCGATGCGCAGCGTCCACTCGCCGGGCTCCAACGCGCGATCGAACGTCAGGCGCGCGCGCTCGTGCGCAGGCTCAAGCGCCGCCTTGCCGGCGATGATGGCGCTGCCGCGCTCGGCGCTGACCCGGTCAATCTCGAGCTCGAGCGCATTGAGGACCACGTCGGTGGTCGCAGTGATGACGCGCACCGTCACGTTCTCCTCGCCGGCGAACGTGAACGCGCGGAGGTCGGGCGTGAGGCTAATTTCGTAGCGCTCCGGCACCACGTTCGACGGGAGCCTGTATTCGGAAGCCTTGTCGGCGGCGAGCGGAGCGCCTTCCTGGTCCATCATTGGTATAGCCTTCCTGGGTATAGCCTTCCTGCGTTACTGACGTTTGAGCTTTGAATTGGCGAGCCCGGCTCTGCCGCCGCGCGGCCGTTGCGAGTTAGAGTACCGTGCGGCGCGCCAGCGGCCAATCGCATTGACGATCATTATCCCCGCGCGCCTGAAGGGGCTCGGGGTTGATCGAGCGCGCGCGCGAGTTCGGCGAAATTCGTCAGGCGTGCGCCCGCGTGAGTAAGCGCGAGCGGCAATAGCGGGCTGGTCAGGATTTCGACTTCGCGCTGCGCCGCCGCGGGCGGTGGCGTGCCACCGATATCGGCCGCGGGATGACTATAAATCTCGGTCAGGCCCGGGCGGAGCTGCGCGATAACGTCGAGCAGATAGCGCTCGCTCAGGTTGCCGCTCTGATGGAGCCCGAAGAGCCAGTCGGTGGATTTGATTCCGCGCTCGGTCATCTTTCGCCGCGCCCGCCTGGAGAGCGCGTGAAAAATAACCGCCTCGACCAACTTGCGCGGTGCGTTGTCGCGCGCGAGCGCGAGCGTCGTAAACACCGGCTCGCGTGGCAGCCGGATGCACGGCACGCGATACTCCGCGGCCAGGTCGAGCAGGATGTCGTTGATCACCGGATGCACATGGAAATTCAAATGGCCGTCGATGTGGTTGAGATAGCCGACCAGTTTGAGGTGGAGCTCGATCTGCGCGCGGCACTCGTCCGCGATGCTGCTGCGCAGGCGGCGGTTGAAAAAATAGCGCATCCCGCCCTTCACCGGGTTTTCGACGAAGCGGCCGGCGCTGTCGACCAGCCCGCCCAGCCGCGCGGGCGGCAACACGCTTTGTCCCTTGCACACGACGAGATGAAGGCCGACGTCGAGGTCGGGACATTCGCGTGCCGCCGCAGCCGCCGCGTCGCGCGCCGGCGCCGCGACCATCAGGCTCGCCCCGCGCAACACGCCCTGGCGATAAGCCCGCAGGATACCGGTGTTGACCTCGGCGGAAGCGCCAAAATCGTCGGCGGTGAAGATGACGGACCTCGCTTCCGTCATCGACCCGGTCGCGCGCGCACAATCCGCCGCGCTTGTGGCACAATCCTATTGACGCGCGCCCCCACGGGCGCAATTTTGCTAGCAAGCGCGGCGCGGCTCAAGCTGAGACCCCGGTGATCCTGATCTTTTACGCATTCGCGCGGGAGGCCGCCGCTTTCAAGCGCCGCCTTGAGAGCCGCACCGCGCTCGGAATCGACGGGCTGCGAGGTTTTCGTGGCCGACTCGGATCCGCGGAAATCGTCGGCATCGCAACCGGGCTGGGAATACGCCGGGCCGCCGATACGGCGCGCCGCGCGATGCGATCGTTTGCATCGCCAAAACTATCGCCAAGTCCGTCGCCAAATCTCACGCCAAATTTATCGCCAACTCTTTCGACAGACCTCGTGATTGCAACCGGCCTCGCGGGAGCGCTCAGCGAAGAGCTGCGACCCGGCGACCTGGTGCTCGCCGACCGCCTCATTCTAGACGGGGAGGATGCCGAGTCCGCGCGGAGAACGATCGCGATTCCGCCCGCCGATCTCGCGCGCTTCCAGGCCGCGCTCGAGACGGGTCGGCTCGCGTTCACAACCGGAACGATCCTGACCGCGGCGCGGATTCTCAAAGATGGCGCCGCCAAGCGCGACGCTCGGACCAGAACCGGCGCGCTCGCGGTCGACATGGAAAGCGCCGCCATCGCGGCCGAGGCCTATCGATGCGGCCTGCGCTTCGCGTGCGTGCGCGCGGTACTCGACACCGTCGACGAGGAAATCGTGGGCGCGGAACTGGCGGGGCCGGACGGCGAGGTGCGGCCGCTCGCGGCCGCGAGCTTCGTGCTGCGCAATCCCGCGGCGGTCGTCGGACTCGCACGCATGATGCGTAGCCTCAATCGCGCGACAGCGGCGCTGGCCGCCGCGCTCGAGGCGCTGAGCCGGCCGGAAACCTGACCAGGCTCGGCGTCACGCGGCGCCGCGCCGTTTGACGAGCGTTCGCGGCGCGGCCGCGCTCCACACCGCGAGCGCTTGCTCGAAGGGAAAGTCCGCCAGATGGCGCTCGACGGCGGCAGCGTCGCCCCAGCACTCGGCGCGCGTGATGATATGGAGCGCCAACGCCAGCAGCGGAAGGAAGATAAAAATTCCCGCCCAGCCGATTTCACGCGCGCCGATACGAAACAGCATCACGATTGCGAAGCCGACCATTCCGGCGTACAACCCCGGTCCCCAAAGCGCGCGCGACGGCGCCGCCGGCACTGCGCCCATCGGCTTGCTGCCGCCGCGATTGAGCCGGCGATCGAGCCACTGGAAAATTGCCACGGCTACCGCCGCGACGAAATACCATCCGAGATAGTTGCTGATCGGTACGCCGAAATGCGGCCCCGGCGGGTCGTACCAGAAAACTTTGCCGAGGAACCAGCGCTCGCCGAGCACGCTTAGCGGATCGGCCACCATGTCGATCATCACCATGAACAGCGCCGCCATCAGCCAGACTCGCGGCGAGCTTCTCAGCTCCCACGTGTCGAGCGTCCGCAGGTCAAACCCGCGCCGGTAAAGCGGCGCGCTCAGCGCCAGCGCGAGCGTGTAGCTCGCAAAGGAAAGAAAGGTGAACGAGAGCGAGTCCATTAAGGGAACGCCGGCGACCCAGATTTCGCGGCCGCGCGTCGCCTGGACGTAATGATAGAGCCCGAACGGAAAGCCGTTGCGCACCGAGCTCCATTCGCAAGCCCATGCCACCGCGTATGTCAGCACCGTGAACAGAACCGTCGTGCGCAAGCCGAAATTGACGATCGCGATCGCCAGGTAGAATCCCAGGAACACGAACACATACGGCCGCAGAGCGATTGTCGAAAACAGCAGATGCATCGCCGGCCCCGATTCCACCTCAGGTCGGACGCCGAAACTGACGCCCGTGCGGCGCCCTCTTCACAGCGCCGATTGAATGAAAGAACTCGATCGCGCGCGCAAGCGCGTCATCGATCGGGCGCGGCGCGTATCCCAGCGCCGCGCGCGCTTTGGAGGAATCGAAGAACATCCGCTTGCGCGCCATCCGAACCTCGGTCAGGCTCGCGCGCGGTGCGCGCCGGGTGATCGTACGCGCAACCGCCTCGGCGCCGAGCGCGAACGTCCACGCGACCGCGTACGGAACGCGAATCCGGGGCGCGCTCAGGCCGGACAGTTTTGCCAGGCGGCCGAGCATTTCTTCCAGCGACAGGTTTTCGCCGCCCAGAATATATTTTTCGCCGATCACGCCGCGCTCGGCGGCGAGCAGATGCCCCGCCGCGGCGTCTTCGACGTCGACCAGATTGAGCCCGGTGTCCATGAAGGCCGGCATTCGGCGATTCAAAAAATCGACGATTATGCGTCCGGTCGGCGTCGGCTTGTAGTCGTTGGGGCCGACGGGCGTGGACGGATTGACGATCACGACCGGCACACCCTCGCGCGCCGCCTTGAGCGCCTCCTGCTCGGCCAGGAATTTCGATCGCTTGTAAGGTCCCACCATGTCGCCGAGCGAAACCGGCGAGTCCTCGCGCCCGGATTCGCCGTGCGGGATACCGATAGCGCCGACCGTGCTGGTGTGGACCACGCGGCGAACCTTGGCGCGATGCGCTGCTTCCAGGACGTTGCGAGTCCCCTCGACGTTGGAGGCGTACATCGGCGCCGAATCGAGCACCCAGAGCCGGTAATCCGCAGCGACGTGGTAGACCTCGTCGCATCCGCGCGTCGCCTCTTCCACCGCGGCAACATCGCGCAGGTCGCCCCACGCGTACTCGCACGACAAACCCTCAAGCGCGCGCAAGTCGGCGCCCTTGCGTACCATCGCGCGCACCGCGGTCCCGCGCGCGAGCAACGCCCGCACCACGTAGCATCCTACGAAGCCGTTGGCGCCCGTAACCAGTGCGATTCGCGAAGCCATACGCGCTCAGGCCGGAGGCACCGACTCGCCTACGCGCGCGGCGATAGCGGCGGCGGCGGCATGCCCCGACGCAACGGCGCTCTCGATCGTTGCCGGCAAGCCGGTCTGAATCCAGTCGCCGGCAAGAAAAAAGTTTGCGATCGGCGTCGGCACAGTCGGCCGCAAACGGTCGCACTCGGGCGACGGCGCCATGGTGGCCTGCTTCTCCTTGAGCACCAGGGCCTTGAGCAGGCGCGCGTCGCGGGAGGCCGGAATCATCGTGTTCAAATCGCCGGTCACCAGGTCGAGCAACTCTTCGTTGCCGGCGTCGACCAGCTTGCGCGCGCCGCTGATGACAAAACTCAAATAGCCGTTGGCGCGCTCGCCGTTGTCGACAAATATGCGACGCTTGTTGAATAGCCATTGCGTGGTCGTGCCGACGAAGCCGACAAATGGAGCGTCGGTGATTTCGCGGTCGAACCAGGCATGGACGCAGACAATCGGCGACCAAGTAATCTCGCCCAGGTGGGCGAAAAACGGATCCGCGCCCGCCCCTTCTGGCAGAAGTCGCACAAGCTGGGCGGGCGGAACCGCGGCAATAAAGTTCGCAGCCTGCAAACGGCGTCCGTCGCGCAGGCGCACGCCCTTGATTTTGCCTTCGCCCCCGAACTCCAGCACCTCGACGACTGCGCGAGTCTCGACCAGGCCGCCGCTTGCCTCGATCATCCGCACGGAACCGGGACAGTAGAGATCGCTTAGCCCGACCTTGGCGTAGACAAAAGCGGAATCGGAGCGGCGCGAGAAAAACGCGCGCTTTAGCACTTCGGCCAGCAGAGCCGCCGAGGCAAGTTCGGGATCCTCGTTGAGCGTCGCGATCGCAATCGGATACCAGAAGCAGTGCCGCGCCCTTTCCCCCTGCCCCAGCACGTCCATCAGCGTCTTGACGGTCGTCCGGCCCAGGCGCGCGCGGTCGCGGCGATGCATCCGCAGCATCCGAAGCCCCGCGATCATCGCGCTCAGCCGCTCGCGCGGCGTTAGCAGCCGGTAGCGCAGCAGCGCGGCGGTCATGTGGAGAGGGCCCGGCAGATGCGCGGTCTTGAGCACGCCGGCGCGCCCGTCGCGTTCGAGCATCTCGATTGCGAGATCAGGATGAAACACCAACTGGCCGCTGGCGCCGATACGATCGAGGAACTTGAGCGTCTCGGCGTAGCATCCCATCAGCACGTGCTGGCCGTTGTCGACGAAGTCACCGGTCTCGGTGTCGGCGAACGAATAGGCGCGGCCGCCCAGGGCCGGTTTGCGTTCGAGCACCGCGACGCGAAAGCCGCGGTTGGCGAGCGCAACTGCGGCGCTCAGCCCGGCGAATCCGCCGCCGATCACGACGACGTCGCGCTGATCGAGCATCGCGGGCTAGTTCCTCGCCCGCAGCCGCGTGCCGGCCCATGTGCGGCCGACCAGATAGAGCTTGCGCGGGGTGGAAATACGATAGCGCCGGCCGACGACGCCGCAACCCTTGCTCGCGATACGCTCGAGCAGCGCGTGATAAATGGAGCGCATCGCTTCCGCACACAGCATCGCGGCGCGGTCCTCGGCCGCAAGCGCCTGCTCCGCTTGCGCGTAAAACGAACGTGCTCGCTCGACCTCGTACTCCAGCAGGCGACGAAGCTCCAGCGTGTCGGCGCCGCGCAGGATTTCGTCCTCGGTCACGCCGAAGCGCGCGAGATCCTCAAGCGGCAGATAGATCCGGCCGCGGCCGGCGTCTTCGCTCAAGTCGCGGATGATGTTGGTGAGCTGGAATGCGATGCCGAGACTTTCTGCGTACTGGCGGGTGCGCGGATTGCGATAGCCGAAAATTTCGATACACACGAGACCGACCGCCGAGGCAACGCGGTAGCAGTACAGGCGAAGGTCCTCGAAGGTCGCGTACCGAGTACGCTCCAGGTCCATCTCGACGCCGTCGATTATATCCTCGAAGTAGCGGCGCGGGATCGCGAAGCGGCGCACGTTGTGGGCGAGCGCGCGGGAGATCGGATGAGTCGGCGAGCCGTTGAACACGCGTTCGAGTTCCTCGCGCCAGCGGATGAGCAGTTCGACCGGCTTGCCCACCGAGTCGTCATCGGCGATATCGTCGACGAAGCGGCAAAATGCGTAGACCGAGTACAGCGCGTGGCGGCGCTCCGCCGGCAGCAGCATGAAGGCGTAGTAAAAGTTGGACGAGGAGCGGCGCGTGATCGACGCGCACCGTGCGTAATCTTTTCGCAGCGCCGCATCAGCTTCAGGCAGCGGCGCAAACGCGACGCTCTCAGGTTTCAAGCCGCCCCCGCAGCGCCCGCCATCCCAGGCGCAGGTAGTCCAGTTTGCCGAGCGAAGGGCGGCGATGGAAAACGTCACAATCCGCCCGCTCGATCGCACGCAGGATCGCCAACCCACCGCCAGCGAATATCATGATGTCGCGCGAGAGTCTTTTATCGACGATCGCGGAGAGCGCCGCACCCGCCATCAATAATTTGCGCGCGCTGGCGACCTCGTGCCGCATCAGCTCCACGAAGTTCGAGTTCGCATTGTGCACGCGCAGGTCTTCGAGGCTCACGCCGAACCGCGCCATATCCTGACGCGGCAGATAGACGCGCTCCTTTTTGAGATCGACGCCGACGTCCTGCCAGAAATTGGCGAGTTGAAGTCCGCTGCACACCTGGTCGGAGAGACGCTGGCGCTCGGCGTCGCGATAGCCGAACAGGTAGAGCACGAGGCGGCCGACGGGGTTGGCCGAGTAACGCGAGTAGTTGAGCAGGTCGTCGAGCGTGTCGAAGCCGCGAAATTCGAGATCGGAGCGAAACGCGCGCAGCAGGTCGGCGAATGGCTCGCGCGGAATATCGAAACGTCGCACCGTGTCGGCCAGCGCGACGAATACCGGATGGCTCGGCCGACCGGCGTAAGCAAGGTCGAGTTCGCGTTCCCATTGGTCGAGCTTGCCGGCGTCGCGGTCCTCGTCGGCAAAGTCATCGGCCATGCGCGCGTAAGCGTAGATCGCATGCATGTGCTTGCGCATCGCACGCGGCATCAGCCACGACGCGACGGTGAAATTTTCGTAGTGCGAGCGCGCCACACGCGCGCAGTACTCGTAGGCTTGAGCGAGCGCCGCGGCTTCGGCCTCAACGGCCGGCGGCGGCGCGGCAGCGGCGCGCGCCTCCGCCGCTAACGCGGAACCTGGATTGTTGGCGCCCTCGGCGTTCACGTCAGAGGCTCGCGGCAGATGCGTGTCCGATCAGCTCTTGAGCCTGGGCGCGCGCCCATCCGTCGACTTCGTACAAATCCTCCAGGGTGCGCGCGGAGCAGTTCTTGTGCCGCGTCATCACGGTCTCGATATGGCGCGGGATGTCGGCGAAACGCGCGCGCCCGCCCAAAAAGGCCGCGACCATTTCCTCGTTGGCGGCGTTGAGGCAGGCGGCCATCGTGCCCCCAGCTTCGAGCGCCTGGTACGCAAGCCGCAGGCACGGAAAGCGCGCCGGATCCGGCTCTTCGAAAGTCAGGTTGCCGCGCTCGACCAGTGAGAGCGATTTCAGATGGTCGAGCGGCAGGCGGTCGGGGAACGCCAGCGCGTAGGCGACCGGGATCGCCATGTCCGGCTCGGCCATCTCGGCGATCACCGAGCCGTCGATCATTTCGACCATCGAATGGATGACGCTTTGCGGATGAATGACGACCGCGATGCGCTCGGCGGGAAGATCGAACAGCCAGTGCGCTTCGATCACTTCGAGCCCCTTGTTCATCAGGGTCGCAGAATC
>WNFJ01400232.1_pt1 | contig 12069 bp, 9 predicted proteins | sample 5400461 | NCBI WGS metagenome assembly WNFJ01 (sample SAMN13153349, study PRJNA577476) | soil metagenome | isolation source: 115 cm saprolite on Douglas fir-dominated hillslope | place: USA:California | collected 2013-09-17
GCGGTTCGAGAGGCGGCGGTTCGAGAGGGGCGTCCGACGCAGTCTTGATTTCTCCTGCCGTCACTCTCGCGCGCACGGCATCGCGTGCGAGCCGCGAAAGGGCGCGCGCGGCGGCCGATCGATTCACGGGAATCAGCGCGGACTCGAGCTCCGCGACGAGCACGGCCACGTTGCCGCGTGGAGCTGCGTTGGCCACCGCGGTGAGCGCGGGCGCCCGTCCGCTCGCCGCCTCGAGCAGTCGCCGCAAGAGCTCGCGCAGGGCCTGCTCGGACTCGAGCGCGCTCGAGGGCGCCGACGGAGCGATGACCACTCGCCCTCCATCGGCTGATCGGCCGCCGCGAGAACGAGGTAGCCGGCGATCTCGGGAGCCAAAAGCGCCCGGCCACGCCGAGCGGCGTCGAGCACCTCGGCGACCTTCGCACCGGCCTGCGTCACGACGTCCCCTCGGGCCCAGCCGGCGGCAAAGGAGGACGGACCCGGACCCCTCGGCTCACGAGAAATGCTTTGGCTTCGCCAATCGTGTGCTCGCCGTCGTGAAAGATGGACGCTGCGAGGGCGGCATCCGCGCCCCCTTCCAGAAGACCCGCGGCAAGATGCTCCAAGGACCCGACGCCTCCAGATGCGACGACCGGAATGCTCACCTTGTCGGCGACGCGCCGCGTGAGCTCGAGGTCGTAGCCCTCGCGGGTGCCGTCCCTGTCCATGCTCGTCAAGAGGATCTCACCCGCACCCATGCGCGCCATCGTCTCGGCCCACGCGATGGCGTCGAGGCCGGTCGGCGTGCGCCCTCCGTGGGTGAAGACCTCCCACGCCGGAACTGCGCTCTCTCGCCGCCGTCGAGCGTCGATTGCGACGACGATCGCCTGACTGCCCCAGGCGTCGGCCGCTCGCCGTACCAGCTCCGGCTCGCGGACGGCGGCGGTGTTGATCGACACTTTGTCGGCGCCCGCGCGAAGCAAGAGCTGGATGTGGTCGGTCGAAGATACGCCGCCTCCGACGGTGAGCGGCGCGAATACGACCTCGGCCGTGCGCGCGACGACGTCGAGCATGATGGCGCGCTTCTCGTGCGAGGCCGTGATGTCGAGGAACGTGATTTCGTCCGCTCCCTCTTCGTCGTAGCGCCGTGCGCACTCGACCGGATCGCCCGCGTCGCGAAGCCCGACGAAGTTCACGCCCTTGACCACGCGGCCGTCTTTGACGTCGAGGCACGGGATGATGCGCTTGGCCAACATGTTTCGTCGTCGATTCGGTAGAACCTTCGATCGAAGGGGATACCTCGGCTCGACAGCCACGGGCAAGGTTACTCAAACTCCGGGCGGCCCGCGACTTCGGCGTGGTAGGCTCGGCGGATGATCGTTTGCCCGCATTGCGGGTCGGCCGTCAACCCCGAAGCGCTGCACTGCGGCGTGTGCGGGGGCGCGCTCGAACCGGGCAAAATCGAGGCCGCGAAGAGCCCGCCCGCCCAGCAACCGCCCGCGGGTGGATCGATGAAGAGGACGATGGTGGGAATGTCGCCGAACGTCGCGACCCCCGCCCCCGCGCCCGTTCCAGCGGGGCTCAAAGGAACGATGATCGGAATGCCCGCCGCCGGCCCGCCGTCAGCCGCGGGTGGGGGCGCGGCCGTGGGTGCGAGCGCACCGGGCGGTGCGGTCGGTGCCGGCGGCGCGGCTCGTCAGGGGGTTCTTTCCTCTGCGAAGCAAACGATGATCGGCGTTGCGTCGCCGCTCGCGAACGCGAACTTGAGCGCGCCGGGTCCGCCACAGCCGCCCGTGGTCGACCACAAGAGAACGATGATGGGCGTCGCAATGCCGGGCATTGCGCCCCTCGCTCCGGGCGTGGCGAAAGAGTCTTTCCCCACGCCGGGGCAACCACCGACGGCCGACATGGTCGGCGGCTACGCGCCCGCGGCTCCCGCCTTCCAGCCGGCGGCAACGTTCCAATCGATGCCCGAAGAGCGACGCGCGCGCTCCTCGCGTCCTCCTCCTCCGCGGCCCCAGCCACAATACTCGACGGCCGTCGCGATCGTCCTCGTGACGGCGCTCGTGCTCGCCGCGGGCGCGGCGGCGTTCGCGATCTTCTGGCGAAGCCCCGCGCCGCTCCGAGCCGAAGCGCGCGTCGACGCGACAGGCACCGATCTTCTGCACATCACGTGCGTCACCTGCCCCGACGGCACCGAGCTTCGCATTGGCGATGCGAAGGCGCCCGTGTCAAGCCAGATCGCGGACGTCTCGCTCGCGAAGCCGCTCACCGTCGGAGAAAATGTCTTCAGCGTCGACGTCGATCGTCCCGCGAACGGAAGGGACGAGAAGGTCTCGCTCATCGTGAAGATCGGCTACCGCATTCGCCCCGATCTCTCGGGCCTCGACGGCGAGCATCCCGTCCTTCGCATCGCCGTCGACGGCGCGCCGCTCGCCAAGATGGTCATCGACGGCAAGCCGCTCGACCTCGGCCCCGACGGCAAGGCCAACTACGACATCGACGTCACCGCCGAGTGCACGGGCCTGGCCGACGACGCGAAGACGCTCGAAAGGTCGGTCACCTATTCGGTCGCCGGTGGCAGTGGCACGGCCGAGCAGGGCGTCGTCGGGCTGCGCGTGGCCATCACGCCGCTCCACGTCGATTCTCCGAACGCCCATTCGGTCGTGGAGACCGATCGATTCCTGCTCGCCGGCCGGACCGGACGCGGAGGACGCTTGCTCGCGGGCGGTGAGCCCATCGCCGTCGCCGCCGACGGCAGTTTCTCGAAGGTGGTTGCCGCGAAGACGCAGGGAGACAATCTGACCGTGCTTCGTGCGAGGGTGCCCGGCCAGGCGCCTCGCATCGCGAGCCTGAAGGTGAAGCGTGTCGACCGCCTCGCGGATGAAGCGAAAGAGTTCGCGGCGAGCGCGCCGCTCACCTACGCCGAGCTCGTTGCCGACGTGATCAAGCACGTCGGTGAGCCGATCGTTCTGGCCGGCGATGTCGTCGAGACGAGGCAGCAGGGCGGGCGCAACATCTCGCTCATCGACGTTCAAAAGGGATGCCCCAAGCCCCCGTGCGTCGCGCGAGCCTTGCTCGCGGGAAACGACACAATCGCGCGCGGCGAGCGCCTGCAGGTGTTCGGTTACGTCACGCGCGCCATCAGCGCCAAGACCGAAGCGAGCGGTGCCGTCCCCGAAATCGAGTCGGCGTTCTTTCTGAAGCGGCGCTGATGCACCGGGCGGCGCGAAGCGATCGGCGGCGCGCGTCGTTTCGTTTCCGCCTCGGGTTCATGGCGTCGGTCGCCGCGCTCTTTGCCGCAGCGATGCTGGGCTCGACAGTCACGCGGGCCACCCACGTCGACCCCACGCAGCCTGCGACGATCGTCGTAGGCCCGTCGCCGGGCATCGCGCCGATGGCGCGCGTCGATGCGGCGCGCCGCGGACGCGCCCACCAGCCATTGCCCGACCGCCCGAAAGTCGTCTGGCGGCGCGCCGGCCGCGGGGGCCTCGACCTTTCTCCGCTCACGGTCGACGCGCGCGGCGCCATCTTGGTTCCGAGCGCCACGCTCCCCGAGCTCTGGCAACTTTTACCCGACGGCGCCGAGGCTTGGCGCGCACCGACGGGACGCGGCCCTGTCACCACGGGCAGTGTCATTTTGGCGGATGGAACGGAGGTCGTGGCGACGAGCGCGGGAGAGCTCTTGGGCTTCTCCGGCGGCGGCAAACTCCGCTTCGCTACGCCGCTCGACCTCGCCGAACGAAACGCGCGCATCGGCTTGATGCCCCTCGACGACGGTGGCGTCGCCATCGTGAGCGGTCACGAGGTCGAGGAGTTCGACGCCGACGGACGCGTCCGCGAAGAGATGCGCGTCCCCGAGCGCACGACGGGCGCGCTCGTCGCAACGCTCGCCGGAACGGTAGTGACCACGGCGCAAGGCGCCGTCTACCTCGTCAAACCGGGCCACGTGAAATCGATTGGATCGTTCGGAGGTGACCCGTCCGAGTCGGGCGCGTCGACAGCTGACGGACGCACGCTATGGGCCGTCGTCGATCATCAGCGTGTCGTCGCGCTCGACACCTCCAGCGGCGCCGCGCAGGTCCGCTTCTCGGTGACCGATCAGTCGCTGCACGGGCCCGTCGTCTTCGGCGTCTTGATCATGCTCGCGCCGAACGGTGACGAGATGCGCCGAACGGTGCTCGAGCCACGGCTCTTGACGCTCATGACCGATGCGGGCCGCGTCGATTTCGCCGCGCTCGAAGAGAGCCCGCCGCCGCTCACGGATGAACAAGGCCGGACGGCTTTCGCGCGGGTCGGCGGTCGCATCGGCGTCGTCGGAAGCGACGGGAACGTGAACGCGGTGTCGGGCGGCGCGTGCAACTCGCCCGCCGCGCTCGCACCCGCTGGCCCGAAGCGGATGGTCGTCGGATGCCGCGACGGGACCGTGCTCTTGATCGGAGACGACGCCCCGTGAGTCGATCGACTTGGTCCCGCCCGCAGCGCTGGAAGAACGACGCCATCTACTTCGCCGCGCGCCACGCGATCGAGCTCGGGCTGGCGGTGCCCCGCGGTTGGCTTCCGGCGCTCGGAGGCGCGCTCGGCCGAATGGCCCACGCGTCTCTCGCCGATGCGCGCCGTCACACGCTCGAGAACCTCGCTCTCGTCTATCCCGACCTCGACGCCGGAGCGCGCATCGCATTTGCCCGCGACGTATTCCGGTCGCTCGGCGAGGACCTCACGGACACGCTCGCCCTGCTCGACCCCACAGAGTCACCTGATCGGACACTCGGGATCACCTCCGAGTCGATCGCGACGCTCGAGAGCGCGCTGGGAGAGGGTCGAGGCGTCGTCTACGTGACCTGCCACCTCGGCCCGTGGGAGCGCATGGCTGCGCTCCTCGCGAGGCTCGGGTTTCCCATTACGACGCTCGCCCGCGAGAGCTACGATTCTCGATTTCACGCGTTGGTTTACGAAAGACTGCGAACCGCAAGGAATGTAGAGACAATTTACCGCGCTGACCCACGCGCTCCCTTCGCGATCGTCCGGGCGCTGAAACGCGGTCGCGTGCTCGGATTTCTGGTCGATCTGGTCAACCCGAGATCGAGCTCGTCGACGGCACGGGTCGAGTGGCTGGGACAACCTTCGCAGATTGCGCTCGGGCCCGCTCGTCTTGCGCTTCGCACCGCGTGTCCCATCGTCATCGGTACGCCTGCACCGGGAACCTCGTCCGCGCATCTCGACATCCGCGTAAGCCGCCTGGCAACGAGCGACCTCGAGCTCAGCCTTGCCGGTGAAGCAGCCCTCTGTCAACGGATCGCCGATGCCCTGTCCGAGCGCATTCGAGCATTGCCCGCTCATTGGCCCTGGATGCACCCTTCGTTCCCGCGGCCCGCAGGCGCGCCGAAAGCGGCGCCGAGTAACACGAACCAAGAGCGCTTAACGGCCGTAGTGCCAGCCAATTTCGTCTGGTAGAATGGTGGACGAGGGGCCATTTTCTTTGACCAAAGCGCTCAACGTGGCTGAACCAGCTTTTCGAACGCCGCACCCGATCGCCGGAGCGGACATTCGATCGCTGCCGCTCAGCCCGCGCGAAGCATTCCTCTTCTCGCGCATCGATGGCTCGGTGACCGAAGCGGATTTGTGCGCGCTCACCGGATTCGACACCGCAATCGTGAGCGAATGCCTCGATCGCCTCGTCGCGCTCGGCGCCATTGAGATCCAAGGACCGGTTTCGCCCGGCGAGCGGGTGTCGCAGCCGCAAATCAGCGGCGACAAGGCGCGTGCCGAGAACGTCCGCGGCTCGCAAACGCACCTTCGCTCTCCCGTTCGGGCTGCCGAGATGGACGAGCAAGTCGATCTCGACGACGAGCACAAGCGCAAAGTCCTCGAGCTTCAACCTCGCCTCCCGCAGCTCGACTACTACACGCTCCTCGGCATCGCCGAGGCGGCCGAGAAGAAGGACATCAAGCGCGCGTATTACACCCTCGCGCCGAACTACCACCCCGACAAGTTCTACGGAAAAAAGCTCGGTTCGTTCAAAAGCAAGATGGAAGCCATCTTCGCCCACCTGACATTCGCCTACGAAACACTCACGAGTGCCGAGCGGCGCGCCGAATACGACGCGTACCTCTCCACGCAAGAACAAACGCGCTCGATGGAGGCGCTCCTCCGAGGTGGGACGGCGCCGGCCATCGAGCCCGACCCGGTCAGGCCGAACACGGCCATCGTCGCGTCGAGCCCGGCGCCCGCGCAGGGTCGCGACTCCGCGCCGGCCGCCCAGGGGGCGGCGCCGAGGTCGAAGGAGATGGATCGCGCGCGGCGCGAGGCACTCGCGCGTAAACTCGGCGTCGCGCGAAACAGCGTTCCCCCGGACGAGACGACGAAAAGCGGGCGCTTCGGCGCCGCCCCGCCAGCAGCGCTCGGACCGAGAGGCACGCCGAGCAACCCGCGCATGTCGGCGCCCCCCGTATCGCAGGCAAGCTACCAGGCGGCGGCCGAGGAGCTGAAACGCAGGCACGCCGCCATCGCCGGCGACGGCCGTCGATCGCAAGCGCGCCGCCGAACCCCGCCGCCGCGGCCAACGCGTTTCGCCTGGCGCTCTCACTCGATCCCGAGAATCCCGAGATCATGGCGGCTCATCGCGACGCAGCGCGCGTCGCCGCCGTTGCACTCGCCGATGGCTACTTGAGACAGGGCGACTACGAAAGCCGAAATGGCCAGTGGCTCGAAGCCGCTCGATCGTACGTGAAGGCGGCGGCCGGCATGCCGAGCGACGCGTCCGTCATGCAGAAGGCGGCCCACGCGCTCGTGAAAAGCTCGGGCGATATGCATCGGGCCGCCGACTTCGCGAAGAAGGCGGTGGCGCTCTTGCCGAAGCGCATTGAGCCGCGCGTCGTACTCATCGAAGTGTATATTGCGGCAGGGCTTCCCCTCGCCGCCAAAAGGGAGCTCGAGCAGGCGCGCCAGATTGCGCCACAGGATGATAGGATAGCCGACCTGTCGAGGCGCCTGAAGTAGGGGGCTCCCAACCAACGGAATCTTCATGGAACGCGTGATTGGCATCGACCTCGGGACCACGAATTCGTGCGTGGCCATCGTGGAAAACGACAAGCCTGTCGTCATCCCCAATCGAGGCGGCTACAAGACCACGCCGTCGATGGTGGCGCTGACGGAGGCCGGCAAACGTCTCGTCGGCCACATCGCCAAGCGGCAGGCCATCACGAATGCCGAAAACACCGTCTCGGCCGCCAAGCGGCTCATCGGACGAAAGTGGGCGTCGCCGCAGGTCAAAACCTCGGTCTCGAGCTCGAGCTACCGCATCGTCGAAGGACCCCACGGCGATCTCCGTATCCAGCTGCGCGAGAAGCACTACTCCGTGCCCGAGATCAGCGCGATGGTGCTGCAGGAGATGAAAGTCATCGCCGAGGACTACCTCGGCCAGCCGGTCTCCAAAGCGGTCATCACCGTCCCCGCGTACTTCAACGACAACCAAAGGCAGGCCACGAAGGACGCGGGCCAGATCGCTGGTCTCGAGGTCATCCGCATCATCAACGAGCCCACGGCTGCCGCGCTCGCGTACGGATTCGGGAAGCGCCTCGACCAGACGATCGCCGTCTACGACCTCGGCGGCGGAACCTTCGACATCTCGGTTCTGGAGATCGGCGAAGGAGGCATTTTCAAAGTGATCGCCACCGCCGGCGATACTTTCCTCGGCGGCGAGGACTTCGACGCGCGCATCATCGACTGGCTCGTCACCGGCTTTCAGGCCGAGCACGACATCGAGTTACGCCAGGATCGCATGGCCCTGCAGCGGCTGCGCGACGGCGCCGAGAAAGCCAAGTGCGAGCTTTCCACGCTCAAGGAAACGGAGATCAACCTTCCGTTCATCATCTCGAGCGGCCAAAACGAAGCCCTGCACCTGCAGCGCAAGCTGCCGCGCGAAACGCTCGAGAAGCTGTGCGCCGATCTCGTCGAAAGGACGATCGACATCTGCCGTCAAACGCTCCAAGACGCCAAGCTCTCCACGAAAGAAATCGAAGAAGTCGTCCTCGTCGGCGGCATGACGCGCATGCCCAAGATCCAGTCGGCCGTGGCCACCTTCTTCGGCCGTGACCCGTGCAAGGGGGTGCATCCCGACGAGGTCGTGGCGCTCGGCGCGTCGATCCAGGGGGCGGCGCTCGTCGACGAGAAGAAGCACATGATCCTGCTCGACGTGACACCCCACGCCCTCGGCATCATGACGTTCGGCAGCTTCTTCGAAGAGCTCGTGCCGCAGAACACGACGGTCCCCACGAGCCGCACCAAGACCTTCACCACGAGCCGCGACAACCAAACGGCCGTGAAGATCATCGTCATGCAGGGCGAAAGCGAGAAGGCCGAGCAAAACGACCTCCTCGGCGAATTCATCCTGACCGGTCTCCGGCGAGCGCCCAAAGGCCAGGTCGAGATCGAGGTGACCTTCTCGATCAACGCCGATGGCATCGTCAGCGTAGGCGCGAAAGATCTCGAAACGGGCCAGGAGCAGTCGATCCAGGTCACGGCGACCAGCGGCCTCACGCAGGACGAGATCAAGAAGATGATGGAGGACGCGCAGCAGTTCACCGTCGAGCGGCGTTCGAGCGAGGAGTTCGAGGGCGTCCGGCAAGAAGCCGAAAAGCTCATCACGCAGATCGAGCAGCTCTTGCCGAACGTCGAGCAAGTCGTCGCCTCGAGCGATTTCGGCAAAGACGCGATTGGCAAGGCACGCGCGGTCGTCGAAAAAGCGCGAGCCGCCATCGGACGCAAGGACGTCAGCGCAGTTCGCGAGCAGATCGAGGGGCTGGCGCGAACGCAGCGCATGTTCAAGGGAGTCGTCGCCAAGAGTCCCTGAGAAAAGCTCCACGATGCCGCAATCCGATCCACCGCCGAAGAAAAGGCCCGAGCCGGACGAAACGGCGCGGTTTGCGAGCCCGTCTCCTCTTCCCGAAACCGACGTCGAATTCGAGACTGACATCATCCTCACCGATGCCGAGCTCAAGCTCGGCGAGCCGGAGATCGCGGCAGCGCAGGCCCAGGCGGAAGACGTCGAGATTTCGACGGGGGAAGCGGACATCGCGTTGGACGATCTCGGCCTCGACGAGGGGGACGACCCGTTTCCGAGCCCCTTCGAGCGGATCACCGTCGCGCCGGAAGTTCCCGAGGGTGAGTACGTCGCGCGCATGATGCGCGAGGCGCCTCCGAGCGATCCGGTGCCGGCGTCGCGCGCCCAAACGCCTTCGCCGCCAACTCGCGACCGCGCCGCGGCCGAGAGGATCTCGGGGATGGTCTCCGCTCAAGCGACGCCCGAGCCCGCGGACCGCTCGGTATCGTCGTGGCCCTCCTTCGACTTCGAAGAACCGCTCACGCTCGATCTCGCCGACTCGGTTCCACCTCCCGCGGCTTCGTCGGACGAGCCTCTCTCCCTCGATCCCGACGCCCCCGACACCGCCGCCCCGTCGATCCCACCGCCGCCGTCGTTGCCGGGCGAAACGCCCACGGGCGTTCGCGAGCGCACGCTCGAACCGCCCGTCCGGCGCGATTCGCCCCTTTCCAGCGACGCGCCCGAGCCCAAGCCGCCGAACGGCGCGCCTTTCTCGTTCGGACCCACGTCCGGGGACGCGCTCGAGCTCGTCGGCGTGCGCTCACAATCGATCAAGCCCGCGGCTTCGCCGAGGATCAGCATGCGCGCCGTGCGCGACAGGTTCGACGTAGGGGACTTCTCGGGCGCACTCATCCTGGCCGAGGGTATCCTCGAGCACGACCCCGAAAGCGTCGATGCGCTCCTGTACGCCGAGCATTGCCGAGACGTCTTGAAGCAAATGTACATCTCGCGTCTCGGCGGCGTAGGGAAGGTTCCCCAAGTCGCGATCAGCGACGAGCAGCTCCGGTGGCTGAACCTCGACCACCGCGCGGGCTTCTTGCTCTCGCTCGTCGACGGTAACTCGAGCTTCGAGGAACTGCTCGACATGAGCGGCATGCCGGCGGTCGACGCCCTGCGGCTTTTGCTCGAACTCTTGCAGCAGAACGTCATCAAAGTAGCCTGAGCCCATGCTCACGCTGCGGTGGTTCGCCGAAGGTTTCGTCGGGCTTGGTCTCGGCGGCGCCGCTTGGCTCGTCGTCTCCGCCCGCACCCTCGCTGAAAGAGAGCGCCGGCTCCGTCGAGCCGGCCCTTCGGAACGAAGAGCCGCTGCGCGAGCACGCCGACGACGTCGTCGACTACACGCTTTCGGCCGTACTCGACGTCCCGGGGCACATCGTGCACGGCCAGGGCACGATCGTCTGGCGAAACCGATCGAGCGCGCCCGTGCGCGAGCTCTGGGTTCACCTTTACTTGAACGCGTTCAAGAACGAACGGACGGCCTTCTTGCGCGCTCCGGTCGCTTCGGGTCGCGGCACCGCTCCGGTCGCCGACTGGGGCTACATCGACGTGCGCAAGTTCGCCGCTCGCGAGATGGACAGCGCGGACCTCTGGCCGGGCGCCGACAAGACGAGCCCGGGCGATCCGGAAGACGAGACCGACATCCGCGTTCCTCTGCCGAGCGACGTCGCGCCGGGCGCGTCGCTCACGATCGACGTCGCGTGGGACGCGCGAATGCCGAGCGTCGTCGAACGCACGGGCTATTGGGACGATTTTTACATGGTGGCCCAGTGGTTTCCGAAGATCGCGCGGCTCGAGCCGAATGGAGAGTGGCGCCACTTCCCTTTTTACCACCTGAGCGAGTTCTATTCCGACTTCGGCACGTACGACGTGACGCTCGACGTTCCCGCTGGCACGGTGGTCGGCGCGACGGGAAGCCGCGTGTCGGCGGCGTCGGACAAAGGGCGCGACGTCGTCCGTTATCACCAGTCCGACGTGCACGACTTCGCCTGGACCGCGTGGCGTTCGTTCCGCGAGAAGACGGCCGACGTCGACGGTGTTCGGATCCGCGCGCTCTACCCGCCCGGGTACGACGCCGACGCCGAGCGCGAGCTCGCGAGCGCATCGTTTTGCCTGAAGTACTTCGGCGAGCGCTACGGCCGTTACCCCTACCCGGTTCTCACCCTCGTGCATCCGCCCCGCGCAGCGACGGAAGCGGGCGGCATGGAGTATCCCACGCTCATCACGACGGGCGGCGCGTGGTACGAGCCTCCCTTCGCGCGTGACGTCGAGTCGGTGACCATTCACGAGTTCGGACACCAATATTTTTACGGACTCGTGGCGACCGACGAGCAGACGTATCCGTTCCTCGACGAGGGTCTCAATTCCTACGCCGAGGCCGACGCGCTCGGAGCGCGGTTCGGCGCCGGCTCGGCTTTCGACTTTCTGGGTCTGCGCGTCGGGCTCGACGTCCTTTACCGCACGCTGTCGGCGGAGAGCGCACGCAACGAGCCCGTCGCGCAACCCGCGCAAGCCTTCGCGACCGGCACCGACTACGGGCAGATCGTTTACGGACGTACCGCGACGATTCTAGGAACGCTCGCGCGCGTTTACGGAAAGGAGGAGCTTTCGCACGCTCTCGGCCTCTACACCAGGCGGTACCGCTTCGAGCATCCGACGATACGCGAGTTTTTGGCGACGATGCGCGAGGTGCTTGGTACGCCTGCCGCGACGAACCTCGAGACCGCGCTGCTCGACAAGGGAACCGTCGATTCGAATCCCGAGGGGGCGCCCGCCGGTATTTTCGATCGCGGCGGCAAGCGCGAGACGGTCGCCGCCGGCACCTCCAGCGGATCGAGCTCACAGGGCTGGGCTCTCGTGATGCGCCACGGCACGCTTCGCTTCCCGGTCGACATCGAGCTCTGGGGAGCCGACGGAAGCGTGCAGCTGTCGCATTGGGACGGCGAAGGGGACTTCACCCGCGTCGCCTACCGCGGCTCGAGTGAGCTTCGCCGCGTGATCGTGGACCCCGGCGCGAAGGTCTTGCTCGACGACGATCTCTCGAACAATGCCCTCTTGGTCGGGCCAAAAAGAAATCCGTGGCGCACGATCGAACGAACGACCTACGCGGGCATGCTCGGGCTCGCTCTGCTTTCGCCATGACGCCGCTCGACCGCGCCCTCCGGATTGGCGGCGCGGGGGCGGCGCGGCGCATGGGCGTCATCGCGGGCGCGTAT
>WNFJ01537713.1_pt2 | contig 12068 bp, 11 predicted proteins | sample 5400461 | NCBI WGS metagenome assembly WNFJ01 (sample SAMN13153349, study PRJNA577476) | soil metagenome | isolation source: 115 cm saprolite on Douglas fir-dominated hillslope | place: USA:California | collected 2013-09-17
CGACGACGCCCGCGGCAAGCTCTATTACCGCAGCGAGCCGGAGAACAACTTCCTCGTCTACGACCTGAAAACGGGAGACGTGCAGGACCGCGGCCACGTCGGCGCCGCCTGCCGGTACATGGCAATGGATCGGAAGGGCAACATCTACAGCCCCGGACGCGGGCCATACCTGTCGCGCTATTCGCCGGAGACCGGGTACGTCGAGGACCTGCTCATCAAGGTCGAAGGAGATGGAGGCTACACGCCGCCGTACGTGATCCAGACGGGGCCGGACGGCAAGCTCTACGGGCTTGCAGCCGGGCATCGGTCGGTCATGGTCTTCGACATCGACAAGGTCAAGGACGGGCCGTTCCCCGAGGTGGCCATGCGGAACGTGGATCGCGCCGCCCCGGCGGGCATGGACGTACAGGACATCCACGCGGCGGTCTTCGGCAAGGACGGCCGGTTATATTATCCGCTCAACACGACCGGGCCGATTGAAAAGGGCGGAAAGCCGGTGGTTCACCTCCGCATCATGCGCTTCGACCCAAAGAATGGGAAGACGGAAACGGTCGGCCTGCCGCGCGTGGTGGATTTCGACGAGGAGAAGGTGAAGGCCGCCTACACCCGGCCGGCGAAGTTCGAGCTGCGCTACATGCAGGGGGCCGCGGTCGGCGCCGACGGCTCGCTGTATCTGATGGGCATCTATCCGCAACTACACGTCGCGTGCTTTCCGAAGCTGACGGCGCCGAAGTGAGGAGTCCGTATGAACGCTCTTGCCGTCCTGCTCGTTACCTCCGCCGTCGCCGCGGCGCCGCGCGATATCGACTTCGTCCCAGCACATGCCGTCGCCGCGCGCGACACGCGCAACCTCGTTCTCGGCCCCACGGTCGTGTTCGACACCCGGCAGAACGCCGCCCGCCTCGCCGGGTCGGTCCTGGTCGCCGACGAGACCGGCGCCACTGACTTCCACCAAACCGAGGCGCTGTCCGACAAGGCCTGGACGAAGAAGGTAGTCGACCTCGGCAAGGGCCGGCCCACGGCGGCGGAGTTGTTCCTCTACGGCTCGGCCCGCGAGGTCCTCGTCAACGGCAAGCCGGTCGGCCAGCCGCGCAGGCTCGAATCGACCGGCTGGCAGCGGCTCGAACTGCCGGCCGAGTTTCTCCACGAGGGTGACAACGAGGTCTTATTGAAAGGGCCCGGCCAGTTGCTGGTCGAGCCGGGCCGGCCGCGCGGACGCAGCCTGCGCAGCGCGGACGGCGGCCAGACGTGGTCGGAAACACCTGGTGAGTTCCTCGTGCGCCTGCGCCTCGCACAAACGGCGGCAAAGGGCAGTGCGGAGACGCCCGTCTTCGACCTGTGGTCGGCCAGGTATCCCGGCGTCGCCGAACCCCTGCGGGTCCGCGGCGTTTCGTATGCGGTCACCGGTCAGGGGGAGAAGGCGGCCATCTACGCCAAGGCGTTCATCCGTCTTGGCCCGACGCCGACACCCGACGCCGGGTGGACGCACTGGCTGACGCTCCACGAGGGCGTGAGTCGTCCGCTGCTGCCGGCGTGGGCGCGCTGGCGGTGGGCGCAGGTGCGCTTCGACCTGGAGGCGGCGCGGCCCGTCACGCCGTCGCGCTTCCGCCTCGGCCTCGAGGGCGAACCCGACACCGGCCTCGACCAAACACAATACACGGTCACGCTGCCGAACGACGATATGGCCCGCACGGCGACGCCGGGTTCGGTCCGCTTCACCTACCAGGCGCGGTCGCCGCGCACCGAGGCGCTTCGCAAGCGCTTTCAGCTCGACAAGCTCATCGCGGCGGGCAAAACGGAGATGGAACAACTTATCCTGCTCCGCCATTGGGTGCGAAACCAGTGGCACTGCGCCTGGGAGGGCGGGGCCGACGCCTGGATGCCGCCGTGGGACGCGCTCATAATCCTCGACAGCAAGGACCAGCCGGGCTGCCTGACGATGTGTACGCACTACGCCGCGGTCTACACCCAGTGCTGCGTCGCCCTGGGCTGGAACGCGCGCCACTGCATCCTCGACCACCACTGCGTGAGCGAGGTTTACGTCAACTCGCACCGCAAGTGGGTCATGATGGACGCGGGCAACTCGAAGGAGCGGCCGGACTGTAACCTGCACTTTGAGCGCGGCGGCGTGCCGCTCAGCGCCCGGGAGTTGATGCTCACGCACCGCTCGGGGAAGACGGAGGACGTCACGGTTTGCTTCACGCCGGCGCGGTTGATGGCGGCGGCGCCGAAGCCGGCGAAAGAATGGCCGGCGCGGCCGGAGACGGCTACCGCCGGCGACCTGCCGAAGTACCCCGTTTGTGGCCTGGCCAATTACCGTCGTTACGCCTTCCCGCCGCGCAACGACTACCTCGCCTCTCTCCTGCCGGGTGAACTGTACCAGGGCTGGTCGGAGTATTTTCACGACGGTTACGTCTGGGTCGGCGACAGCGCCGACGACCCGAAGACCTCGCCGGAGTACTCGCGACACCTCGACCCTCTCCGGGCACAGGACGTGGACTGGGCGCTGAACTGGTCGCGCATCCACCTAACCCGCACCGCCACGCCCGGCGAGTTCGCGACAGTGATCGAGACGCACGTTCCCAACTTGGCCCGCGTTGAGCTGAAGGAAGGGGACGGGGAATGGAAGCCGGCGTCGGCAGTGTGGCGGCTGCGACCGGGGAAGAACGTGCTCTCGGCGCGAGGCGTCAACGCCTTCGGCCGGCCGGGAATCGAGACGTCGGTCACGGTCGAATGGCGGCCCTGACTCACCGTTCGTGATAAGGCAACAATGGCCGCCCGAAAATGGATTGCATTGCGCTTGCGCGTTACACACACACCCGCCGACACACTGCCCGTCACAGGAAGAACGGCCCGAAAATGGATTGCATTGCGCCTGCGCGTTACACACACACCCGCCGACACACTGCCCGTCACAGGAAGAACAGCCCGAAAATGGATTGCATTGCGCCTGCGCGTTGCACACACACACCCACGGACACCCCGTCCGCATCAGGAAGAACGGCCCCTAAATGGATTGCATTGCGCTTGCGCGTTGCACACACACACACCCGCCGACACACCGCCTTCGCTCGGACCAAAGGTCACTTATCGAGCAAGGCCATTTGTAACGCCTTCCGCCATGTGTCGGCCTTCGGGTCGTAGGCCCCGAAGCCGGAACAGAACTCCCAGTACGCCCAGCTGAAGCCGAGCTTCTCCGCCTCGCGGCAGACGAAGCGGGTCCAGCGGTCCCGCGATTCCATGTCCACGACCTCGAACGCCCCGAACTCGCCCAGGAACACCGGCCGGTCGTGCGTCTTGGCCCACGCCGCGGCCTTCTCGAATTGCTTGCGGATCGCGGCTTGCTCGGCGTCGCTGCCGGTCCATTTGCGGCCCTTCCACTTGTCCGCTCCCTTGACCCACGGTGCGCCCTGGTGCGTGAACTCGAACGGGTCGTAGCAGTGGACCGTCAGGATCAGGTTGCGGTCGTCCTTCGGCAGCTCCAGCTTGTCGAGCGCCCGGATCGCGTTCCACTGGGCCGGGCCGACGATCACGGGTCGGGCGGGGTTGGTCTTGCGCACCGCCTTGAGCAGCTCAGGGATCGCGGCGTTGTTCAGCAGCTCGAAGTAGACGCTGCCGGGCCGGTCCCTGTACCGTTCGGCGATCTGCTCCCACAGCCCGACGAGCCGGGCGAGGTGCTTGTCCGGGTCGGCGTCGATCTCGCCGTAGTGGTGGACGTTCACGATGATGTTGAGCTTGTTGGCCAGCGCCTGATCGACGGCCCAGTCCACGCGTTCGGCGAACTTCGCGTCGATCTTGTACGGAGCGCCGGCCGCGGCGTGAGCGGACCATTTGACCGGCACGCGGACGGTGTCGAACCCGGCTTCCTTGATGGCGCGGAAATACTCGGCCTTGAGGGTGACGCCCCAGTCGCCTTCTTTCGGCGCTTCGAGGGCGTTGCCGAGGTTGATGCCGCGACCAAGCTTCTTGTTCGCGGCGTGGATGTCGAAAGGCGGGTCAGCGGCTGCACCCGGGGATGCGAAGGCCACGACCGCTGTAATGACAATGCCCTGCGTGAGCGGAGGGCTCATGGAAGGGGCCTCGTGGGGATCGAGCGGCCGCAAGTCCGCTAGGCGAGCCCCCGGCGTAAGCGGGGGGAGGCTGTGTCGCAAACGCGGCGGGTTCCTCAGCGGGTTCCTCCCCCCGCTGACGCGGGAGGCTCGCCCAGCGAAGACGATACAACTACGGTCCGACGAACACCGGCGGGTAGTAGTACGACGTCCGGACGCGCAGGCCGCCGAGCGGGCCATATCGGGCATAGGTCACCGCTGCGGGGGCGCCGTAGTAGGAGTACGACGGCGCGTAGTAGGAATACTGCGGCATGTAGTAGGAAACCGACGGCGTGTAATAGTACGACACCGCCGGGGGCGCGACGACAACGGGCGGCGCGCTGTAGTAGCTGACGGCGGGCGGCGGGTAGTACGATACTCCCGGCGGGTAGTAGACGACGGATTGTGCCGTCGCCCGACCGGACCCCGGCACGACCAGAAACGCGGCGGCGAGAGCGAACATCCAGGCGCTGCGAAGCATGATGACCCTCCTCTAAATGTTGAGCCGTGACACGCCACTACTCGTTTTCTTATCGGACCTTCGCCCGGCCCGCAACGGGTGACGGTCATTCCGCGCGTGCGGATTGTGCGTGCGCCTTAGTCTGTGCCGCAAGGGCGGGCCGGGCAACATGGGCAAGACGGTGACCCGCATTCTGCTTGACCGACGGCGAGGACCGGATACAAGGGGAAGCAGGAGGGAGGCCCGCGCCACGATGACACCTAGCGACAAGATAGCGATGGTCACCGGCGCGGGCTCCGGCATCGGCCGGGCGACGGCCCTGGCCCTCTTGAGGGAGGGCTACTCCGTCGTCCTCGTCGGCCGTCGCGCCGACGCCCTCTCGCGAACTGTCGCGGACGCGGGAACGGACCCGTCGCGCACGCTTGCCGTTGCCGCCGATGTGAGCGACGTCGCGGCCGTGCGCGGAGTATTCGAGAAAACGAAGGAGACGTTCGGCCGTCTCGACGTCCTGTTCAACAACGCCGGCACCGGCGCCCCGCCCGTGCCCCTGGAGGACCTGACGATCGAACAGTGGCGCCGAGTCGTAGACGTCAACTTGACCGGCGTGTTCCTGTGTACGCAGGCAGCTTTTCTTTTGATGAAAGGCCAGGAGCCCCGGGGCGGGCGTATCATCAACAACGGGTCGATCTCGGCGCACGTGCCGCGGCCGAACTCGGCACCGTACACGGCGACCAAGCACGCCATCACCGGGCTGACAAAATCGACCGCCCTGGACGGCCGCAAGTACAATATCGCCTGTGGTCAGATCGACATCGGCAACGCGGCGACCGAGATGACGGCGCGGATGAAAAACGGAGTGGCGCAGGCGAACGGGGCGCTGGCTGCCGAGCCGACGATGGACGTCGAACACGTGGCCCGGGCCGTCGTCTACATGGCGAGTCTGCCGCTGGACGCCAACGTCTTGACAATGACCGTCATGGCGACGACGATGCCGTTCGTCGGCCGGGGTTGAATGTTGGCGACTCACCAGGAGCTTGACATGCACCGACGCGATTTTCTCGCCTCCGCGCTTGCCGCACCGGTCGTCCTCGGCGGGCGCGGACTGGCGGAGGACGACGACCGCACCTTCGCGACGCCGGCGGAGGCGCGCAAGTCGCCGCCGGAGACCCTGGCCTACGTCGTCGCCACCTACGCCGGGACCGACGTCAAGAAACCGGACTACCTCGCGACCATCGACCTCGATCCGAAATCGAAGACCTACTCGCAGGTCGTCCACCGCTTGCCGATGCCGCAGGTCGGCGATGAACTGCACCATTTCGGCTGGAACGCCTGCGCCAGCTGCCATGGCAAGCGGGCTCGCCGCTATCTGATCATTCCCGGCTTCGTGTCCGGCCGCATCCACGTCGTCGATACCGCCGACCCGCGGGCGCCCAAAATGCACAAGGTGATCGAGCCGAAAGAGGTCGTCGCCAAAACGAAGCTGACCGCGCCCCACACCGTCCACTGCCTGGCCGACGGGCGGATCATGGTGTCCATGCTCGGCAACGCGGACCTCGACGGCCCCGGCGGCTTCCTGCTACTGGACGACAAGTTCGAGATCGCCGGCCGCTGGGAAGCGAGCCTGGAAGGGATGCGCTACAACTACGACTTCTGGTACCAGCCGCGGCACAACGTCATGGTGTCGAGCGAGTGGGGTGCTCCCAAGACCACGCGGCCGGGCTTCAAGCTCGAAGACGTCAAGGCGGGCAAGTACGGCCAACATCTCCATTTCTGGGATTGGACCACGCGGCGCATCGCCAAGAGCATCGACCTCGGCGAACAGGGCCTGATCCCGCTTGAGGTCCGCTTCCACCACGACCCGGCCAGCACGCACGGCTTCGTCGGGGCGGCCCTGTCGAGCACGATGTGGCACTACTTCAAGGACGGCACGGACTGGAAGGCGGAGAAGACGATCGACGTCGCCGGGCAGGACGTCAAGGGCTGGGACTTCCCGGTGCCCGGCCTGATCACGGACCTGGTGCTCTCGCTCGATGACCGCTGGCTGTACTTCTCCAACTGGCTGCACGGCGACCTGCGGCAGTACGACGTCAGCGACCCGGGCAAGCCGAAGTTGACCGGCCAGGTGTGGCTCGGCGGCGTGCTCGGCAAGGCCCCGTAAGTCCGCGGTGCGAAACTGACCGGCGGCCCGCAGATGCTGCAACTGAGCCTTGACGGCAAGCGGCTGTACGTGACCAACTCGCTGTTCAGCAGTTGGGACAACCAGTTCTACCCGCAGATTGCCAAGCAGGGCTCGTACCTGCTGGCGGTCGACTGCGACACGGACAAGGGCGGGTTGAAACGCAATGAGCAGTTCTTCGTCGATTTCGGCAAGGAACCGGACGGCCCGGCGCGCGGGCACGAAATCCGCTTCCCGCTCGGCGATTCGACGTCGGACATATGGCATTGAATGCCTTGTGCCGGAAGCCCCTCTCCCCCTGTACTCAGGGGGAGAGGGGTTGGGGTGAGGGGGTCGGAACCGTGACGGTTCTCGCCCCTCACCCCCGACCCCTCTCCCCGGAGTACCGGGGCGAGGGGAGAGGATCGAACGGATCGTAGTTCATGGCACTTATTCACCACATGGAGATTCTCACATGATGAACCGACGCGACATGCTCCGCACCGGCGTTGCCGCCATCGGTGCCGGCGTCTTCCCCTTCGGCGCGGCCGTCGGCGCCGACCCCAGCAAGACGAAGAAACTCCTCGTCTTCACGCGCTCGCAAACATTCGAGCACAGCGTCGTCCGGCCGGCCAAGGGCAAGACGAAATCGCTCGTCGAGGAGGTGACGGCCGCGCTCGGCAGCAAGCACGGTTTCGAGGTCACGCACACCAAGGACGGCCGCATCTTCGAGCCCGATACGATCAAGGAATTCGACGCATTTCTCTTCGAGACCACGGGCGATCTGACGAAGGACGGCGGCGACAAGCAACCGCCGATGTCCGTGGAAGGGAAGAAGGCGCTCTTGCAAGCGATCGCGGCCGGCAAGGGGTTTGTCGGCTGCCACTGCGCCAGCGACACGTTCCACAGCGGCGGCGGGCAGTGGGAGAACCAGCCCGAGGACAAGCGCGACCCGTACATCCGCATGATCGGCGGCGAGTTCATCCGGCACGGCGCCCAGCAGAAGGCCTGGATGCGCGTCGTGGACAAGAGCTTCCCCGGCGCCAAGGACGTCGCGGATTTCAACATCAATGAGGAGTGGTACTCGCTGAAGAACTTCGCTCCCGACCTGCACGTCATCCTGGTGCAGGACACCGAAGGGATGACGGGACTGGACTACGAGCGGCCGAGCTTCCCCGCGACTTGGGCCCGCAAGCACGAGAAGGGCCGCGTCTTCTACACGTCGATGGGTCACCGCGAGGACGTGTGGGAGAACGCGACGTTCCAGCAGCTGCTGGTCGGCGGCCTGATGTGGGCGTTCGGCCGCGTCGACGCCGAACTGACGCCGAACCTGACGACGGCGGCGCCCAAGGGGAGCGAATTGCCGAAGCCGAAGAAGTGAGGAGGTTGCTCTGTCGAAATCCTGTTCGTAGTGACCCGATTTATCGGGTCACCTGCCCTCTTGGCCCGATGAATCGGGCCACTACGAACGGGGTTCCGACTGAGCAGCCACTAGTCTCGCACTACGTCCGGGCGGACCGGCGCCTCGCGCTCGATGAGTTCGACGATCGCCGCTGCCGCATCGACGCCGGTCGTCTTCTGAATGCCCTCCAGGCCGGGCGACGAATTCACCTCCATCACCATCGGCCCTTCCGCCGACTCGATCAGGTCGACGCCGGCCACGGTCAGGCCCAGCGCCCGGGCGGCGCCGAGAGCCGTCTTGCGGTATTCCGGCGGCAGGCGGATCGCCTTGGCGGTAGCGCCGCGGTGCAGGTTCGACCGGAACTCGCCGGCCACCGCCTGGCGCTTCATCGCGGCCACGACCTTGCGGCCGACGACCAGGGCGCGGATGTCGGCCCCCTTGGCCTCGCGGATGAACTGCTGGATGAGGATGTTCTGCTCCAACCCGTGAAACGCCTCGATGACGGAACTCGCGGCCCGTGTCGTCTCCGCCAGGACGACGCCGATGCCCTGCGTCCCCTCCAGCAGCTTCACGACCACCGGCGGCCCGTCGACGCGCTCGATACAGGCCGGGACGTGGTCGGCCTGGCGCGTGTACACCGTCGCCGGCATGCCGATGTCGTGCCGGCTCAGGATCTGCAGGCAGCGGAGCTTGTCGCGCGACCGGGCGATGGCCTGCGACTCGTTGAGGCAGTAGACGCCCATCATCTCGAACTGCCGCACGACCGCGAGGCCGAAGAACGTGATCGACGCCCCGATGCGCGGGATGACCGCGTCGACCGGCCCGACCGGCTCGGCCTGGTAATAGAGCTCGGGGTTGCGGCGACTGAGGCGGATGTCGAACTGCAATGTGTCCAGCACGCGCACATCGTGGCCGCGCTTCGTGGCGGCCTCGACCAGCATGCGCGTGCTGTATAACGATTCCTGGCGCGACAGGATGACGAGCCGCATGCACCGACCTCCGGCGCTTATCGTTTCGAGAACCGTGAAGCTAAACGGGATACACGTACTTGCGCCGCACGTCGACCACGAAGTCGCCGGCCAGGGCCTCGCGGCCGAGCAGGATGCGGTAGCGCATGCCGGCGCGGCGCGTCACGGTCAGGCGAATGCGCTTCTCGACCGGACCCAGGCGCATCAGCGCCTCGACCACGGGCCGGCGCTCGGCGACGCCGCCGGAGTTGCGGACCACGACGAAACGCAGCACCGGCACGCGCAGCACCTTGGCCTTCTCCGGACGGCGCGGCGTGAGGGCCAGACGCAGCTGGGCGACCGGACCGGAGGGCGTGTCCTCCACCTCGCAGGCTGCCACGTCGAGGGCCGAGGTGTAGGCACCGGTGTCGACCTTGGCGCGGACACGGCGCACGCCCCACTCCGGGAAGGCAAGGTACTCCTTCCGGCCGATCAGCAGGGGGGTGGGCGGCGGAACAGGTCCCGGCTGCATGGCAAGTTCGCCAGTGGTCACGAGTGGTCCCGCGGGGCGGTCAGGTGGCCGTGATCGTCGGCCACAATGCCTTCGGACCGGCCGGCGCCGGCGAGGGCGGCGGCAGACGGGGCACGTCCCGGGCCGGAGGGAACGGCCGGTCCGCGCCGGCGCCGGACCCAGATGTAGAGCTGCAGACCGCCGAACGCCGCCACGAGGAAGCCAGCAAGGGCACCATAGGCGACACTGCGCCAGTCGGCGCGCCACGGAGGCTTCGGCGCTTCCGGGGTCGGCTCTTCCTCTACGGGTACTCGGTAGGCTTCTTTCACCACCAGACGGTGCCGTTTCAGGTCGGCCACTAGTCCCAGGCCGCGATTGCCGACAAGGTCGTTCAGAACACTGTACGCGTCGTTCACCTGTCCCTCGGCGTTAAGCAGCTCGCCGTAGAGCCAATACAGGCGCGAGTCGTTGGGCAGCCAGTACAAGAGCTGCACGACGATCGGCAGGGCGTCGCGCGGCAACTCGTGCAGGCTTTCCGCCGACAGCTTGCCGGCTTCATACTCGCCGCTCGGGCCGACGAATTGGACCTTGTCAAAGAGGGCGTCGACTGTCTTCCAGTTAGCCGCCTTGCCGCGCACACTCTCGGCGTAGCGGCGTTCTAGCAGCTTCAGGAAATAGCGCTCCGCGATCCGGTAATGGTCCCACTGCTCGGGAGTCCAACCAGGGACGGGCGGCTTGTCGGGTGCGGCCGCGATGGCCTCTTTCTGCTTCAGGAGGGCACGCCCAAGCAGCTCGTTGTTCCCGTCGAAGTAGGCCGCCGCCAGGTTCGCCAGCAGCAGGAAGCGCTCCGGCGCGTCATCCTTGACCTTTTGCGGCCCCTCGTCGAGCACCTCAGTCAGAAGGGTCCGTGCCTCGTTGTGACGGCCGAGACGGATGTAGCAGCCGGAAAGATCGACGCGCTCCAGCAGCGAGAGTTCACGACTCTTGCGGCGTGGTTCCAACTCCGTTTCGACCCGCTTGAGGATCTTGTCTCGGAGCGAATCCTTGGATGGGTCCGTGCCCGGTCTCTGGGCGCGGTCGTCGACCATCAATAGGTCGCCGAGGTGATACTTCACCTTGTCGAAGGCGGTCGGCAGGGGGAAAGGGGCCTTTTCGGCGGTGATGTAGACGCCCCCCCAAGTTGACCCGGCCGGCGCCAGGAGACACGCCAGGACCAAGGCGTGGCGAATTGCAGCGGGCATGACCGTTCCCTCCTGGCGAGGCGCTTGGGCGCTCGTATGCCGATATTGTAGCAACCCATTAGGCGGAAGCTTGCGGCGTACTCGTCGGCGCGCGCGACGGGCGTCAGCGAAAAAGGGGACTGTCCCCTTGAGGAAGGGGGACAGTCCCCTCTTTCGCTGACGCTTTCGCGTTTCCGGCAATTGGTTACGGCTTGTCCTCGATGATCAATTCGAGCTTGCTCTGGATCTTGACCGTGAGGTCCTTGGCGAGGTTGGCCCGCTTGAGGAAGAGCAGGGCGAAGCAGGTGTCGGTGCTCGGCATGGCTTGATGGTAGCCGCCGTTGGTCCAGGAGCCGTCCTTCACCTGGGTCTGGAGAAGCTCCTCGGCGCCCCAGTGATACCAGTCCTTGTCGTTGATCCTCGGCAGACCGTAGAGCATGCCGACGCGCTCGACGGTCCAGAGGAAGTACAGGTTGACCGGCCTGCGCCCTCCGCGGCCGGCCGACTTGCCGAGCGGTTGCTCGATCCACCTGCTCAGCGCCTTCACCGCCTTCTGAATGTCCTTGTCCTGAACGCCCTTCGCGGCCATGCCTTCCATCTTTATGCCTGCCGTCAGGCCGTGGGTCACCGCCAGTCCGAAGAGGCCGGCGCCCGTCATCGCCGGCTGACCCGGCATGTTTGTGCCGCGCGCGAAGTGATAGCCGTAGCTGCCGTCGGTGTTCTGACTGCTACGGAAGCGCTGCACGATCAGGCCCATGGCCCGCTCGGTCGGCACGCCGTGCTGCGATGCCGCGAGCACTCCGAGGATGGCGAACTGCGTGTTCGAGTTGTCGGAGTTGTCGCCGCGCGGCAGTTGCTTCATGGACGAAGGCGGTTGCAACGCCGGGACGCGCTGCAGATTCAGCGGCAGTCGCGCGAGCGCCACGCGAGTCGCCTCCGTCTTCTCCTTCTCGGTGAGGTTGGCGTCGTCTCGCGGTACGGTGCTGTCCGGCGGCTTCCCGTCTGGGCGGAGCTTGCTGACGCCGTCGACGACGCCACGGAACGGCCCGTCGGGGTCAAGGCGCGTGGCCATGTCGATCAATTCGGGAGACAGCTTCACCTTCTGATCGAGGCCGATCAACTCGAGGTTCGCCTTGCCGTCGCTGCCGGTGACGAACAGCTCCAGCGGATTGCGCGGACGCGTCTGCTCAAGGACGAAAAGGAAGCCGGGTTCGACCCTGGGATCGAGGACCGCACAGTCATAGTTCCAGCCGCCGGAGGTTAGTTGACCCGCGACCAGGCGGAG
>WNFJ01014813.1_pt1 | contig 12065 bp, 7 predicted proteins | sample 5400461 | NCBI WGS metagenome assembly WNFJ01 (sample SAMN13153349, study PRJNA577476) | soil metagenome | isolation source: 115 cm saprolite on Douglas fir-dominated hillslope | place: USA:California | collected 2013-09-17
CTGCGTAAACGCCTGATCATACAGGGTGTAAGAGAAGGGTAGCACGATGGTAGTGGTGCCGTCGTCAATGTGATTGCCGATGTCAGTTGTCCCTGGACGATGGTGCCGGCTATTTGCGTTATCACATATTGACCGACGCATGGCGTAGGCGTAGGCGTGTTAGTTGGCGTAGGGCTGGCTGTAGCCGAGGCAGTTGGCGTAGGGCTAGCTGTAGGCGACGCGCGTTGCACCAAGTTGACGAAGACATCCTGTTGTGAGGCGCCGCTGATAATCGCCCGCCCGTCAGTCCAGCCGCCGATGGCCGTCGTCCCGAAGGAGCTATGGTAGTCGTAGTCGCCCTCGTAAGTCGCCTGCACCGACCCGTCGGGCTGGGCTGGCAGCGGGCTTAGCGCCCGCCCGACCATGTCATCGGCCTGCCAGGTCGCGCCGTTGTCCAGCGAGACCCGCCCCCAGCGCCGATAGCAATTCTGCGTCGGCGAACCGACCGTGCAGTTCAGGTCGGCCCCGCCGTTCACTTCGCGCTGGTCGTACCAGCTGGCGAAGAGCACCCCGCCCGCCGTTGCGGTCAGCGAGGGTTGCCATTGCATGGCCGTGCCCGAGTCGGTGTTCAGCTTCACCGGCGTGCCCCAGGTCACCCCGGCGTCGGTCGAGCGGACGTAGTAGATGTCGCCGCGGTCGCCCGAGGCGCCTTGGGTCGCGTAGTCTAGGCTGACCACGTTGCCGACAGCTGCCGGCTCGCCCCAGCCCATGTGCCGCCAGGAGTTGGTGCCGAACATGCAGACGAAGTAGGGGTTCGCGGTGCAGTCCGCCCGCCCCACCGCCGAGAAGGCCTGGCCAGTGGTGCTGCTCGCCCAGGTGACGCCGCCGTCTGTCGAGCGGTACACCACGTTCTGGCGGGTCGTTAGCCCGCCGCCCTCCTCGTTCATCGCCGCCACGTACACCCGGCCACTCCCTTGCAGGTCACCGGTGATCTGGACGTCGCGGATGAAGCTGGCGTTGAGTGTCACCGGCCCCGTCCAGGTAGTGCCGTTGTCGGAATAAACTAACTGCAGCGCACCGTTGCTCGCGAAGTTGTTAAAGGATATGTACATCCGCCCGTAGTGAGGGCTGGCCGGATTGTTGTCCACCCACATGCTCTCGCGGTCGCCAGCGTTCGTGGGGAGGTTGACCGCGCACGCGCCAGTGGTCCAGGTGACGCCGTCGGGCGAAGTCCACAGGCCGACGCCCTGGCCGCCGCAGCCGGTCGCCAGGTCGCCGGCGAACCACATACCCAGGTGCGCGTTGTACACCACGATCGGGTCGCCGAAGTTGGTGCTGTGGCCGGAGCAAAGGGGCTGGCCGGCATGCCATGTGACCCCGTTATCGGTCGAATAAGACAGCCCGCTATAGCAGCTGGGCGCAGTGCGGCTGTCGTTGTAGTTGACGACCCATGTGTTGCTGCCGTTGCCCCATTCCATGCTCTCCGACTGGGTCACATGGGGAAAGCTGCCGTCCGGGAGGATGACATCAACATCGTTGCCGCCGATGAACAACGGCGTCGGCAGCAGGCTCCGGACCCATTGGGAGAACCCGTTGCCGGAGAATCGGCTGCCGCTGGAAGGTGAACCGCCTTCTGTGTAGCCGCAGGCAATCATGATGAGTCCGGCCAGCATGTTCTCCTGCTTGTCGATGCCCAGTTCGTGAATTTTGGAGCAGTCAAATCCCGGAGGAAGGCCGAGGATTTTGATGAGGTTGATGGGAGCTTGGGACTTCTGCTGGGCTTGCACGGAGCGTGTGCCCAAGCCAACCAGCGCCAGGCAGACGCCAGCCAAAACTACAAACAGGCCGATTAAAACACGCAGATTAAAAAACGCGGATCGTGAGGTGGATTTCTTTTTCATGGATGGTTAATGATGTGGATGGAATTTGGACACGAATTTCACGAATGCCCACGAATGTTTACTGAGTGGAATCATGTCATTCAATTCGTGGCAATCTGTGTCTCTTCTTTCACAATTAGAGTGTGAAGCGCCGCTTATAGCGAAACGCCAGAAGCGCGTCAACACTTTTTCTTTTTTTATTGGATGCGTGAATGAATGACAAGCTTTTTTTTAGAATTTTTGCAGAGCCGAGACATGAATTTGAAAACTCGCCGCCTCCCGGCTCGCTCGCCGCTTCCCGTCGCGGCTTTGCCTTCTGTGTCGCCGATCCCATCGGCTCCACTCACGAATCTAGACACGAATTTCACGAATGGACACGAATCGATACTAACAGGGAGGGCGAAGCTCTGCGATGCTTCCGGAGAACGTGCGCGGCCTTACACGAGCTCACCCCTCCAGCAATTCGTGGCAATTGGTGTAGTTCGTGTCTGGTCTTTGTCCGTACGAAGGTACAACGCTGTTACTATTTCGTCACCGCGGAAACCAATCCCGGAGGGATGTTGAATATTAGCCGGTGGTGCAAACCACCGGAGATCGGGTATAAAAGAGTTCCAAGCCCCGGCAGGGGCGTCGGAGATCAAAACCATATGTCATCGACACATTTGAGCCTGCATTATCACATCATTTTTGGAACAAAGAATCACCAGCCAATGATCCAATCGGCGTGGCGCGGGGACTTGCACGCGTACCTTGGTGGCATCATTCGCACGGCTAATGGAATTGCCGAGAGCGTCGGGGGCGTCTCCGATCACGTGCATTTGTTGGTTGGCCTTCGTGCAACACACCGCCTAGCTGATGTGCTTCGCGAACTAAAATCGGTTTCTTCCGGCTGGGTGCACGATGAGATTGGGCTGAGTAACTTTGCATGGCAGGAAGGTTATGGCGCGTTTACTGTTAGCCCTTCCGAACGAGGAGCGGTTCGTCGGTATATTGAACAGCAAGCGGAGCATCATCGCACGCGCACTCTTCGCGAGGAGTATCTGGAATTGCTACGCCGCAGTGGTGCAGAATTCGATCAGCGTTACGTTTAATCAACGACGCCCCTGCCGGGGCTTGATGTTTTTTATTGTGGGAGCCCGGTGGCTTTCACCACCGGCTAACTTCCCACCGACCCTTCGGGTCTGCAGGTTTGCATCTCTGGTAGGCGGCTCATACCACCGGCTAATTTCCGAGACCCTTCGGGTCTGGGCGTTTGCGGATTTTATCCGCCGCCGGCGCGCACCGCTTTGAATGTGCCGTGTCTCGACGGCCGGTCTCCTAGAAGCGGGGAGAATTCCACCTCACCAGTGATCAGGTCAGCTGTTTCAAATTTTCCTTTGAACACCAACGTTCCCGCGTCCCGCCCGACGTTGCCGAGCATAAATTCCACTGGACCCGAGAAAGTGACCGAGTTTCCTTCGCCCCGGCTCCACTTAGCCTCCGAAGGCTTGGCCGGCCCCCACACATTCAACTTTGGGTCCAGCAGTAGGAAGGTGCCTTTTCCTTCGCCTTGCGCTTCAAAGCGCAATGAGCGGTGGTCCTCATTCGCAAACGTGATCTCCACGGTCCATCTGCCGATCAAATTCGGAGATTGCGCCTGGGCCAAGATGGAGCAGCATGTGTTCACAATTAGCATGAGAATTAATGGCCGCGTTGCTTTCACCTTTTTTTCTAATTGCAATTCCGTATCGGGGCAAATCCAATTTGGACTTTAGGCCCGCACTTCAGGCAATCACTCCGCGGAACTCGCGAGGTTGTCTCGCGAGTTCCCAAGTCACGACATTCACATTAACCAATCACGGACGAGGTGGCGGAGTCGGTCGTGGCCTAGGCGTAGGCGTATTTCTTGGCGTGGGCGTAGGTCTTGGTGTCGGAGTAGCCGTTGGCGTTGGCGTAGCGGTTGCCGTAGGTGTAGCTGTGGCTGTTGCTGTCGCTGTTGGGGTAGCAGTAGCTGTCGCTGTCGGCGTAGGTGTAGGTGTACCCCCTGTGCTGGGAGTGACACACACGTCATCCAAATCCCAGTAAGAGGGAGCGTTGATGAAGTGGAATGCCAGCACGGGGTTGGCGCCGACCGTGGCTGTCCCCGTGATATGTGCGTAAAACCAAAGCTGCCCGAACCAGGCGCCGTGTAGATGGTCACACCACCAAGAGTAACGTTAATGTAGTCGCCTCCGTCGCCCCCATCTGCTGCGAGCCAAAAATCGACGCTATACATGCCCGCCGGAGCCGTAAGGGTCTGCATAATCCCCCCGTCGCTCAAAGGGCCGAAGTACGCAAGAAAGTTTCCCGAATGCGGAGGAAGGCCGCCGGGAGAACTGGGGGCGACGGCGGTAAACGAGGGATCTCCAAATTGGGTCCAACCAGTGAAGTCGCCGGTTTCGAAACCACTGTTAACAACAATGCAAGCCGGGGGCGTGCCTGTTGGGGTAGGCGTAGCCGTAGGAGTTGGAGTTGGCGTAGGTGTTGGTGTAACCGAGGGGCTTGCTGTTGGTGTCGGAGTCGGCGTCGCGTCTGCCAGCACAGGCGCTTGTATTACAACTGGAATCGGCGCGCCTGTCTTAAAGAAACCCACTGTCGCGCTCGTAGTGTGCGGCGCCTGGTTGGAATCGAACCTGAAATTATACAAGGTGCCCCAGCGAATCGCATTCGCATTCTGATTTTGCGCAAAGGTCTGCGTCGCCCACGTCAGGGAATCGGAAGTCTGTGTGGGCGTCCATGGTGTGCTCGAGTAACCGGCGTTGTTCTGTGTGCCATCGTTCAACCAGCCGGGATGTTGAGGCGGCGCATGGAAACCGATGTTAGTCACGTTAACTCCAGCTCCCAAAGGCGCACTGAAAGATTGAATGGCACGGTCGAGGTTCATGTTAAACAGGGCATACTCGTAATGCCAGACGCCAGTAGTGGGGTTAGTCACCTTGTAGCCCATGAACCAAATACCATCGTTTCCGGGATCGGGCTCGAGCTGGGTAACTGTTGCGCCTGTAGCCGCCCAAGCCTGGATGGCAGGTTGCATTCGCACCGTGTTACCCGCAGGTGAAAAGTTGAACGCGACAGGCCCGCCGGTGACCGTGAACTGGCGATAGGAGAAATTGTTAAACATGTTGCACTGCCCCGGGTGGGACTGGCACCAGGTGTATTCATACGGAGCAATGTAAGCAGCTTCGCCAAAATAGGTGGCACCCGCGTTCTGCGCTGGAATGAGGTCGCTCGTCTCCACTAGAATCCGATGCGATACGGCGTCGTGGACATGGCCAGTATGGTCGTCCACGATGGGTTGGCCGTTTTGATCATTGCCGGCAGGGAAATTTCCCGTAAACGGATTGATCCAGGCGCGTGAGCCGATCTGGTTTTGGTCGCCATTCAAGAAGGACACGTAAGGATCGGAGCAGCCCGGGCACAGATGCGTGCCTTGTTCGCAATTATTCGTGTTACAAGTGCCGCAGACGCCTTCTTCCAATGCCTCAAACGTATGTTTCATCCAGGACTGGCCAATTTGTTCGAAGCGCTCGTTGTTACTGGCGCCGCCGCTCATCCGATAAAGATTTTGCGGAACAACCGGGTGATCGTTACTCGGCGACGCGAACCAATCGATCGGCTGGTCCCCATTGTTACAAGAATCTGTTCCGATAGCGAGGCCTACCTGCGTTCCAACAACCTGCTGGTCAAGTTGGTTCACGTCCTCAATCTCTCCAACAATCACGTCCGGGCCGGATACGAGAGTCGGCGCTTCTGAACCGGCCGCACGTCGCATGGCCGGCATGACGGCTGATGTGGGTCGTCCGTTGGCAAGCTTAGTGACCTGGATCGGTTGCATCGCCGCGCCGATGGAGATTGTTCCAACGGTCGCACCGGCATCAGATGGGCGGCCAAGAGCGTTGGCAAACTCCTTTGAGAGGAGCAGTCTGCCATTCGTGATGGCAAGCGATTGCGCGGTGGCGTCGTAATCGTAGTGGTGACCCTGGATATTGAAAAACGTGAATCCTGTGTTGCCGTCGCGCACGGCAAGATCGAACCCCTGGCCCGAAGGAAGTTTTTCGATTACGAGCTGCTTGAGGGATGCGCCTAACGCTCCTGGAACACTGTAGCCGGAGGCGACCCCGTTCGACGAATCGTTTTGCGGGATCAAGGCCATCGATCCCGGCTCGAGCCCGCGCAGCAGATCGTTGAAAACCAGGACAGGAAAGAAGGAATTGGCCGCTACAGCGAAACGCAGTTGGTCGACTTTTGCAGCTAACGAGCCGTCTCCGTTGAGTAGGTCAACATCAAGATTTATGGTGACCATTCCATTCTCCACAATCATCTTCTGAAGCGTCCCAGTCTGAGCCTGGTTCGCCGGACTCTTGTTTGTGGTGGGATTGCCCGAATGGATATCGGCGGCGGCGAATAGCAAAACTAATGGAAGCGTGAGAGCAGTTAGTATTATCCTGAACATTTTTTTCCTCCCGGTTGTTAGCGCGTTCCGAAAACGCGCAAACTGAAATCGAACTGATTCTCATGAGCAGATTGGAGAAGTAAATAAAATCTTTAAAAAATTTTGGTAACGTTTCTTTGGGAATGCGGCCAACGCCGTTTGTGTCCAGCTCGCCGGCAATAGCACGATCCACAATTCGCGCCCGGCGCGTTTTGGCGTAAATTCGCCAACCTTGTGAAAAGTGGTTGCGTCAGTCAGGAGCTGAAAACAGCAGGGTGGATTCCCGGGCGAGGCGCTGCCGGGGCCGACGTCCCTGGCTACAGCAAAACCGGTATTCGCAAATCGAAAACCGGCCGGTGGCGCGCGGCGGCGTTGATCGCCCTGAACTTGTTCATGATTGCGCACATTGTTCAGTGGCAAATCATGGGCAAAACCGTTTCGCCCATCGAGCCCTCCGAGACGATGTACACGTTGCAACGCGGATTCGTTAACGCGGGCTTCATCTTTTTCTCCCTGGCAATTTTGGCAACGCTGATTTTCGGCCGCTTCGTCTGTGGCTGGGGTTGTCACATCCTCGCGCTACAGGACTTCTGCGGCTGGCTCTTGAAGAAAATGGGTCTGCATCCGAAACCGTTTCGGTCACGGCTCCTGGTGTACGTGCCGCTCATCGGCGCGCTGTACATGTTCGTTTGGCCTGTGGTGTATCGATCGATCTGGAACCCGGAGCATCAGCCGCTGATCCCAAAATTCACCAATCATCTGGTGACGACTAATTTCTGGCAGACGTTTCCTTCCGTCGCAGTGGCTATTCCTTTTCTTTTCATTTGCGGCTTCGTGACGGTGTATTTTTTGGGGCAAAAAGGGTTTTGCACCTATGCGTGTCCTTACGGCGGCTTCTTTGGTCTTGCGGACAAGCTCTCACCTGGAAAAATCCGCGTCACGCCTGCGTCTTGGTGCACGCGGAAGTGAAGCAATACGGGATGGTCGTCGATCCCGGTTGCATGAAGTGCATGGATTGCGTGAGCGTCTGTCCGAACGACGCTCTCTATTTCGGTTTCGGGAAGCCCACGATCCTGGTTCCCAAATCGGACGCCATCCGAAAAAGTTATTCTCTGACGTGGCCTGAAGAAATCGTCGGTGCGCTGGTGTTTTTGGGAAGTTTCCTTGCCGTCCGCGGCGTTTACGCTTTGGTCCCGTTCCTGATGGCGCTCGGCTGCGCCACCGTCACGACGTTTCTCACTTTGAAAATGTGGAGATTGTTTCGTGTAAGGGACTTGTCCTTGTACCGATTCAATCTGAAGTCTTCAGGCAAAATTCGAAAGGCAGGCTGGGCGTTTGCAGCCTTCGCCTGTGCGTGGATTGGATTGAACGCGCACAGCGGTTGGGTGCGTTATCATGAGTTTCTGGGCGATCGCGCATTCCAGAAAATCCAGCTGCCCGACGAGCTTGCGCTTGCGCAGGCGAATCCCACGCGATGGCTTCGTCCGGCTGATAAGGAGAACATCCTCAATGGAAAAAAACATTTTGAAGCTGCTTCGAGCCTCGGGCTCTTTGTAAACAGCGAAGCATTGCCTAAGCTGGCCTGGTTCGAATATCTTTTGGGTAACGCTGAGCAATCCGTCCAATTGCTTAGCAAGGCCGGCGCTCACCAGAAAGGAGAGAGCAAGGCTTTAAGTCTTTATTATCGGGGCGCGATCCTGAATCGTCTGGGGCGTCACGAAGAAGCGCGCGCGAGTCTGGATGAAGCGCTGGCCGAAAGAGATGACTTGATTCTCGCGCGCCAGGAAAAAGGCGAATCGCTCTGGCAGCTCGGTCGCAGGGACGAAGCTGTTGCGGTTTGGACTGACGCGGTTCAGCGCAACGCGCGTTTGGCTTTGGCTAATAACGAGCTTGCCGGCGCGGAGCGCTCATTAGGTAAACTCGAAGAAGCAAGTGCGCACGAAAAACAAGCAGACCAATCCACTCCCAACAATCCGCTTTACCATTGGATGCTCGGGCGCCGATTACAAGATCTAGGCATGACGGAACTAGCTGAGAAGCATTTCCAGCAAGCACCTCAATTGAGTCCTAGCGGCGAAATACCTAATGAGCAGTGAGAACTTAAAGCCGTCGAGCAAGGGTGGAACGCGTTGTCCTCAACGCGTTGATATGTAGGCCGCCGCTCTGCCACCTAACATTTTGCGCCTTCGGCGATTCGTCTGCCATCGTCCCGCCGCGGCGGGCCGATCCACCTTTGAAGACGTTCGCCGCAGCGTTAACACGCGGGAAGAGCAAGGGACCGGAAAAAGGGCCAGAGGCCTACGGCCGCTGTCGCGGAGTGGGATGAGGCCTCGGACTCGGCGTGGCTCTGGGCGGGCGCCGGTATGTATTCGATGGTCAGCACGGGGAATTGGCGCTCTCGCGAGTGTCGGTGACAGCCTGTGCTCCCCAGATGTTAGCGCGGTTCAACCGATTCACTGATCGCGATCACGGTCAAGCTACGGTCGAGGCGGCGGGGTTGGGCGAGGTCTCACTGTCGGGCTAGGCCGTGGAGTAGATGTCGGTGTTGGCGTAGCTGTCGCTGTCGCTGTTGCTGTTGGTGTGGCTGTGGCAGTCGCTGTTGCTGTTGCTGTCGGACTCGCCGTAGCGGTGGCAGTCGGAGTCGGAGTCGGTGTCGGTGTCGGTGTACCGCCCCCTGCGGGTGCCTGGATCGCAACCGTCATGGGCGATCCTGTCTTGAAGTAGCCGACCGTTGCATTCGCACTCTGCGGCGGTTGGTCGGCATCAAACCGGAAATTGTATAGTGTCCCAAAGCGGATTGCGTTTGCGTTTTGGTTTTGTGCAAACGTTTCGCTATTCCAAGTTATGGAATCGGCGGCCTGAGTAACAGCCCACTGCATGCTGCTGTAACCTAAATTGTTAAACGTGCCATCGTTTGCCCAGCCAGGCTCCTGAGGCGGCGCGTGAAAGGCAATGTTACTAATGTTGGCTCCAGCTCCCAAAGGCACACTGAAGGATTGAATACTGCGATCCAGATTCTCGTTATACAAGGCATACTCGTAGTGCCAGACTCCGGTAGTTGGATTGGTCACCTTGTAACCCATGAACCAGATCCCATCGTTTCCCGGATCAGGCTGGACCTGGTTTACTGTGGCACCACTCCAAGCCATCATGGCAGGTTGCATCCGGAATGTGGAGCCAACGGGCGAAAATGTGAAATTGCTTGGGCCGCCGCTGACAGTGAACTGACGATAGGAGACATTGTTGTACATGTTGCATTGCCCCGGATGGGACTGGCACCAGGTGTATTCACTTGGGGCGATGTACTGTGCTTCGCCGAAATAGGTCGCGCCCGGGTTCTGCGGTGGGTCCAGGTCGCTCATTGCTACTGTCACTCTATGCGATGTACCGGTGTGATTGTGGCCGGTATGATTGTTCGCGCCCGACGGGAAAGAGCCGGTAAACGGATTTACCCACGCGCGTGAGCCGATGCCGCCTTGGTTGTAGTTTAAGCCTGCCGAATAAGTATCGGAGCATCCGCTGCACAGCTGGGAGCCAGTACTGCAACCACTTGTGTTGCAACCAAAGCTGCACTGGTCGTCTTCCAATGCAAAGAACGCATGTTTCATCCAGGATTGTCCGAGTTGTTCGAAACGTTCGTTGTTGCTGGCGCCGCCGCTCATTCGATAAAGATTTTGGGGAATCACCGGATGGTCGGTGTTCGGCAATTGAAACCAATCCACCGGCTGGTCGCCGTTGTTACAAGACGTTGTCCCCACTCCAAGCCCGACAAAGTTTCCATTTGTTGCACCCGTCGGTTGCTCCACGGAGTCCACAGATCCGACGATGACATCGGGCCCAGCCACGAGAACAGGCGCTTCTGCTCCGGCTGCATGTTGGAGCGGAGGCATGACGACCGATTTGGTTTCGCCGTTCACGATTGTCTGGATCTCGACTGGTTGCATGTTCGCTCCGACAGAAATTTTTCCAACCGGCGCACCGGCGTCCGAGGGTCGCCCGAGCGCGTTGGCAAACTCTTTTGAAACGAGCAGGTTTCCGCCGGTGACGCTCAGCAACTGCGCATTAGCGGCGTAATCGTACTGGTGTCCTTCGATATTGAAAAACGTGAAGCCTGTTTTTGCATCGCGCACGGCAAGATCGAACGACTCGGTTGAAGCGAGTTTTTCCACGGCGAGCTGATTGATGGATGCCATTAGCGGAGAGTGCAGCTCCATGGAGTATTGCGGGACAAGCGCCATCGACCCCCGCTCAGGCCCACGCAGGAGATCATTAAACACGAGAATGCTGAAGAAGGAATTGGCCGCTACATCAAAGCGCAGTTGGACCACTTTTGCAGCTAGTGAGCCGTCTCCGCTGAGCTGGTCCAGATCGAGATCCATGGTGACCGTTCCGTTCTCCACAATCATTTTCTGAAGCGTGCCGCTTTGGCCGCGGCTGTCCGGAATTGTCTGTTTTCGCGCAGCGGAATTATTTGAGTTGGCTTCGGGCGACGCAAACAGCGACAACAACAGGAGCATGAAACCGGTAAACGTTAACTTTGGCACGGTAGATTCCTCTGCTTGTAACCCTGGCTAACAGTTGAGTAAAAGTAACTTGTCTCATGCTTTTGCGGAAGAAGTAAAGAAGATTTTGAAAATTTTGCGACGCGCCAAATCAGTGAGTCAGTCGCGAAAATTCAGGTTCGTTGTGATTCGACTTTCAAATTTTGAGTTCCCCAGCCCACTGTAGAGGCAGCCGTCTCGGCTGCGACGATTTAGATTCCGCAGGCGGCACGCCTGCCACGAAGGTGGAACGCGTTGTCCTCAACGCGTTGGCAAAAGAATGCGGTTGTGCCGCCTAATACATTTGCGCCTTGGGCGGGCTTTCTGACATCGTCTTCAGGAGAAGCCGATCCACCGGCTACTTGCTACCTTCTACGAGCGCTGCTGCTTCGCAATCGAGCGCGGCATAATCGGGTTTGCGCGGTTGCAAATAGAATTCATCGATCACGATCTGCACGAGCGCAGCGGCAGGGACAGCGAGGAAAACTCCCAGCAGCCCGAACAACGTCGCAGTCGCCAGCGTGAAGAATAAAATGTTTACCGGGTGCAATTGCATTTCCTTGCCGAGCACGCCCGGAACAAGGACATTTAATTCGATCTGGTAAACCGACACGATAACGGCGAGCGCCAGCCAGAATTTTGTCGCGCCCAAGCTAAGCGCGACCAGCAGAATGGGAATCGAAACGAGAAACGCGCCAACGTTTGGCAGAAACTCACCGAGAAACGCAAATACGCCGAACATGAGCGCCGTCTGCACTCCAATTAGCCAAAGCAACACGCCTATGGACAGGCCGGTAATGACGCCGTTAATGGCGACGCCGCGCGCCCATGCGATCATTTGTCGCATGAGCCGTGCGAGAGTGCGATGCGCTTGCTCGCGATAACGATCCGGCGCGAGCGCCAGGTACGAAGTTACGAGTGGCCGCGGGTTGGCCAAAACAAAAATAAGCAACAGAACGGCCAACACAAAGCTCGCCACGCCGCCGACCAAGCCGAGGGTCGATCTTAGCAAAAAATTCCCGAGCGTCCCAGCGGCCGCCCCGGCTTTCGCTGCGATGTCATCCGTGCGCGGCAAGGCCTCGCGACCTTCCGGATAATTCTTTGTGAGCGCTTCGATGCGAACACGAATGCCCTGCCAGACGCTTGGCGCACTTCGCACCAGTTCCTGACTTTGTCTGGTCAGAGGTGGAATCGCAAAGAGGATGATAGTGGCGG